>Ga0307510_10003568_pt1 | contig 18168 bp, 14 predicted proteins | sample 12_EM_MG_FD_207224 | JGI IMG/M metagenome (GOLD analysis project Ga0307510, IMG submission 207224) | Populus trichocarpa ectomycorrhiza microbial communities from riparian zone in the Pacific Northwest, United States - 12_EM | ecosystem: Host-associated > Plants > Roots > Unclassified | place...
TAAATCCCCACGTTTTGGGCCGGTTTTATCCTGTGTGAAGCCCTTAGGAAGAACAGTCTTTTATCATCATTCTTATCTCATTCTATTTCTCATACAAACATACATTCACGCGCTAGCGTGTTACACCAGGTCTCTTCCACAAGTTTCATAAATTTGTCGGTCCTTGTGACTTTCATTGCAGTTACTTTATCGATGGTAAGACTTTCATTGATTGCACGGTGCCATCTTGCTTTGATTTCTCCATTGGTGAGAGGTTTCTCTTGTACAACTCTTTCACACCTTAGGACCCAGATCAAGTACACCGATTCTGATAGAAGGATTTGGAGGAGCCAGGTTGGGCCTTGGTGCGTCTTTTTTTTTTTTTGGTCATCAGTTGTTTCCTCTTGGTCCATCCGGTTGTATCAAGTCTTTTTCCTGTTGTTCCCCAAGCAGCAACATACCAGTAACAATTGTCATCCACTATGGTCCCACCTTCATTGCTAGAGTTCCTCATAATGCCTGATGGTGCTAAACCTTGTGCAATGACGTTGGGTAGGACTTGGACCTTCCATGCGTTCTTCCCTATTTTCTCTGATATCCATATTGCTGACTTGTATGTCCTTCTGAGAATGCTGCCCACAGCATGCAAGTCTTGTCATTTACATCAATTTCCCCAGGGCGGAAGCTCTCATCATCATCCTTCCTGTTCACCTTGGTGCACCATGATTTCTCAACCATCCAATGGTTCTTCCTTCAAAACGTTTATGCAGTCAGCCACTGGATGAATAGTTGCCATGGCAACCCATGTGCTTGTTGCGTTGTGGGTGGTTTAGTTGGCTCATTTTCCTTCCACTGGTGTTCATTCTGTCTGCGGGATGTTGGGTTGTGTTGGGTTCGTTATTCAGCATAGTTTGTGTTATTTGGTGGTTCATGACCTCATAGTGTATCAGGTATCTCATGAGTCTTGGGTGGACAACACTTCTGATGTATTATGTCTATCTTCATGTTTTTACACATTTTTGGTTATTATTGGTGTGGTTCTTTACAAGGTTGTTCTCTGGGATACTGGGGGGCATCGGTGCATGTGGCCATCGCCACTCCTTGCCCCGGTTTCAACCGTGGGAAAACCGCGCCTGGTGGTGGTCGCGGTTCAAGGAGCCCCCTTGGAACGTATATTGCTTGTTCTGGATGAAGACCACGCACTCCAGACATTTTTCGATGCCGTCCCTGGATTCTGTGGCTCAAAACTGGTCCAACCTCTCTACCCTCGAGTCACGACCAAATTGCAGCAGTCGTTGGATGGATTCTTAGATCGCACATTTTCATCACAATTGGTCCCCGAATCCGTTAGAAACGATCGATTCATCACTTGCCTCAATGCGGCCCATTCGGCACTCGGATCCATTGAAGCTTCGTGGATCCTTGAAAACTTTTTCCACGGACACAAGGATAAAGCTCTGAAGTCCGTTGAATTGGGGCATTCTCTGATTCGCTGGGGTCATAGCATCGGTGGCTCGATTAACCTGATTGTACGAAGGGTAGTGGCCCGCATCATCGCACACGCCCAGGATCGCGATGACCGTTGGACCAAGCTCGTTAAGGAGGCATTTGACATACCTGATGGGGTCATTCGGGACTACGTCGCTTATGGAGATAGCATGTTACTTGCCATCTTGAACCACGTCACACACAAAGCCCTTTGGATCGGTGATTCGGAACAAGGTGTCTTAGAACCGCTTTCCCAATTTGACATACACAATACCGCTGCCGAGCTGCGGCACGACTTCTGCGCTCTGTGGAATGAAATCGTCCAAGAGGCGAGGAATGACGGATTTGACAGTATTCCCACTCAAATTCTTGCTGGGATTCGCCATCTTTTCATTACGTTACATCAGGGCACTAACGCTGCCCCGAATCAATTCTATGCCTCCCTTGATCCCACCGACGATTTTGATGACATTCTTAGGCAGCCATCATCCTATCCGTCGTGCAACATACCCAGTCATCACCCAGACTCGGCCGCACAAGGTCTTGCTATCGCCCCTCCTACCATCCCCCCGCCTCAGTTCAGAATTCGACGCCGTTCTGAACCAGTTATCGGAGTATCTGTTGTGCAACGTCCCCAGTCATCACTCAAAGTCCGCCGTACTCAGTCCTGCTCCTACTTTCCTACTGTCCCTCTGCCCACCCGGTCTAGCTATCCACCCAAATCTTTACCTCGCCCTGCTTTAGTGACTCCGCCTCCTCTGGCTAATTCACCAGACGTGGTCACCAAAGATGCGATCCTAGAATTCGCTGACATCTCCGTCATCTCGGGCACTGCTGACCCAATTCATGGGTTTTCTTCCAGTTCTGGCCCCACTGTGCAACAAGTAGAGGAAACTAGAATGACCCCCCCTTCTGTCGTCCTTGAACCCTTACCCACACCTCTCCCAACCCCAGCACTCAGCCACAGCGCAATTTCAGCCACGCTACCCTCATCCATGGACCCTGCCACGACACAAACTCACTTCCTCCATCACCAACCCGGATCTCCGACCTTGACCACCACGCCTTTATCTGTTTCTCTGCAGGTTACCACGAACTCCGATCAACACCCTAGCCCTGGAAGAACCCTTGAACAAGACTATACCCAGGATTCCCAGGCTCTCACTCCGAGGATGGATCACGGTCAACCCCCGCCAGGTGGTGCAACCATCCTCTGATATTGCCACTGGGTTTGGGTGTCAGGAGTATCAACTGCAAGGTATGTAGAAGTTACAGTGCTGCCAGTGATTTTGCCTACGGAGATCTTACCGACTATCAAGCAGATCTATTTGCCATTTTTCCCCTCTTGTGAAAATATGAAAATGATCGGATGAAGTTGCTTTCGGGTAGTCAATTATGATGAAATTTTCGGAATGTTTGACCAGAGTGATGCGGCGGGACTGTCTTTCTTTCCTCTCTGGCCACATTGCGTGCAGTCGCTGGGGCATGGTTGTATATATCACCTACCTGTGCCAGTTACTTGTCTTGTTGTGTTTAAGATAGTGTGATCTCGCTACTCATTGAATTATATATCGGATGATAAGACAACGTCTAAGACGAAAAGGGTACCGCAAGGTCCTTGAGGATATGTTGAAAGTTGAAAGTCCACAGCGAGGGCCGCCGATGTCACTTCGGGGCAAGGCATTGTGCTACACAAGTGGCGGACAAGCCAGGCATAAGCTCTTCTGACGAATACATAGGAGCTCACCCTACATGAGTCATCAGACTCGCATGCGCAAGGGCTCCGCACGATGGGGCAAGACTGTCGGACTGAAAGGCAATGTCTGTGTGTGTCAGGCACGGAGGCCAGTACGAGGGTGCTCGTGGCTTGATCCGCAACTTTGCAAACAATGCAGACCCCCGTTTAAGGTCACCGCTACCATTCGACGGGGAGTAAAACATCGGCTTAGAGAGTGAAAACAGAACAGCGAGCAGCATGATTGCCCATGCGTCCCCATGAACCTTTCGGTGTGCTATCCGGAGTGGGCGACGCACCTGCGGCCTAGGCCTGTGACTGTCCCTGGTTGCCCTGGGCTTCCCAGAGTTGCCAAGAACGCCGGCACGGGAGAGTAAACTCCGCGAGAGCCTTGGCACACCAACGAGGGGGAGGGTTGCCGAGCGCGGACATCGCACCTGGCCTGCAGAGGGAACCGCTGGCGTTGGGTTCAGTGGCGCGCTTGAGAGAACCGCCACCGCAATGCCCAGAGCGCGTGGCGAGTTGTGTGCGGGTGTAAAACGCTGATGGTGGGCCCAAGCCCGAGGTGCCGCAGTAAGGAGAGCTAAGGAGAGCTAACAGGGAGGAGGTTTGGCCACCCTTGAAAAGCGCTGCTCCTGTGCCTCCAAGGAAAATCTCCCTGGAACATCGAGTGTGCCACCCCGGAAAGGACTTCTGAGAAAATAGAAGCGATCTCTGGCGATGTTGCTCACCAACAAAAGGTAATCTGGCCGCAAAAAGAATCAGTCAGAGGAGGCATCGACAACAAAGGAACAATTACGCACCTTTTCCCATGTTGTCATCGTCCAGAGCCGTCATTTCACGGGCGACGGGTTGTTCTGACTCAGGACGCCACGCGGAAACGGAGCTGAGGCGTGACCGCGTTACCCCCCGCCGGCCCGGTTGTTGTCAACGTGCTGTCGCTCAGGCTCCTGTGGTCAACGCGGCGAACATGTGTGAGTCCTTTCCTTGCCGTTTCCACAGGTTCTACCATTTTTACTTGACCCATCCATCAAGAGCCTTTCAACTTCTATACTCGCCTTCTATTAGGCAGCATCTCTTCGATGTCTCAAGCTAGTCACCAAGGCCTTGAGGGAGGCAATGCCACTGGTATGTTTCAACCCGTTATTCCGACCCGTCCTTGCTAAGTTCACGATTGTGCATAACAGGTAGTCATCCGTACCCACCTCAACTAACACAAATACCGCTACCACAACCCTCTGAGGGAGAAGTGAACCACGGTGATGGTTCATGGCCACTCTATGCCATGTACTCCAAGATTGCTCAGGAAGAGGACAGAAAAGTCGCTGAACACAACCAACAAGCTGCAGATGGGATTTTAATTTTTGTGAGCCCTCGTGTTGCTTCCCTGTTGCCACATACCTCACTCGGAAGACATAGTCTGGTTTATTCTCCGCCACGGTCGCCGCATTGCTTGCAGTGACAATCCCGGACCTCAAGCCCAACGCACAGGACACCTCGGCATTCTACCTGGAGAACATTTACGAGATTTTCGCCAATCCAAATTCATCCACTGCATCGATCCCGTCCACATTGGCCAGACCACCTGCGTTCTCGCCGCCGAGATATGCCATCTGGGTGAACTCACTCTGGTTATTGGCCCTGCTCATCAGTCTCTCAGGAGCCACGTTGGCGACGATTGAGCAGCGTTGCGTACTCAGACATATCGCGATTACTAGACAAAAAGAATATTCGCCAGAAAAGCGAGCAAGGGTTCGTGCGGCGTTTGTCAAGAACGAGGAAGCGTCGGTCCATTTCCGGGACAGCAGCATGCTTCCCTTCTGTCTACAGTTTTCCCTTCTCTTATTCATGGCCGGCGTCCTCATCTATTTCTTCAATATCAATCGTGCTACGTTCGGCGCCCTGGTTTGGTTGATCGGAAGCGTCGCCGTGCTGTACGTAACCCTCACAGTGGTGCCTATCTTCATCCCCGATGAGCTGTTCTACACGCCATTTACTCCGATGTCAGCATGGATATATATCGGCTTGTCATACGTACTATATCAAGTCTGCTCCTGGGTAAAACCCCTCTACGGCCTTTCCGACTATACAAGGAATCACTATCGTCGCCTTTTCGACCGTTACGGTCGAGGGGTCAAGACAGGTAAAAGGAAGTGGGCGGAAGAAACAGCTTCGAAGCCGTCTTGGGAAATCGACACCGAGGTCTTGGAACGGTTGTTGATCGTTGTGGATGAAGATGACGAACTGGAAAGGTTATTTGACGACATCCCTGGCTTCTGCGAATCGAAACTCGTCCAAAAACCTCTCCATCCTCGGGTTACGACCAAGTTGCGACGATCGTTGGATGGTTTCCTGGATCGCACCTTTTCATCCCATTTGGTCCCCGAATCGGTTAGAAACGATCGACTCATCATCTGTCTGGATGCGGCCCATTCGGCACTCGGTCCCAGTGGAGTTACTCAGATCCTTGGCAATTTTTTCGATGGACACAGGGATGAAGCGCTGAAATCTGTTGAAATAGGGCACTCTTTGGTTCGCTGGGACCATAGCAGTGATGATTTGATTGGCCCAGACGTACGAAGAATCGTCGCCTGCATCATCGCTCGCGTGCGGGATCGCGATGACCGTTGGACCAACCTCGTTAAAGAGGCATTTGGCGTACCGGATGGAGTTTTTCGAGACTACCTCGCACACGGGGATAGCATGTCACTGGCCATCTTGAATCACGTTACGCGCGAAGCACTTCGAACCGGTCGTTCGGAACGAGGGGTCCTGAAATCGCTTTCCCAATTCGACGTACACAACGCTGTTGCGGATCTGCAGCGCGAGTTTTGCGCCCTGTGGAATCAAGTCGTCCAAGGCGCGAGGAATGATGGATTCGGAAGCACCCGTACCCAAATTCTCGCCGAGATTCGCCGTCCTTTCGCCGCTTTGCATCAGGGAAACGACATTGCCCGGGTCGGGTTCTTCGCCTCTCTCGATTCGATCGATGATCGTGACAACATGTTGGGTCTTCCGTCGTCGTATCCACCGTGCAATGTTCTCGGTCATCACCCAGACTCACATGGTCCTGCCACCATTGTCCAGACTATGCCGCCTCTTACCCAGTTCTGTGACTTGCCCAAAGCTTCGCCTCACACTGTTTCAGCAAGCCAGCACAGTCTCGCTGTTCCACCAGTCGCGGCCGTCGAAGATGTGACGCCAGGCAACCCCGACATCCCTGTCATCCCGATCAATGCCAACCCGACCCATGGTTCTAGCGATGGCCCTGTTCCGCAACCAGCGGAGGAAAATAGAACGGTCCCCCCTTCCGTTGCCATTGGCTCATTACCGACACCTATCTCGACCCCGGCCCTCAACCACGGCGCGATTCCCTTCGTGCTTCCACCATCCATAGATCCTGCTGTGACACGAACTGATTATGTCCCTCACATACCCGGGGCACCATCCTCGACCCCCGCCATCATTCCTATGTCCGTTGCTCCGCAGATTACCACGGTTTCGGGTCAATGCCCTATTGTACGAGATGGTACTGTCGGTGCACAAGACGATATCCAGGATCCCCGCCCTTCCATTCGGAGGGAAGATTACTATCAACCTCCGCCAAGCGGTGATACAGGACTTTGATGTTTGCTACATGGTCCTGGCGTTGGCCGGACCAGCAGCACAGAACTGTATGTATGCTGTGTTGATTTCTCCAGAGAACGTCTTCCGGGCGTTCAGTAACACTGTCAGCTGTATTTATCTCACATGACTGGAGACCGTGTTCTTTGATGCCTTACCGATATTAAATTTGGACCTGCTCATGACGTGTGGTAGTAGATGACGCTCAGCGGAGAAGCCCGAGTAGTCAGAGCACTGAGAACAGTGAGTATTCGGTCCTTCGCAGTTGTTCCTTTGTCACCGGCTCGAAGCATCCACCGTCTTGACGTGAACACCCTTGGTTAATCTACAATAACTCCTTGTTCTCCGGAGGTTTGGAGAATGGTGTAACTTAGCTAGTTCTATTCACATGCGGTGCTAATTATAAAACCTGGGGCCTGATGCATGATGACCTGATGCTCTATTGTGACATTATGGCAGTGACCGCCCTAAGAAATACCTTGTCCTTGAGTACATGCAACAGGACTTTGCTGTAGTCTAAGGTGTAGTCAGACAGAGAATCGATATGATTTAGTACTGCTCCTACTGGGAAGATCAGAAACCCGTTCGTGTACAATTGAACATAGAGTAGACCGGACTACTGTCACTGCGGGCCGAGAGTCCTGTAGTCGACTGGTCTTAGCTAATAACCATGACAACGCTAAATTGCATCTCGGGCGTGATCTCTATCTGGGTGGGCCCCAGATACTGAAATTTGGCTGGTACTGGGGATATGTGAAAAATATGGCGTGGAAAGCCGTGCATGAGACACGCCACCAACGCTAGGTTCCGCCCCGTACAGAGCACCTCACATCCAGCGTGGAAAGTCCATCTACAAGTACGCTGTGGGAGAAGAGCGTGCGCCCAAGCAAAGCCTAGTTCTCCGCCCAGGGATTATGAAGTGGCCTGGGTGGTTGCTCTCTATAACCGTTCCTATCTGCAGAATTCGGGAATAAAATGCTTTGGTGGAAGCCAGGCAAATTGCGTTCTACATTATTGGATTGGTGCTCCACTGAACCAGCTATCTCCAGCGTCAATATGATGCTGTTCGGAGTAAAACTATGTTTCAAGTTCGCAAAATAAATAAATAAAATATTGGTATAACATTCGTGTGTATCTGTGGAGCAAGAGGCAAGGGTCCCTGTACAACAAAACCATGCCTCATCATAAATAGCATCAGATCCCGACACATCAAGGTCGAGAGCCTAGGATTGCCTCCAACGAAACACTAGCTGAAAGATTGGTGTGAGCTGTAGTTACTACCAGATATCCCCACCATTACATACCGCTCATGCACAAGTACACAGGATAAACAATTCACTCATCTTCACTCGGCCCGGAGGTGGGACTCGGAGATCTGCCAGATCGACCCGCATCGCTGAGGTCAGCAGGGCCATACTGGGAACCGGTCATGTGATCGGGAAGACTGATGGGACCAGTTTTGCGCGACCTGGGCTGTATACTGGAACCCGCACGAGTTGCAAGGTTCTGTCTGAAAATATCAAGTCCCGAAGCGCTCCGCATCAAATGTGGATAGTGCGGCGTAGTGTGGCGTGGGCCAGTGTCCCCGATGTCCGAGAAGTATGGGTTCACAGGTGAGGCGGTTAACGGGACAGGACTAAGAATTGAATCTATGGCCCCGATAGGTGCGAGGTTTGGAAGTGCAGAGTAGGGTGACGCAAGGCCGAAAGAAATCACGCCGTCATTGTCGAGAGCCCAATCAGCAGGATGCCCTGGTAGCAAGTCAACGGCGAAACTCCGGATACCAACCAAGAAATCGTACCTCCAAAGTTGTCCTCGCTGCCAGTTTTCGATGAGGGGCTTCGTCCTTCATTGACTGCCGTAACCTTGGAGTCGTAACTTGATCGATTGACAGTATCGCGCTTCTGCCGCAATGGCATTGTTGCAGTCACGGTTCCCCGTCCCTCAGCATGTTCGTTTGAACTAAGTTCCTTTGGGCCAGGGGTAAGGGAAAGGACGTCATCGATCATCTCAAGCAGGGGCTGCAGCCTATCTCCGTCCTCGCCAGACATCTTATCACAAAGGTAATCCACATGGGCTTGCAGTCCGCGTAGTTTTTCCCAAACTTCATCGGAGGCACGATTCAAGGGTAACCGCTCGTCGTCGACCATATTCCTGTAGAGCACCCACACCTTCTCTAGGTCCTCATCTTCCAACCCGGATCCATGGAGTGGTACTGCCGTTGTCGCCAAACGTCCCAGCTTGTAAAAGATCATGAGGGGTCCATCACGTGCGGCCTGGTTCATTGCATCACAGGCCTTGGTCGTGAACTCTGCCCCAACATGGCCCCCGTTGATATAAGACTTCCAAAACTCCACATCCTTTGCACCTCCTGTACCGAGAGTCCAGTATAACCTCGCAAGAGAGGTAACGTCCCACTGTGATCGGAAGAATATGGTGCCTTCGCGCTGGACGTCGTCCAAAAACTGAGCCAGGAGGGCTTTGCAACATCGGGCCCTGATAACACCGATGCGGAAGCTGGCGGCCCTCCCCATGAATGAGCCTTGTAAGCAATTGGTGATGAAAAGCTCGAGGTGCTGTACTAGCGACCCAAATTCTGGTGCGCGCCAGTCAATTTTTGTCGAATCTTCCAGGGATGAGAATGCTACATCAAGCACGGTACAGCAGTCCTCGAAGACGCGGAGCTTGTCGGGAGTGGGACGATCTGATCGCTGGGCATTCCATAGGTTGACTTGAAGACTGGTCCATAGGCCGTCACTGCAGACGATGTTTTCCATGAACTTGACGCGTTTGTCTGGGGAGATGCTAGAGATAAAATCCGGGAGACAGTGAGCGAAGGCGTTTAAAAGATCGCTGTTCCGAAGTTGCTCCTTCCCGAACACGATTTCAGCCATGTTGTGATGCTCTGGATGGTTCGAGAATGCCAAGCTGAGCCTCCGCCCCCGGGCAACAGCATCTAAGATATTGAGGAGTGGGGTAATGCGGAAGCCCTGTTCATTTTTCCTGACGTACTCTCTTGTTTCGTTATGCACCGAATTGAACTGGTGCTTGGTTTCGTCAGATGCCTCCGTGCGTGCTATACCAAGTTGCTTTACAAGCATATAGAGTACCTTCCAGCAGAAGGAAAGGCCATCAGGTGGAATGCGTTCTCTTAAATAGATATCTTCGGCGAGCATCGTCAGATTGATGAGTGGTCCATTGGACAGAAGTGCCTTCCACACCTCCTTGCCATCCTCTCCACATAGCCTGCTTGCACCGCGCTGCGGATCGGCGCCTATGTTGTCATTTGGGAAGAAAAACATATAGAGAGGGATAAGAGATGGGGGGAATGGACGATCGGATGCTGTGTTTGCACGTGATTGGGCGATTTGGGTTAGAAGTCCGTGAAAGGCAAGCGCCCTCACGCATGACAGGGCCACAACTGGATCCTTCTCTTCACGTTCGCATAGGGTTTGTAGGGTATAGATAATATCTTCGATGTATGTCTTCGGTGGGATCAGTTCCTCGTTGTTTGGATGGGAGGGATATTGATTAGACTCTATGGTACGTCGCAATATGAGCCGGGGTGACTCTACGCAGCACAACACCCGCGCGATGCTTTCTTCTTCTGAAAGTTCCGAAGACGTCGCACATGTCAAGAGGTGTCTCCTGATGCGCTCTAGAATAGGCTCGGTGATGACATTGTCCAATTTATTCTCTTCAGTGTGACGCGAGGACATGTATCCCGGAAGACCTTCTAAGAATTTGTCCATGTCGCGATCGCTGAAGTCATTTTCGGTGAAGAGCCATTTCATGGCGTAGCGCTCGAGGTCCGCCGTCCGGTTTTTTGCGCTCTGCAAGATTAAACGTGCTCTATCGAAGCGCATTTCCCTGAAGGGTGGAATGGGTGGACGCCTGCTGTGGTTTCGCCACCTTAGCAGGTGCCACAGCATAGCCTGAAAACAGTAGAGGAGGCCCATGCGAAGAGCACCGAGTGGATGGGTCAAGGGCGTGATGTAGGGCGAATTGACGAATATCAGGGGAGAGATGCTGAGGGCCAGATAGACCACCAATGACCCAACAAGACAATATCGGGAGACAGCGCCGACCGATATATCGACCGTGTAGAAGAAATCGCTGAGGGCCCAAAAAAACAGGAAGACGGAGATGTGCAAGAGAACATGGGTTCCGTACATGAACCTCCTCATCTTGAATTGGTCAAGACCTTGGAATAGATAGGTCCGGACACGCCCACACTCATGTGGGGCAGCACGGGGGTAGGCATTCTTCATGTATTCGTTACACCATTGCCGGATAAGGGCACATACCACGGCGCTCATGATGCTCAGGAAGAAGCTGAGAAACAACACAATATTGACGCGAATCGCAATAAGCGGCGGTTCGAAGGGCTGATTGGCAGGGTTGGCAGGCGATGTGGGCTGGGAGCTGCTTGACTGTGAGACGAGCTGAGATAACAGATCCACGGTCTGCTGGGCACGATCAGGGAGGAGGGTCTTGTATATTTCGATGATAAATGATGCGACGATGGACGAAAACAAGCTGTTCTGTGGGATGATGATAAGATATCACAGTGGAAATTCGAACGGAACAGTATAAATTGTCACTTACCAGGAAAACCATCGACTCGGTATCGCCCCTCAAGTTATCGACGTATTTCTTATCGTAGGTCTCTGCTTCTGACCCATATAGATTCCAATATGTGGCGGAGGTGTCACCATATTTCGTGACTTAAATCGCACCGAGTCAGAGAGAGAGCGAGATCTTTGCCGTAAAAGCGTACCTTCAGGATCCATTCCTCCATCTCGAGCCCTATAGGTTGAAACCGGGCGCGATTGCCCCCTTTGTCTCGAATTCGGGGCTGGGTTGTGCTGAATGAGTCGGCATCGGGGGCAAGCAGACAGGGATATTGCACTGACCTACCGGACCAGCCTCTACGTCAGGAGTTGCCGACATCGTTTAGGGGGATATATCGACGAACAGAGAAGCTACTTAAAGAGGAGAACCGGTACGTGCCAGTGTGCCAGGTCGGGAATAGAATTGACGATGTGAAGGGAAAGAAGGGTCCACGTGTATTCGAAACATCGAAGGGGGCAGGCACTTTAAGCAAGACTACAACCAACCAACCCTGATGGCGTGCGACGCTTCCATTTCCCAGACCGTGGGTCCCGCTTCGCTTGACCGGGTGACCGACTACATTGATGCCACGTTTGGCGTACCCGTGGTCCGATAGACATCCCATATCCCGAGCTCAATCTTCCGAGACGCAGGCGAAGTAGCTTATAGGATCAGAGCCACATGAGGGTGTGCTCACCTTGAAGGAGGTGAAACTCGGAACATGGATATTGCCGAACTTGAAAGTATGTGAAGCATGTGAAGACTTGAAAGGATCATTGATCACTTCCCACAGATTGCCCTCCATGACAACCGCGAGAAATTCCCCTTGGCCAGGCCAGCACTACCTTTTCTTTCTATGTTTGCTGTCTCCACTCGATTAGGGGCATGTCGAACGTAGTAGAGAAGCCAATACGATGAGGGCAACGACTGTCGAATATGACAGCGAGCCTCACAATACACCCGCGAAGTCTGTGAAGTTGCAACGTTTTGATGAGGCTATTATCGACCTCCGACACATGTCGGCAGATGGATGCACGGCTTGCATGTGGTGGCGCGTCGAGGATGAAGGTGTCTGCGGCAATTACCGAATTTGAAAACCCATGGCCCCTTTCCCACACGTCAAAGGCGCGGCGCATGTTGCAGGGCCACATAGGGCCACATACATCAGATTTACCATGATAGTCACAACCTATTCGTACGCAGCAACGAGGACTACCCATTGTTTAGATTTGTGTAGAACATGTCGAATTTTAAGTGCCAGGTAAGACGAACGCGGGCGGTTTATGTCCGGAAATATTGAAACTAATTTATCAGGTCCCCAGTCGGCGAGCTCGATCACATATTCCAACAGAATAGCCCTTCTCTGGAAATAGGAAACTACTTCCATCACTATCCACGAGAGTGAAGATAACACTGGTTTGTTTGTCGCGGAGGCATAGATCTTGGGGCATTGTCCCACATGGACATTGGTTAGATAGACACAAAACATACGATCATTTGAATACACATAGCACATGGACCATCTCTTAGTTTACAGTGCCGACGCATTGACAGTACCATATCACCCTCGTTTTGATTCTGTCGAGTACCCTCTTTTCTCGCGTACAAGCCCTTGCGCTCATTCATTTATACTGCAGTAGTTACCTTTGTGGCCCCTCAGATTCGTGCCCACCCGCGTGTTTACTGAGTACATTGTGTCTGCTGCATCCTTTGCACAGGCCGCAATCCTAAACACGCTCGCACACTCTCATAACCCATAACTCTATAGTTTCATCATTGTTAGCATCAACACCGCAGACCCCCACGAAATTATTTCTACCATCCCTTGCGACACCTACCGGGTGGGCGCACACCCTGCGCACACTATCGATCTCCTCACGAATGACACCAAACTGTCGTGCGAATGACATTGTGATACTCCCTGCTTTCTTCCGAAAAAAACGTCGAGCAGTTTATCATGCGCTTTTCTGGAGGGGCGTCTGGTGCATCAGCACGGTCGCCCACTGGCAATAAGTTCCTTAGGGTGATAACCTCGGTCCATGTCAATGCGAGAGAGGCTATGAACGAGCACTGCAAGAGGGGGGTTCGGCGGGTGCTTTTTTTTTGCCTTCAGCGCTAGACAGCGCAGCGCTGAAAACCTCGAGGACACTGGTAAGGAACACAGGGGTGATGTCGAGTTCCAGAACGCACACATTTACTAGTGCTACTGAAGCTGAAGGCATGGGGAGTAACAAGCGTTTGGTTCAAGAGCAAACAGCATACGCCGAGTACCGAGACTCGGAATATTCGAGGACAAGCTCGTCATGGAGACAAGAGGGCCCGACTAGATGGACGTACCAGGCTAACGTTTGATGGGAAACAAAAGGAGGGCGTTGGAGAGGATGAAATTGTGGCCGCAAGACCTGTGGTCGCAGGATGGGGTGAGGAGGGCACGCGTCCGTTCATCTCGGCGTTCTCTGTCAGACTCTGTGGCGATGGCGCCTAATCGCGAGTGACGGCGAACTGACGGCGACTGGCGCGATGGCAAGCCAATGACGCACTCTCACGTCTCTCTCATCCTTCGCCCTCTCCCCAATGGATTTCTTTTTCCTTCCCCACCAGAAGCAACCAACCGCAACAGAGGACGAAGATGGTCCTACAGATTTATTCGCTACGGCCTTTGACGACAGATTCAGTGACCAGTCCCATCATTTACCAGCGTCTTCCCCTTACGCTCCCTCTTCACCGCCGTCAGTCCCGTGGGTCTACCAGAGATCCTCCCCGATCCTCATACTCTTATCCTCTCCGCCCACTCCGCCTATCTCACCTCCCGCATCCCCAATGCCGTCCCCATCTCCGTACCATCCACTCTCCTCAAACACCCCCTGTTCTCCACTCTAAAGCTAGCCGATATGCTGCCCACCAGGGCCGCACGTCGCAAGTTTTCTCAATGGCGTCTGGCACGACGCATTCTCGTTCACGACGCCGACTCTGCCATTCTTCCTGATGGTAGCAATGTCCTTGGCCTTCTCCGGAAGTTCCGCGCCGAGAGCTGTCTTGTCGCTGATGCGCAACCCAGTGGAGGACAGCCCGCTTCACCAGGCGAGTCGCAGCTTTGTTGGCTCAAGGGCGGTTTCCAGGCCGTTTTACGAGAACAGCCGTCTCTCCTCGACCCCAGTCCCGTAACAGATGATGACGATGATGATGACGACGACGACGACGACGATGATGATGACGATGCCTCGATTACCACCATCATTCACAGATCCGAATTATCTCGCCAACTCTGAGATATCTGACCCGATGTTCATGGCATCCGGTCCACGGGATTTCATATCCGCAAACCCCTCTATAGGCCCTGTCCCTACTCGCACCGAGTTCGTCTTCAGGCCATCGTTGTCTGGTACCACCGCAGTACCTCAGGGCACATGCGATCCTGGTCCTAATGTGGCATGCAATCCAGTCTACGACACCACCTGACAAAATCTAGAACTGTCGCATGGGATCACGGAGCGTATTCCGCTCAATGCCAGCCAAATTGCGAAGGATCGGACTGAGGACCTCCCGTGTGCTTGGGTTAAGGGAACTCGGCCAGTGTCCCAATGCACACGGTGAAGGCACAGATAATTCCGATGATGGAAATGGAAGTGGATTCAGAAGCGGTGACCACGGCGGGATGACTGGCGACAGCGGAGAGGACAGCGGGAGTGGCCAAGAGGATCTATTCGGACCATTCGTGCGGGCGTATCCCCCCGCTGTGGCGGCTACAGTTTCCTCCACGAAGCACGCCGCAACGACTCCCGAAGACCCCCAAGAAGCCACCCTTACATAATGCCACCTCAACCCGATCCTCCACCTTCCTCAATTTCACCGATTACCTCGATACAATTAATGTCCTGGGTTGGCCATCGTCTTATCCATCGTGCAATGTCCCCAGTCATTGCCCAGATTCTGCCGGGCGTCGTCCTGCTATCACCTCCCCTATCGTTCCGCCTCCCACTTAATGATTCACTCAAAGCTTCGCCTCACCCCGCTGTATCAACCACGTCCCCTCTGACTGCTTCACCAGACGTTACCACCAACGATGCGACGTCAGGCAACACTGACATCTCGGACATCTCGAGAACATCACTCCCAATCCTTGGTTCTACCTCCAGCGATAGCCATGCTCGACAATGAGTCAGGGAACTAGAACAATCTTCCCATTTGTCGACCTTGGCTCATTACCATCACCGATCCCGACCGTGCTTCCTCTATCGATAGCTTTGCCCCGACAAAATCTAACTGATCCGTCATGCATAGGGAGCCTTACTTATCTTCACCTCCAACTGCTGCCCCTTCGTCCGTTGCTCCGCCAGGGATCCCGGTTTAGATCAATACCCTGGTGTGAGTAAAGGAAGAGTTGGTGAATACGATGCCCATCATCTCATTTCGAAGCCGGCTCACCTCCGACCCCCGCTAGGTGGTGTCATCGACCTCTATTGTCGCCACAGGGTCGTCCTGTCGTGAGGACCAACTGTACAGAACGATGGCAGTGTTGGTTGTGCCTACAGGATGATCGTTTTACAACATCCTGTTACGCTTTTTGCCATATCTACTCTTGCGTTAACATGCACCGGCAAAATGACTGTATGAGGCCTGACGGGTCTCTCTTGGAATGATATCTCAGTGGCATTCCATCAGTGACTTGTCATGGTGTTCCGTATATTTGCCCCTATAGTTACCACCAGACGATCGTTAGCCATCGTCCTCCTCGTCGCCACCTTTCTTTGTCGTTATGGTCTGCCGATTTTAGTTCTAGAAACGAGACTTGAACTAAGATCCCCTCATGTCGGGTTGACGACGCTTGGCAACAAGACCTAAAGCCTAAAGCCCTCGGGCGATGGGCGACCCTCCTTGATGTGGACGCGTCCTCCTCATAGGTATTGAACGAATATCTCTCCTAGAAATAGGGACAGAGTTGAGCCCTTATTCAAAGGCCATGTCATCGACATTGCCGGCCCTTAAGTTATCCAAGATAAGTGGATGAGAACTAGTAAGCGCTAGCAGATGCGCAGTCTGTGGGTGGGCTTGGCCGTAAAAGTTTTGCGATGTTGGCCATTGTGTAAGCAGCTCGGAAGGTGGGAATTGTGTCGGTTGTTTCGAAAGCGTGCCAAATTCACATGGAGGGAACCAACCATGCCACTCCGGTTTCTCTACTTTTAATTTCATTCCTTTCGTCTTTACAAACGCCCTCTTAACTGATGTATACTGAAACCCAAAAGACCTGCGATTTTCGTGGTGTACGGACGGACGTATTGTAACGGGTCAACTCGTAATACTCTCGTAATAGGCAGTAGTAGACTCGGAAGCAACCGAGCCCGAATCTTCGAGTCCAACTTGCAACTGTCGCTACCACTTTGCCGCCCTTCCTCTGGCTGGCACAGCACCTTACCCTCACTCAGCCCATGACTTCGTCGGTCTCATCTCTCAGTCTGCACACTGGTTTGAGTCGTGACCTGCATCAATGCTAACGAATCCACTCTAACTCTTTGCTGACATCAGGGATTTCGATCTAGTCCAGATCGAAATCCCTGTATTTCAGTGGGCACACCGCCCTCTTGTCCCTTCGTTCTTACACCGCAAAGTACTATCGCCGTACCAGCCACTCGTAGGATTCGATATGCGTCTATACAAGTCCAAGGATCTCCCCAAACCACATCGTAAGGTCATCGACTGCCCACTCAGTTCTCCGTCATCGTCGCCATCGTCGCCGGGCTCTCCGACACCCAACAAGCTGAAGCGTGCAGCTGAGGCCGTCAGCAAGCAGATTTCTGGGCACAACGCTATGGTTGCCCGTTTCAAGGAGATGAAGTTGCCGCGCCCTCCGATGTTCACCACAGTGTCAGCCACGTCGCCGCAGACGGCGGACTATTCCCATCCAGCAAAGCAAAGCAAGGCTACCAAGCGATCCTCAAACTCTCAGAACGTCCCGCCGGTGAGGTCTCCGATCCCCAAGGCTCCGGCATCTTCCGTCAGTCCGACACAACGCACTGTGCTCTCTGCCCTCAGCACGAATTCGCGACAAGGAACCCCCACAAAGCCACCTGGTCTGGGCTTCGGGAAGTCGACTACCCGCACAACGAAGACCCCCGCTCCCCTGTCAGCCACGAGCAGGTCCAAGTCGGCCCTATCTCAGGCTCTGATCCACTCCCCATCACAAAGGGCTGTCGCACCGCCAACCGCTTTTCCCACCACTCCTGCTTCCACCAGAACCAATTTAGCTGACATCGCCGTCGCTTCCGCTTCGAGTGAGATCGACATTGATGAGCCTCTCCTGCCCGTGTCATGCTTCCGTACGCTCGAGGACGATCCTGAGTCAGGGGACGACCTGTTCGAGGGGTTGGAGTTGTCGTCTACCGATGGATTCGAGGCTCAAGTCGCACAGATATTCGCAGTGGGCTTAGGACCTGTGTCTGAGACGGACGTTGTGCGATATGGGAGGATGCCGCCTCCGAAGGCCGCTCCGGAAGCTAGCGTTACCTGCGTGCCGGAGCCCATGTCGGCAGCTGTTGAGTGGTGGCAGCCACCAGCCACCACGGCGGTGGGGTGCGGGGCGGCAGCAGGTTCCGAGCCGAAAGGTCGATCAGATGGGCTCGAAACTACCGCCCCGGACCAGAAGCAAGTTGTTTGCGTTCCTCAGAATGTTCCTTCTCAGTCTCTCTCTTTGTCCCCTGCCGATTATGAATATGTCGCCACCCTGGGTGGGG
>Ga0307510_10003569_pt1 | contig 18167 bp, 17 predicted proteins | sample 12_EM_MG_FD_207224 | JGI IMG/M metagenome (GOLD analysis project Ga0307510, IMG submission 207224) | Populus trichocarpa ectomycorrhiza microbial communities from riparian zone in the Pacific Northwest, United States - 12_EM | ecosystem: Host-associated > Plants > Roots > Unclassified | place...
CGCTGGAACCTGGACACCGCGCTCTCCAAGATCACGCACTGGCACCGCGCCTGGCGTGAACAGCAAGACATGCGGCAGGTATGCCTGGAGCAGATCACGCAGTACACGAACTCGACCGACAAGGAAATCGCATGAGCATCCCCATCGTTACCGCAGCGGCCGCCGTGCCCACTGTGCCCGGCGCTGACCTGCGTGCGCAGATCGCCGCGCTGGTACAGCAGTACGCCGACCAGCAGCTGGCCCCCAAGCCCTTCGTCGCCGGCGAGTCGGTCGTGCCCGTGTCGGGCAAGGTAATCGGCGCAAAAGAACTGCAGTTGATGGTCGAGGCCTCACTCGACGGCTGGCTGACCACGGGCCGTTTCAACGCAGCCTTCGAGGAGCGCCTGGCCAAGTACCTTGGTGTGAAGTACCTGATCACGGTCAACTCGGGTTCGTCGGCCAACTTGGTGGCCTTCTCGGCGCTGACCTCGCCGCGCCTGGGCGACCGCGCGATCAAGCCGGGCGACGAGGTCATCGGCGTGGCCGCAGGCTTCCCGACGACCGTCAACCCGATCCTGCAGTTCGGCGCAGTGCCGGTGTTCGTCGACATCGACCTCGCCACGCACAACATCGATCCGACGCTGATCGAGGCCGCCATCGGCCCGAAGACCAAAGCCATCATGCTGGCCCACTCGCTGGGCAACCCGTTCAATCTCGACGTGGTCACCACACTGTGCAAGAAGCACAACCTGTGGCTGGTGGAAGACTGCTGCGACGCGCTGGGCTCCACCTATGACGGCAAGCTGGTCGGCACTTTCGGCGACATCGGCACGTTGAGCTTCTACCCGGCACATCACATCACGATGGGCGAAGGCGGCGCGGTGTTCACCAACAATGCCGAGCTAAAGCTGATCGCCGAGTCGTTCCGCGACTGGGGCCGCGACTGCTATTGCGCTCCGGGCAAAGACAACACCTGCAACAAGCGCTTCTGCTGGAAGCTGGGCGAGCTACCCGAAGGCTACGACCACAAGTACACGTATTCGCACCTGGGCTACAACCTGAAGATCAGCGACATGCAGGCCGCCTGCGCGCTGGCGCAGATGGACCGCGTTGAAGAGTTCGTGGAGGCCCGCAAACGCAACTTCGACTACTTGAAGGGTCGCCTCAAGTCGTGCGCCGATTTCCTAGAGCTGCCAGAAGCCACGCCGAAGGCGGACCCGTCGTGGTTCGGGTTCCTTGCGCTGCTGAAGCCGGAGTCGGGCGTGAAGCGAGTTGACCTGCTGTCGTACCTGGATCAGAACAAGATCGGCACACGACTGCTGTTTGCAGGCAACCTGGCGCGCCAGCCTTACATGATCGGGCGAAACTTCCGCGTCAGCGGCGGCCTCGTCAACACAGACGTAGTAATGAACCAGGCGTTCTGGCTGGGTGTGTATCCGGGGTTGGGGACAGAGCACCTGGATTACATCGTCGGCAAGATTGAAGAATTCTTCGGGCTGAATTTCTGATGTCAACCGACGTCCGCGCAAGCGAACACTCGTTCAACCCAGCCCGTCTTCGAAAGACGGTTTTGGAGATGGCCTATGCCGGTTCTACGGTACACATAGGTTGCGCGTTCTCGATCATCGAGTTGCTCGCAGTGCTCTACAGGAACCACCTGCGTTATCCGGGGAATGACCCGCAGGCCTCAGAACGCGACTACATGGTGCTCAGCAAAGGCCATGGTGTCATGGCTCAGTACGCTTGCATGCGCGAATTGGGCTGGCTAGACGACGCGCAGATCCAGGGTTACTTCGCCGACGGCAGCGATCTGAAGGGCCTGTCCGACTCACGCGTCGCGGGCCTCGAAGTGACGTCTGGCTCGCTCGGCCACGGGTTCTCGGTGGGCGTCGGCATTGCAATGGGCCTTCGCATGTCGAAGACTGACCAGAAGGTCTATGCGCTCGTCGGTGATGGCGAACTCAACGAAGGCCCAATCTGGGAAGGTGCACTGGTCGCGGCCCATCATCACCTCGACAACTTGATGCTGATCGTCGATCAAAACGGATTCCAAGCCATGGGCACCACAGATGACGTGCTGGCACTGGGCGATCTGAAAGCCAAATTCGACAGTTTTGGGTTCGTGACCACAGAGGTCGACGGTCACGACGAGCAAGCCATCGATGACGCCGTGCGCAGCCTCTGGGCCACGGCGCCGGGGCGCCCGAAAGCGCTCGTCGCGCGCACCGTCAAGGGCAAGGGAGTTTCGTTCATGGAGGCGGACAACCGCTGGCACTACACGCGGCTGACCGCCGAGACATTTGCCAGCGCCAACGAGGCTCTTGACCCTCCGGGAGCTTCCAAGTGAGAGACGCTTTTTCAAACGCCCTTGTGCGCCTGGCAGTGCAGGATCCGAAGGTCTTGCTGCTGACCGGCGACCATGGCTATGCCTTGTTCGACGCCTTCCGCAAGCGCTGCCCGGATCAATACATCAACGCCGGCATCGCCGAACAGAACATGGTCGGCATGGCCGCCGGCTTGGCTCGCGTTGGCTACCGCCCGTTCGTCTACGGCCTCAGCGCGTTCATACCCGTGCGTGTGCTCGAGCAGATCAAGCTCGACATCGCGCATGATGCCCTGCCGGTCGTGCTGCTGGGCGACGGCGCCGGCTTCGTCTACAGCCATCTGGGCACGAGCCATCAATCGACTGAGGACATCGCCTGCACGCGCGCGATCCCCGGCCTACAGGTGCTGTCGCCAGCCGACCGCTTTGAAATGACCGCGAGCATGGACTATGCCTATGCCGCCGACAGCTCGGTGTACATGCGCATGGGCAAGTCAGACCGCGGCGACGTGCACGCCGGTCCGATCGACGCGCTGCAATCCGGTGGCCTGATTAAGGTTCGCGGCGGCCGTGCCGACCGACCCGGGCTGATCGCCACCGGCTCGATGGTCCGCGCTGCAGTCGACATCGCGCAGGGCCTGGACCTCGCGGTCTGGAGTGCGCCCGTACTCAAGCCGCTGCTGGCCGACGACGTGTGCACCGCCGCACTCGCGACGTTGGGTCTGGTAACGCTGGAGGAGCACTCGGTGCTGGGAGGCCTCGGTGCCGCGGTGACCGAGATCACCAGCGAGCACCAACCCACGCGCGTGCTGCGCATTGGGGTGCCGGACCGGTTCTCCGAACATTGCGGCACGCATGCCTATCTGTTGCGGGAACATGGACTGGACATCGACACCGTGCGCGAACGTATCTCGATGTTCAGCCGGACGACCGGGTCCGGCCTCGACGCCGTCGCGTCGACATGAGGCAGCCACGGTCGAATCGCCTATCGCTGATGGACATTCCGGCGGAAGATCTGCAGCGTTGCCATGACCTGCTCGGTCTGACGTCCTGGCAAGCGCTTGCTGGTCGGCGCATCTTCATCACCGGCGGCACAGGGTTCGTCGGCAAGTGGCTGCTGGCGACGCTGCTGGACGCGGATGAAGCGCTTGGCCTGAATTGCCAACTCACGGTGCTGAGCCGCGATCCCTCGGCATTCCAGCGCGAGTGGCCTGCCATGGCAGGGCGTGTCGCGTGGGTCGTCGGCGACGTGCGGAACTTCCCTATCGGCACGGAGCGCTTCGACGTGATTGTTCACGCGGCCACCGATGTGGTCGCGCAAGCCTCGCCGCAAGAAGTGTTCTCAATCTGCCTGGATGGCACGCGCCGCGTACTCGATCTGGCGCGGCACTGCGGCGCCAGCCAGCTTCTGCTGGTGAGCTCGGGCGCGGTCTACGGCCCATTGCCCGCTGGCATGACACACGTCCCGGAATGCCATCTCGGGGGGCCAGATCCGCTGTTGGCCGGCTCGGCCTACGGAGAAGGAAAGCGGGTCTCCGAATGGCTGGCGGCACAGGCCGCCCGAAGCGGCCTGGAAGTCAAGATCGCGCGCGTCTTCGCCCTCGTGGGTCCGCATCTGCCGCTGGATAAGCATTTCGCGATCGGTAACTTCCTGCGCGCCGCCATGGCTGGCGAGGAGATCGTCATCGAGGGCGACGGCACGCCACATCGCAGCTATCTCTACGCAGCGGACATGGCAGCGTGGCTCTGGGCTGTCCTGTTGCGCGGCCGGCCCGGCCGCGCTTACAACGTGGGCGCGGACGAAAGCCTCTCGATCGCCGCGCTGGCCGAACGGATTTGCCACGTGCTCGACCGCGCGCCGTGCGTCGCCGTACGACAACAGCCGCGGCCCGACGCAAAAACGGCGCACTACGTGCCGGAAATCTCCCGTGCCCGCGACGAACTCGGACTCTCGAACCCGCTGGCACTAGACGAAGCGATCTCCCGCACGGCGCGCTGGCATGCCGAGCGCGCGACGGGCGCGCTCCCTTTAATCCATGATGAATAGACGGATCGTTCTGACCGGCGTCACCGGCTTCCTGGGCAGTCACCTGGCCGCTGCGCTTGTGGCGCAGGGCTGTCAGGTGATCGCACTGAAACGCCGCTCCTCGTCACTGCATCGCCTTGCCGGTGTGCTGCCGCGCCTGACCTTGGTCGACGTGGAGGGCAACGACTTCGATGCGTTCTTCCGCGATCACGGCAAGGTCGACGCGATCATCCACACCGCGACGAGCTATGGCCGCAACAACGAGTCGGTGACGGAGATCTTCGCCGCTAACACGGAATTCCCGCTTCGTCTGCTTGATGCCGGGTCCCGTGCCGGTGTTCATGCCTTCATGAACACCGATACGATCCTAGACAAATACCTCAATCTCTACGCGTTCTCGAAGAATCAGCTGCTGGAATGGGGGCGGTTCTTCGCGCTCCACCAGAAGATCACGTTCTGGAACCTGCGCCTGGAGCACTTCTATGGTGCCGGCGACGACGCCACTAAATTCACCGCACACATCGTCAACGGTTGTCTGTCCAATGTGCCGGAAATCCGGCTAACGCTCGGTGAGCAACGACGCGACTTCATTTACATCGACGACGTCGTATCCGCCTATCTGTTGCTGCTCAAAGAAATTCAAGGTGCGCCGCCGGGGTTGCGGGAGTTCGATGTGGGCAGCGGGACGTCGGTTTCGATCAGGGAGTTCGTCACCCTGGTTCGGAAATTGGCCGGGTCCACCACTGAACTCAATTTCGGCGCCTTGCCCTACCGCGATGGCGAGGTAATGCATTCTGTTGCGAACGTGCAGCCGCTCACCGCGCTGGGCTGGCATTGTGAATACGACATCGAGGCGGGCATCCGCAAACTTCTCGGTATGGAGGCCCGTAAGGTATGAAGCTTTTGATCACTGGCGGCTGCGGCTTTCTGGGCAGCAATCTGGCGGCCGACGCGCTCGCGCGCGGCGACGATCTGATGGTATTCGACAATCTGTCGCGCAACGGCTCCCGCAGCAATCTCGAATGGCTGGTGCCCCAAGGACGCTTCGCGTTCCAGCATGGCGACATCCGCAATCGCAATGACGTAGAGACGGCTGTGCAATCCTTCAAGCCAAATGCCATCTTTCATCTAGCTGGCCAGGTGGCGATGACCACGTCGATCGCCAATCCTCAGATGGATTTTGAGATCAACGTCGTCGGCACGCACAACCTGCTGGAATCGGTGCGCAAGCACGTGCCGGAAGCCGCGGTAATTTACTCCTCGACCAACAAGGTCTATGGCGACCTCGAGCAGTACGGCTACGAGGAAACCGACACCCGCTACCGTTGTGTGCAGCATCCGCGCGGCTTCGACGAGCAGGTGCAGTTGAGCTTCCAGTCCCCTTACGGCTGCTCAAAAGGGGCCGCCGACCAATACATGCTGGACTACGCTCGGGTCTTCGGCTTGCGCACAGTCGTCTTCCGCCACTCCTCGATGTACGGCGGGCGCCAGTTCGCTACGTACGACCAAGGTTGGGTGGGCTGGTTCTGCCAGAAGGCGGTGGAGGCCTCGCAGGGCAACCCCCAGCCATTCACGGTCTCCGGCAGCGGCAAGCAGGTGCGTGACGTGCTGCACGGCGATGACATGAAGCGCCTGTATCTGGCAGCGCTGACGCACGTCGATCGCGCCCGGGGGCAAGCGTTCAATATTGGCGGCGGCGCGGACAACAGCCTGTCCCTGCTGGAACTACTGGCGATGCTGGAGCGCATCACCGGCACCCCGCTGAACTACACGCGGCTGCCGGTGCGCGAAAGCGACCAGCGTGTCTTCATCGCGGACATCGCTAAGGCGCAGCGACTGCTCGAATGGACGCCACAGGTAAGCGCCTTCGACGGCGTATCGGCGATGGTCCGGTGGACCTCCGAGGCCATCTTCGGGGACCGCCCGGCATGACCTCCCCGGACTCAATGCGGCAGATGTCTGCGCGGCTCTGGCGCGCGCTCAAGCCTGAGCGGCGCAAGCAGTTCTTCGGCCTGCTGCTGCTCATGGTCGCTGGCTCAATGACCGAGGTGATCAGCATCGGTGCGGTCCTGCCCTTCCTGGGTGCGCTTGGCAACCCCGAGCGAATCTTCGCGAACCCAGCGCTGCATCCACTGTATCGGCTGCTCGACATTACTTCACCGCAAGACGTCATCGTGCCGTTGACGCTGGCGTTCTGTGCGGCCAGCCTGGCAGCGGGCGCAATGCGCGTCGCAGTGCTGCGACTGTCGGTCGGCTATGCGTTCGGACTGGGCGCGGACATTAGCAACGAGGTCTATCGCCGCAGCCTGCACCAACCGTACGCCGTGCATGTCGCCCGCAACAGCAGCGAAGTCATCAACGGCATAGCGATCAAGACCAGCGAAGTGATCTTCTACGTGATCGTGCCGGCCATGACGCTATTCAGCGGCGTGTTCATGTCGGTCGCGGTCATTGCCACGCTGGCATCGATCGTCCCCATGGCCGCACTGGGCAGCTTCGTTGTCTTCGGCATGCTCTATACCCTGATGATGAGGAAGGTCCGCCATCGTTTGAAGGAAAACAGCGAGAAAATCGCCCGCGAATCCACCAACATCATCCGCTACCTGCAAGAGGGGCTCGGCGGAATCCGGGACATCTTGATCGACGGCCGGCAGGAGGTTTTCGTCTCGACCTTCGCGCGCGCCGACTGGACCCTGCGCAACGCACAACGTGACAACCAGGTCACTTCGCTGACGCCGCGCTATATCATGGATGCGGCGGGTATGATGCTCATCGCCATGCTGGCGCTGTTCTTGTCCCGCGGCTCCGGTGGTGGCATGACCGAGGCGCTCCCCACGTTAGCGGCGCTCGCGCTAGGCCTCCAGCGCCTGCTGCCGGCGCTGCAACAGCTGTACCAGTCTTGGTCCACGATCCACAGCGCCGAAGGGTCGCTGCGCGAAACGCTCAAGCTGCTTGAGCAGCCGATACCGCCCGCCGTCCGGGCTGACGTGCCTTGGCTGAAATTCGACAGCGAGATCCGCATCGAGCGGCTCGGCTTCCAGTACGCTCCCGACACGCCGCTGATTCTGAACGGGCTCGACTTGGTCATCCCTAAGGGTTCGCGGGTGGGCTTCGTGGGCCAGACAGGCAGCGGCAAGAGCACGCTGTTGGATATCGTCATGGGCCTGCTTCATCCCACGCAGGGTCGCATGCTGGTGGACGGCGTCGAGGTGACCCGGGACAACGTTGATGGCTGGCGGCCCCACATCGCGCACGTACCGCAGGACATCTACCTGACGGACGGCTCCGTGCGGGAGAACATTGCGTTTGGCGTGCCGCCGGCCGAGATAGATGACGCCGCCGTCTGCCGCGCAGCGCGCCTGGCCCAGATCGGCGAGGTCATCGACTCCTGGACCCGGGGATACGAGACAAAGGTCGGTGAGCGCGGCGTGCAGTTGTCCGGCGGACAGCGTCAGCGGATCGGCATCGCGCGAGCCCTGTATAAGAACGCCGACCTGTTGATCTTCGACGAGGCAACCAGCGCGCTGGACTCGGACACCGAGACCGCGGTCATGACGTCCATCGAGGCACTCGACGCGCGCGTCACTATCCTCATAATCGCCCATCGCACCTCGACCCTCAAGACGTGCGACCAGATCGTCGAACTGGGCAGGGTGCCCGCCGTCGCGGCCGCGTGAGCGTGGCATCTTTCACCGCAGCATTGAATCCCGATGGCCTCCGCCCCGCTCCTGACCTTCTGCATTCCCTCGTACAACCGGGTTGAACGGGTGCACGCGCTCGTCTGCAGCCTACTGTCGCTGCCGGACGACGACATCGAGGTGGTCGTCCTGGACAACGCGTCGACGGACGGCACTCATGAGGTCCTGCGTCAGATCCGCGATCCGCGATTCAATCTCGCCGCCAATCCAGAGAATCGTGGCGCGCTCTACAACATGGTGAACGTCTTCTCGCTAGCGACCGGCAACTACGTCGTCTACTCCACGGACCAGGACAATACTCACATCGACCGTGTGGCCGCGTTCAAGGCGTTCCTGCGCGCCCATCCCGAAATGAGCTGCGGCTTTTGCAACTTCGATGTGGCGCCGGGAACTTCTCATCACCACCATCCCCGGGGGTTCGAGGCTGTCAATGCTATCGCCTACAAGGGACGCCATCCTACCGGTTACTTTTTTCGCAACGCGGATTTGCGCGCCGTCCGCTTGGCAGAACGCTTCGGCGACTTCAATGTCGTCGACCTGTTCCCGCTGGAGTTTGCGTTCGCCGAAGTCGCCCTGAAGGGCGACGGCGTCGTCTACAACGGCGGTCTATTCAGTCCGAACAACAGCGAGGATGTGGTCCGCCACAAATCCGCGACCACAAACGGCGCGTCGCGCACGGCCTTCTTCGCACCGGCGGCCCGCCTGAAGCTGGCCCTGGCCTACACGCAGCACATAGAGCAACTCGCCTTGTCGCCGGACGATCGTGCCAAGCTCATCGGCCAGATCTTCTTCGGCGAATTACGCGCCGCCACGCTGGGCTATCGCGCCGTGATGAGCGACGAGCGGCTCTGCATCCATTACCGCATGGACCCGCGCCGCATCGGCAGGCTCGGGCTGCTGCGCATCGGTGCCGGGTTCGTCGCCGGCTACCTCTCGAGCCGCGTCCGGCAACACCGGGCCTCCGCGCTGCGCATCTGCAGGGGCCTGCTCATCTATATGACTGGCAAGCTGGCTCGACGCCTTGGGCGCTCCTGAACGCCCTCGCCGCTCGCCGTTCCCCTGCCCGCCCCATGAGCCAGCCGCTGCTGACCATCGTCGTTCCCACCTACAACCGCTCGCACTGCCTGCGGACCCTACTGAGCGCTTTGACTGCCGAACTCGCCGGCCTCCAGGGCCGCGTGGCGGTCATCCTCGGCGACAATGCCTCCGGCGACGACACCCCGGCGCTGACGGCGGCTTTCGCCGCCGGCTGGTCAGGTACGCAAGTACTTCGGCACGAGCGAAACCTCGGACCGGACGAGAACTTCTGCCGCTGCGTCGAGCAAGTCCGGTCGCCGTATTTCTGGATCATTGGCGACGATGACATACCTCGAACGGGCTTGGTCGCCGCGCTACTGACGCTCCTCGATCAGTCTAGCCCGGACCTCGTCTACCTGAACAGCCACTGGAGCGAAAGGCTGCCGGACGGCGCAATGCATGGCCGGCTGAACGCGCCGCTGAACGCGGTCTGCATGAATCGGCTGGCCTTCGCCCGCCGGGTCCACGTCTGGACCTCTTTCATTTCCGGATGTGTCGTGCGGCGCTCGCTGGCGCCAGATGCCAGCCTGCGGCGCTTCGCCAGCACCAACCTCGTTCAGCTCGGCTGGGTGCTCGAGGCGCTAAGGCAGGGCGAGCGCTTCTTGCATGTCCAGGACCACAGCATCTACGCGACCGCGAGCAACACCGGCGGCTATTCGGTGCTCAAGGTCTTCGGGCAGAACTTTCAACGTATCTCGCGCGAGATCTTTGCGGCGGACCCCGCATCGCGCCGGATTGGCGAGGCCATCGTCCACCGCTCTGCCATCGCCTTCCTGCCGGACCTCGTCTGGGGATTCAGGAAGGCGCGGCTCGGCTCCTTCGACCGCAACGAGTCGGTCGCGACGGCGTTGACGCCCGAGCTCGGACGCAGCTTGACCTACCGCTTCATCATCCTACCGATCGAACGTCTGCCCGAATGGCCCGCCCGCCTGGTGTTGAAGTCGGCGCACGGGCTGGCGCGCACCTTCGGTCTGTTCGATCAATTGCGCGCGCGCCTGTCGGGCACCATCGGACGACTATGAGCAAGTTCTTTCGCATCCTGGTCAAGGGGCCGGGCCTGCTTCGACAGCGTCTGCGCAATGCGTTCTGGCGGCGCATTCTGTCCTGTCCGGGCTTCGAGGCCGGCGACGGCGCGCTCATCCTTGGCGACCGCCACATGCACCTGGGGGCGCGCTTCCGAGCCGGACGCGGCCTATGGATGGAGGCGCTCACGCAATACGGCCCGCAGACATTCTCCCCCGCGCTACGCGTCGGCGAGCGCTTCAGCGCCAGCGACGGCGTCCACATCGCCTGCGCCTTCGACGTCTCGATCGGCGACGACGTGCTCGTCGGCAGCAAGGTGCATATCACCGATCACAACCACGGCCTGTACCAGGGCGAGGACGGCGTGTCGTCGCCGCTCGATCCTCCCGCGACGCGTCCGTTGCATGGCGCGCCGGTGCGCATAGGCCATCGCGTGTTCCTGGCCGATGGCGTCGTCGTGCTGCCGGGAAGCGACATCGGCGAAGGCGCGATCGTCGGCGCGAATGCGGTCGTGCGCGGACGCCTGGCGCCGGATACGATTTACGCCGGCGCGCCAGCCCGACCCGTCAAGCGCTTCGACGCAGCCACGCGTGCTTGGATCCGTACCAAATGACCTCATGACCATGCACCGAGACTGCTTCTTCACGAGCATCGCGCTCAACTACCTACCCAAGGCCCTGGCCCTCGCGTCTTCGGTGTTCAACGTCTATCCGCAATCGCGCTTCGTGGTATCGCTCATCGACCACCAGCGCCTGTCGACAGCGCAGTGCGAGGCGCTGGAGCGGCTGGTCACGGAGTTCCGCACGCAGGGTCGAGAGCTGTCATTCGTCGATCCGCTGTCGTTGTACGAGCGTCCCGATCTGTTCACGTACAAGTTCAATGTCGTCGAGGCCTGCACGTCGGTGAAGCCGGCCATCGCCGCTGCGCTGCTCGATGCAGCTGAAACGGTCACCTATCTGGATCCGGACACCATTCTCTACAGCCGCTTCCCCGACGACACCGCCGACGGCTGGGAGTTCCAGGTCACGCCGCACGCAATCGCGCCGGCGCAGGCCGGCAGTTTGATCTCGGAGCGCCTATTCATGTTCTACGGTGTCTTCAACCTCGGCTACTTTGCGGTCCGCAAGAGCACGCAGACGCTGGCCTTCCTCCGCTGGTGGAAGGATTTCTGCATCGACTACGGCGCGGACGCGCCGCAGGCCGGCCTGTTTGTTGATCAGAAGCCAGTCGACCTGCTGCCCTGCTTCGTCGACCAAGTGAATGTGCTGCGACATCCGGGCTGCAACGTGGCCTGGTGGAACATCTTCTGCGACCGGCGCGCCATCGAGGTCGGCGCGCATGTAAGCTTCCAGGGTCAGGCTTGGCCGCTGGTGTTCTATCACTTCAGCAACCTGCATCACGCGGCGGATCCCGCACTACGGAAGATCGCCAATCCGCTGAGCCTGCACGACGATCGCCGCAGTGAGGTCAGTGTGCTGCTGGCGTCCTATCCAGCGCTGGCGGCGCTTTTCGAGGACTACGAGCGCCGCACGGAGGTGCTGGCGCCGCGTTGCCGCGAGATCGGTCCCGTTGGCGGCCCGTCGCGCCAGATGCCGCCGGTCTCCGTCCGGCTCCTGCTGGCCGAGGCGCTGCGCCGCGGCATGCAATACCCGGGTGACCCTGCACTCGAATCGCCGCGCGCAGTCGGCTGGTGCAGCTGGCGGTATATCCTGCGCCGCTCGTCCAAGCGCGACCTCAAAACGGCTTTGTTCTCGCTCATGTCGATGCTTCGTCTGACGTTGGCCGCGAGTCTGCTGCGCTTTACCCACTAGGACGTTCCGGCCTTGACCATGATTTCCATCATCACCGCCACACTCAACGCCGACATCGTCGCGGCCAACGTCCAGGACGGCAAGCATGTCGTTCGGTCCGGCCCCCGTGGCAGGCCCTGGCTGCGCGGCCACAGCGCGGTGAGTCTGACCTTGCTGCGACATATTGGCTAACCAATCGGACCGACGAGGGAGCGCATGTTCGAGCTGTACGCTACATGGGCCACACTGCCCATCTTGATGGCGAGGATTGGGCGTCGGCCCGCATCTTGGCGAGCGATGTGCTGGCTGGCAGTGTCGCTCGTGGCGATCTTGTGCGCGCTCCAAGACGCTACGACGAACAAGGACCGCGAGGTCTATGCGTTCCTAATTGATGCAATCAAAGACGATGACACGTTCTCGATGGAGCCGGGCTTCTATCTCATCGTGAAGCTCTTGGGCGTTGCACTCTCCGGCCCTGAACTCAACGCCGCCTTCTTTTTCGTTGTGGCCGCGTTATCGATGGCGATCAAACTTCGGCTCTTCAAGAGGTATGGCGGATCGATATTCGGCTGCCTAGCCGCATTCTTCTCGTACTTCTTCCTCCTTCACGAGGTAACGCAGGTCCGCACAGGGCTGGCGATCGCTTTCCTCTACCTATCGTGGTTCGCGTTTGCGGAGGGACGAAAGAGGGACTTCTGGCTATACGGCATCGCCGCCATGATGTTCCACTATAGCTGCGTGCTGTTTGTGATTGCGCCGTTCTTATTCTTCCCTGACGGCAGGCGCAAATTCACCGTCACTGTGGCGATTGCAGCCTTGCTTGCCGCGGCCAGTGCCCTGCAAGGAAGCGCCGTGCTCGGTGGTCTCGAACTGTTGGCCGGGGCCGTAGGCGTGGACAGATTGGGCGTCTATTTCCAGTTGCTACAGGAAGGCGTACTCGCCGACATCACCCCACTACGGCTTGTGCCGCACACCCTGCTGCTCATCGCCGCCGCGTGCACCCAGCGCCGCTGGAGACGCGACAGGCTGACGTTCTTCCTCGTCCAGATCTACGTGTACGGCTTGCTACTTTTCATCATCCTGTCACCCATCCCGGCGCTCGCCTACAGAGTCAGTGATCTGTTTCTGTTCGCAGGCGTGTTCCTCTTGGGGCGCATGAGATCCTACTCGCCCCGGAATGTCTACTACCCGCTGGTTGTTGCCTACACGGCAGTCTTTGTTGTCTACACGATTCAGTTCTCAGGCCTGTTCGTTCTTCCCAGTGCAAACTAGGCCCATTCAGCGACGGGGCACTGCAACATACCCGCCGCCGTCGGTCCACGCACCACCGGCGATCCTGCGTAGGTCCTCCCTGCGGTAGGTCAATTTGCAATTCCAACTCACTGCCCGGCACCTGCACTTCGGACTTACACAATCAATGCCTGACCCGAATATCTCAATCTTGACCGCGACCTTGAATGCGGCCGCTGTGTTGCCACGTCTGATTGCCTGCCTACGCGCGCAAACGGATCGCGATTTTGAATGGATCGTCGCCGATGGCGGGTCGACCGACGGGACACAGGCGCTGCTACGTGACGCATCCGATCTTCGTATTCACCTCACGGAAGCCCCCGACTTCGGAATCTACGATGCGCTAAACCGGGGAGTACGGATCGTCTCCGACGGCTACTATTTGGTCCTTGGCGCTGACGACATGCTTGATCCAGGAGCCGTTGCGAACTTTCGGCAAGCGGCTTGCGAGGCGGGGCGGCCAGATTTCGTGGCAGCGGCGATATGGCAGGATGGCCGGAAAATCCCGCCGCGACGAGGTATGGGTTGGCTCTATGGCATCCAGGGTGTGGCAAGCAGCCACGCGGTGGGGCTACTCATCAAGAAGGATCTGCACGCAAGCCATGGCATGTACTCGAACAAGTTTCCGATCGCCGCCGACCAGTTCTTCGTGAAGACGGCGTTGATGCGAGGTGCCACGATTGCCCGCGCCAATTTCATCGCGGGCGAATTCTCGACGCAGGGGATGTCCGGAAGGGATCCGCTGGGTGTTCTGACCGAGATATTCCGCTGCCAGGTGAAGACCGAAAGGTATCTTCTGCCGCAGTACATCATCTTCCTGCTGCGGCTAGGCAAGCACTACTTCCGATCCCTGTCCCCACGGGCGCCTCGCCGCTGATGCGCTGTGTCCACATGCCACATGTCTTGAGATGGAAGTGATGCGAGAACACAAGCGGATCGTGGTATCCGCAGTCAACCTTGTCGAAGGGGGCACGCTGACCGTTCTGCTGCGCTTCCTTGAAAGCGCGAGATCAACTCTGCCCGACGAGTGGCAAATCATCGCCCTTGTGCACGAGCCGTCCATTGTTCAGATCCCGGGCGTTGAGACGATGGCCTTTCCTGCAGTCAAGGGGTCGTGGCTGCGGCGCATGTGGTTCGAGTATTGGCAATGTCGTGCGCTTTCCAAGACTTTGAATGCCGACTTCTGGCTCGCCATGCACGACATGACACCTCGCATTCAAGCGCGTCGGCAGGCGGTGTACTGCCACAACCCCGCCCCTTTCTTCAAGGTGACCCGACGCGAGGCATTCCTGCAACCAAAGCTGCTCGCGTTTAAGAACCTCTACGGGGCCATGTATCGAATCAACATGCACCGCAACCATGCAGTGATCGTGCAACAGGAATGGCTGCGGGAAGAGTTCCAGCGGCGCTATGGCGCAAACCACGTGATCGTCGCGCGACCGGTGGGGCACGATGCCGACCAAGGAGCGACGCTGCATCACAGGCTCGGGACGGTATTCCTTTATCCGGCTCTTGCCCGTCCGTTCAAGAACTTCGAGCTGATTTTCAAGGCGGCCCGACTGCTCGAGCAAAGAGCCGACTGGCATGGCGAAATTCGTCTCACACTTGGCGGACAAGAAAACCGATACGCGCGCGCGCTGGCAGTCGAATACGCCGACTGTCGCAGCGTCAGCCTCATAGGCTTGCAACCCGCGCAGTCGATGAAAAGGCAATACGCCGAAGCGCATTGCCTGCTGTTTCCGTCCCGGAGGGAAACTTGGGGGCTACCTCTCACAGAAGGGAAGGCACATGGCCTTGCGATTCTCGCCGCCGACCTTCCTTACGCCCACGAGTCCGTCGGTACCTACAACGGCGTCGCGTTCGTGAACGTAGACGATCCCGCAGAGCTCGCTTCAAAGATGCTTGCGTTCCAGGACGGCACACTGGTGTTCACGCCCCACAATCCACCGACGCCCGCGGAGCCTTACGCTCCCAATTGGTCTGCCTTGGTGCGGATGCTCACGGACGGACTCTGACAGCGCCGAGTGCTACCTCCTGTCCGAATTGTCCGCATACCGATCAACTCCCCCTACCGTACGGTGCCTTGTTTGCTTGAAAATGGAGATCTTGCATGACCAACGCCCGCTTTAGCCGACGCGTGATCGCAGACGCAATCGTCGCTCGCCTCGTCCCGGACACTATCGCCCGGGCGCGGGATGCGTTCAACGGCGCGAAGCCAATCGCGTGGTTCCAAGTTGATGATCTGCTTCCAGTAGAGATGGCGCTCGCCATACGGCAGTCGTTTCCCCAGGCGTCGCAGATGCGAGAGCGCAAGACGCTGCGCGAACACAAATACGTGGCTGCACAAATGGATCGTCAAGATCCCCAGGCAGAGGAAGCCCTGTTCGCCTTCCACGACGATCGGGTCGTGAACTTGGTAGGGCAAATCACGCACCTATCTTCCTTGCATGCGGATCCCAAACTCTACGCGGGCGGCATCAGCCTGATGGAGCGAAGCAACTTTCTGAACCCTCATCTTGACAATTCGCACAACCATGACCGAAGCATGTACAGAGTGCTCAACCTGCTCTATTACGTATCGCCGAATTGGTCGCCGGAAAGCGGTGGACATTTGGAGTTGTGGCCAAATGGCGTGAAAGCATCGCCGCTGACTATATCCAGCGTGTTCAACCGGCTGGTGGTAATGACCACGGGTTCTGAATCGTGGCATTCCGTTTCAGCCGTTCAAAGCACGGAATCGCGTTGTTGCGTGTCGAATTACTATTTCAGCCCTGAGCCGATTGGAAACAATCCCCATTTTCGTGTGACGACCTTTCGCGGGCGACCCGAGCAACCGTGGCGTGACCTGGTGCTCCGAGTTGACGGCATGCTGCGAAGCGGCCTGCGCATGATCAAGCCAGGCGGGATCGTCCAAACCACCCATATCTACAATCAAAACGACAAGACCTGAGCGTGGAGAGACTCACCCTGTCTGTCGTCAGCCACGGGCATGGGCCGATGCTGGCGCGCCTGCTTCGCGACTTGGCGGCGCTGCCGGAACTCAGCGGGGCATGCGTCATCGTCACTCTGAACTTGCCCGGTGAAGCATTCGATGCTGCCCTATTCGAGCCCCTTAAGATTCAAGTGATCTGCAATGATCGCCCCCGCGGCTTCGGCGCGAATCACAACGCGGCTTTTGCGCGTTGCAACACGCCTTGGTTCGCGATCCTGAATCCGGATATTCGCATTCACGCCGATCCATTCCCGAGCCTGTTCGACGCCGCTACGCGCTGGCCCGACGCTGCGCTGATTGGTCCACGAGTGATCAACTCAGAAGGCTTGCTCGAAGACTCGGTGCGCACAAATCTCAGCCCCTGGTCCTTAGTAAGCCGCAGATTGCTCGGCATACGCCGTTCATTGCAAGTGCGCGGACCAGCCAGAGCTGGTGAACGCTTCTATTGGATTGCAGGCATGTTCATGCTGCTGCGTGCGGATGCCTTCGGCGCCGTGGGTGGATTCGACGAACGCTACTTCATGTACTGCGAGGACTACGATCTCTGCGCGCGCATATATCTTTCCGGGCACGGCATTGTCTTGGCATCGGAGGCGACAGTCGTCCATGCGGCGCAGCGCGCGAGTCATCGTTCGCTTAGACATCTTCGCTGGCATCTGGCGAGTCTCGGCAAGGTTTGGCGATCTACGTCCTTTTGGAGGGTAACGCTCAAGGCCGGCCATTAGTGCCGCCTCGGATAACGGTCCCCGGGGATCGCTGGCCTTCGCCATCGCGCACTCCACGGCAGCGGCTCTTCGTTCTTCAGAATCCCATTCAATGGTGCGCTCCACGAATCCAGCCACTAGTACAACGTGGATCGGGTCGAGTTGGGGCTGAAGGAACTGAGCCCCGTGGCCTACCGACTGCAGAGGGCTGCGCTGGCGGCGTGAGGTCAACGATGTCCAAAGATTAGGGGTCAGTTCAACTTTCCCCCGTCTTTTGCCGATGGCCGACGCCGTCACAACACAGCGTCGAGTCAAGGCGCATTTGGTGGCTGCCTGCTGTAAGGTGGGCGTGTTAATGGCGTCGGTAGCGTTGGCCAATGCCAATCTGGTTCGTCGCTGGGTTCTCGAAGCCTATACCGTGGTCGAGCAAAACACTGTCAAGCCAGGCAGGCGCAGCTGGCTTCAAGAGCGACAATGTATTTTTAGTTCCTTTATAGAGCCGCGATGTGTCGTTGCCGACTACCTCCGCTCTTGGGCAATACGTGCATCAACGGATTTCCTCTCTCAGATTCTCCTCCGATGACCTACTTCGCCAGCTGCTTCCTAGTCGGTCTACTAGCCACCCTCTTCATCATGCGATCGTCGATGCGCCACGGCCATCTGTCGGCCGATCACGACCTCAGCGGCCCACAGAAATTCCACGCCCGGCCGGTGCCGCGCGTCGGCGGTCTGGGCGTGATGATCGCCATCGTCGTCGGCGTAGGGATCGCGCAGGTCCGCGGATCGCCCGTGGCGCCCTCTCTGTGGCTGCTACTCGCATGCAGCCTCCCCGCGTTTGCTGCGGGCATCACCGAAGATGTCACCAAGAACGTCTCGCCACGCAGGCGCCTCATCGCCACGCTGGTCTCTGCCGCAATGGGGATCGTGCTCCTCGGTGCCGTGATCACCAAGACCGACATCCCCGGCGTCGATCCGTTGATTCAATGGGCGCCGTTGTCCATGCTGCTGACCGTGCTCGTCATCACCGGCCTCGCCAATGCGGTCAACATCATCGACGGCTTCAACGGCCTCGCGTCGATGTGCGTGCTGATGATGATCCTCGCGCTCGGCTACGTGGCCTTCCAGGTGGGCGACACGTTCATCTTCACGGCGTCTCTCATTGCAGCAGGTGCCGTGCTGGGCTTCTTCGTATGGAACTTTCCGGCCGGCCTGATCTTTCTGGGTGACGGCGGCGCCTATTTGCTGGGCTTCATGCTCGGTGAATT
>Ga0307510_10003570_pt1 | contig 18164 bp, 27 predicted proteins | sample 12_EM_MG_FD_207224 | JGI IMG/M metagenome (GOLD analysis project Ga0307510, IMG submission 207224) | Populus trichocarpa ectomycorrhiza microbial communities from riparian zone in the Pacific Northwest, United States - 12_EM | ecosystem: Host-associated > Plants > Roots > Unclassified | place...
GGTCCTCGACACGGACTGGTCTCCGCACTCGGACACGATCGTCGCGTCCGGCGGCGAGGACGGAAACGTGTTCATCTGGCAGGTGGACCCCTCCGCGTTCGAGGGCTGGAACGCGGAAGGCTGGGCGCCCATCGACTTTTCGCCCGTGCTGCACATCGACGCGTCCCCGCGCAAGGTCGGTCAGGTACTCTGGCACCCCGCCGCGCAGCACGTCCTCGCGAGCGCAGTCGGAGATCACACGGTGAAGCTGTGGGACCTCGGCGCGCCAGAGTCGCCACGCGCGGTGCTCTCAGGTCATGGGGACACCATACAGTGCATAGCGTTTAACTCGACTGGCCAGCTTCTCGTCACGACGTCCCGAGACCGCAAGATGCGTCTGTTCGACCCCCGCGCTGGTGGAGATCCCGTCAGGGTCGGCGAGGGACATGGCGGCATCAAGGGCGCGCGTGTGGTGTGGATGGGCGACCGCGATCGCATCGCCACGACAGGCTTTAGCCGGATGAGCGATCGGCAGGTTTGCTTGTGGGAATCTGGCTCACTCAAGAACCTCAAGACGACCACGCTGGACCAGTCTGCGGGAGTCGTAATGCCATTCTGGAGCGACAATAACATCCTTTTCCTCGGTAAGTTCTCGCTTTTTTCTCTCTTCTGTAGCCGCTACAGCGCGCGTCCTCGGTATGATAGCTGGCAAGGGAGATGGAAATATCCGGTACTACGAATATGAGAGCGATAACCTTTACGCGTTGGACGAGCACAAATCGAGCGACCCGCAACGTGGGATGTGCTTCGTCCCACGGCGCGTTCTCAACACGTCCGAATGCGAGATCGCGCGCGCGTACAAACTCACCTCGAACGCCATCGAGCCAATCTCATTCATCGTCCCGCGAAAGGTAAGCCCCGTTGATCCTCCACCATAGCAACTAACTAGCACACCCCGCGCCGCCAGTCCGACTCGTTCCAGTCCGACATCTTCCCACCCGCATCCTCCATCGAGCCATCCCTCACCGCGGGCGAGTTCTTCTCCGGAAAGGCCGTCGCGCTCAAATACGTCTCGCTCGAAACTGGCGCGGTTTCCACCAGCGCACCCGCGTCCACCGTAGTACCAACGCCAACACGGTCCCCGACGGTGCCGCCGCCCCAACCTGGGCAGACACCTTCTCTCTCGCCGGTCATCGCCCCACAACTCACAAAAGTCTACAGCGAGCCGCCGCCCACATCCGCCACCGTCTCCGCGCCAGCCTCCGCCTCCGCCTCAATCTCGGCGTTCTCCACAACACCCATATCACCAGCTGACGTGCGGATTCCGCCCTCCCGCTCGGCATCCACGGCATACATTTCAGACGTGCGTTCACTTTCCTCTTTATTTCATTTCATTTCGTTTTTTTTTTCCTGAGGGGTACTGGGCTTTGTCACTGAATCGCGCGTATTGCATTTAGGACAGCAAAGGTTTACAGGAGGATAATGACAGGCTTAACGCCGAACTGCGCGAGGCCAACGCGAAAATTCGGAAGCTCGAGCTCCAGGTGGAAAGTCTCAAGACGAACGCGCGCAAGGCGGCCGCGGCACTGCTAGATAATTAAACATCTTTTTCGTTTATCCTGTTTTTTTTTTCTGTGGGAGAGAAAGTAGTAGTGACGTGGATGTATTGTGACGACGAAGGAACAAAATCATACTTGCACCGTTTTTTTTGGTTTATTCGAGGGCGCGGTAGTGAGATGGATTGATTGTGCTCTGCGCTCACAACTCTTTTTTCAGTCACCAGGAACGGTTCTAGAAAGTGGACTATGTGATTCGTGAGCCTACTGTGAACACTGACTTTTGCTTGTCAATCCAGAGGCGAGTCAATCGTTCACTCCAGGTCTCATGTGATGGGACTGGGTGAAGAATCCGCTCCACATCCGCGCTGCCTCCTGCCTCCAACTCAATCTCAATATTCAAACTCATGTTACACATTACTTTGAGTCAGAGACGAAAGGAAGATTTCTTCAGTCTGGAGAGGTGATTCAATTAATGCATCACCACTGGTTGGGAAATCGAAAATTCACAGAAATTCTTTTGTTGGTCCCATATATATGGCCGATACGAATGAGCCTGAGTTCCACGTTCAGACAAACGGGGATATTCAGAGCCCGCCCCGGCGACATCCGGTGAAGTCCTCATGTTGTCCACGTGGCGCATGTGCGTGCCCGCCAACAGCCCCGGGGCGATCAATCCGAACGCGTTTGCCAGTGCGTGGTCACGGTGCAAGTACAGTGTTGGCAGGACGACGCATGTATTTCATTCATCTTTAGCTTGCTTGACCACCCTCGCGCCGAGCAATTCAATACATGAACGTCCGGCGCATGCTCACTGGCATGTGTTGCCCTTGCGTCTCTTCAGCACTTGCCTTTAGCGAATGGCGGTCGTGACCGGCTTTCACTCTGGCATCTGTCCAGTAGCCAATTAGCCCGATAACCGCCATTTCACGTCCTGCCATGATCACTGCAAATACGGGGTCGTGGCTGGTCCGTCCATTTTTATTGTGCGTACACCTACTTCTCTCACCCTCGACCCTGACCTCATTGGAACGATCTGCTTATTAAAGATAGGTTCTGGACCCATGCTATGCACACACGAACGAGACACCTTCTACCATCCTGCCTCATGCAAAGCGTGCCGAGTGTGATCGTATGACGTGAGACCTCGAGGTTCATTTGTCGACAAGCTAACGTTAAGTACGTATCATTTTAGAGGGGAATTATCCCTTTTGGGGGAAAAAGAGAGATGGTCCGTCCTATTCAGCAATCGAACGGCAGTTTAAGATCCAGACATGCGGTTGGCCACGAGTCGTGAGCACAGTGCAAAGAATTCCATTCAGAGTCGGACATATATCAGCCCTCTCAACCCCATATCCCTATTCACACGGCATCACTTCAACTCGTCTTCCACCCATGGCCACCACAGGTCGACCAGACGATTTCGTTCCACCTCTCGCGTTCCCAGCGAAGCTTCCATCTTCGCCACCCGACAACTCTCCTCCATCCATGCCCGTCTCGCGGTCAGGTGATATCATGGCAAAGCCTACGAATATACCTCAGGACAACAACGAGTTGATCAATCTCGGATCTCATTCAGCAACCAGTGGGCCGACAGTCCAAAGGCGACCGCCTTATGAGAGGACTGCAGGAGAGGCCGTGTCAGATGGGCGCTCGGACGTTGCCGCAGGCGCTGCTCTCGCCCACGCGAGCAGACCTGACACGTGCGCGGACATACCTCGTTCCGCACCTGCCATCTCGGCAGCAGTCTCAAAGAATCATTCAGCGATAGCAGTACGCAGTGCTTCGAGCGAACTTGACATTAAGCTAGACATCCAATCTCCACTTGGCCAGGTGAGCCCCAAGCTTGGTGTGCTACTTGCGCTTGGTTCTCACCAGTAGTTCTCCACCACAGCCTAGCCCTCGTGCGGACAACACGGAAGTCATTCCTATGCACGATATATCCTCCTCTGAGCCATCCAACGTAGCTACTTTGAACGAAATTCAGGTTGCGAACCATGTGGGTATATCAAATCTTAACCGCGCCTTGTCGACGAGCCCCGTGGAACTGAGCTCACCACCGCTTCCCGCAATCACTCCTCCCCTATCACAGAATGTACATACACGAACTTCACAAGACGCTGGCAATATTCCGTTTGGGCCTCCCAAAGCAGCAGAACCGGGTGAAAGGGATCGATCACCCTCCCGGGTTGATTCATTGAGTGAAATGAAACCCCTCGACCAGCAAGTTGATCGCACAGCTTCCGTCCAGCCTTTCCCTATACCCGCCCATTCTGTGCCACCTTTGAAACGACGAGGCATCTCTATATCTTCCTCAATATCTCGTGCAGCCTCGGTCCTAACCATGATTGCACCCAGTCGGAAGGGCACAGCTCGGGAGGAACTTCCGGTTGAACCCCACGTTCTATCTGGGAGAGCTCCGTCTGAACTGTCACACCCAAGAGATGAAGACAAGGGAAAAGCATACACCAATAAGCAAAGGCCACCTTCACCCCGGGGACGTGCCACATCCATCGCAGAGTCCCCTTCCCTGCCATTACCAGTATTTGGGCCACATCTTTGGGACGAGATCTATTCATCAATTCGTGGGAACGAGGGTGTCGATCGTGAGATTAACGGAACTGCACCCATGCAACAGCAACCTAACCATGCCACACGGGTACCCTCAAACGACGATTTGACAAGCCCAAACGCGCACACGCCGCCACAACCCCCAACTGTGGTGAGCGACTCACAAGCCCGTGCCGTACTCTGTCCAAGTCTTGCCGTGCGTTCTGACGGATCGCTTCTCGGGGAGAAGGGCGAAACGCGCCCCGACATCTCGCCGTCCACGGAAATCCCTCTTATGCTAATCACAACCCAGCCCACTCCCCAGGAACGACCTTCGGTTCATCCGAGGTCTAGTCCGTTAGGCGATGGGCACACTGAACTAGAACAGCCAGGACAGTCGGGAGGGGACAGAAAACCCGGAGATGGACAAACGGAAGATGAAAGAATTCGGGAAGCTAGACCAGAATCCCCATCACAAAGCAATCACGGAAGTCAAGGATGTTTTAAGGATCTCTATCGTCGGGCGTGGAAAAAATACCCCTGTTGCTATTGTATATTTCACGCCCTGAGTTATTGCCTTTACTTGTGTAGTTGTGGGCCTTGCTGTGATTGAGCGATCGCCACGGGGTTCCTAGTCCTTTGCACACGTCGCTGTCGAGGTATGAGGGAGAGTCTGTGGAACGGGATGCCTCGCGAATACCACTCGGTTTCTTGACACCTTATCGTACCTTGTTTCCTTTACCATGTTTTCACCTCTGATACTTTGTTACTCCGCGATTTTTGACGTAATGTCTCTTAGTTTTCAATCATTTCACGAAAACGCAAAGCCCTCTCACCCTCGACATCCAGGCCGCTGATCATCACTGAATTAACGATTTTCGATAAACTGAGTAGTTGGAACGTCGCGGCGCGCCTCTAAATGTGAAGTGAGTGTAACTCTTGAGCGGGGTTTCTAAGTTACGAGAGTCGGCGCTGAATGGGGGTGACCTACCGTTTCTTGTGGCCCATTTCATGGAAACTTCTTTCTGTTGATGCATAGCCGTGGAAAGGGGTACCGTCATTTGTAAGATCGGCGGAACTGAAGCTGATGAGGGACTCGGAGGGAGCGCATCGCAACCTTGGTCAGGCGGATACCATACTGTAAGATAGTAAGTACCCTTAACCCCGAGAAGCGAAGGCGCTGGCACGGAAAGAGGTCCGAAGGTAGCTTGAGGGTTGAAGGTGTCGAGAGTCTCAAAAGCAACAAAAACCCGACTTCCGAGTCCATTGACAGCCCTCCGCATCTCACGGGATCGTCAGCCAAGTTACGCTCATGGTCTTCGACTTGTTTATTTCTCGTTTGCGTCGTCGAACGAACTAGAACATGCCGGTGGCACTCGCAGTCTGTGGCGAACACAACAGGCCTTTTGGCTAGTCAAAATTGACACAGCGTTCAAATACATCCAATTCAACTACAAGTCAGCGCAACCTTTCATGAATTACAAGCCCAGCATACACACGCGCCTAGCAGGCTCGACTATTCCAACACGATTCTGTCCTGTACTGCGTCAATACACGTTCGACCTTCTTCAAACTTCTGATGTAACTGCTCAACAACACGTAACCTTGGCAAAATGTGTTGTTCAAGGATCAACTAGCCACCTCATAATTTCTTACACCCTCGCAGGAGTAATCGGTTGAAGAATGGGTACACGGTCGGAATGTGCACTCGCTTTCATCATAAAGTTGTCGTATGTGCCGTCACCCTGGTATCAGGTAGCCATTAGGTGCCAACGGTACAAATATAACTGCAGCAAGAAGAACACCTACGATAAAGTTGTTCGGGAAGCCAGGATCGAATGGTGACGCCTGCTCGATGCGCTGCACTTGCTCGGGGGTCAGGGAAATGTCCAATGCCGCGATATTTTCCTTCAGTTGTTCGACCTTCCTGCCGCCAATGATAGGAAACACATAGGGGAGCTTGTGCAAATGGTACGCAATAGCGACTATAAACGTTTGTCAATCCTGGATGCTGACCAAAACTTTAGAGAGCAAAAGCCATGGACATACGTGCCGTGATACTCTCGGCGCCGATTTCCTTCGCGATCTCCTCAAGGGCATCGCACACTTTCTTCTCCTCTGGTGTACGCTCCCAATTGGGGTTCAAGATCATGCGTCCCTTTTCGCCGCTCTCCTTGCGGCGAGCCTCTTCGGCATTGGTACGGATCTTTCCGGATCCAAGAACACCCCATGGAGCGAGCGCGAGACCCTCTGAACGTGCCATCGGGATAATATCACGCTCGAAAGATCGGTCGAGGATAGACCACTTTCCCTGATAAATGCAGAAAGGAGTTTTTCCGTGATCATTTGCGTACTGATTCGCTTTGGCAACGACCCACGCGGGAGTATCTGATATGCCCTGGAGAACCGCGTCGTAAATCTCAGGCGAAAATGGGGTTAGAGCAACTAGATGGCGTACGAGATAAATAACCTTTCTTTGGATGATGAGCGTGTGCAGCGAATCCATGGCCTCATGGACAGAGGTGCCATAATCCCACCAATGAACATAGAGAATGTCGATATAAGAAGTTCGCAACTTCTTGAGAGAAGCCTCTACAGACACATGAAGAGATTTGGCATTGTTCCCCGCGTAGTTAACCTTGTGAGTGATATCGTCTTGGAATCGCTTGAAGCCGGTTGTGTACTAGGCCAGGTCTCAACGTCCACGAGAACATTAGAAGAGCGGCTAAGTAGTACCTTTGTTGCGATCACGAGCTGGTCCCGTATGCCACGCTTCTCGGCCCACTCGCCAATAAAGGCCTCTGAAGTTTCTTCCTGACTGATTGGGTCAAACTCAAATGAGATGACTCGGCCAGCTAGGGGTACTAGGGCAGGAATCTCACTAATTGTTTGAGGTATCAATAAAGTTGCCCTGGAGAAAAAAATCGGCACCACATTAACTATGACGGTGAAAGGGGTGAAAGTAGACTCACGCCTGCGTCAAAGTATGCATCGAGGAGCTTGAAGGAGCTGTCCTTATCCATCGAGCCCATTCCAAGTTCTTGCCACTTATCACCGATGCTCATGGCACCAAGCTGCAAGGGTGACACACGCACGCCTGAGAGAGGCGAGAGTGTGCGATAACGACCAAGTTTGGTTGGGGGAAGAGGAGGAGGAGCGAACAGGGAAGACATTTCAGCAGTAAACTGGGAGACGAAAAGTAGGGTACAAAACGTACGGCGAGTGATAATTTATACCAACTGTCAAGCCAACAGCATGAAGCACCAATTACGTGAGGCCAATAGATAGAATCCAAGGAAGGAAGGACCTGGTCCGCTGACTGAGCTATGACATCGATTTACACTCAGCCTATTTGAAGAGGGGATGCTGACAAGATTCGGCGCAGCGACCAGCGCTGTTCTGTTCTTGGACATATTGCTTTTCAAACAAGAGCTTGCCGCATCGGTTCTAGTTATTCGAGTAGCCGCCACCAGCCCTGTGTCTGCCTATGAATCCGGGCCACCTATCAAGCAGACAGGAATATTTGAAGTTCGTTTCTCGCGTCGATGACTCGATGGTCTTAAGTCATCGATTACGACGTCCCGAGGGCGTAAGGAACGTTTACGAAATGGACGCAGGGCCATCGTTCTGAAAATCGGGCCCGCTTCGGGTCTTAATCAGCTTCAGGGATTACCCGAATGAGGGTTCCTTTTGTTTTTGTTTTTTTTTGAATTGTCGAATGAAGCGCAGTGACGAAAATGTACGAAGCACACGGGTATCGCGGGCCGATATGGCATTAACTAGGAAAGCGCCAGGTATCGGTTGCCAATGAAGGGATGAGATAGAGGGTGTGATGACCAGGAGCACTGAACTGAGTAGGTCCCACGATGTGGGGCAACCGCCGTCCGAACGAGAGTGGGGAGTCAATCGAGTTGCGGGCCAGAGTTGCCAAATCGATGTGTGGTGCATTGCGTAATGAGTGGCTCATGCCTCTGGCGTGGCGAGTCTGCTTGTTACTTTACCATTTAGTTTAGGCAATAAATAGGGCAGCACGGGTGTGTACTCCTTACGTGAGCTTCCTGTTGAATAGCCCCCGCAATATCTTGTTCAAAAACCTCGAAATGAAGACCTTGGTCAAGGCTATATGTAAGATCTAGTGATAATGTTTGCAAAAGTTGAGAAGGAGAAGAACTTGACGCGTACTGCCAGTGACGGTTAATTCGGTAGTTCGGAAATTTTTAATAAAGAAAACCGTCTGTCACGTCGCGTTTGGGTCACGTTCCTTTGCAAATGAATACGGTAACTTAATTTAAGTTTTTTCATGAGGGTAACAACCTTGAATAAACCGAAATGTTCAATTGTCCCCACGTTTTGGGATAAAATTAAGTCAAGATGAATTTATCCCAAAATACAATAATAAAGATTTTTCCACAAGTTTATCTTGGGTTTTGCCCACGAATTTTGCTGACAGTGCTCATGTCGGCAGAGACAACCTGAGACAAAAACCCAGGATTTTGCCATCGCTCGTGGAGCATTAGAACATCACCGCAAAGGGAAAAAAAGACGAGATTGAACTGAGGAATTTTATGGGTGATTTCTCAGAGGCTGTTTGCCTCAGTGAGTCGTTGCGCTACAGAAAATGGGCAAGAACCGCATGTACCGAATGCAATGACAATCAACGCTTGGCGGCTTCCGAAAATCAGTAGCATCGTGGCCAGTTAGCCAAGCCAAGAACCCACAAGCAGTCGGCGAACGACGTGACCGGGTAATACACAAAAACACGTGCTCATGATTGTGGAGGGTTCCGTTCCGAGCCAACGAGTTAGTAGTTTCTGTCTGCTTACCTGAGCTGTATTACATAGCGTAGTTGGCCGAATGTAACCTCCTCCTCCGAACAACGAAATATATTACGTTCTACCGAACAACGTCATAGCAACATTTTCGCATAAACGGGACACGCATTTTTTTTTTTGGATTCGATTACTGTGCGCCTCGGGGTACAGAACCCCATGTAGCACTTCGAGAATGGAAAGATACATGTTTGGTACTAGCATATTTGGGAAAACGGGACACGCATACTATCATACATGCACGGCGCCACTGGTCAAAAAACAAGGCGCTACAACGAAAACAATGTTCGACATTCTTGCTTCTCATTTCGGACATACTGCTCTGGACAGGGATAAGTCCCTGGTTGGAGCCAAACCCGTCAGTTCACATCGTTCACTCCTTCGCCGGGGTGACGGGTTGTTGAAGAGGTACACGGTCAAAATGGGCACTCGTTGTCAGCATAAAAGTGACGGATGTACCGTCGCCCTGGCAAGCAGCAGCCGTCAGACGCCAATGGAAGATAAATACAGAGATCGGGGCGGCACTTACGATAAGGGAGTTGGGAAAGCCTGGATTGAACGGGGACGCCGCCTCAATACGCTGCACTTGCTCGGGGGTCAAAGAAATGTCTAGAGCTGCGATATTTTCCTTAAGCTGCTCGACTTTCCGACCACCGATGATGGGGAACACGTAGGGGAGCTTGTGCAAATGGTACGCAATGGCAACTACAAGTGTTCGTCAACTCGAGGAAGCATCAAATAAAAAAAAGGCTCGAAAAGGGAAGCCATGACATACGTGCCGTGATACTCTCTGTACCGACTTCCTTCGCGATCTCTTCGAGGGCGTCACACACTTTCTTCTCCTCGGGTGTGCGTTCCCAATTGGTGCCGAAGGCTGTGCGGCCTTTCTCGCCCGTCTCCCTGCGACGAGCGTCTTCTGCGTTAGTGCGGATCTTTCCGCCTGCAAGTACGCCCCAGGGAGCAAGCGCAAGACCCTCTGAACGTGCCATCGGGATGATATCGCGCTCGAAGGACCGCTCGAAGATGGACCAGTTGCCCTGATAAATGCAGAACGGCGTCTTTCCGTGGTCCTTTGCATACTGATTCGCTTTAGAAACGACCCAGGCGGGAGTGTCCGAAATGCCCTGGAGAAGCGGGTCATAAAGATCGGGCGAAAGGGAGGATGGGACAACTTGGAGACGTACGAGGTAGAGAACCTTCCTTTGAGTGATGAGAGTATGCAGGGAATTCATGATTTCCTCGACGGAGGTATCATAATCCCACCAGTGCACATAGAGAATGTCGATATAGGAAGTGCGCAGCTTCTTGAGGGATTCTTCTACGGAAACATGGAGAGATTTGTTATTGTTACCCGTATAATTCACTTTGTGCGTGATATGGTCTTGTCCTCGCTTATAACCGGTAGTATACTGAGCCGGATCTCAACGTCTACAACGTATGGAGAAAATCCGAGTATCACCTTCGTTGCGATGACGAGCTGATCGCGTATGCCGCGCTTCTCAGCCCACTCGCCGATAAAGGCCTCAGAAGATTCGTCCTGGCTAATTGGGCCAAACTCAGATGAGGTCTCATCCAACTGGGGCCACACGCGAGAAAAGGAATCTCACTAGTTGTTTGCGGTATCAATAAAGTTACCCTGTGAAACATAAAAGAGTCAGTACCGCAATGAGGGTGAAAAGGTCGATGATTCGACTTACACCTGCGTCGAAGTAGGCATCGAGGAGCTTGAAGGAGCTCTCCTTATTCATTGAGCCCATTCCAAGATTGTGCCACTTATCACCGATGCTCATGGCGCCGAGCTGCAAGGGTGACACATGCACACCCGCTCGGGGCGAGAGTGTGCGATAGCGACCAAGCTTGGTTTGGGGAAGAGGGGCAGGGTTCACCAATGACATTTTCGGAGCAGAGGTCGAGGTGGGGAAAGACGGCCGTGCGGGTGAATACGGGTTCGCGAATCGTTATTTTATTATAACTGGCGTGAAGCTGACAGATAAGGGAATCCGACAGGGAAGAAAGCTCGAATTGGAATTCCCTTCTCCGAATTCATTCGCTGACTGATCATCACATCCATGGCGCTTCGCTTTCCCTACAGAATGTTCTTGGCCGGCGAAGTAGAAATGCCCCACACCGGCTCGGTCCTTTTCGTAACCGTGCTTGACCTTTTCTCTTATGTCTGGGTCGTCCATCGAGCTGAGAGGAATAGTGAAAGTGAAAGATTGGGCTCATGTCGGCTGTGTATGCGAATGACGACATGCCGCAGAGGCATTGGGGCTTGTTACTATATGGAGGCAAGAACACCGACGGGCGGATTAGGCCTAATTAGGTCCCGGGTCAAGTGGCGATTCTTGCGCAGTGGTGAATATGTACATGTACAGTTCCCTGTCCCTGCCCATGGCCCGGGACACTAGGTCATGGGTCACCGTAATGCCAGCACTTGAATTGGCCAGCCTTTGGCATGTGAAGACGGGAAGGCACAAACGAGACCCCGGGGACCAATCAGTTGTGAGCCAAAATTGAGATTGAGATGCATTGATGCAGTGATGAGTGATGAGTGATCGGTTCTCGTCTTGCTTGAAGCAAATGTCAGGGTGAAGTACCTGTTCAGGTAACGGCCCGGTTCGGCTAAAGGACCGGTCAGTTCCGATAAACATGACCACGTCAGATAGGGACAGTTCCCTAGCAGCTCACTCAACGCAAGAACAACCACAGCAAGACCTTCAAGGACAGACCACTCTTTTTTCCCCAGCCAAGAGGCGTCCTATTCTGGGTCCCTCTCGACGGCTGCTCCACCGTCCTTCATCGCTGCATGACATCGCTCCATGCTTATTTTCACAACCGCGACCAAGCTGCATTCCAGCGGCAGCTTGCCGCACCGCATCAAATCGATGTCAATGCCCGTGACTGGTTGGGCCGCACGGTACTCCACCTGGCATGTGCATCATCGGCCCGAGCCGCAACGGAATATGTACGCATGCTTCTCGGCCACACGGGGATCAACGTGAATTTGCAAGACTCGGAGAGCCATTGGACTGCCTTGCATCGTGCGCTGTATAATGGGAATGTTGCTGCTGCGTACGTACCCCACAATGTCATTCGGACCCTGAGGCTCGACGATGCCAACTTTACGCGTTTCCTAGAATCCTCCTGCTGCAGAAGAGCGATATAGATACTGATTTAAAAGACTTTGAAGGGTATCGGGCCTTTGATGTCTACAACACGACAGTTGAAGATACGATGCCAAACAAACGAGTTGCTCCGAGTGGCCTTGAATTGTATACGTGGGGGGTGAATAGGTGAGTACGTATATTTTGTTCTTTCTGCCCTAACGGTATTTATATCAGGAATGCTTCCCTTGGCCATGGTGACACAGATGACCGAACCCACCCAGAGCAAGTAGTCCTGAGGCATCATAATGACGTTGGAGAGGACCCGCAAGCCCACGACAAAATCTCCTCCAAGCTGCAACCTGCGCTGGTACGGGATGTTCAGATGTCGAGATTACATACGGGTATGGCAAATTTCCCCCCCCTTGCCTCAAGATTTATCACTATTGGACCAACTCTCGCCTTACGAAACGAGAGCTTTTGCGATCGATGAAGAGCGCTGTCATTCTGATCCATCTCTCGACAGTGGTGCTTACGGATGAGCCGCGCGCCAACATCCGTGCGTGTGGCTTTGCCAGCGGTGGACGGTATGTTGCCCTAATTGCTCGACCCTACACATGGATGATCATGAATTTGTAGACTTGGTCCCGGTGGAGGTCAACACACGCAGCCATCGCTCTTACCGACGGTCAAACTACCTCTAGTTACTGAGAACGTGTTTACCGCCATCGCACTTGGTCAGGACCACACCCTTGCTCTCACATCCGATGGCACTGTTTTTTCGTGGGGCCTTGGTCGATTCTCGCAATTAGGCTACGAAGTGCCATCTCCGTATATTCAATCATTGCCACGTGTTATCGCTGGCCCGCTAAAGCGTGAGCGTGTCAGGGGTATAGCTGCCTGTAAGAGTGCAAGTGCTTGCTGGACGGATACCCACCTATATACATGGGGAAAGAATAATGGCCAGCTTGGGTATGACAAGAATGCAGCTCCAGTTCAAAATATCCCAAGGATCGTCTCTAAAATTACGAAACCTATCATTTCTGTTGCTCTGAACGTGAGTGTAGGGTGGTGTATAAACATATCATTTCACTTTATTTCTTCGATTTAGGACACTGCGATGGTCTGCCTTCTCACGACACGGGACGTCATTCTTCTCTCCAATGATGCACATTCGCGAATCGTGTTTCCCTCACCAACGCATCTTCCGTCAGATTTTTCGGCTTATCGACCGCCTCAGGCTGCCCGAGCCATAACGACTGCACGTATCCTTTGTAATGAGAATATGTTCGCCACTGTCTCTTCCGCAGGCGAAATATTTACTTTCAATGCTCCAACTCCCCCTCTTCCTGGAGAGCGCCCGTCTCCTGTACAACCACAGCGCGTTTGGGCTCTCAGAAAGCAGTGGAGTGCCGTGAATGTACGTCCGGAGCCGTCTTTCTTTCTCCTAAATGCTGAGAACGCACTTACAGGACGTGGCCCTTGGTGGAGATGGGTCACTTATTATATGCACTCAGTCGGGGCATGCCTTCGTGCGCTCACGGAGTGGTGGTGCTAAAGCACCACGCTTTGTACGTGTGGCCGGTTTGCAACGTGCTGTTGCGGTGCGGGCCAATGACACAGGTGCACTGGCCGCGCTACGGGAACCTTATCGACCGCCAGACGTCGTAGTTTCAGGGAACAGTTTTGCCGAGGACATGGCCCGTATGCGGCCATACTTCTGTTTCACGCGCCCGGAACATGTGGGCATACGCGTCGAGCCAACTCTACAGCGTCCGGCAAATCCGGCGACTCAGCAAATACCTAGTTTAAATGTGGGCGAGGATGAAGACGAGGGTGATGGAAATTTCGAGGCGGAAGTGCTCGCACGCGATGCGCAAGAGGTTTTCCGCCTCTGGGATCTCCTCGCACAGGATCAGATTTCGCGGCGGCGGTCTGATGCTATCGGACAGGGGCTATTCGCGAAGGACATCCTTCCCAATGGTGCCGACCTAATGCTCCGGATCCAAGGCTCTACAGAGCTTCCCACACACAGGGTTATACTCTCCGCCCGCTGTGCAGTTCTCGCCCGCGTACTCGACGGCCTTGGAAGTGTCCATGACCGCGAGTCCGGCATTTCCGTCAAGCTTCTCCCGGCACCGGCCCGGAGAAGCGGCGCAGGGGCCGGTCCACCGCGGGCATCAAACGAGGCACCCCGCTTGGCCATCACGGGCGCGCACGCCTTTCCCGTGCTCGTGTTGTTACATTATCTATACACGGATGTGCTGCTGGCAGTTGGAGATCTACGGCTTGCCCGACTCACCGCAGATGCGTTCGCACATGGTCGGCTACAACCCGCCCAAGCCGTGCGGGACCTCCAATCTTTATCGCGCGTGCTCCATCTCGACTCCTTAGCAGATGCCCTGCGCGGTGCGATGGTGAAGCGTGCGCCATCTCCCTTGCTCAACGCCCACTTTCGCGCCATCTTCGATGTGCCCCTGTCGGTGTCGTCACCTGATGTCGTTCTGCAACTCACGGATCGTGAAGTGTGGACGCACTCGTTCGTCTTGCGTGCCCGCTCTCCGTTTTTTGAGAGTTTCTTCTCAGACGAGGAGTGGACGCGGGATCGGTGGGAGGGCGACGATCGTCTGCGTGTGGACTTATGTCATTTGGAGTGGCGCTCTATGGAGTACGTACTGCGGTTTATGTGTTGCGGAGAGGAGGCAGAAATGTTCGAGCGACTAGGTACGTAGTGACCTCCGTCCCTCTGCGATCTTTTTGACGAGCTTTATATTTTCTCGGATAGACTTTATTGATTCTGCTGATCAGATGCTGAGCCTCTTGTTGGATGTCATGTTTGCCGCGGTGAGTCCGACCTCGATCGTGCCTTCTTTCTCATCCTTGTTCAACCATCAGCTCATAGAACGAATTACTTCTTGATCGACTGCTTTTGATTTGTTCTTCGATCGTGGTCAAATATGTCACAATCAACAACATTTCCGCCATCTACGTGGAAGCAGCGTTCCTACATTGCCCGCAACTGATGGATAGCCTACACCGATATATATCTGTCAACATGGAAACGTTGCTTGAGGCGCGGCTGCTCGATGATCTTTCCCCTCGGCTCATCAGGCAACTGGCAAGCGCTGTGCAAGTGCACCAGGCCACCAAATCACCCTTCTCCCGCCTGCAGCTACCCATCGACCTGGCCGTCTCTGAGAAGCAGCACCGCGAGTGGCTCGCGGCGCAGGACATTCCGTATCTGATACTTCGTTCACAACCGTCGAAGGTGCAGCAGCCCAAGCACTCCCCGAAGAAGAGCCGAAAAACGAGGCCGTCTCAGCCCGCGTCCCCGGTCCGGGGCGGTAAGCCGACCGTGACCGTGTCGCGGACACCGGGCCCGCTCCCAGCTAGCGGTGACGAAGACTTGTTCTGCATGGACGAGGCTCTCGTTCCTCCCATGAATCTAGCCGCAGGCGCATCTACCGACGAGCTTGCGAGCACCACAAAGGCAGGACCGGGACCGTGGAAAGCCAAGTCTATGCCCAAGTCAGTGCTATTTCCCACGTTTTTGGGGGTATCTCAGACAAGTCAGGCTCTAACGCATGTGACTTTTTCAGGGTCGATATGAAGGTGATCCTGGCGGAAGAAGAGGAGGTTCAGGCCAGCGGGCGTACGAATCAGCTGTCGATGAGCCCTTCGACACCCGTGCATCGGCAGCGTTCTACATCTGGAGATCCCATGCGCGTTGCATTCTCGCTCCCTAATAAGACGCAGGGTGAGCCGGCGAACTCTCCTGGAAGACCTCACGCTGCGCCCGCACCCACATCTACGTCTACATTAGCTTGGAGGAGCCCCTCGCGATCAGTAGAGCCTTCGAGTTCGGGCTTATCTCCTGGCCGCACAGCAAGTGGGCAGATGCTATCACGTACTCCTCCAGGTAGCACCCAGGTGTCTGCGGACGTCACACGTGTTTCTTCATCGCTTCCCAAGACACCAGGTGCTCCGCCGCCCTCAAGCACGCCCGGTCTTTCGCGCGCCGCGTCCACGTCTGCTTCCGACCAGTGGAGGAACCCCTCGCTCGCAGCAGAGCCTCCAAGTTCGATGCCCTCTACAGAGCGCACAATGACGGCAGGGCAATTAACGCGCACTCCACCACCACCCGGAAGTAGGCGGGCGCAAGAGAACGTATCTGTTACTCCCGCTCCGCCGCTTCGAAAATCCTGGAGCGCCCAGAGTGCTCTCCTTCCCGGCCCGACGACGCCGACAATGATGGCCCCCACGCAGCCTAGCTTGGGTCCTGTTATCAGCCCATCCAGAACAAAGGCGGGTCTGACAGCGACCCGGCATGCATCGTACGTGCACCTCTCTTATATAATTACAGACAAACACGAGCTCCCCCGTCTGGTGCGATACTGACACCCACGCCATATACCACAGCGGGAACGCATGGGCCCTGCCTCCAGTCGAGCCTCAGGCTGTCTCACAGCCATCCCCCAGCGCACCGATCTCCTTCGCCGAGATCCAGCAGCTGCAAAGCCGGCCGCATAATGTGGCGAAGGAGGAGCGCCGCTCTCTGCGGGATATACAGGCCGAGGAGGCCGAACTGCAAGCCGAGGCGGATTTTTTGAAGTGGTGGACCGCCGAAGAAGAGCGCGTCCGTATAGAGAACGAAGTCATTGCTGCATCCCTGTTGCAGCAGCCACAAGGAAGGCAGCAGCAGCACCGCCGTGATCCGAAGGGCAAGAAACCTGCGACTGCCACTACTGCGGGTGGCGGATCTACACCTGGCTCAAAGGCACCCCACCGGGGCAAACGAAAGTTTTAGGCATAAAAGCGGGTTCCATCTGACTAAAGGGCAGCTTCCAGGTCTAACTTATCGTGATATGATATATGGCGTACTTTGGACTATGTATTGTCCTTCCATGTGGGTGTGTCCGTTATGGGGATAGCGCTTGATGGTCGCTCCCACAATGAATCAACCATTTCATCCGGTCATACTGTACAAGGTCATGGAATGAAGAGTGAAACCTTCCACAGATAAAGTATAATGGTGTCTATATATGTAACAGGTCGTGACATTTTTAACATCTGAGGTCGGAGGCATACTCAATGGGCAATAGATGGGGACATCCGAAACCTTAGGGAGATCCTTGGGTATTGCGGAGAGCAGTAAGCAGGGTGAAACTTTGTTAAATTGTCGATGGATACATTGATGATATTGCAGACACAACCACAAATACGACTTCTGCGTGTCATGGCTGACGCGACTCGGAAATGGCAACCGAAAATCGTTCACAGGACAATTATTCACACTCACGTGACACCCCTGCTAGATAGGACGAGTTTGCCTAGAGTTTGTCTCACACGCAGACCGTAATACTGGGGTATCGGGCTACTATAGTCCCGGCTCGGATGTAACTTTGGAAAGAGCGGGTTTGTGTCAAGAACAACATGAACAGAATTGGTGTATAACATGGTAGGCATTCGCATCCAGGCGTTATAGGACGAGATTAGTGGATCAAAAGTACAAGGAAGATCGATGGGAGGTAACTAACACAAGGAAAATGACCCAAGCCCTGTGTGCGGCCGTCCACTATCAAATGGAAGACCCGTCGATAGAAAGGAATCTGGCCGGAAGTCGTTACGATGCGGTATAAATACGCACTAATCCATGGCATCACGCCGCGTCAGCGCAACTGATAACCATTCGAATCGAAGAACCAAAAGAAAGAACAACCGAGTTATTCCATTACTAAATGACCGTCTTCCTCCTATCTTTACTCCTATCCTTCGAAAATGTGAGGGTGGGGATTGATGATTGATCGTCAATAGACTCAGGATCTTCGGGCAGAGCCATCAAGGTGTCTGGAAGGTTATAATCAGGACCATAAGTGATGTCAATCGTGACGACAAACTACCATCTGATAGAGTTGGAGAGCCCGGCCCCGTAAATCCTAAACGATCTTGTCCCATGAGAATGTTGGCTGGCTCTGTGCTGCGCCAAGAAGGCCGTCTTGTGTACGCCGAGCGGGGTGGCACGAGCGAGGTTGCAAACAGTGGGACATCGATCTGATTCACGACTCGGCTAGGGATGCGATTATGAATTTTAGGAGATGATGACGCAGAATTGTGAGCACTGGTATCGTCGTCGGAAGGAGAATGAG
>Ga0307510_10003571_pt1 | contig 18163 bp, 20 predicted proteins | sample 12_EM_MG_FD_207224 | JGI IMG/M metagenome (GOLD analysis project Ga0307510, IMG submission 207224) | Populus trichocarpa ectomycorrhiza microbial communities from riparian zone in the Pacific Northwest, United States - 12_EM | ecosystem: Host-associated > Plants > Roots > Unclassified | place...
TCTCTCTAATGACTGGTGTACATACAAAACGCAATTAAGACTGCCCTGCCCCTTTCTAGATGGGTGCTTAGGGTACAAAAATGAGATCTCAAATTGAACAAGTGTGAGCGGGGCGATCTTGAGGGAGAATAGCACGCGAACGTCCGGGGTGGGAATGCCCACTCGCCTACTCCTAGGTTTATTCATCTACGAGTATTATATAGCTCTGGTACATAGGGGGGATGGTTAATCATCCGTTCCCGAGGTCATGCTCCCGCTTGCCAGCGTCCGTCCCAACAACAAGCGCCCAAAACCCGAAAATTGCAGAATCAACGCCATTTACCCACTTTCCTTCCCAGATTTCAACCGCTCGGCCGGGAACTCATTTCTTAAGCGCCCGCTCACGTGCCGGAAATGTCTGACGCGAACTGTAGTACTCTTCAAGTTGTTCTGCGCGACTTGGGAACGTCACCAGAGGGTGTATACAATTAATGACGTCGCCCATCCAGTGACCAGGCCAATTGAGCCGGAGAGCACTGTAGTTAGACACCTCCTTCAAGTTCAACGTTCAACCCTTCTCCGAATCTTCCTGAACCTGCTGTCAAGGACCGCCATACCAGATTTTCAAGACCTCCTCGGATACCACCTCGTGAGATTAGACACCTTCAAATCGGGTCTTGATTTCTCTCAGAGTCTTAAAGCTTAAAGCCTTCTTCCTATGTCCAATCCCTCTCCCTAGGCGCTCCAGTGGATCCTTGGGCTCCTATCTATCCTTCGACGTATGATCCCACCCCACAAACGCCGTGACTACGGGCGGCTCCGACGAGATCATGAAGCCCAGACAGCCATAAGCTTCCATATAGCCCGACCATACCCATAGACATGAACGGCATGATTCATTTCCGGCGGTGGATTGACCTACAGACGCTCTGTCCATCGAACACAGACTCGACTTGACCACTACCGGGTGATAACAGCTCACATATTCAACTACTCTGGCTAATGGACGTCTCATCGAAACGGGCAAAACACTCACGATGTTCTCACTGGACTTCTATTGCCACCGCCTCGGGAGCTTCCTGGTCCTGGGACTATCAATATTATATAACCTTGATATAACAAGCGAGAATCACAGAACTGATGACCTCCCGTTCCTGTAATCCGCCGACAGAGAAAAAAATGTTGTGAGCTGACGCACAGGCACCCTAGCCCTAGAGCACACCTTCCTTTCTATAGATCGCACGTAATCGGTCCTTCCTCGACAATAGACAATAGCAGGCACCCCCTGTGTTCCACTACCCAACGCTCTCCTCTGTCCCAGTTCCAACAGGCAGTGGTACTATGCACGCTCCTTTCCCCCCTCAGCCCTCAGACACGCCCGCCGCAGGATGGCTACGACGTCCCACTGATCATCACATGCCGTATCCACACCGACACCCTGTTCCCGTGGCCAAGCTTCCTCTCGCGCCAAGCGCTTGATGGAATTCACCGCGCTGGTGGACCGCGTTGCATATCCCGCTTGACTGGCGCTCATAGAATGTACGCCGAATTCTAGCTCCTTAGCAGCCGATGATAATACGACGGGCCTATGGCAGCGAAGCGCAGGGTTTCAGCAATGCGATACTGACTTCACTGGCTCCCATTCCGATCCCGCACCTTATCTCCTCGTCCAACAACTCCGGATGAAATTTATGCCACTTATCATGACACCCAGCGCTCTGCATGAAGATCTTCCACAGCGCGCGTCGGATAGAGTTGTATGTAGAGTTCCTGTCCTCCAACTGAGAGAGAGAACAAAGTATTAATCCAAGCATCGCTCCGCAGGGCAAACCACCCACCGGAACCTTCTGAGAGAAGGACACATCGAGATCTATTTCGTTGTCCGGAAGATTAAAAGGAGAGGCTAGGGGAAGATGTTAGCCGACATCGCCGCATATCAACCTTGGGCTAGAAACCGGACCCACAGGGTAGAGATTCATGGTCTTGCTCTGTCAGGTCTATGGAATCCTTCTGTACAACGTCATCGATGTCACATGATGGCTTCGTCTTGTCCAACGTCGGGCCCTCCTTGTCCGATATCACCTGCGGGTTTATCGACGCCATGTTAAACGGGACCTTGAAGGGTACGCGGAACGGCGCAATGCCTTTAGCTATGAACGACGCCAGTGAGTTCAAAGTCAATACGAAACCAAATACTCAAAACCCAGACCTTGTCCAACGCGGGCCGAGAGCTCGCTCCTGGGTTTCTTCGAGTTCTCGCTTCCGTCTCTAGAATTTTCCGACGATCCGCTTCGCTTCAACCCCACCTGCCGCGAACGCAACAACGCCGGACCAACATAGTTGGTTTTCACGCCGATGGATGCAAGGACGGTGCTCGTGCTCGCTACCCGCGGAAGAGCGCCGGAAGAGTCGTCGTCCTCGGGACTTGGCTTGCGACCTATCCTCGATTTTGGCTTCGCACGAACACCACTGAAGTTCGTTGGCTGTAATGGTGCATGTGCTGCTCGGACTTGCGGGACCGGGTAGTCATCATCATTATCAAGAGATGCCATCTGCAAATGGCCGGCTCGCTGGTCGATCGCCTCTACTGGAGACAATGCTTCTTTCTTCTTTCTGGTCTTCTCTGGGTTCTTACAAACCTGAAGACGGTGATGATATGAAACTGCTAGTGAATGGATCTTGGGTGCGTACATACATCGCACATGTTATCACAGTATGACCGAACTTCTTCGGCGTCCCGGGCATTGACGGTTTCTCCAAAGTACCGGCATATTAACTTGAGCAAAGATAGTGAAGCCTATGCATAAGAAATGTCTAGGTTACTTACTACATGTCTGCAGACATCAGCATTTTCAGCGAAATTGACGAGCTATCAAAATCCGTGAGCGAGGATGAAAATAGAGGAAGACGAGCGTACCGTAGAGAAGCTGTCGGTTGCCCTCTGACTGGGCGGAGGACCATTGTTCCTATCAGCCGTGGCTTGACGGCGTGTATGAGACATGGAGACTAGTTTCCGAGCGCGAAGCATATCCTCTCGAGCTAAGGAGGTAATTAGTTTCTGTTGACGGTATTTTCGAAGGGTGCCGCACAATAATAGAGAATACATTTTGCTGGCTGGGACATACTCAGTCGCAGCTCAAGTTGACATAAACTCAAAAGGACTCACTTCGTCATCTCGGCCAGCTCGTCCTAACGGTGTCAGGCTCTACAAACTACGCTCCAGAGATGATTTGCTTACCAGTCTCCTGATAATAACCTAGTACCGTGTCATCTCCCATCTTTGAATCAAGACAAAACCGCACCTTCAAAGCTCTTCGGCAAATCATAATGGATAATGTACCTAGTCCCACATTAGCGGATCGGCTCAGTACCGCAAATGTAGGTATCTGTGGCGTACCTCACATCACTCTTGTCAATGCCCATGCCGAACGCGATGGTAGCACAGACCTGGGCCACGGAGTCAAACGCATCGTTAAGCATAGGGTTAAGATTCTGAGAACTTACAATGTCCACGCCCTCGGTACCGTTTCCACCTTCCTCCCATTGCTCGAGCGTCAAGTCAAGAATCGCCGGCCTGTAATCCCCTCAGTAACGTAATACTTCTCCGAGAAATCAAGTTCCCGAAACGTACTTTATGCCTCTGTGGTATGGCCTACAATTCAAACCCTTCCCTCGCAGGTAGTTTGACAAGTCGTCACATGTCGCACGGTTCCGACAGTATATGATTCCCGCCGATGGTCTCCCTCGTCGACGATGCAGGCCATTGATGTAGTTCAAAACCTCATCCATCTGCGCAATTCCATCCACGGATGAGTGGTACCGGACCTACGACCACGTGAACCGCATTTTCATTTATTACCCTTCAGCACGGATACCCTACTTCGATACACACCTCATAGAACAGATTGGGCCTGTTGAAAGGATGTACAAACTTGACAAGGCGACCCGGACTCATACCGAGGATGCGTGCAATATCGTCCTGTACTCTGTTGCGCAGTAAATGACAAGAACTTGAAAATCTGATACAAGGAGAATAGCCGCATACAAGGGGGTGGCACTTGCTGTAAGGGCCATAAGAGGCACATCGGGAAAGTTCTGGCGGATCTGTCCCAACCGTCGATACTCCTCGCGAAAGTCGTGACCCCATTCCTAAAAACTGAACTCCGTGCGTTGAGCTACACAGAGATCCTGCTACGTACAGATATACAATGAGCCTGATACTATTAATAAGATGTGGGAAGATAAGTTTGGACAGCGCCTACCTCATCGACCACAAGACGGTTGAGCTCTCCACGTTGATATAAGGGCCCCAAGAGCTTCATGAACTCTGAAGAGCACAGCTTCTCCGGCGTTACTAGTAAAGTGAGGTTTGAGCATGGGGTCAACCCCTTCGTTAGTCGAGTCGTGAGAATTGGCTAGGACTAACTGTAGAGCAGCCTGTTCGTCGGACATGGCGTGGAAAGATCGTTAATAACCTATATCACGAAAACGCGTCTGGTCAGCACTACTCTCATGTCACTCTGAAGGATAACGCCCACTTGATTCTTCTCGGCTTTGGAGGTCAAGGAGGTCAAGGAGGCAACATGTACTCTGTACTTGCGCAATCGCGCGATCTCTGTTAGGTTCGGTCAGATGAGGCAGATGGCCGGGAGAAATCACATCACTCACGATTCTTCATGAGGGCTTTCAGGGACGAACAGTCATCAGCAACCAAAGTGGAACAAGAGAGAGTATGCCGAGGCAACCTAGTAAGGGCGAGATGACAATAGTAATCCCAGACTGTTTTTGTTCAGAATGAGCTCGCGAGTATCGTTTAACGGTTACAAAACGAAGGTCACGACTAACGAACCTCTTGGGTGACAGCAGGGACTTGAAAGCATATGCTCTGACGGGGTCTTAGGGCAGGGGTAAGAGAACAGGCCAAGCAAGATACTTACCTTGCCCATCCCAGTAGGCGCCACGACCAGGACGTCCGCCCCTATTCAAAACAAACAAATCAATCATTGGCCCCTCAGGCTCATGTCCCAGGACCTTGAGTGCGTACCGTTTATCGCGGCATCAAAAATCTCCTTCTGTTTCCCTTTGTACTCGGTATATCCAAACACTATATATAAATGCGCGTGAATGAGACAGAAGTTGTGTTATCGCAGTGGCATACCTTTTGTGAACACCCTAAATTCCGGTACGGTACGAGTGAGTAAGCGGGTTTCTAGAGTGGAGAATCGAAGACGCACTCGTGACAATCTGCGGCATCATAACTAACCGGACCAGTGGATTTCGATGAGCCAGCACGCCGATCCATCAGGTATGAGAGTGCGTTGTCTATCCGCATGACAGGGTGGTTGCGAATCCGAAGTAGTTCAGTAAACTGTAGGTGGCTGTCTCAGCCGCGGCGCTGGTTCACGCCTCGCGGCTCGCGACGCGACGAGTCACGGGATCACGGGATGGACCGTCACAAGATCACGAGGTGTCACAGCCCGTGTGACACAGCGTGATCGCACAATATTACCGTATCGGGTCGTTCAGCACAGTATCGATTTAACATACAAATACTTTGCTTCGTGTGACACTCGACACAATCGAGGCAGACCTACGACTAGATAAACAAATTAGAAACCTCCTTTTGACTCTGCAAGTTCCATCCTTTCCGTTCGAATCATTCTTGCACGAGAGGAAGGCCCAGCCCCTCCATCTTGATGGCAATCTCAAATAGATAATCGAGACACTAAAGAATAGCCATGCGCCATTAACACTCAGCGATGTCAAAATGGACGGCTGTATACCTCTGTCTGCGTCTTTGCCTTTTCCCAGTTGCTTCCTGTGTGTATAAAAGTACGAGGTCAGTGTGTGTGTCGCTACTGAGACTGCAGGCCGTACCCCATACGTAGATGCCGTGTCGACGGACGAGAACCGCGGGGGCATCTGGATGCTGCTGCATGGCCTCCGCCATGCTATCTTTGAGGTCTTCTTCATGGGGCGTATTTTCAATAATTGGCACCTCCAAAGTGTCAAGGTAGGAAAGCGCATGACTCATGCCGCCTACATGCACGCCTTTGATCATCTGAATTTTGAGAGGAGTTCAACATCCGCTCTGCAAGGCTGACAACAAGCCACATTGTAAAACCATTTACCTCCTACGGTAGGATTGTGAGTCTCTAGGCGTGCTGCACGGAGGATATAGACGTATAATGAATATTGCGGGCCGCACCTGATGTGATATCCTGAATATGTTCCCCGGCGTCAACAACGTGACGATCACAGCATTCTGCGAATGAGTGTGAATGCAGCTCCCCGCGCCGCGCAGATCAAAGGCGTTCCAGAAGAGCGGCGTGCACGCGGACTCTTTGAGCTTGAGCGAGGGCCGTCTGAGGAAGACACGATCGCCATCCGGAGCGGGAAAGGACAGCACGAAGATGTGAGACGGCTGGATGCGTTCTTTCTGCACGCCGGATGGCGCTATGTAGACCTTATCTCTTCCAAGATCAGGACCCCCCAGTGAAGAAGATCAGCAATTTGGACGCGGGATCTGGTGTGTGGTTTGGTAGGATCGGAGGGGCAAGTAGTACTCACCCGACTCGAATGCTTATGCCGCCGCCCGTTCCGGTGACCCAACCTAGGTGATAAAACCCGCGACAGAGCTCTGGGATGAGGTTTGCGGGCTGAGCGGTCCAGAAAGGGGATTAATGAGCCGTGGTGCCACGATATTCATTCGAAAGTGGGTTTCATTCACATGCAAAGGGTCATCCGAGGTGACCAGTTCATCAGCATTGTTGCCATGCGGTGGTAACATACTGTATTATCAGTGGAGTTTTTCGGTTGATGGATGGGGTAGTACGGCGCGTCTGATAAGGAAGGGAATTGAAATTCCCGGCGCGTAGGCGTGGGTCGTGGGAGAAGCGAGATCGCTTGCGACGCTTGGCGCCTTTTCAAATGGAAAAAAATCCCATCTAAAGTGAAATGAAATGAATTTACATAAACTTTACAACTTCAACTTCGATCACCGAGCTTCCTCCATTCATTTAAATGGGCTTCGTATTCCTTATTTAATAAATTCCCACACACAGTAACTGGTGCAGCAAGCCTGCATGTGCACATGGGTGGAGACCTGTGGCCCGCCATTAATTTACAGGCAAGAAAAATAAAAAAGAAGTCAGACATGAAAAATAGAAAGTTCCGGTGGATGCCTTCTCAACGGTCGTTCTTCCCCCACATCCTCTCAACCATGGACCATCGCTTGTTCACTAACGTAGCCTCTCCCGGGTCTCCCCCCGTTTCCCTGCCATCCGCGTTGTTCGCCTCTAATCCGAGAAAGCTATGAACCGTCTGTGCCTCTAAATAGCCCTTCCTGCATTTCACACTGACATGAATCTATTGCACCACTCGGTTCGCCATCGTGCAACCCCTCGCACCCCCCCTCTCTAGCCCACACATGCCCAAGTCCTTATCACTATACGATGCGGCCCCGTATCTACCAGGCACTCCCACGCTTGCACCCTGTCATTACAAACTTGTGACCATTATCTGACAGACAGACAGCCCTGACCTGCTGGCGTCCTGAGTTGAAAGGGGAAACAAACTCTTTTCGGTATCCCTTGTTGTTGCCGCACAAGTCCCCTCCCCGTGTGATACGTATCATTTACTCTATGTGAGTATCGGCAAGAGAAAGCAAAGAAAAATAATTTCACTCCCCCCCAGGCGCAGTTCATGTCACTTATTAAACAGCCCTAGCCTTTCTTAATGCGCGAGATGAGTACTCACCTCCGATGATTCGCCGACATGACAATCTCGGAAGGTGATAGCGGCTTGACATGCGGGGCAACAAAAGGAAGCCGCTACCGCATGCACACCTCGCCTTGATCCTCCACTCAGTTGCGGCCTCCTCTTTACAAGGACTCGGAGCAAGCCCAATGATAACGACATTATTGTGTTGTTGAACGTGCTTGACAGCTTGTCGTACCTCGAAGCGACGAACAAGCTGTTCCCACCCACGCGTCGCCCTACATGCCAGAGCGAGCGAGGGGCTAAATGTGAATTGAATCAATTGAAATTGAATAGCACCACATTTGGATACTCTGCCTTCAGAAAACCTAAAGGTAAAGTTAACGGGAAAATACACCCCCCTTAACTTTCCCTCTCGTTTTCCCTATCGTCCTGTGCCCATGCGCCATCTGAAAACGAATGAGAATGAGAAAAACGATGGGAATAGAGAATGAATGTGTGGGTAGTGTCTCTTCGTGACGTCAACCGCATTTCCGTGCGCGTTCCGTCGGTCGGGGTCCAAGTGGGGCCGCATTCCAATTGAAGCCACCTACTAGCTTATCTGCCGCTTTTCAAATGGTCGGTTCGCCCTTACACACACTGCACTCGCAACATGAACACATGACCCCCGAGTCTCCAAACTCGTAAGTCATCCCCCTGAATTATCGTATCTTCTCTATTCCCCTTGTCTTTACCCCGTCAGGGCGTGAGGAACGTTTTGATAGCCAAGGCCTTAGCCTGGAACCCCTATTAGAGTCTGAGGTCGTTCTGGAGCAGGAATCTGGAGCAGAGCAGGCAGGCGTTGACAGGGCCACATGCTGCCCAGGTCCTTTTCAAAGCTCCATGCCTACTGCAAAGGACCCCGACTATTTCTCGTGAGGAGCAGCACAAGCAGACGAGTTTCGAATATCCGGGTCTGGTCTTACTGAGGAGGGAACCGGGCACGCTTTGTCGATGGGGTGTGGTCAGCAATAGTAGCTTGTCATTCTGGATCACGGAGTTAGTTCGACAGCTCGTGCGAACATTTGGCATGAGATGGGGATGGAGAAGTAGCCCTAGATGAGTGAGCAGGAATGTGGCCCGCGAGAGTGTGTGAGAGAGTAATACACAGCAGAGCGAGAGACAGCAGCGAAACAAAAAGGGTGGGCGTAATGCATAGTTGCACAACAAAGAGACAGAGGTAGCTGTTGAAAGGAAGGTACAGACACGTACAAACACACACAAGGGTGAGAATCAAGAAAAAAAAGAGCGACTATTCATCGTAATCAAATAGAAGTTGGTTTGGATGATGAAGTGGTCGACCGCCGCGATTTCGAGGAACCCGCCGCCGCTATTGGGGCTGGCCTGGCTGGTGGGGCACTGCCAGCGGGCGTAGCGCCATGCCGCAGGATGACCATGAGGCCGTCCGAGTGCGCAGAGAAGATCGCATCTACAACGACCTCATCTTCCGCGATGCTCGCCGCAGGGCGAGGCCGATGTTGCCGGGGACGCACCGGCGCTGGCGCGGCGGTATGTGCGACGGCCCGCGATGAATGCGGCTGGGGGCCACCTGCGCCAGTGCGGCCACCTGCGCGCCCATGGCGCGGTTGCGGTTGCGGGGGGTCTGGTTCCATTCGTTCACTGAGATTGAGGTGTACACGGAAACGTAGAGTGTTAGCCGTCGGGAGGTGAACAAGGAAAATATAAAATGAAACGGCATACACAGAGTCCCGGCCACGCGGATAGAGATGGAACTTGCCAAAGCCAAAGCCACCGTCGCTCGGCTGGCCGCGCTCATTCACGCCCCAGCCTTTGACGGCATCGATCCAGCTGCGCACGAGCGCTTCGTCTCGCTGGGCGACAAAGTCGAAGAATGGCCGGCCCATGATCTGCGTCGTGGACAGGAAGCTGTCGTTAGAGCAATAGTGGATCGGGCAGGCCATCGAGAATCGGTCGAGGATGAGGGCGGTGCGAATGGATTGCTTCGGGAGGGGATCGAACGTTATGGCGCCATCTGGGCCGGTCCTGCTCCCGCCTCCTGACGACTCGCTAGCAGAATCCTCATCTGTCTCCGAAGGCGACGCAGGCGAGTCGTACCCCTGAATAGGGCTGGGTGGCATGGGCGACGGGTCACCCCAACGCTGACCAGGCTTGTCAACAACGCATATCTCGGAGGAGGGAAGGAGAGCCGTACTCGAAACTCGAAATTGGCGGCCGAGGGTGTAATTATAGTGACCTCTTGGGCGGTCGAGGCATTGTGCATGGCTTTTGGGCCCATGGAGGCGAAGGAGACGCTACCGACGAGAACGTTCCATGCGACTGTTCGTGACTGGAAGAGAGTGTTGATTGATAATAGAGGCAGAAGAGTAGCATTTCTCACGATAGCACACAAGATGTAGCCTTTGTAAGGGTCCTTGTGCTTAAGACGGAGGTATGCGAGCACGGCCGCCTTATCCTGACTGATAGTCGTGCTGGATGTGGGATAAGCGGGGTGCATATAATACAAAAAACGAAACTGACTAATGGAGGCTTTTCACATCGCGATATTCGTCGGGATGTACGAGGTCGAGCGAGGGAGTACCGACGAGTTCATGAGGTTCGTACCCTGTGTGTGGAATAAGTGAATTGACGAGGATAATATTGCAAATGCTCACCAAGGAGTTCACTGACGGACTCTGTCAGGAAAACCCAGCGGGCCTGAAAGTGGGGCATTTTTCAATGAGGGGGTCAAGCTGAGTGATGAAATTGGTGACATACGTTCTCGGAAAAGTCGACGATGCCGACTGGGTGAAAGATGTGATGAGAAAGAGGACGAGGAGAAAGAAAGAAAGACGTACTGAAGGAGACGCAAGGAGAGGACGAGTCCATGTCAGTGGTGGAGAAGGAAGGAAGGAAGAGATTGTGATGTTGATATTGATGAGGTCGCCAAGCGTGCGGCGGGCGGCAAAGTGAGATGCAGATCCAAGAAGAGAGGACGTACAATCCACACGATTAAACAACACGGGCGCAAAAAAAAGACGTGTCACAATGAGGCGTACATGAACATTCGGCGATAATCGTATGCAAAGTACAGTAACGACAAGCCAACAAGCAATCTTTACACTTTGCAAAGCGATAAAAATAGGCGTTTATTTTGAATTCAGGCTCCGCCATGGCAAAATCCTTTGTTTTTGAGATCCCAAAAGCGAGTTTGAATCTAACTCTCCCTCCATTCGGCGCCGGGAAATGTGGTCCAACAAGAGACAAGTCGCACCCGGCGATCTCGTCATTGTCTGGCTCGTTCGTTATTCTTTTCTCTTTTTGGTAACTTTTTCTCATCTCCTCCCCAGACACGCGACTTGGTCCAGTCTCTCGTCGTCACTCCCGGCAAGTCCTTCAACAGCAGATACGGTGATTACTCCCACTCGGATCTCGTCGGCATCCCCTACGGCTCAAAGGTCGCCTCCCGCACCGGAAGGGGATTCGTCCACATCCTCCGTCCCACCCCAGAATTATGGACCCTCGCTTTACCTCACAGGACACAAATCCTTTATCTCGCCGACATCGCCTTCATCACCTCGTGGCTCTACATCAGACCAGGCAGCGTCGTGATTGAAGCAGGTACGCTTTCCCCCGTCCTTTCGCCCTTGCAATAACTCCACTTGTTCTCGAAATGTCCAAGCTGACTCTTTTTCAGGCACTGGCTCGGGTTCTTTCACCCATTCAATTGCGAGAACCGTTGGTGCCACCGGTCACGTATTTTCTTATGAATTCCACGAGGCGCGAGCGAGCAAGGCAGCGTGGGTCCCCTCGCTTAGGATCTTCGCACACTCACACTCACATCCACTTCTACACGTTCCAGTGAAGAATTTACTCGTCACGGCATGTCGGACATCGTGACCCTCACCCATAGAAATGTGTGCAAGAACGGCTTCACCGTAACAGATGCAGCCGACTCAGGTACGCCATCATCTACCTCTTCCCCCCCCCCTTCCCAAACTGTGCACAAACGATTTGTTCCTAGTCTTCTTGGACCTGCCTGCTCCTTGGGAAGCAGTCGAACATGCAAAAATTGCCCTCAAGGTTCGTCCGCCTTCGCACATCTCTCCGACGATACAACTCCATTCATCGGATTGTTCTTAGAAAGACCGTTTGACGCGTATATGCTGCTTCAGCCCTTGTATAGAACAAGTCTTGCGTACCGTAAGCGCCCTCAACGAAACAGGCTTCACCGGCACGTCTCGATTCTCTCTATATGGCACAAAGACCCGACGATCCTGATAGCGAAAAAACTGCTCCACATCAGACATCACTATGTACGAAACGCTCCTGAGACCACACGAGGTCAGCCCAGTGCCTCACCTCGTCCAGATCGACACCATCACGGAGAAGCTCAAGCAGTTTGAGCGCAGTCGCGAGGACAAACGCCAGCGCCAGATCGCGGCCTCTCGCGCCCGCCGCAACGCCGCAGAGAAGCGCAAGCGCGAGGACGACGATAATGCGGACGGCCTTGTTGACCTCGAACCGGAGGCACATGAACTCGAAACCAAGAAGGCAAAGACAACGGCAGTGCAAGGCGACGACACGCCCGCACCGGACGTTAATATGACAATAGATGAGGTCATGGAAGACCCATCGCCTGCGACGGCGCCAGTGACTGACAACGCTATACCACCCCCGCCCGCGCCTGCTCCAGCGATGCAAGTTCTTTCCCGGCATTCAAAAGAGGTCCGCGGACACACATCATTCCTGACCTTCGCATGCCTCCTGCCCACCACGCGGTCATAGACGGCGACACCATAAAGCAACATACCTTCCCGAGACAAGGGAAGAAACGGAGCGGAGTGGGACCTGGCCGAGATAGCATCCAATCTTGAGGGATCTCGCCGCTAAATCAATAATCTTCATCCGCAATTGAAGTTTGACGCACAGTGTAAATGCACGTTTAGCTAATCTACTGTACGAAATGTAATCAAAATGATCCGCCCCCCAAAAGAGGGGCATAACATGAGACGCGACACGAATACGGACAACAAAAGCAAGTCATCCCGCGAGCGCACGCTTCACCACGAGCTCCTGTTCGCGTTCCCGCGCAAACTGCTCTGCCGACTTGCCTTTCCGCGTACGTAGAACCCGATCGGATCTCGGAACCTGAACTGCTGCTTCTACCGCAGTGTCCGTGTCCGCATGCGCACGGAGCACGCTCGAGCGACTTTGCGTCTGCTTCCGCGCACGCTTCGCCGCACGCGGTTTCGGGCCGTCCACATCAACATCAACATCGTGATCACGACGCTCGCCATCCGGACCTGTCCCCTCCCAGTCGGAGACGGATCCGGACGTGTCCGCCCCATCATCGTACCGCGCCCGCTTCCGACGACTTTGACTTTGCGCCTTCGGCGTTCTTGCGCTCGTCTTCGTCGAACTCGTCCTCGTGGTTGCTTTAGATTTCGATTTCGATACCGCACGACGGGTGGGAGTGTCGTGCGCAGACGCAGACGCAGACGCAGCGTCTTCTTCGCTTAGTTGCGGCGTTGCTGAAGCTTCTGCCTGTGCTATTTCGGCGGCCAGGGCTGCCATAGACTTGGGGATCCGTCGAGGATGTTGACGATGCGATGTCCCGGTCGCGCTTGCGTCCACCTCTAGGTCTTTGGTGGAGAGTAGGAGCTCTTCGTCTTCACTGTCGCTGTTGTCGTTCCCGACGACTTCGGCAAGGGGGCTTGTAGGGGAAGCTGGATCAGCTGGCGCGGGCGACGCGCGCGAGTTTGGGCTTGGTGAGCGTGGTGGAGACGAGAATACGACGTGCGTTGGCCGCGGGAGGCTATAGGGCTGCACGACATCCTCCACGCCCGTGAGGAATCCACCCGCCACGGCAGGCTGTGCTCCGCCCTCTTCGTCCTCCTGCCCTTGCTCGTCATTGTCGGCAGAACTCGACTGGACGTTGCGCGAGCCCTGCGCGCCGTACTGCTCGCGCAGGCGCTGGCGAATTCGCAGGCCCTGCACGAGCTTCGTCCATCGCTTGAGCACGGCCTGCTGCCGCTTCTCCTGCTCCTTCTGTGCCGCTACGTGCTCGGCTTCCCAGTACGCCTTGATCACGCATCACGGAAATAAGTAAATTTTACTCAGACGGAGAACGGAAAACGGAGGAAGCAGACTCACTTCGAGGATCGTGTCTTCATTCTCCACAGCTACGACAATACCCGAAATTACGGGGAACGCCTTGCCCTTCCGGAATTCGAAGCTTGTCTGCGCCCATCGTTGCCCAGGCGTGGGGTAAGATCGCCGCTGCCAATTTCGGAGAACATGACGGGTGTACGCACCACGGCCTCTGCATAATCAAAGCCCAATTGGCGTGCGATCTTCGCTACGCCCTTATCTATAAACAAACAGAAGCATGAAGTGAAGGCGCGGAGGAATAAACAGGGTTGGCATACGTGGGATGTGCGCCGCCCCAGATGGAAGCATCGATGGCGTGTATAGATCAATGTTCCCAAAGTTGTTCTTCGGGATCTTTCCCTACATTACCGAACGTGATTGGCGCCTCGTCGATTAAACAGTCGTGAGAATGAAGGAAGAAAAGGCGTACGTCGACAACTGGCGGAGGGACGTATCTCTCCGTTTGCCTCTCCGCATATAGCCCCTGCATGACGCCGTTGCCACCATCCGCACCTTCTGCATTTGCACGTGTTTCGAGCTCACGCCTGCGATTAAGAGTCGCCGCTCGCTGCTTGACGTACTTGAGCGGCTGCTCGCCCACCCGCACGACACGTCCATGCCGCATCCAGTTCTCTGCTGCTTTGAGCTGCAGAACCTGGCTTCGAGAATAGACAGGCTCGCCCCGGAATTTGCCGAGTTCGTGGGCATCCTGTGAAATGACCTGGTCTCGGAGCAAGTGCCGTTCTAGCACATAACTAGACATGGGCTAAGATAAGGCGTGGACGGAATGAATGAGAGAGATGCCCACAAGGGATGGTCCTTGAAGCCCCCGATTGTGGTTGGCATCCCCTCTGTAAATTGGTTCACAACCAGTTCATCGTCCTCAACGTCGTCCCGATGCTTCGGTCACATATACCACATCAGACCAGGATAAAAAATGAAACAGGAATCGCGCACCAATCTATATGGACGGGTCACTGCCCGGATGACTTGAGCCCACCACTCTCGACGACCCCTGCCACCAGATTGCACTTTTGCGACCTTGGCGCTATACTGTTTGGCGTATCGCGGTGTAACGTCGCGCATATACCCGTCTTCTTCAACTGCAAGTACGTACATCATGCGGTTGTCAACGACTGCTCGTCGTGACGAGCTGCCGACCGGAGTCGGATCGAGGATCTTGCGCTTGTTGACAATTGCACGTATGGGGTCAACAGGAATCCAACGACAATCAGGACGCGAGAAAACCTCAGTCCAAAAGACAGGTGGCGTCGTGAGTGGATCTGGAGGTCCTGAGTGTGTGGATCAGACAACAGTAAGAACAGTAAACGAGCTCTGTGAAAATAAAGGCGCACCAGGGCCTAGCCTTTGCCCAGGACTCTTGTTCTTCCGCAATTTCACGGTGTATGGCATTTTCCCCTTACCGTTCGGCTTGGGGGACGAGATTTTGTCCCCAGAATCGTCATCCACCTGCATGTCATCCTCAGAGGAGTACCCGTTTAGTCGTGAGACGCTAACTTCCTCCGTGTCCGAGTCTTCACTATTGTCTTCCGCATCATGTAGTTCGACGGACTTCCCCTTGTGCTTCGCCGGTGTCTTCGACCGACCGACATTTGTCTGCCAAGGTACGCTCTGCAGGCTTACCACCAGGCGCGTGGGAATATCAAGAGCGCGACAGAGCGCAGTGAAGAGCTGTGAACTGACGTCCCGCGAGCCCGAGCGCATGAGTGCATGTTTCATAAGGCTCTTCGCGCTGCGCATAATCTCCATCTCGTCATCTTCAAACAGATCTTCCAGCGGGTCAACATCCTCAGGGAGGGCCCTTCCCTTGCCCTTTCCTGTGACGTCGAGCAACCCTTTAGAGAGTAGGACACGCTGGACGTTTTCGAACGTGCGACTACGGAGGTGCCCCGTGAACTTTACGGTGAAGGTACCCGCCCACCAAGATGCGAGACGTGAAACGGCCTGCTCAAAAAGATAGCCGCGCTTGACATCATCTGGAATACGGGATTTGTGGATCATCGCGAACGAGTTTTGAATTGGGAGAGGGGTGAGCGATAGGAGGCGAGCCTGAAGGACAAAAGTCAGACCCAAGGAAGTAGAAGAATGGATACTACGCACCTGAAGGAGTTCGTCATTGATCCACCTATTCCGTACCGAAGCATTAGCCATCAGCGCTAAGGTATGCACCTTGTGACAGTCGATGCGGAGGAGTCGTTCGACGTGAGAGATTCCACCCGGAACCTTTGTCCTATGGCAGCTTTAACTTGATCGTCTAAGAGAACGAGAAAGACCGCATACTGGGTGCCATTTTTTCCACGTGTGGGATGTACCTCGAGAGTTACTTCGATGTTCTGTCTCGTTGACGGTCCTTGTGCTGCGTCGTCGTCTTCTAGCTCTAAGTGTTGGGCCCGCGGGACTGCAACCTCTTCCCAGTCTAACTCATCTTCGCTATCGCTAGCAAAATCATCGGTTGAACCAGTTTTACTCTGCGTCGACATGGATGTACGCGCTCAAATGTGGGGCAGCGAGTGCCATTCGAATATTGGTGAAGATGACTCACGCTTACATTTGTGACGCGTCCCGTGACGCGTCGCGGGCTCATCTCACACCCGACGGCCCGAGTCAAGTATTGCCAAAGCCAAGAGTAAACCAAGCTGCCAGTGCAAGCCTGAGGTGAGCCTGCCAACGGACTCGGGTTTTCTTCGTGTGTCATGACTCATTGGTATTTATTTCTTTTCATTCTCACATCTCCTTGTTATGATTTCGGCTCGGCTAAGTAAATTAGCGCGCTCAGCTGCCTCAACGTCACCTGTGCTCGGCGGGCCTTAGACCTTGGGTCTCATGACTTTTTACAACAGGAAAAAGCATCGGCGCGATACCGCTACCAGTATTGGTCACCCCTGGTCCAAGTTCTAATGACTGCGCTTCTCGTCATCCGGATCTAATGTCCTTCCTCCCTGGATTCTCTGTAAGCATCAAGGGGCGATCGATTATCCCTCCGTATATTTGGTCTCGCGAGCACCCGATAATCTCTACTCTTTCACATGTCTCTGCCCCCTTTCTCTACTAGTACTACTCCTACATCCCCTACATCGACTCTAGACGGGAATAAGGAGTCCAACCAAGGTCACAGTGTCGAAAAGGATTGGCCGCTTTCCGTCAAAGAGAACGGATACGAGGTTCAATTGGAGTCAGAGGATGACCCTCAACAGCTCTCTTTATGTCGTCGTTGGCTAGCAGTTGCAACAATCTCCAGTGCCGCGCTCTGTGTGACGTGCGGGTCGTCTGTGGCGAGTATTTGCAACCAAGTCCTCGCATCTGGACTTGTTGCTTAAGCTATTTCGACTCCCTCTCAGGCGGCTTTTACAATAGATGCCGTGTCACGACAGTTTCATGTGGGAAAAGAAGTTGCAATCTTGGGAATCAGCATATATGTCATGGGCCTCGGGATCGGTCCTCTCTTTGCAGGGCCTTTGTCGGAAGTGTATGGTCGAAACATCGTCTACCGTGTGTCTTTCGTCCTATTTTTCGCCTTTTCGTTCCCCGTAGCCTTTGCACCGGACATCGGTAAGATCGCGCGAACGTCTATCGGCGCGTCTGCTGGACACTGATCGCATTTTCTGTGTAGCAATATACTTGATATTCCGATATCTCACGGGTTTCTGCGGTGCGGCGTTCCTAAGTGTTGCCGGCGGTAGCGTCAGCGACATGTTCCCGAATAGAACAGTCGGATCGTGAGTTCTCAGTCCCTGAACTCGGTCTCCGAAATGATGGATGACCTCCCTCGCTAGTCCGATGGCTGTCTATACATTGTCGCCATTTCTTGGCCCCGTACTCGGACCGTTGTTTAGTGGGTGAGGCGAATGTTGATCTGACATTGCCGTTTGTCTGAACTCCAAAAGGTTCATTAACCAAAATACGACCTGGAGATGGACATACTATCTCCTCATTATATGGTCATTTATTCAGACCGTTGCCCTGTTCTGCGTGGGTCTTCTTGAACTCTGTGTGACACACTTACCAAAGTGGAAATCCAGTTCGTTCCGGAGACCTATATCCCAGTGATTCTTAAGCGGAAAGCCCGACAGTAAATTTGCCCGTGATCACCAGATAGTTTACCACTCACCCTGACCATCCAGCCTACGAGAGATAACTGGCGACCAGAAATATTATGCCCCATCTGAAAAAGAAAATGTTCGATTGGGGCATGCCATCCTCATCAGTTGCTACAAGCCATTCCGTACGTCTACCGTGTCTTCTCTGCAGCATGTGGCACATAGTTGAACTCGCTTCAGAACTCATCCTCTGCGAC
>Ga0307510_10003572_pt1 | contig 18161 bp, 22 predicted proteins | sample 12_EM_MG_FD_207224 | JGI IMG/M metagenome (GOLD analysis project Ga0307510, IMG submission 207224) | Populus trichocarpa ectomycorrhiza microbial communities from riparian zone in the Pacific Northwest, United States - 12_EM | ecosystem: Host-associated > Plants > Roots > Unclassified | place...
GCCTGATAACTAGGCTGGCGACTTCAAGTTTGTTTGTCCAATGATAAGGATTTTGTCTTAGCATGCAGACAAGATTCAATTCCTCCTGATAGAAGAAGAATGGTGAAATGTAACTGGAATGTGGTGCCACACAAGAGAAATCCAAAGTACTGCATGCCAGATGTCAATAGTAGGGTGATTCTTGTCAGGGTTAAACAGTGTTTGGACTATGTTGAAAAGGTCTGAATAGTTAGCAGGTACTTAAATAGTAGGGTTGATACTTGTAAGCCGCACATACTATGACAGGGGATATAAATATTGAAGTACCTCCCAAGATTTACAGACACTCACTGCTTGCCCTCTTCTTTCCTTGTGCTTGAAATTCTTACTGCATTCAGATAAGTCAAAACTCAGGGTTTGGCTTGAAAACCATCAGAGACACCAAAACCTGCTTCTAATTTAGGTTTCACTTCTATAAGCGAAATTTAAAATTTCACCTGGACTGTTCCACCATAGAATAACCAGCCTCCTCCCGTGAAGGGCAAGTCAGGTGCGCCTCTGCACTTTCAAGCGATTGGGCCATGCCGTACAGCTCTGGTTCGAACTTGCAGGTCCCCTGCCTGGAAATCCAATCTTTCAAATCCATCTCACTGGGGTTGCCGCTTCCCATGAGCTCAATGACAAGGTCTTTGCCATCCCAACCAACAACAGACTCACAGAGTTGTCACCTGGTTCAACTATACTTATCCTGCTGGTTTGTGCTGCTATAGCTGCCATCAGTGAGACCAACTCAAAAATTGACAAGATGGCCATAGTCAGCCAAGCTATTCCAAAGTCTCCTTCTCCTGGCACTTCTGGAATCACCCCCCTCCAAGCGTCGGTCCAGGACCTATCCCAAAGAGTTACTGCGAGCGCCAGTGTCCTCACCACTCCTGCCTTAGTACTGCTACACCCTGCCCCTCAGACTCCGGGGTAGGCAACCAGAGTGGCTAGTCACACCCCGCAAACTCGGTTTGTCCCAGACAGGCCACGCACTCCAGCCCCTACTCATTTTGATAGTCATTGCCCATCCTATGATACCGTCACACGAAGGTGGCATGGCAACCCCATTGCCTATGCTGCTAAACATCCCAGATCGTACGACACTCAACAATGGAGAGATGGCAAATATCTCACCATTACAGACTTTCCCACATCCCATCTATTGCTTCCAGCACAACCAGGCCCCTCATCAAGACCAACCAATGCCAATGCTGCTGCACCAACTCCTGGTAACAACAAGAGGAAGCAGAATAAGGGCAAAGGTGTCGCCAGTGTGGTCCTGGTTACCGCATCCAACTCCCCCGTAGTCCCGGAATGGGGTACAGCCTTGTTGCCTTCTACGGACATGACACCTTTTCACCCTGCATTTCTCCCCATTGCCCTATGTGGAGGCCCTACCCATTGCTGCCACTGCTCCTGACATAGCTGTATCGGTCATCCAATTGGCAAGCTGCTCTTGCCCCCCTGGCTTTACCGCTTCTGTCAACCCCAGAGGCGCGCTAACACTAACCTCCACTATCACCCAATTCTCTGCCACAGCATTCTCACCTGATTATGAGGCTCTCTCAACCAAATTCAATCAATCGTTCCCAGTAGGGGACTATCTATTCCTGCTATTCCGTCCTACCCCAACTGAAGTCCTAATAGTCATCCATGGCCTCCCATATGGATTCATGCAGACCAGCTCCGAGGACCGCCTCCCTGCACTTACTGACTTGATATATAATGCTGTATGACTAGGACTTTTCTCAGTTAGGTTCATACAGTCTGTCTAGCAAAAAGGGCCATAAAAAAGGCAGGCTTCGTGCTGGTAGCAGTTGCTCCTGCTGATGTAGTTACCTTTGCGTCCTCCATTTGCCTTTTCTCGTGCTTAAGACAAGATGAGCACGTCTACTCTTCAAACCTGATGATACAATGCAAGCACCGCGTTACCTTCTGTCATCCTGCACCATGATACATGTTCGACCATTCTGGCTGCCCCATATACTCCCTGTTCCACTGTCGTTCAGCACATCAGTGCACAAACCCACCATGCTTCAAAGAAGGAAACTCCAAGGCAGTACCCACATGTTGCACTGCCTCCACTCCAAAGTGCACCAACTGTCAAGCTGAGCATGTAGCCACTAACCCCAGATGCACAGAAAGGCCACAGCCTGTCTCAACCCAGGAAAAACCATCCCCCTCCTACTGCCCAGCAGCAGACGATACAATGGACGTAAAGGAGGATACTGGATCCAGACCCACTACCGCCATTGGATGCACCCCCATGCCCACCTTCACTAACCCCTGACCCGCATGCGGCAAAGCCATTGTGGCACCACTACCAAGGGCCAAAGCCCAGCAGGCCAGCTGGGTTGAGGGTTCCTCTTCGTCCCCCTCCCCACATGATTAATAATCCAATATAATATTAACAGCCCTAGTATGTTTCGTCTGGCTCCTGCCCCTGCATTACAGAAACTATCTATTATTCAATACAACTGCTTCAGAAGCTGGCATGTGTTTTCTTCTCATTTTAATAGCATTAAAGCTGCGAGCCCGACACCTTCGTTTATTCTGTTACAAGACCACACTTTTTTGGGGAATAGCCCGCATTCATTTCGTTGGTTAAAGTGTTTGCTTGCGAAATATGCTCCAGCATGCCTCCTAAAGTGGTATGCTATTGTCACAATAGGTTGTTACAAACCTACCCTATCCTTCCTATGTTTTTGATTCTCCTGATTGGATGGCATTTCATGTGCATACTCCTTTAGGCTTGTTTGATTCCAACCATCATGTTTTAAGGTTGTACAATAGTTACTCAACGAATGGTACGTCTTCATACACCTGTACTGTTTCCCATGAGAAGATGATTCAAGACTATGACTTTCCCTGCCTTGTGGTTAGTGATTGCAACATATACAACCCTCTCTCAGATTCCCTCTGGGAATACTCCTCCCACTAAATTGCAATCTCGGCTTTCTACCTTGAGAGAGCCACTGATTTGGGGTTTTCTCTCCTAAATTCCTTCGGCATCTTTACCTGCTTCCCATTTGTGGCTGAAGACAGGCCTGTTGCTCTTGATCTTTTCTTAGTCAATGGTGCATTGGCACTATTGCTTTCTTCATGGTTGACCCATTTACCCAGCACAGGCTCTGATAATGTTACATAATGATTGTTTTATCTGCGGTCCTGCTGCACTCTTCTCCCTCCTTCCAAAACTGCAAATCAACTGACTCTACTACTCTCTCATCATCCATCAAACAGCTCAACCTGTTGGATGCACCCCTATTACCAACAAAGAACTCTCTTTTGGCTTGGTTTGACAGCCACCTGGCCTCCACCACTTTCCTACTTGCACAGCATACACCCCTTAAACACTATTTTGTACACTCTAAACTGTTATGGAATGACAATTCGTCAGTTCTCCACAAGGACCTTCAGGAAGGCCTGCGATTCCACCATGGCGAACAGTCGCCTTACTCACTGTCCGTAGCGAAAGTCTGGCTCCTTGTTTACTTCATGGCGATCAAAAAAGGAAAAGAATAACAATTAGAAGGAGTTCCTTTTCAGTGTCGGAGCGCAAACTGTCTGGGCTACCACGCGCCTCCCTCCCAGTCGCCAACCTGATTGCTTTCCATCCTTCCCAGACACCATATGACCAACTTACATAAACCATACTTTACTGTCCTACCTTTGCCCCAGCAAGGAACTCACCCCCATGCCCAGCCTACTAAATTTGTTTAGGGATGTCACCCTACTTTCCTTACAGGAAATATCTGTTGCACTCTCATAGTCGTCAAACACCTCTGCTTCTGATCCTGATCAAATCCCATATAGAATATGGAAAACTATCAACAAGACCAATCCTTCCCTTCTCCAATCCCTCTTGGTTCCCTTCTCACTTATCCGTTTCACTCCTCCTCAATGATAGAGACCACTGGTATCATTCTCTCTAGCTCGGTAAACCTGACTACTCAGCTCCTGCGTCTTTCCGTGTCATAGTTCTTCTTCAGCCAATTGCCAAAATACTGGACCGGATCGTTGAATCTCAACTCTCCCCCCTTGCACACCCTGCCGGCCTCCTGAGTTGCAACCAATATGGCTCTCTCACTCGCCTTAGCACATTCGACACCTGCGCCATCCTCACCCTTGAGATTTGCACACTTCGATGCCTGCTTCTCAAACTCTCCACCCTCCTCCTGGATATTAAAGGGGAGTTTGACAAGATTTCTTCCCCTGTACTCACTTCACTCTTGCCCTGCAAGGGCATTACACATTATTTCGTTTCCTAGGTTCGTTCATTTTTAGCTGACTGCAAGTGCAGCTTGATTTTTCAAGGCCCTCCTAATGTTTTTCTTCTTATTCAAGTTGGTACCCCTCAACGGTCTCCTGTCTTTCCGCTATTGTTTGTGATGTATATTTCAGTGCTTTACATGCCTATACCTTACAGGATTGTGTTTTCCTATGTCGATGATTTTCCTGTTAGTGTTCGTTGATTGTCGTGCCGAAAGAATTGTCAGATGGTTCAGCATTTATACGCTATACTGAAGAAAAGGGGAGCCACGATAGGCGTTTTCTTTTCAATCCTCAAGACTGATCTCTGCCCTTAGTTTACACTAAGTGATAGGGACATCATCTCACCATCCCCGGTCTGGCTTGACTGGTTTGTATTTCACCTATCCTCCAGTGTCCGATATGTGTGATACTGGTTCACCCCGTGAATGGAAACCTCAACCCACTTGCAAACACTACTTGCTCTCACACAGGAAGCCAGTTCTATTATTAAATTGCTTTTATCACCAGGAATGGGCCTTGTGTCGCATTGAACTGCAGGCTCGCCACAAGGCTGATCCTCCCCATTCTCACACATTGTACAAATATGTTTGCCCCAAATGCCTCCTTCCTTGGTAGCATGACCGTTTTCTGGAACAGATCCTAAGATGGGTCACCAACAATCTTTACTCAACACCTAAGAGTGTTCTCAAATGCGAGCTATGACTTCCCCGCTCCATTCCCTCCTGCTATACAAGACAAACATAGCTGCCTTTAGTATAACCTACTCTTCCCCTATAATCAACCCGCCAGGATGCCCACTACCTTCCCTGGGCGCACTCAGAAAACACCTGCTGACTGCCTCATTGGGCTGCTGGACGGGTTCAAACAGAACTTCCTACTACTCTACTGGGACCAACACAAGCCAGTCCCCGTAGTACGATCCCACCTACCCATTCACCCTATGTGCTACTTGCTACGCCCAGTGGTAGCGTTAGCTTGGTCCCTACCCCTCCTAGATCCACACCTACTTCCAGTTTATGAAAGACCTCCGCTGGAGCCCCCATCTGGCAGGACATATGCAGCACAGAAATCCACCATGAAGGGCCAACTTCTACAAGACTGGATGCTACAGTCACCACCACCTTTCTAGTACTCCTACCGATCCATGCAGATCCCCCCCCTTTTTATTAATGTGGACAGGTTTACCTCAGAGACAATACACCAGATAAGAGCAGGAAAGTCTTACCTGACCGCCTATCTGAACTCCGGCCAGACAGATTCTGACAAAGTATGTCTTGCCTGAGAAGAGGATGAAGAAACCTTTGAACACGCTATTCTTTACTCTGACGTGAAGGCGGGACAAAGCGCCTCTCACCTAGCTGACATACTTTCAGTTAGCAAAGAGTCACCTATTCAGAAAGACAAGCCCTGAGTGTCAGGTCTTGCTCACTACATCTGAGTCACTTATACATAATTTCCCCTCACAATCCTTCTTGGAACCGGCCACCCCACACCCTCACCTGCAGACTAGTCTGCTTGTGCTTACTTGCCTAGCTGTTGAGTTAAGATTTTCATTACTTGTTATAAGTTTTTTATTTGATTACCTTGTATTACTGTACCTGGATAAGAGGACACCATTTGTGGTGTGAGCGTGAAATATTGCTGTTTGGGAAAATGTTGTACAGTTATTTCTTTTGTGTTGTTTGTTTGGAATTAACCGTTTATTTATGCCATAGCTAGCACTGCAAGCAAGTTCCTGTAGGTTAACAGCGAATATATGAGTGAAACAAAAAAAAAGTGAAAAGATCTAGCTCTTTACCGCCATCCTCTGTCTCCTCTACAACTCCAGCGATTCAAATCTCAACACTACAAGATTATCACCACCTCTTTCCAACATACCCCCTATCGTGTGTTTATTACCAGGGGGAGATGTTCTTCTCCTATCCTCTCTATGCTCTTGGGTTTACCCTTTGTGTCTACTCTCCCCCTTCTTCTATCCTTTGGTGGTTGGTTTTATCATCTCCTTATATTGTTTCCTCTGCCTACCCTGCACTTGCTGTATCTTACTTAACATTTACACTGTTGGGAACACTTTCATCTATTCCCATCTTACAGATGGCTGGGAACCTAGTTTGTAGTAGGGGAAATACTTCAGCAGACTATATTCGCTTGCCCCATACACCCTCTAAAGAACCAGCAGGTAACTGTCTAGTCAGACACGAACATAATTACTGCTAGTTTCTATGACAAAGATGTTGGTCTACCCTTCCTCTATCCTCTCCCAAAGTTGAATCAGCTCGCCCCCTACTGCTGACATCCAAGGCTGAGACTCTACCATCACACCGTCCCTGGCCAGCATCTTACTGTTTTCCATCCTGGCTCTCACTCTACAGTTTTATTTCCCGGCTGGTATCCTACTGCTACCCACTCTCGAGCTGGCCCTTACTGTTGTTCACTCTTGTGTTCCGGAGAATTTGGGTTATACCACGCGTCACATATACCCTCTTCCCTGGACTGATACTCCCCACTCCTTTGGCTGAATTCATTCACTCTCCATGCTTGTGATCTTTATCGCCCCTGCTGCCCAGACTACGATGCCTGAGATTACAGATATTACACTGCAGCCTGAAATGATCAGTCGGCTTGCGCGTTTCTGGTTCAGGTGTTTGGTTTTCTTTACTTGTAATTGGTTCTTGTTCACTGTGAGGTTGTATTTCTTAAGTTCCTTCTCTGGGAACGTTTTTGGAAGCCCTTTGTTGTTTTCAGGCTTGTCATTTGTTTGTTTGTTTTTTCTACCCAAACGCTTTGGCAAGAGAGTTTTTCTACTGGCAGATGGTTAGGATGGACTGAGTTGGTGGTTTTTTGTTGCGATAGCTGGCACTAAAGGCATGTTTTGTACATTAAACAAATATTAAATTAGTCAAACAAAGAGCCAAACATCGTAGGCTTTATAGAAATCATCAGGTTAGGGAGAAGAGACATTATGAATATAATAAGTTACGACTAGAAACGTCTTTGTCACTATCTTTACGAACATTTAGATTGAGTCTTTCTTGGCACATCTCTAGCTATGATTAAGCATCCCTGCCTTAACCATTTCACTGGTTTTCAGAGATCTGCTGCCGCCTAACATTTCTTCTATATGTGTCCTTACTTTACTAGATAACAGTTTTTGATCTCTTTAACATAATAGATTATATATAAATATGCAGTCCAATTACCTACATATGAATAGTACTATGCAATATCGAGTGATTACTTGTAATATATATTGATTAAAGCATTATTCAATTTTCTGCCTCAGTTACCAGAAAATCAGTCTAATAGTATTCCCTAAACTTTGTTTCTGCTAGTTAGACATTACTTGCGATGTAAACTTACTTAGTATTCTAAGTAGACTTCTAGATACCTTCACCAACCTTATAACTCTGAGTTAGCGAGCTTGAGTTTGGATATACTGTTAACCTCTTGTAGCTGTCTGCCTTACTTTTCATACTAGACAAGCTATTCCTACTCGAGCAATAGCTACCCCAGTGTTTACCCATTCACAAATTGAGAACCTTATCAAATCTATTTGTATATCTTCTTACAATAGTCACGGTGTGTGTTCCTATCAGCACCTAGTGCAAGGTATAAGCATTTCTGATGTTAGAACTACGAAGTTTTGTATGTTTTACCAGTAGTGCAAGGGCAGAAAACCTTACTTGTGGAATATATAAAACCCAGATAATGTATATTCATACTGATTGAAATTATTTATTAAGCCTAATTGTAAGAATAGAATGAGATTTCAGTATTGAAAGAAAGGTCGTGCAAGCAGCTCCAAAGAGGATAGGTGTTCACTGGAGCTTAGCCATCAGCAAATCTCATATAATAGAAACAAAGAAAGTCATACAGCGAGAATTGACCTATGAGAATGTCAACTGAACTCAGGAGCAGTCGTATACAATCTTATCAACAGATAAGACTCAAATTACAGGTGGAAAGTACAGTAGAATCTGAGTTACTAAAAGGCCAGAGGAATAGTGGGATCCAACTTGTGGAGTAAAGAATTATAAAAGAAAGTAGAGACTGATACTTCAGGGCTGTTAGCATAGAAGTGTGAAACAGCCAGGTATTCCTTAGGAAAACGATCAAAGTTCAATTAGTTTTAAGAAGTACAGTACCAATTGTTCAAAGGTACAGTGAATTATATTATCACAGTAGGATTAATTTAAAAGCTAGAGGATGGAGTAAATGAGCATGTAGCGGGAAAACCTGGACTAAGTTTCAATACCAAGGTATTAAAGTTTTCCACTGGTTTGGGTTCTCACCTGATCTCAATTGAATTGCAAAAGTATCATATATTAGAAAGAATGATCTATCAAATAATCTTTTAGAAAATATCTTATATGATATATCAAGGGAAGAGAGCAGAAGGCTTAGGCAAATGTTGAAAGATGTGAATTTATGAAGCTTGTAGGTACAAGACTGGTGAGATCTCAAGCTGTTATTAATCCAAATCATCTTTTCATAATATACTAGAACTATATATTTACCTACTTCAAATTTTTATTTCTAACTACTAAGGAAGTCACTATCTATCTTTTAGTATGAATCTACATATCCCTCTAGATTGTCGATATAGTTTTAAGTTTCTTGCTTTCTGAATTCAATTCCTGACTTTCCGTATGTGGTAAGTACAGTATCTGGTCATCATATCCAATTGACCCCGGAACCCATATGTGCCAAACACCTCTGCTAGACTAATGTAGAAAACTTAGGTATTGTACCTCCATATGGCTTGCAAGATGTGACAAAGAAGGCCTGAATTCCAGGAACTCTTGGATTGAGGGGTAGCCTGGAGATGGATGGGCTGGGGTGAAACATACTTGTACAGCACTTTAATAAAACATTCCGAGGATCAGGGTCTGATATAAGTGGAGTACAGCTCAAATCAACCTCTGGATAGCAAAAACATCCTAACCTTTAATGACAGCAACACCACACTCTTATTTTCTTTTAGTATAATGCTTCTAAATAATTCATGGAATACATTTACAAAGGTAGAGCCTATAAGTTTTGTATATTTTACAAGCAGCGGGTGTTGTGCTAGTGCTGGGAGAGCAAGTGAACTACCCCACCACACCTACTTTTTTTGTTAATTCCCTGGTATGATTTTAGGTACATGACTAGAACTTCCTAGTGTTCAACTGCTGCATTCGGCGAATATCCTATTGCAAATAAAACCCCAAAGCAAAAACAAAAGCAAAAGAAACAAATCAAAACAATAACTAATAATGCCATAAGGCATGGTATCAAAGTTAAAATTTCCCATGATTGGAGTTCCTTGCACTATCATCAAGCTTTCATCTTATGATCTTTTAGTTGTATCCCCCACCATACTTATAAAGTATGCAATAACTAGACCACCACCTGGGCTTCAGGGTAGTGAATATTGGCATTGGCATGCTTGGTGGGTCTTGTGTTTGGCCCGACCAGAGGTGTCGGGTTTTTCATATAATGGCAGTAGGATGCAAGGCGATAGGGAAGAAGTAGTAGGGTTCCCCCCTGTAGCAGTAGGGTGCCAGTACGGAGCAGTAGATGCCAGCCGGTACTAGTAGGATGCCAGCCAGTAGCTGTAGGGTGCCAGCCTTGAAGGTGTATTGCCTGTCGTACTTGATACACAAGTGCTTCTGAAAGGACTTCGTGTAAGGTAACTGATGGGTATGCTGATTTTCGACCAACATAATAAAGCGCTGCTGGTAGAATGTTTGATAGCAGTAGGGTGCCAACCATGGTGTTTTATCTCACGAGGAGACTATCCCAGTCCACTTATGAAGCTCCAAGTTCAGTAGCCGGGATGATCGTGAGATTTGTGTTGTGTTGTGGTGTTTAACCCCGAATCGACCTCCGCGAATAGGAAGGAAGCAGGGTAGGAAAATTGCGGGAAAGGAGCTTGTACTCCACCATACCTATTTTGCTTCTTTTATATACAATTTGCTACAGTACCCCTTGCTAGCGCAACACCCCCTGCTAGTAAAATATACAAAAATTATGGGCTGTACCTCCGTACAGAGCATATCCGATTCTAGGCAAGTGGACCTTCCTGTACTACCGGTACAGTATTTGTTGCAAAGTAAAGGATAAGTGGGCAAAAATACTTTTCCAACATCCCTCTAACTTATCCTCCTATTAGCCTATTCCTGCACACATCAAACGTGGTATTCCAAACCCCCCTCGAACTAAAACCAAATGGAAATGAGAAATACTTGTACAACCAGGCGGTTTGTTTCCTTCTTCCCAAAAGCAAAAAAAAATCACAAAAAGAAAAGAAAAGAAAAACATGGGCCAGTCGCGGTACAAAGGGCATGTTTTTGGCTCCTCTACCCCGCTTGTTGAAGTGAGTATCGCAAGTGCCCCCCACCCCCTCCATGGATCATGTGGGGTGACGTTCTCGTGGGCATTTTGCGATCGTTGAGTTTCGTTACGCTTTCCTCACTACTAGGAGGTTATCCAATGAAAGGGGGGGCAATTGTAGGAGGATCTCATAGTAGGGGTATTACTGCACTCCCGGTACTCGTAATTTTCTGGCGTTTGTGAACACAACTTCTATGGTATATGGGCAGAGATTCGACCAGAACTTCAGGATTTTGGTGATATGCAATAGCAGCCGTGTTCACAGACGTCATAAAATTACGGGCACATCTTGAAGTTGGTTTCAGATTTCGTATAGCTGAACAGTGCCCCTAGGGTTCTCTGCTGTAAGGCTTACCTACTGAAAAGCAGCTAGTAATTAATTAATTTAGGAATTCCTCAGACTTAAGAAGTGAGTAGAGGGCCTTTTTTTCTCACTTTCTTTTCTTTAGTCTGTTTCTTTTTCTTCTTTTTTGCTCCGCCTGAGCAGGAGGGATACCGCCTGAAAATCTTGATGGCTACCATGCTGTACTGTGCAAGCACCGGTATGCCTAAGTCCTCCATGAGCCACCCCCCAACCGGCCGAGGAATTCGTTTATTGCACACCCACCGCCCTCTTCCTGCCCTCCGCATTCCATGTGTATGCAGGCACCCGAAATAACCCTGCACGATAGAGGAGGACAAGAGAGGAGCCACTCAGGTTCCCCCAGTGTCGCCCCCTCATCTCGAGAGCTCACAAATTTAAGGCTCCCCACAACGACTAGAGCAGATCTAGCCCCGAGCTCCTACCCTACCTATCACCGGACTCCTTCCCCTAACGGTGAAAAGAAAAAAGGAAACCAACCTCGAGCCAGGCGAATAATATGCAAGTATCGTATTAGGCATGCACTCGTATGAAGCACTCGAACACAGGGATCAAAAGTTTGTCTGCGGAATTACCTCTGCACATCGGAGGCCCCACACCAAACCCAGAGTCAAGCCTTCCCGAGCTTTCACGCCGGGGACTTGTAGAACACAATTCCCTACTCTCCAACCTTCACCCTGCTTCGGCTAGGTCCTGGGTTGTACGGTATGATAGTAATGACTCCTTTCCTTAGAATCCTTACCAACCCGAAAATAGCTCCTCAATTCGTCGTAACATAGCATATTGTGGGTTATGGTAGGGCGTTTAGGGGCCAATCGGTGTATCTTACCGGTATGTTATAGTACCTCTTGTTGGGGCTCTACCGGGAGAGCACCGGTATTAGAGGTAAGCACGATTTTAATGAGAGAGTGGAGTGAGGTGGAAATTGCACTTCCGGGCCTAACTTACGGCTATGCCTCCGTTTGTCGTCATGAATACGGATAGTGTTAGAACGGTATCTTTTACAGACGCTATCAATTGAGGAGGTGCACTCCAATAGGAGGGAGGAGGGGAGGATAAGAAAAGAAGAAACAAAGGGTACAATATTTGAATCTGTGTCACCGCGAACGCCTGTCTGATAACAGTACAGGGCAGCCCCCGCTGGTTACTCTACTACCGGCAGTACGGTACTCGAGTTAACTCGTGGCGGGGTGATGCCGGTTGCGGGGTGATGTCGGGAAGAGGTCTACTCGAGTACCCAACGAATGTAGGAACTAGAAGCAATAGTTGATGTCATTCTGAGTAAACAAAAAAACAAGTAGGGGTTTTGAAAGTTAAAAAAGTAGACGAAAGGTAGCTTACTGTGGCGTTTCAAGTAAGCTTGGCATCAACCAAAAGAGTTAATTTACGGTTGCTTTACAATACCAGGGAATACCTGTTTTACAGGTAGGGACGGAGGTTGCGAGCTCCGTAATGAGCCAAGAATGGAGAAAATAATCTTGTATCATAGCTTTAGTGATGTAAGATAAAATATAGTGGCTATGGGAGAGGGAGGAAGTAGGTAGGGTACGCACCTCGGACAAGCAATTCCATCAACCAAATGCCTCGCACTTCAGAAAAGGCTCAACTAACAAGCCAACTTCAGGAGACCTGGTTGGCCTATGTCCTTTGGAATATGATGTTTGATGATGATTTGAAATTGCTCAAACAATTTCTTGGACCACAGCCGATCTCCACCTTTGACGCAAAAGGCGACCTACCTGCGCTCCAGAATCAGATCTATTTTGGACTCTGAGAGGCGGTTGGAGGGGTAGATGAAGTCCTGGTTAAAGGGCTTTCAATGGATATGCCCCTTGGATTGGAGGAGCGTGAGCACAAGGAGAAAGAGGTTGAGGAGTTTGTTGGCTTTTTGGGATTCGCGGTAGAAGGAATGCGGTATTTGGCACCTCGGATGCCAATTCCTCACTCTGAGCACCTATTCAGACATCATGTATGTTAGCTATTTTTTTAATTAATAAATATAATTAAAAATTAATTTGATAAATTAAAATTCTGACAAAGTTAGTTTTATACAATGTCATCAAAAAGATTCTGAGTCTTCTTTCGAATGAACCGAGAGTCATTTAATACTCTTACACGACTCATACAAGATGATATCATTTTCAAAAAGATTGTTCTCCAAATTCCCAAGCTCGCGTTTCGATCCAGCTTGCGACCGCACTATATTTCGTAGGATCTTTGGGAACTTCGGTTGTGCGTAGAGCAGCACAGTTAGGAATCGGGGAGGGGACCTCGGGTTTGTACTGCGATCACAGTATTTCAGCTCTCATTCACCTTTTGCGGTGTTTTCTGACCTGGCCAAAGCCAGGGGGTAATGAGTTCTACGAATGCGACATGGGGTGGAGAAAGCGAGTGGGTTTCCAGGATATATCGGATTTTTGGATGGGAGGAAAATGACTCCACAGCGCAGTCCGTCCTAACATGGTGAAATGTATTTCAACCGTAAAAAACAATATGCGTTGAATATTCAGGTAATTTGTGATAGTAACTAAAGGTTTACTTTTGTATCCGGGGGATATCCTGCATCAGTCGGTGATGCTACAGGTTTTTGTGGTACCTCGTTCTTTAAGCAGCCAAATATATTTTTCTCCTGTCCAGAAGAATACATTCTGGCTGATAAAGCCTATCGGATTAGGAGACGCTGCATAACGCCCTACAAGGAGCCTTTAGGGAGTCGGGAGGTGGGTGTATATCGTGAATTTAATTTACGTTTAGCCACCGCTCGAGTCAAAATTGAGCACGCTTTTGGGGTTTTGAAAAGTCGGTGAGGGTCACTACAAGGCATTTCTATTAATATAAGAACAGCTCAAGACCATGTACGAGTACCGGCTTGGATTATGAGTTGTATGTTACTTGACAATTTTCTGTACAGTTTTGAAAGTGATGAGGTTTGGATATCAAATTGTAATATGAGGGATGGACTTAGGGATATTGAGGAAGGTGAGATTATTGGAATTGAAGCTGAACGCAGGGCAGGGGCAGGATGGAGGGATCAAATACGTGAATTCTTTTTATATCAATAAACAAATTGTATTTTTATATTACATACATGTGAAAAATAAATTAAAAAATACATGAGAAACAGCAGAGAACAATTGCAATAAATAAACAATAATAGAAAAAAACGATAAAGGAAATGAGGCAGAAAGGAAAAATGAAAGAAAAATCAAAGAAAAATGCGACAAGAGAGTAAACTAAATAAATAAAAGAAAAGGAAAGAAAGGAAAATAGAAGTACAATAAGCAAAAGAGCGGAAATTAGGCAAACTGCATAGCAAAAACAAGAACAATAAGAACAAATATAAAGCAAAATAAAATCAAGTCAAACAGATAAATCAAAAAAGAGAGTAAATATCGTTTAAGATATATCTCAAATATCAGAAAAGCTGAACAAATCCTCGTTCTTCGCTTCCCCACTATCAATAATAATCGGATTATTCTTGCAACACTGTTCAGACTCTTTTTTGCTATCAGCTCCAAGACGAAACATTGCTTCCAACTGCCTCATCATCAGCTGCATTGTTACGGGGTAGCTAACACGGTAGGATTCCGAGCTAACTAGGCCAAGGATATTTGAGACAACAGATTAATAGTCAGGAAGGCTCGTTGGTAATCGTTTGAAAAAGGTAAATTAATAAAGTGTAGTCAAATATCAAGGAGTTAGAATATAACTTGCTAACTTGTTATATTGTTAAGATCTCTTCTCCGTTGCTTGATGATTCTTCAACCACCGGGAGAGAGTCCTCTATTTATACTAATGTTCATGCTACTTCGACTTCTCTAGTTAAGAAGTATCTTCTTAACAATTCAGTTCGTCAGAACATAGTGCGAACACCGTTTGTCCCTGAAAACTTGCCCAGCTCAACTCAGAGAATCTCCCGAACTGCTATTTCATCTGAGGGTGTCCCCACTCCACCAGTAGACAGTCTTCGATCTCTTCCTCATGATATACTATAAATGAATATGCGGCCCCAATGCCTAGATACAGTTACTAGACATAAGTCTTGGTGATTGCGCCATCTAAAACAGAGTCTGTGCGCCACATGGGTATTGCGCGATGACCTCCTGCCCGAAGTAAAGTAATTAAATATTAAATATTAAAAATACATAGTTCTAGTACTTAGTATACCACCCTTTGGCCTCAATAACAGCAGCCACACGGGAGGGCATAGACTTCCACAGCTTCTCGAAGAAGCTATCCGGAATGGTCTCCCAGACCAGGGGCAAAACCTCGGCCAACCTTTTGCGTAGAGTGTCAGCAACTGGGAATGATTTCCTGGAAGGTAGTCTCACCTTTCTCGTACTCTATCAGGCCCCCCTTTCGTGTCTAATATATCGGGGTATTGCTTGTGTAGACGGCGCTTTAGTTCTACCCAGGCATGCTCGATTGGGTTGAGATCGGGAGAGAGGGGAGGATGATCTTCCAAATCGATACCGTTGTCCTCAAACCATGTAAGTGTGTCGCGAGCTGTGTGGACCCTTGCATTATCCTGCTGAAACAGGGGATCGCCAACCTCATTGGCGATTTCCTGCATGACAGGGCCCAAAACAGAATCCAAAACTCCGATATAGACATGTCTGTCTACTCTGGCCTCCCTAATTGAGACTAATGGACCCCTTTTCTTTCCCCAGAAGCAACCCCAGACCATTAGCCCTACCTCATTGGCCTTTCCCCTAGGTTGGATACAGTCTGACAGCCACTTTTCCTGAGGTGTGCGAAACACCCACACACGACGAGGATCTGCAGATTTTCGCACGGTGCATTCATCGCTATAGAGGATTCCCTGAAAATCCTCGATTGTCCAATCCTTCCTAGCTAATGCCCAGGCTAGTCTAGCTTTAGCATGCCTCTCCTGTAGCCTTGGTCGCTTCTGAGCAAGCCACTTTCTTACATTGGCCTCCCGGAGAACACGATCGATAGTCCGGATTGACACATATGGGGCATAGCGGTTGCGCAGTTCTAATCGGGTCATTCCTCGATCCCTTTTGGCGGCACGAATGATTGTTCGCTTTTCTCGGCGACTTAATAGGGTAGGTCGGCCAGATCGAGTTGCGTTCTCCATAGATCCTCGATCACATGCGCGTGCTAGAAAATTCCGGACTGTAGACCAGGGGCGTCCGACTAGCTGGGCAACCGTAGAAATTGTCCGAAAAACATAGAAGAAGGCAATGATCATGCCTTTCTCGGTATTTGTCATCTCTCGGCGAGCTGTTTTAGGCTTATACCAGGAGCGATTCGCTTGTTTGGGAGGCATTGTTTTGTTGGGTGTAACCTGACAGGTATCAAGAGTGTGTACGTGATTTTTCAATAGGAGAGGTGGCTCTTATTCTCGCTTAGCCGCTTGCTGACTAAGCTTTCACCAAGACTTATGTCTAGTGACTGTACCAATAGTAATATGGAATATGGAGTGATCAGTTCCGATATCCAGCTATCAAAGCATTATGCAGCGAACGCATATGCAACTAGAAAATGAGAGGAGTAGTATTCTCTTCACATCGTTCCAATCAGATAAATATATCTTGAAACGTGCTCTCATCCAGTGGTCCGAGTCGTCATCCAGATGCCTCTAGGAAGCTCATTACTTCGGGAGCATGGGTTCGGATATATGGTCATCTTATGGAGCCATATACCTCACACTTAAATAGTAGGTAAGCTATTCCCGCTAGCGTAATATGCGTTCTTCTCTCCTCCATTCTATTCTTCTCTCTTTCAATCTCTAACGTTTCTCTTTCAAGGTCCAACTCTTTCTGCCGCAGCTCACCTTGCTGTTGCAACTGCTCGCCCAAAAATGTATACTTTCTTTCTTCTTCCTCTGATTTTGCAGAAGCCAAAATACTGACTGTATCAATAAGAGCCATAGGAGCGCCCTTTTTCTTTTTTGCTGACCCACTGATACCTCTTTTCGTACCAAAATCACCATTATCATCCTGATCCTCAATCATATCTAGAGAACAATGCTCTCTTGTCGACTGTAGTGCAGACTCAGACGAGGAAGGTATGAATCGATTTCTTAATCTAGTATTCTCCTTAATTTAGCTAATACTTCTAAATTAGATATGAATTTAATACTAACTTACCTTTCTTCTCTGCTTCTCCTTGCGCTCCTCTTCCTATTTCCCTCCTCAATTCTCCTCCTTTGTACCTCTACCCCTTCAAATAATATTTCCTCTCCCTCCTCGTACCATCATCAGCAAAAAAATCATCTTGCGCCCCATCTCTCCCTGCTCACCCTGTGCGCCGGACGTTCCAGGCGCTTGTAACGTAAACTCGAGTTCTGGGTGCGTCCGCCCGTGTTTATTCCGTCCGGAAGTGAAAGGGCCGCCTCCAATGCGTCCGGACGCCACAGGTACCGTCTGGATGCATTGGACGCGGCCCTTTTGCGTCCAGACGTCTTAGAACCCCCCCCACCAGAACCCCTCCCTCCAGACCCCAGCCTCATCAGCAAAAAAAATTACCTTGCATTCTGCCTCTCCCCGCTCACCCTGTGCGCCGGACGTTCCAGGCGCTTATAACGTAAACTTCTGTTCTGGGTGCGTCCGCCCGGGCTCATTCCGTCTGGAAGTGAAAGGGCCGCTGTCACAAATTCTGACTTAGCCAATTTGTTTTCACATGACTAATCAGTTATTAGTCATCCCCTGTTTATGTTTTCATACTATGACGTCGTTTGACTCATAGTTCTTACATGACTGCGCACTTGCGAGTCATCGTTTGGTTATGATTGATTAATGGTTTCATGACTCACGATGGTGACGTCATATGATGTAATGACTTTCGCACATGACTCATATTATGAGTCATGGGTTTCACGCGTGTGACTCGTTTGAGCACATGACTTGGTTTATGAGTTATGATTGGATAACGGAATGTTGCGCGATGACTCATGTGAGTCATCGATGGGTTTCGCGCTATGACTCACTATGAGTCATAGAGGTTTATGTAGCGCGAGGTGATAAGTCACAAGGGTTAGGGTTGTGGGAAGATGCCTATATAAGGCGCTTGGTTCCGACCAAGAGATAGGACACGAACCATCTCTCCTCCACCTCCGGCGATTGAAATCTCAACACCACGGGAAATCATCGTCACTATC
>Ga0307510_10003573_pt1 | contig 18160 bp, 6 predicted proteins | sample 12_EM_MG_FD_207224 | JGI IMG/M metagenome (GOLD analysis project Ga0307510, IMG submission 207224) | Populus trichocarpa ectomycorrhiza microbial communities from riparian zone in the Pacific Northwest, United States - 12_EM | ecosystem: Host-associated > Plants > Roots > Unclassified | place...
AAAAAAATATATTTAGAGATTGACTTGACAGGTCTAAAAAAAAATAATAACTCTATAAAAATCAATTTTCAAGAAAAATTATTAAACTCAATTCTCAATAAATCTAACATTAAAAAATAAAATTAAAAATAAAACTCAACTAAAAAAATAAATCGGGTTAACCTGGATTAACCAGTCAAACATAAGTCATGAGATCGGCATAACTTCATAAAAAGTAAATAGAAATAAATTATGAAGCTCAATTTTCAATTAACTCAATATTGAAGGATAAAATTTAAATAAAAAATAAATAAATAAACCACCGAAGTCAACCCGAGACAACCAACAAAACTAGTGATCAAAGCATGAGACTAGGATAACCTCATATAACACAAGCTGAAATAAATTGTGAAGTTTAATTCTCAATCAACTCAATATTAAATGATAAAATTAAATAAAAAATCAATTAAAAAAACAAAAAAAAAACAAGTCAATCAGGCTAACTCACGACTCGGGTAATAAAACCGTGATAACCCCATATAAAACAAATAAAAATAATTATGAAATCAATCATCAATAAATTCAATATTGAAGGATTAAATTGAAAAAAATAATTAAAAAATTACCTTATTCAGCACGGCTAGCCAACAAAATTCATGACTCGAGTCATAAAACTAAGATAACTCCATATAAAACAATCAAAACAAATTATAAGATTCAGTACTCAATAAACCCAATGTTTGAATATGAAATTGAAAAAAAAAAGTCCTCAAAAATTTTGAGGATCAAAGTATTGGCATTTCACTATTCATTGCTAGAGTGAAAATGTGAAGGCCTTTCAGTATATGTTAATTTTTTTTTCTTTTTAATTTCATTATTTGAAATTGTGTTTATTAGAATTTAAGATTAATGATTTGTTTTGATTTTTTTATATATAGTTATTATGGCCTTAAAAAATATCCTAAAATCATATTGATACTCGATTTCACAAAAAATAATTTTATTTTCAAGAGATTAAAAATGAGAGGACTAAAATTGAACAAAGAAAAAATGGTTGCTCTTTTCTTTTTTAAAAAACTATGGTGTCAATTCTAGTCCTTTATCTTCTTCAATTTTTTTATTTTAAGAAGCATGGTCTATTTTTTTGTTTTTTTTCAAAAAACTAATTCAATTTCTTAAAAATTAATTAATTTAAAACACATTGTATTTTATTTTAAAAATTATTAAGTCAATTAAGAATATATTTTAAATATTATATTATTAAATTTTATTTAATTATTGCTTTGTTCTCATGTGAGATAATAAAAATATTTTTTAGTATTAGCATCATCTTTTTTACAACCCATCATAATCACTTTTTTATATATTATTTGGTTGTTTTACTGCAATTGCCTATTTCTACTCTTGTTTAATTAAATAAAAAAATTGTTTTAAAAAATCAAACTTATTAAATCAACTTGGTTTTATAACCCAAGTGACAAGCTTGGCAAGTCAACCGGTTAAATCTAAAATGTTATCATGTCAATGTTAATAAAAAATATTGGCAAGTCAATATTTATAAAAAAAAAATAGTCTTGAAAATTTTTTTAAATCAATACCATATTTTTACTGATTATCTAGACTATCCTTTAACTTATTAAATCAACTAGGTAATATTTGATCAACTTTTATATAATTTAATTTAAAATTTAAGTTAAATAAGAATTCAAATTGGAAGGTTTCAAGATTGATTGATAGAGTCAAATATTAAGTTAATGATTAAAATTTTTCTTACTCTTGGAAAATACATAGGCAAACTTTTTTTATGGCAATTATCAGGCAACCCCTAAACTTAATCACTCTGCAGCTAAATCATGTCAATCATGTACGCGAATCAACGACGTTTCGCGAATCAACGACGTTTTCTTTCAGGCCTTCAATTATCAGACTAGTTTTTACCTTTGTTTTTCTCATAATCAAAATAGCATTTGAACTAGGACTAAAATTTGCACACAAGCACTGACAAACATGTACAGTTTGCAGGTGATCTTTCTTGAGAAGGCTCTTAGATTCCATTTCTCAAACCCCTGTCCCTGGATCCAATTCCTATAAAGGAGATGAGATAAAGATGAACCAACCTGCACCTAACCAGCTTGACTCCATCACACAAAAAAAAACCTCAAGGTCCAACATGCTTGAGTGGATTCATCCTAGTCTACCACTTGAGTATATAAGCCCTATCTAAAAGTTAGCTGGTAAGCTTAGCACATGATGCAAGGATACGAAAGACATAATAAGTCAAATTAGGATGCACAAAAGTCCTAACAATTAAGACTTTAGATATTCATTAAAAGGTCTTAGATTAAGATATTGGGAGGGGTGGGATGGGGATTTAGCATTTAGGGAAGGGAGGGAGAATGCCGGCCTCCATAGCTGTGTATTGGACCTCTTGTTGAGCGTTGAACATTAGTGTGTCCAAAAACTTAAACAGGTTCCGCTAATCATGCACTTAATTTAATTAAAAAACACGATACCCTGCTCACCAAAAAGTAGGTTTTTTCATCATTGGATTAACATTGTGCGCCTATCTTCGTTGAGTAGTTGATATTATTTCTAACAACAACAATAAATTAGTGGTAATAAAGTTTTCAGAGCATGCCAACAAGGCAATGGAAACTACAAAAAATCAAGACAAGCATACTGTGCATTTAAGCAAAAAACAATCAATGTGTTTTTAAGAGCATATAGCAGTCCTAAGAGAAATATGCAGGAAGAACTGAAATTACATAAACCAGCTAGAAGGTTTCTCGGAAATTAAAAAACAAAAAGATATAAATTCAATAATTGAAGTCTGTAAAGAAATACTTGCAATTAATAGTTACTAGAAAAAACATACCTTCAGAATGATATCAACCTGTGAATACTTGTCGTTCTGCATGGCACTCAAGACTGCACCATTCACTATGCAGAAGTGGGATCAAGACAAATGATCCAAGTACATTGGAAACGAACTTTAAAACCTGAAAATAAACTTGTTCTCTCTACAAGATCAAGAGAGACAGAGAGAAAAGAAGGAAGGGGGATCGAATTATCCAGGCTTGCTCATGGATATCTTAGTTCCTAGATATAGAATACGAGAATCAAGTAACAGGTTAAAACAACGATGCATGCAGAGCTAGGTCACATGGTTGTAGTTGAGAACTGAATGAATTGGATCATCAAGATCTATCCACGAGCATACAGCCAGATTGGACCTAGCCAGAGAATCAAGTCAAAGCTTGAAAAAGAAAATGTTTATGCCCAGAACTAAATATCACATAACAGGAGTTGGTGCAAGAGAATAGAATATAGAAAAAAGAAAACTAAAAACGGATAATGTGAGCTACTCAGCTATCACTAAAGCATCCTAAGATATATACTATGGATGACACCTCTACTTTCTAGTGACTTAAATTCAATTATGGCAGTTGCTTTGTTTTGGCCCACGCAGGAATCCTGAAATGTGAAAGCAGTGTGTTTCTAAAATCTGACATTTAAAGTGATACCTACCAGTACCACATTCATATGAACTGCTATTAAGAAATTAGTACGCCAATCATGGGTTTGCTAATTATAGGGATAGTGAACAAATATTGGTCTTGTCATAACCGCAGTCCAAGATAACAACTATTAAACTGTTGGAAAGTAGAAAAATCTAAAAAGGTCTCCTGATATGCCTTCGAAAGATGCAGGATAGAAGTAAATAGAAGACTTCTGCATGGTGGAAATTGCAGAGCAGGTAGGTTTCTGCTGCCAAATGCCAATCACATTTTGACAACGCCAGGAGGGAAATCACAGAACATTTGACAAGACCCTTACCGAACAACTTTCATCAGACACCAATTTCAAGATTCAAAAGAATCTTTGATTGGGTATTGAGAATAAATTCGTATCAGCTATTAATTAATTGAACTCTGGAAAGCACTTGGCTTCAGGTAACAATAAAAATTGGAATTGGAATAGTTATGGTAAAACTGGCAAGATCCCATCAATAAGGCCAAATGCCAGCAATTAAGTCAAAGCATAAAGTCAAAACAGGTATAGTTGTCAAAGGGGCCCCAAATAGTCCTTGTAAAATATATAGGTAATGATTATTTAACCTGCTTCTGCTTATTAACCACAGTCAATAGCCACCAGTCCATGATGGAAAAAATAAGCAGAAGGGTACCTGAGCTCAAGAACAGCCATGATGTCTTTAAAATAAATCTCAAAAATAATGATTGATGATAGTTCACACTTCTAAATCAACATGCCTACAAAAAAAGAGAAGATTGGTCTATGATTTTCTTAGACAGCAAAAAGTGGGATTTCATTAACAAAAGCACAAAACTAAATGAACCACTACAAGCATAGCATCCCTGAAAATCCCATGTCATAGCCTTGTTTAACAAAAAATTTGCAAAAAGAAACAAAAGTGCTACCAAATACTCATACTAAAACAACAGAACAACAAAAGTATAAGTTGACCCACCCAACAGCACTGTACATGCAAGTAAATCCCATCTGCAGAAACAGCAACACTTGAATCATCATTGGACTACAAGCAATCATTGGAATGAGTTTTGGAAGCATTATTAAGGTGCCAGCAAAAGATGTAGCATCAATAGAAGAATAGAAACGATCCACAGAACACATCCAAGTCAACAGCAATGGAGAACTAGCTTACAAACTGAATTTTTTAGCTTCAATAATGCTGTAGTAGGCATATATCCCATAATAACTTGTCAGACCAGGTACTCACCCAGCGAAATATCAGCATCCAACCAGAAAACTATGAGGACAGCCAGTAGGCCATGGCAGCAACTCACATTCAGCAGGTATTTCAAGGATTTAAACATCCAGAGAACAACCTGATCCTTGAAACTGACCATGTTAAACAGCAAACTTGACCACAATCCAGAAAACATGTCACAGAACAATAATATTCAATAGATGAACCCTCCGCCTGCAATTGTATAAACAACTGTTGTCATAGAGCAGAACTAACTGAAAAGGCAGCAGATAAATTCATCTATATAATTGCAGCAGTATCAGAAGAAAACCACTTGTAGAATACAGAAGTAACTAGAATAGAAAGTACACAAGAAACAGCAATATGGAAGTACAGGGTACCATCAAATAGATTCCCCACGTAGCAATAGAGACTGTAATGAGTAGAAGTGGGAACAATCATTGCAGCCAGAAGGGAAATAAAACTTGCAACACAAAGCCAAGCTCTTCCATTTAACTGGCAGAAAATTTTCAGCAATGCAGCAAGAGGTTGAGGACTATTTAACACTATAGGAGGAAAGGCAATCTATTAAGCCACTAGATTGACAGAAGCCATTAGACATGCATTGGGCAAACCAAACCACAAATTCACTTTATCAGAAGTCCAATAATAGCTACTCCTGTTACCAATCACATAATAAGACTCAAATCTGCTTTCCATTGTCTCAGGATGCAGTTAATGCAAAGCTCCTTAAGTAGGTTAGGGGATTGCAAAAAAATGGGGGGATGTTATTAGAAGAGATACCGAGTCCATGATGGAAGAAACCAAAATGATATCCATCACAAACTATAAACCTACCAGAAAACTAGTACCTACGACTATGTTTAGGAGTGGTCAATTTAACAAGATGCCATGATGGATTAACAAAATAAAAAAGGACTAACATCAAATTTCATAACAATCAATAAGGATTAAGAAAATAGTTCTAAAACAATACAAATAGCGTTTTTAATTTCACCCCTTGGAAGTTTAATTCTGGTAGCCTTAAGATGAGGCACACCAAGATCTTTCTAATGGGTAAAGATTCCAAGAACAATAGATCTAAAGTTTTTGCTGCCACTCCTGACATGATGTCTTTCGTTTCTTTGCTGGTGTGTTTCAGCACCAAAGCACTAAAGCAGTATTAGAAGCAGTTCGGCAAATTTTTAAATATATATAGATACCCATGAACTTCTTTTTAAAGCATTTGTGACATGCCTCTTTTGTCGATTAACTTCTCAAAAAACTTATAATTATTATGGATGATGTTATACAAGTTTTTACTCCAAATTTATTCAGGTCTATGGCCCTCTCACTAATCCACATAGACTCCAAGGTAAAAATGAGCATCTGTTAGGCGATCTTTACGAGTATCAATGGTAAATTGAACAGACCGGAGTTTCTAACCATTATTAAGCATTCAGGAGAGAGAAGTTCCATGATGCACTACCCTGCCTACAAATTTCACTAAACCTTATTCACAGTATCACAATTAACATATGCCCTAATTCATGAAGCAAATTATAATAGAAAAAAATGAGAAGCAACAATCAATACGTACAAGCAAACATTTACAGCTTCATTAAGTAAATGCTCCAAACCCAAGAATCCAGTGCATAACAACAAAAACAAGCGCTACCAACACTACCATTTCCACTCTTGATTCAAAATCCAATAACAAGAGTAACTAAAACACATAAATCCATGATAACAAATAACAAAATCCAAAATCATTGGGACAACAATAATCAAATATAGCAGCATAACATCATTTCCCACTTTTCATTCAAAATTCCACAACACTTGGCATCTGAAATACAATCAACCCACAAAGAATACATAGCAAAATCCCAAAAAATCATATTACCTGAAGTCAGAACTAGCATAACAAACTATTGAAATTCCGCTCCCTAAACCCCCTCAATCTCCATTTCAGCTTCAGTGCTTCCCGAATCCTCAATCTCCAAACAGCCAATCCTTTCACTTTCCTCCAAAACTGACCAATTAGGTGATTTCACTGCTCTCAGCCACTTGAAATCATCCACATTTCCCCAATTTTCTTTCTCCTCTTCCAGCCCTGCTTTCGTCAAATCCTCCTCAATGCCCACATACCTCAAACAATACGGCGCAAACCTCACACCTCCACAATCTTCAATTATCGGTCTACTCCTCACTCTCAAATAAAAATCACAACTTTTCGCATTATGTATCCTTATCTGATGCGATGCTAACACGAACACGCAGTTCTCGACTTCCTCTAACAAAATTGAACCAATCACAGGTCCCGTATAAACCCTACAATTCCTCAATCTGTTAACAAATAATGCGTTAATGCAGCCGATCAATCTCACTTCACATGAATCCAAATCCGATAGCGTAAACTCCCCAATCTCTTTAAAATTCTTGAAATTTTTGCTTAAAATTTGGTTTTCTTTGTTTCGAATTCCAGGTGAATCGCGAATTGATTGAGGTATGTGAGATGGATTTGGTGGGATTGGATTTGTATTTGAATTACCGGGATTTGGTTTACTAGTGGATTTGTTTTTGAAGGAGAATTTCTTCTTGGGGAGAAGTTGAGAATTCAAATTCTCTAGAGATTGTTTTAAATTCTCGATGCATTTGAGAGAGGAGCGGAGTTCGTAAGAAGGGAGAAAGTAGGAGCTTTCGGCGACGAGTTTTTCGAGGGAGGAGATGGAGGAGGAGATATTAGCGAGGTGAGATTTTAGGAGAGTAGGATCTGGTGTGTTAGGCGAGTTGTTGAGTTGAGATTCGATTGAACGTTTGGATTCTGTGAAAGTGGAGAGGAAGGAGGCCGTGGAATCAATGGTGGTGGAGGTGGTAGCGGTTTTTTGGCGGGATTGGTGGCGATTGGAGAGACGGTCTAGCATTGCTTGGTGCTTTTTTTGGAGCGTGGCGTCAATGGAACTGGCTGGGTTTGGACTTGGGAGATCTGACTGCGGCGGCGGCAATTCTTCTTCCATGGTTGTTTGTGCTGGTGGAGGGTGGAGAAGGGAATGGAACTGAGCGGGAGGAGTGAAATGAAATGGAGCACGAAACAGCAGCGTTTAGGGATAAAACAATATTAACAAGACACACTCTCTAGTTTTCTTTTTGGCTTGACGAGGATCGCTAGTCATTGGTTAATACATCGTAATATAAAGTAGAAGAGGTGGAGAAAAAGAAGACATGCTTTTCTATGTTTTTTATTTTAAAAATACAAAGATTCAATTTAAAATTGTTTTTATTATTAAAAAAAAATTATTCTTTTATATTTATTCTTTCCATCATTATAATTATATATATAAAAAAATTAAAAGAGTTTAATACTTCACTCTACATATACTCATATTTCAATATAAATATGCATAGTAATATTTCAATATAAATATGCATAGTAAAATAATTTTACCTTTCACAAACAAAATCAATTAATTTTTTTTTTTTGAGGCAATACGAACTTTTCATGATAGTTCATATATTATTATCAAATTAATCAATAATAAATTGATTTTAATATTTTATATAATAAAATTATTTATTTATCTTTGAAAGCAAAGATATAAAATTGCTCTTAGAAGCGTTTAAGTCCTCTGTATTATTCTAGGCATGGTAAAATAATTTTGTTACCTTTTAAAATCATAAAACTATTAAATTAATATAAAAGGATATTTTTATATTTTCATTAAAGTTTTTTTTAATTATAATCATGTTGATTTTTGAAAAAATTGATATTTTTTAACAAATATAAAATATTATTTCAATAAAAGAGTGGGTGGCACGTTTAAGGTACATGCTCGAGTGGGAGCAACTTAAACTTTTTGAGCAACGCGTGTAACCTCCTACAATGGCTAAAAATATTCAACTATTAAGCCTGTTTGGCTCTGCGGTTGAACCTGCGTTTGATCAAATTTCAATTTTTTTTTTTTTTTTGCTAAAATTGAGTGTGGTTTGTACTTTTTGGATCGTTTTGATATGCTGATATCAAAAATAATTTTTAAAAAATAAAAAAAATCATTGGCATGTATTTCAGCATGAAAAGCTATTTGAAAAACAATCATTATCACACTGCCAAACACGCAAGTCGAGTGGCAACGCATCCAATAAAAGGATGCAAGTAGTATTATAAGTGGTGGTGGAATTTTTCCTTCTTTTTTTTTTTTCTCTTCACACCTCGAGACTTGTGTTGCGCCAGCCAAAATAAAAAGTTACCCTCCCATCCCATTTGTTTTTATTTCAATTGTAGTCTTTTATTTTATTAACAGCTCTTTATTTGTTTTAAATTTTGATTTTTGTTTCAATTACATCACTTACTATTTTGTTTTATTTTATTTTTATAACAAATATAGCGCTTGTTCTTTTGATTTCTATTTAAATTTTATATTATTTTTTAAATTTATTTTTTTTTTAATTTCATTCCTTGTCATTTTAATTTATTTTATTTTAATATCAAATTTGATCATTGTTCTTTTAATTTATGCTCTTTTAAAATTGGTTTTATTTTTATTTTTTCTCGTCCTTTAACATTTGATTTATTGAGAATTAGGTTTTCTAGTTTTTTTCAATACAGTGATCCTAATCTATGACCCGAGTCACGAGTATGAAATGTTAACCATAATTGATATGGTCTTTTTTTTTATATGCATCGATTATTTTTAAAAATTTCATCATTTAATATTGAGTTTATTGAAGGCTGAGCTTCTTTATTTTTATTTTTTTTTGCTTTCAATGATGATAATCCGCCCTCACAACCTAGGTCACGAATTGGACATGCTAATTAGAATTGGCTCGAGGCTTTTACATCATTCTATTTCATTTTATTTTTATGTTGAATTTTGTTCTTATTTTGTTAATCGTCCTTTTTTTTTGCTTTAGATCTGTTTTTTAGATTGCTTTTATTTTTTTAATTTTATCATTCAACATTTAATTGGTTGAAAATTGAGTTTTATAATTTTTTCAATGTGGTGATCACGATCTTATAACCCAAGATCATGAGTATGAAATGTTAATTCAGATTTCCATCAGTTTTTTTTACACTAATTTTTTTTTTCAAACGCTGGGTTTAATGATGATCCAACTTCTTTATTTGTTTATATTTTGCTTTACATGAGGATAGTTAGCCTCACGACTCGTGCCGTATGTTTATCATATTAATTTATGTTAACCCGGAGCTTTTACATTATTTTATTTTAATTTTATTTTATGTCAAATTTGATCTTTATTCTTTTAATTATTTTTTGTGCTTGAGATTTTTTTAATTTTTTTAATTTCATCATTCAATATTAAATTGTTGAGAATTGAAGTTTCTAATTTTTTTTTATATGATGATTATGGTCTCATGTCTCGAATCAGGGGTATGAAATGTTAATTAAGACTGACATTGATATATTTATTGTTGTTGTTTTTTAATTGTATAATTAAATTAAACCATCTTATTAAATCTGGTAAAGTCTATGTCGTGAAAGTTTATTATGCTTTAAAACACTTTAGTAGCGCTTGGAATTCATTTTATTAAGTTACAAAAAAATTAAATTTGACACCCAGTAAAGAATAGGCAACCTATCTAGTCAATAATAATTAGAGATAATAAAAAAATCATTAAAATTTATATAAAAAAATTAAAATTAAAATAAAAACCACCTTGTTGTTAAGAAACTACCTACTTCATTGTTTAATTTTGAATTGGAAAATACTCTCTAGATTTGATTTTAGCTTCCAACACTATCACCATCAAATGTGTGAGTGTGAATCCATGTTTATACCCATTTATTTTTTATTGCAAAGAAGGTAAATAATAATAATAATGTTCATTTAGCCTTTACATCGTTCTCAATTTTCTTATAAACGAAAAACAATAAAATAAAATAAAAATAAAAATTGCTTGAGCAAAGCCTGCAAAAATTACACCGAGTAGTCTTTTACTGAATTTTAAATTTTCATGGATGAGTAGAACTTGGCTGCTCCAATCATATTCAAGCTGGCTATTAAACTGATCAGTGCTTTGCTAATGAAAAAAAGGCGAAGTCTACGACAATACAGAGGGTGAACGAAACAAGAGAAGGAACAGAACTATCAACCAAATTAAGCAATCAGTTACGGAGAATGCTCCTATGTCATGAAAGTACACCATATTCATTGAGGAATTATATATCGAATTTGGCTCAAGCAGATTTCTCAGCTTCTGCAGCTGCCTCTTCCTCTTGCAATTTCTTCAAAGATGGAGGTGGTCTAACAACAATGCTTCTCTTCCATTGCCTGTCCAGATTTCTTGACAGCCTGTTGCCAACACCTTCCTCTATCTCTCTTTCCCGCTTAACAGTAAGCATGCGAGCAATCTGTGATCCATGGAACACCCCCTAGGCTAAAGTAGTTGCCTGATTACTAGATGGCAGGCATGGCAAGAATAACAGCATTTACAAAAGCATTATTCCATGTTGCGACGAAGGTAACAGTATACTACCAAAATCCAGCATACTGCAACCCCAACACTTGAAACAAAAAGGACTTTGATGATAATGGAAATAGATCTATAACCAAATGAAACCGAAGTTTCCAACTTAATCATTTACATAAGAATTCCGCTGCAAGAAAATTTACTAATGAAGACATACAAAGCCATTGTGTTAGGTCATGCATACACTCAGCATATGTTTTTAAGAATATATGCCTGGATATCAAACAGAAGAAAAGCGTGAGAGAAAAACAACAAGTGTTGGTATTTCATGCATCTATAAAAATTTAATGCTTTATCCTTTAATCCTTTATCAAATATATGAAATGTCAGAAGGTGATGTAAAACAAAAAGACGCGTTCCACATGTCATGGATACACATGAATATGCATTGCAATTCTTCTATTTCATAATGCTGAGCCAAGAACATCGGTGAGTAAAATAGATTGATAATATCCAAATTGGAACCAAGGCTCGACGATTGCTCTAACTACAATTCTGCTAGTTAACCTTGACAAGATAACTGGACAGCTAAAATCCACCATAGAAGTCACACTCAAGCTATCCATTGACATTTCTACAAAATACAAATGAAACATACAGGCATTCACCTCAAAAACCAAGACTCCCACCTACATTCTAAATCCTTTACTTTTCTTTTTCAGAAAATTCCCAGTTTATTAAATTGTAACTAACATCCAGAACATCAGTCCAAATAGAAAATATTTCATACATGACACTTTTAAATTATTACCAAGCAATAAAGTGAAATTTCCTAGTCCCTCCACAAAGAAAGACTTAAAATGTCTCAAAAAACAAAACAAAAACCACATTCTCTTCCTCTTAAGCATTCTTGTTGCCTTTAGCAACTCCGGACACCCAGAATAAACTTTCTCCAATTAATTGATCAAACCAATTTGACCTAGCAAGCAGGGGAAAACATATAAAACAATGAGAAGGTGGGTATTGTATATGAGAAAAGCAGGAGCCTTGTATTTTAAGTGTCTACCAGAACTTCTGAGCTTCATTGTCTATTGAAATATAGAAAAAAATTGCGAGGAAGTCCAAAAAAACACTAAAAGGCACCATTCACATTTTCCTGGCTCCACAGTAAGGTATATCAAACTTCTTCTTTTCACAAATGCAGAGCTATAAACATCAAAAAGTAGAATCAAGTTATCCGATTTCATCATATGACCTCATTGATTACTCCAATCATCAATTAAGCCTTAAAACTCAAGTTGTACAGCGATTATTAAGCACAGGGGTTCACATCAAAAGTAAAAAGCCTCTCATATCAATCACCCACTAGTAAATGAATTGCAACGAGCATCCACAAGCACTGCAGTGCTGATGTTCTAATTACAAATACAATGCGACCAGGGAGCTTAATTCCCCCCACCCCCCTCAACAAAGAAGAAACTGAAATATCTAAAACAACAAAAAATTCTCATTTCCTTCCTCTTAAGCATTCTTGTTGCCATTACTGATTCCAATTCACTAGTGCCTTATACAAGAAACAATTAAGAAATCAACATGATAATCAAAATAAACAAAATCTCATGCATTTCAGATTAAATAAAGCGAACACGGAACAGATATATCATGATTTTAACTAACAAGCAAGAAAGAGAAGACAAAAAACAATGGATAAGGAGAAAGAAAGATACCCATTTGCGCATACGGCGAAACTCACTGGACTTGAACTCATTGCGTGTAGATTTCTGAAGGCGAAGCATCAAGAGTTCACCTTTAAGATCAATAACCTCTTCGTTAATTTCTCAGTAGTCTTAGCCCTTATTTCCTTCAATTCTTCTTCTCTCTTCGCCATCATTACTACAGATGACCGTGTCATTTTGATGGAGGGTGCGAGAACTGAAATGGGACATTTGTGGCGGTTTGGATGGCGGGGAAGCTTGATTCTGGGATTAAATATATGGGCTTTGGAGGGAAACGAACTGTGCCAAGGCTCAGCATCTCTCTTTTCTTTTCTTTTCTTTGGGTTCGCTTGTGAGACTGGCCTTGCTCAAGGGCTTCCGGGGTACAGTAGATAAGACGTTTTCATTGGCAAGTTAGTCACTCAACTATAAATAATTTTTATCTTAGTCCATAAAGAAGTTTTTTTTTTCTACTGAGATACCTAAAAGTTAAAAAAATTTCAATAAAATCCCTACGAGGTCCATCCTTGCATCAAGTAATTTTTTTTAGTCCCCAGCCATGTCGTGGTTCTGATGGAGAATTATAGGATTTGTTTTTTATTTTCATATGTAATGGTGCTACACGAACTACAAATAAAAAAAATTTACAAAATTCTTCAACTATTATTGATGGCCGTTTATGTATTCTTTATTAATTTTTTTTATACAAGAAAAATAATTACTATTTAAAAAAAATAAACAAAATAATTTAAAAAATTAGAGAGGAGAGAAATTTTATGGTACTCGGGAGGTAACTAATAACATCATATCAATTATTTCTTGTGCTCGTCTTGAATAAAAAATAAAAAATAAAATTTATGACCCATAAAAAATAATAAGAATATTTTCATATGTAATTTTTTTTTCGACTTGTCTGTATTTTTTTTAAGTAGATATAAAAAAATAAAAAATAATTGATAAAATATTATTAGTTAATTTCCAACCTTTATAAAATAATTTAAATTGAAAAAAGATTGATATAAAGTGTGTGTGTGTGTGTGATTGTGTGTGTGTGTGTGTGTGTGTGATTGTGTGTGTGTGTGTGTGTGTGATGCTAGTAATTAAAGACTTTGAAGGAAAAAAAGAGAGAGGTGGCACTCTGGCAGGCCAAGTCCGCTCCCCTAGTTAACTACCTTAGTTCATGTGTGTTTAGACTTTAGACATGAAAATAAGACCCATGAATAATTAATTTTTATTATTTTATCATTAATTTTTCAATAAAAATAATATTTAATATTGATATCATCAGGTGCACCTATTTTAATCATCACTGACATATTTTTTAAAACATGTTGATGTTTTTTATTTTAAAATTGAATTTCTTTCTTTCTTGTATTTTGTTTATCAAATTTCAGTGATTTATGTTGGCGTGTTGTTTTTTCATTAAAATCAATGATTTGAATGTGAATGAAAAAAACATTATATTTTTTCTTGTTTTAAAATTATATTTAATATCATGGTTGGACTGTATTTGATTTTAAAAAAATACATTTGAATGTAAAAAACATTAAATTATTATTTTTAAATGACTCCAGATAATTTTAATACTAAAAAAATATCTGAAAATTATTTTAAAAAAATTATCCAGGGACATTCTTGCAAGAATACATATAGCCTCTTTTTTTCAAAAAAAACATGTCCCGTGTACACTTAATAGTATAAGATTGTTTTTCTTATTCTCAAAATTCATCTATTTTTTGATTGGTTTTCTATCATAATTTGTTTTTCGAAATTTTTAGTTGTTTTGATTTAGTAATATCATTTCATTTTTAAAATTATATTTGTAATTATAAATAAGTCTAGATGAATTATTATTGAGAATAAAATAACAATTTTGAATTGTAGAAAATAAGTATTATTTAAAATTTAAAATTATATATATAGACACACACATTACATCGAAGAAACAACGCAACCTAGTAAGGAAAAAACTTTTTTAGTCCCAACATTTTTTTAAGGAAAAAAAAAGAGAGAAAGAAGTTAAAGTACAAGAAAAAATAACGATTAAGTCTGCTTTATGATCCTCAAACCTGTCATTCTGCCTCAGATTGACTGACTAGTAGATGGTTATATGCAAAAGGAACATTTAACTATATTTGAACATAAGAATTGACTTGGGCCAACTAATCAGCTACGCATGTATGCCACGTGCCATTTTCGTCATTCATTACTTCCTTCTTGTTATTTCTTTTTCCATGGTTATCGCACCAGACCGAGGTGATCTGGTTAAGGAATCGGATTCTAGGTTACAATGATAGAATTGAGTTGAATTGAATTGATCTAGAAAATATTTTTAAAAAAATTAAATTTTTAATATTTTATATAAAAAAATTAAGAAACAATTCATGTGAATATAGGTAATACATATTACAAATAATAAAATTTCAAAAATTATTTCAAAAGATTTTTTATCCCACATTAAAAAAATATTATGTTAGTATGTTATCCTTTTAAGTTGAAGTATTTAAACCAAAAAGGTTTTTTATCCCACATTGAAAAAACATAATTTTTTTCTTGTGAATATAGAGTATATACTAAAGGGCTTTAAATCTCACATTGAAAAAATAAAACATTCTTCTAGTATTTATATAGCGAACTTTGAAAATTATCAATAACTAACTAAAAAAATATAAAAAATGGTATTTGACTAGGAGAAAAAACACATTTAAAAAAAAACCAGGTTTCAACTAGGTTTTGTCGGGTCACGAGTCAACCCGGCGGTCAGCCGGGTTTTTACTCATCCTGATTTTTTATTTTACCCGGACCGGTCCAGCCACCGGGTCGACCTATCGAGCCAATCCAAGTTTAATAACTATTAATTTTTCTATACATGCACATGGAATGCTTGCCATGAAAGTTTTTTTACGCGTCTTTATGCATGTCTGCAATTCGTGGTATGAGTTGTTTTTTAAAGAATTTTTTATTTGAAACATATTAAATATATATTTTTTTTATTTTACACAAACACGTTAAAATAATTTAAAAAATTAATTAATTATTTTTTAATTTTTTTTAATAAAAAACAAGTTTAGCTTTAATATCAAACGGGCTCTTTGATAATTTAATCATTCATTGCATGCCTTGCTAATAACTAGTCGATGTTATTATAAAAAAAGTAAGGGCATTCAGTGTTTCATGAGAGACAAAAATACACATGATTATACAACTGATTATATGGATTGTGAATTGTTATGATAAAATTATTATTTTTTCATTAGCTAATGAGAATATAACGGTATTTTCACAAAGACTTTTTTAGTCATTAATATATTGATGGTGAACATATAATTATTTCTTGTTTTTCTAACACAGTACAATTATTAAATCACCTTTAAAACAATACAAGATCCATGGGCTTTTTATATTTTTATTTTTAAAAAATACAATAAAATTATTAGAATGTCCTTAGAAGCCAAATTTGTTTAACTAGGCACAAGGCTTTTTCATATTTTTGTTATTTATTGGTTATTATCATATTGTCTAAAAATTACTTGGTAATTTTAAAATATAAATATTATTGAAAAAAGTGTTTGTCAGTGCATAGGTGATGCTCGTGTATTTCGAGCGGCATCTAATGGCCACACTGAAAAGTGATGTGTGTGGTCAACAGAACTTTCGTTTGACAACAATTATCTTTTTTTCATTTTTTTCTCTTATCTCTTCAATTTCCACGCCAAGACCTTTAATTTTGCAAAATAGCCCTTTAACTTGTTTTTCTTTCATATTTGGTTCATGTTTTCTTAATTATTTTTTTTATTTAAAATAATTTATAAAATTATTATTTTTTTAATTTCATCATCTTTTATTTTTTTTTCATCTATCATATCTGATTTTCATTCTTATTTTTTAATTTTTTTTAACTCCATCTCTCGTTATTTTATTTCATTTATCTTTTATACCAACTTTGATTCTCACTATTTCAATTGCTATTTTTTTTATATCCTTAATTGATTTATTTTATTTTTCAATTATGTTCCTCGTTGTTTATTTCATTTAAATTTTATATCATATATGATCATCATTCTTTTAATTACTATTTATTTTATTTTATAATTTTGGATGATTGAGAATTTTGCTTTATGTTTTTTAACGGTTTTACCTTTTATGGGATAACTCAATCTCATGATTTATGTCACGCGTTTCGAATATTAACCTTTCACTTTTTTTTTCCTTCAGTTTTATCATTCATTACTGGTTTTTTTGTTGTGATTTTTGTTGTTTTTTTTTTTACTGGTTTATCCTGATCACATATCTCGAGTCATAGGTTAGTAAAATCAGTCAAAGTTGATGCGAGTTTTTTTTAATTATTTTTTTTATTTCGTCCCTCACCATTTAATTTTCTTAAGAGAAGTCCTTCATTTGTTTTTTATTCAGGGTCACCTCACAATCAAGATACGAGTTTAGCATGTTGATTAGACTCATATTATTTTTTTAAAAAATTTATTCTTTAATGTTTGATTTACAAGTAATTAAATTTTATATTTTTATATTTTAATTTATATAAAATTATACCTTTCTTATTTAATTTTTATTTTGTTATTAAATAAGTTGAATCATAATCACGACACATGAATATAAGATAGTCGGAATGAAAGACTGGGCACACCCAGTACTTTCCTTTCGGTTGGTTTTGTGGTATATTCTTGTTTTCATTAAAACATGTAACCTTTTTGCTTATTCGGTCAGAGAGCCACCCTCGAGGCTCGAGGGGAAATGTTTATGATAACACGAAAGGAAAGACTTGGCATTCATCATCTTCAAGCCTCTCGAGTGGCCTTGCTGACTTCACCTCGCATAATATTGCTTTCCATATGCTTGGATGTCATCTACAGGGAAGCACAACGAGCCAGTAATATTCCTTTCAAGCACACAAGTTGTCCAAAATTCACAAATAAAATTAGACAAATGATATATATATATATATATATATATATATATATATATAAACTTAAAAATGATATCAAAGCAAAATCATAGGATGCTTCCTAATCATACAATATATATTTATATAAATTAAAACAAAATCAAATAAAGATATTTATTTGTTAAAATACTTTAAAATCAATCAAGTTTTATTATTGCTGATGATCAATTAAAATTTTATTATTCTACATTTTGATGTAAGAAAATTTTGTTCAATAAACTTTTTAGAATTCCAACACTACCACTTGGTTAAGAAGCATTCATAAATAAAATATAATAAAATAATAAAATATTACTCGGTTATCTTTCTATAAGGACTTTATTTAAGCTCTATACGGAGTGCAT
>Ga0307510_10003574_pt1 | contig 18159 bp, 21 predicted proteins | sample 12_EM_MG_FD_207224 | JGI IMG/M metagenome (GOLD analysis project Ga0307510, IMG submission 207224) | Populus trichocarpa ectomycorrhiza microbial communities from riparian zone in the Pacific Northwest, United States - 12_EM | ecosystem: Host-associated > Plants > Roots > Unclassified | place...
CCCCTCCACTCGCACAGTCTAATATCGCACTCGTGACACATGATGGTATTGAATGAATAAATAGGTGCCTATCACAAAATAGACCTCCACCCCTCCTCCGCCAAGAAGGTTCCACCCGGGCCGCGCTAACCAAGAAAAAAAAGTTGCCGGAAGGACAAACTAGCCAGAGTCTATCTACAAAAATAATATTTACAATTGAATAGAATAATAATAATAATAATAATAATAGCCATTTGCGGACTCCGTCCGTCTCTCTCACGCTCCTCCACTCTATATTTTCATTAGACTGATCAAGTCCGAATGAGGTAGACTGCCCAGACTCATAGGGAGTTTCAGTTCTGGTTCCCATACGCTTTGGGATTGTAGTGTCTGCATCTGTGTCTCCTTCCGTGGCATCCACCAGCTGGTGAAGATGAAGGGGCAGCAGATTCGGGTGGGGTGTCTGTCTCGGACTCTGGCTTTGTAGTAGTGGCCTTGGTGGAGAATGTTGTTGGCTCAGCCGGCTTTGCGGTGCTGGCTGGTTTGCTGGCGCTGGGGGTAGGGGTGGGCGCGGACTCTCCGTCGCCTGAATCCCCGGCCGGTTCTTGCGTGGTGGGAGTGGACGGTGGAGCTGAGGTTTTGGCAGGCGCAGAAGACGAGGATGCGCTCGGGGCTGGGGCGCTGCCGGCGTTACCGCTAAGAGGCTTGGGGCCCGGGACGGTGTAGTCTTTGAAGGTCCCGGACGGGGAGTTCCAGATGTCGTAGATCACGCCTGGGCTGGATTTCGTTAGGTATCCGGGGATACTGACTCTCTCCACGTCGGGGCTTCCAGATGTTCCCTCAACGGTGACTTGCACACAACTAATTCAAGGTGGTTAGAATCCAGCTACAGTTGCGGGTTTAGAAGTGCGGAGCATACCCGGTATAAAACTGCGGCTCCTCTGCTCCCCCCATGTTAGCAGGCCCGGCATTGTTCAAAGTCAGAATCTCGGCCCTGAAAAGATAATCCCCGGCTGGGATGTTCTTCGGGACAACCGCGGGCTGGGCAGCGTTTGCCAACCGCAGCCTATCTGTGCAGAAGGTGCCTGATGAATCGAGACCGTCTTCAGTGACCTTGAACCATCCATCACCAGGCCCTGAAGCAGTGAGAGCGTCATCGACTTTTTTCATGTAGACTGCACATGGACCCTTGTGCGAGTCGTCCGTCACACCAACAGGGATAGAGCCATCCTTGAGGGGGTACTCGGCTGCGGGTATTCCAGGATCGGCACGCCATTCGAAAGCGATCGAGTCACCGCCTATGACAGCCATCAGCTCTTCACCCTACCCTCACCGGAGATGATTTGACTTACCCTTAACTGTACATTTCGTCTTTCCGTTGCCCTTGACGGCGTTGCAAGCCATGGTGTCGCTGTTCAAGTCGAGGATAGGGTTGACTGAAGATGCCAGCCGAACACAGTCCTGGTTGGGAGTGCCATTGATATGGAAATGAGTGACTAGCTGATGAGCAGACACAAGGCCAACCATGGCAAATGATGAAATAATTGACTTCATAATGATTGATTTCGTGAGTGAAAAAAAGAATGGAATCTTGTTCTTTGTAGATGGTCCAAAAGTTATGGAAAGTTGTGAGAATTTCCCAGAAACTGCGGGAACGAATGGATAAAGACAAACAGAACCCTTCAAGAGTTGTCTTTCAAAGAACAAAGCGAGGAAGAAGAAGCGAATGTGGGAGTGAAGCTGTGCTAGACCGGCTGGGTGAAGAACGGAAAACAAAATGGGGGGAATCTGAAGGCTTATATGTGATATGAGGTCGGGCCCCCCCGCCCCCCCGCCCCTCCTCTCCCTTCCATGTGGATTTTTCTAGTGTGATTCTATTTGATAGGGATGTCAAATTATCCTCCTTCCGCTTACTTTCGTGCTACTACTAGCCCCGCGCCATGGTAATTCCCATTTGCTCTGATGAAAGGACGAGAGCACGACCCTTGTTGTATCTCCTGAATGGCACCTGAGCACAGTAACTGTACGAGTACCTTGCAGAGGCACGGGATAAGACGCTGACTCAAGCGCCGATTGGTCAGGACTCAGCCAACCGCTCATCAACCAGTAGATTTGGTCCAGGATAACAACGCCAGGCACAGCGATGGGGTAACCCTTAACCCCTGGAACTTGTGCTCATATGGTTGTGAGTCCCCGTCAGCAACTCCCATCCTTGGTGCGAAAGAAGAGAAAAAGGAAAGCTTGCAGGGCCTTGAGTTGTGGATAACTACCGAACAGCCCTAAGAACATCATGATTCGTCAATTATACTGCATGGGCCTCTCACCTCTGAAGAACTCTACTCGAGTATGGTCCCTTTGCACAATGTTAGACTTTATTGGGAGTTTGTGCAACGCAAAATTTGCAAGAACATGCCGCCCGGTGAGATAATTTACTCGAGGAGGGCACGGAATTGACGGTTCCCCTCTGCCTTGCATAGCGTATTCCCACCCCACCGCTCCTTCCGGGCAAAACGATAAATCACAATTGCATGCATACCGGTACGAGTACACACCAAAGTTTGTTTTCGAGAGGACATATGCAGGAACGAGCATCTCGGCTGTAAACGAGACTAGCGCAAGGATCTCACCCCCAAGCCTTTCAGGGCACCAATAGAAAGCTGTCATGTACGTTCATCACGTATGGAATACTGGTAGCGTGATTATCCACTCGAGAACTCGAGTACAGTACGATTGAGTACCGGCGCCGGTACTCTACCCGTGCTAACAGTAGAAAGCTCGAGTGCAGGATAACACCTTCTCTCATTGAATTTCAGCCAGAAATTTTCAGCTTGTTTCAGGTATTGAGAGAGCGGGACACGATCGGCGAATCGCCCCAACTGGAAAAACCCTCTGTTGCACACTACCCTGGAGCACTACTGTACGATAACCGGTACCGGTAGTGTGTGCCACTAATTCCCTGGTGATAACCACAGCGGGCAGATGTGATACCGTAAAAGGAGCATTTACTACCAGAATCGTACCAAGCATCCCAGCCAATTCCGCGAACGAAAGAAACAGGGCGGATCCCGAAGTGAACTGCTCGATGCTAGGCTCGTTTCCGGGGTTGTGGTTGGTGGATATCCCTACCAGGTGGGTTGCCCCTTCCCTTCAACCCTAATCCCCCCGAGGGCCCATCAAGGAAGGGGGGGGATGATGTGGCGCAACTCTAGGATCCACCGCCATCCATGTTGAAACCTGGGAGAAGGAGATCCAAGAGGCAGGTAAATGAAATATTCGTACCCATTAGCTTTAGTCAGGTAATATGGTCCGGTAATACTTTGCCGTTTCCGGCGTTTGCAAAGTGGCCTGCGGTAGCACGGTCCAGACCCAACGTCTAGGAACATCCGAAATGTTTTTTACGCGTAAACAGGTAAAAAGTACCATACGAATACCAGAAAACAGGGATCCGCAAATATTGGCAGAAAAAAATCCGCCCCCATCCGAGTGTCCGCACGGCCCCTGTTTTCGGATAGCTCTTGCCCGCAATGAGTACCATCCAACAGGAAGCCGGGTCTCGGAGTTTGCGGGTGCAGAACCTCCCTGCTAGATCGAGAAAGCCTTTTGACCACAAGGGAAAAACAGGGGGTATCATATCACACCTATAACAACTAGTCTTGGCAAAGCACACCATCTGCAAGGCAAGAAACAACAAAACATTTACACACTTTTTCACCTGTCCCTTTATCCCTCGAACGACGTATAAAGAAATTGGGAAAGAAAGAAAGGGGGGGAGGCCGAAAAACCAGGAACTACTTGAAGTATGCTGACGCTTTCTACACTTTTTCCCTACAATTTTAAGATGAATTGAGTAACCAATGTTTCCCAGTAACCCCCGGCATACAAACGAACATGCCACCTTAAATCGAGAGCAGAACCAATAATACACAGAAGGGTTTCCAGACCTAAAAGTAGCCCTCAAAATACAGCAACCGAGTGCATTTATTCCGCCTCTTCTCATCTTATTTTCTCTCGAATTCTCCTTTTGCATTTTTGTGGGGGACGAAATGCAAGGCTTTTTTTTTTTTTGCCAGCGAATATCAGGGGTAATGGGTTCCGAAATGCCTTGCTGCCAAGGGCTTGATAGCGAAAAGGCCTGCTGAACGCATCCGCAGTTGGTAACATAAGAGTTACTACTTGGCGACGAAATAGGCAAACGCCAGTGCACTCGCACTGTCTATTATGTACTGAACAATGAACCAGTATCTAAATGATCTAATCTGATTATGGGATTTACGGTAAAATATAGTGCATCAAGGGATAAGTGTGAACCTCATTTTGAAGCATTTTCAAACGAGTATAACCAACCCAGTACTGGTGTAAATAATTTAAAAAAACCGCGGGGTTATAGAAGGTACTTAGTAGAATAAAAGTACGGTTTTCTTAATTTGTAAACCCAAGTACAAACAATGGTATACTTGATTTAAAAGTTGGGAATTTGGTGTAATATTCGTAGCCTTGGCATTAAAATGCAACATGATTCTGATGACTGAGTATAAAAAATAATCAAATATCCAATCATGAAGAAGTATGTACGACTTGCATGAACAAGAAAACAATGAGATCAGCGACAGAAATCCAGATGCAATAACAAGAGTTAAGAAGCGTATACAACAATGTTGTACTGCTTGCAGATTACGTGGCCGGCCCAGAAGCACAGCTAATAGCGAACAAGTGGGCGAAGCACAGTTCTCTAGGGTAGAGTATTGATTGTGAAGAAGTACAAGAGGTGCTAGTAAATGGTGAGTTTTTCCTATTCATACCTCTTGAAGTTGGATTATGTAAAAGGCAAACTTTCTGATATATCTAACTATTAGGAGATATAGAGTTTGAGATCAGAGCAGGAAGCGAAGGGATATGACTACTGTACTGCTGACTTTAAAGATATGGTTACAAAAACCTATAGGAGCCACTGCAGAGTGTCAAATTCTCAAACAATTCTATATAATTAATTTACTTTCTTTCATATCCATTATTATTTACACTATATCACCCTCAAGTACTAACAGTCTTGGCACTGTGGTGGCACAGCCACTGTTGCATTTGACTGTGCCACATGGTTCACGTTCTTCAATTGCTGAACCTATACTCGCCCAAATAACAAGTCTGTTCCCCTAGGCATTGGGGGGTGGGTGGGTTTAGCAGGCACATCTCTAAAAGCTGGGAACAGATTTTTCTTTGAGCCAGTATAATACTGTAAGAGCGAAGAAAATTCCTATCTTCTACTAAGAGTTGAGATACCTTTGGCTTGTTGGTAGTTAATAAGGCCTAGGTACTTAACCTGCATGGAAGTATTCTCTCATTACCAAAGCCAAAACTCTGATCTTGGCTCGTTACAGACCTCTTGACATCCGTCTCTACCTGAAAAAAATGTATGGTATGGTATGGTAAAGTGATTGTAAATTAACCATTTTTGTGTATGCCAAGCTTACCCGAAACGCCACAGTAACCTACTTTTCGTCAACTTTTTTAACTTTGAAAACCCCTACTCTATGGTTGTCGTACTCGAGTACTGTACGAGTACTTGCCTTCGTTGCCGCCTCTTTCTATCTTCAGCGGCTTGGCGTTTACGCACATAGCTGTGCGCAATCTGTTAGCTTCACAGGAAGTCTACCCCCTTTATCCACAGGACTTTAAAGTTCACCCGCGATACGAAATTACTCAAGAACAGTCCTCTGCAACCTTCGATATAGCAAAGGATACAAAATGTCTCAATCCTACATCAGCGATAATATCAACAGTTTTAATAGTATCAATGTGTGGAATAACTATACAGCGGCCGACGAGAGGTCTGAAATTTTGGCCTGGCTATCTCCACTTGAGCCCCAGATACGGCACCAGGATATTCGGATCCGTAGGGTCGACGAAGTGGGAGACTGGCTCCTACAAACTCAGGAATATCGGAATTGGTTCGATGGTATGAGTGGGTGTGAACCTGATAGCTCAGCCTTGTTTTGCTACGGAGGCCCGGGAGTTGGCAAGACCTACCTTAGGTAAGAGAGAAGGTGCTCTAGGAAAGAAAGGTATCGATTGCTAATAAACTGTAATTTTTAGCTCGCTAGTGATAGATACGTTATGCAAGCAGGCTGCGGGGGATGGCGCTGCCGTTGCGTGCTTCTACTTTGACTTCGCCGCTCAGGAGGAGCAATCCCCAGCTGCTGTTCTGGGCTCAGTGCTGAAGCAGGTTGTTGGTGCACTGGGCGAGATTCCGGAAAGGATGGTCAAAGCTTTTCGGGACCGAGAGAAGGTCATTGGTGGCCAGAGACTATCGCTCTCGGAAATTGTCGAGTTCTTGCAGGATATCTCATCCTCACGATGCACATTTATATGCATTGATGCCCTAGACGAGTGCCCGGCAGGGCATCGGATGAAGCTTCTTGATTCTCTCAACCAGATCCTTCAGGAGTCCCAAGGCGCTCGGATATTTCTGACCGGGAGGCCGCATATCCGGGGCGAGGTTGAGAAGCATCTTGCCGGGAGGGCAGCGACTAGGTCGATAACACCAACCAAGGATGATATCATTATATTCCTCCGAGCGAAACTAAGGGAAGATACGATGCCGGACGCCATGGATGAGAGTTTGGAGGAGGAAATTATGAAGAGTATTCCAGAAACAGTTTCCGAAATGTGAGTAGGAAGCGAGGACACTTATATAAAAATACCTAAAGCTGTGGGCTCATATTGTATCCAGATTCCTGCTTGTCTTCTTAAGCATCGAGACGATCCTACAAGAGACGACTATATATCGGAGGAGACAAAAGCTTAGCGCAATGAGGAATGGCTTAGATTTGGGGGACACGTACAAAGCAATGTTAGGAAGGATAAAGGCTCAGGGTGAAGAGAAAACAAGACTCGGAATGGCGGTTCTCATGTGGGTCTCCCATTCGGGGCGGCCTTTGCAAGTGGATGAAATATGTCACGCCTTAGCAATCCGGATAGGGTCAAGCGATCTCAACGGCGATGATATCCCTGCGATATCGACCTTACTAGGCTGTTGCCAGGGACTTGTCACCATGGATAAAGGTGGTTCGACCGTTAGGTTGATCCATCTCACCCTCCAAGAGTACCTTTGCACACATCCCGAACTCTTTGATAGGGCTCATTCGACCATGGCTGAAACCTGCTTAACGTATCTCAACTTCCCGCATGTCAAGGGTCTTTCAGTCAGCTCCTCCCCTGACCCCCGAGGCACACCCTTCCTTGAATATTCTTCTTTATATTGGGGAACCCACATGCGAATGGAGCTCTCGGATGGCGCAAAAAGATCCGCGCTCGACCTTCTTGATCAATTCGATAGTCACATATCTGCCAAATTCCTTTGGAAATCAATTAGCAGGGGGTTTCCTATCAGCCGGACCCCTGACCGCGAGCAGTTTTCTGCGCTACACTGTGCCTCATACTTTGGAATCGCTGAAATTACAAATACCTTGATAAAGACAAATAGATGGGATCTGAATCAAAGGGATGGTGCGGGTGTGACGCCACTCATATGGGCGGCAAGATATGGGCATGAAGAAGTGGTGAGGTTGTTCTTGCGAAAGAAACATGCTCAACCAGACCAGCAGGACACGAATTATGGCAGGACGGCGCTTTCGTGGGCGGCTGAAAACGGACATGAGGGAGTGGTGAGGTTGTTTCTTGGTCCACGATTTGCCGATCCTGGGAGCGGGGGTCACCGGTGGGGGAAGGGGTCGCGAGTAGTGGGCCTGCTATTTGGCAGGAGATACATCAACCCCGATAGCTTAGGTAAATCCGGCCGAACACCGCTCTCGTTAGCTGCCGGGAATGGCCATGAGGGGATAGTGAGGATATTATTAGGGCGGGAAGATGTCAACCCCGAAACCCTAGACACCGAGTATGGTCAAACACCGCTCTCTTGGGCTGCCAAGGATGGGCGTGAGCGAGTGGTGAAGCTACTGTTGGAGCGGAAAGATGTCAACCCTAATAGCCCAAGTAAATCCGGCCGAACCCCGCTCTCGTGGGCTGCCGAGAATGGGCGTGAAGGAGTAGTGAAGCTACTATTGGGGCGCGGAGATGTCGACGTCAACCGCGATAGTTCAAGTGAACCCGGACTAACGCCGCTCTGGTGGGCTGCTAGGAACGGCCATGAGGGAATAGTGAAGCTACTTTTAGAGCGGGGAGATGTCAGCCCCGACACCCCAGACGCAGTATATGGCCAAACGCCGCTCTCGTGGGCTGCTGGGAAGGGCCACGAAGGGGTAGCGAGGCTACTATTGCGGCGGGGAGATGTCAACCCCGATAATTCAATTAAATCTGGCCGAACACCGCTCTCGCGGGCTGCTGGGAATGGCCATGAGGGGATAGTGAAGCTACTGTTGGAGCGGGCAGATGTCACCCCCGACATCCCAGACACGGAGTATGGCCGGACACCACTCTCGTGGGCTGCCGGGAATGGTCGTGAAGGAGTAGTGAAGCTGCTGCTGTGGCGGAGAGATGTCAACCCCAATAGCTCAAGTAAATCTGGCAGGACGCCGCTCTCGTGGGCTGCCGGGAACGGCCACGAGAGGGTAGTGAGGCCACTATTGCAACGGAGGGATATTATCCCTGACATCCCTGACACGACGCATGGCCGGACACCACTCTCGTGGGCCGCTGGAAACGGGCGTGAAGGAGTAGTGAAGCTACTGTTAGGGCGGAGAGATGTCAACCCTGATAGCTTAAGTAAACACGGCCAGACACCGCTCTCGTGTGCTGCCGAGAATGGGTACCATAGAGTCGTGGAGCTGCTACATGCCCGATATCCTCGACGCATCTGGTAATTGGGACCTTGTTTGCTTTCCTGGAGTTTATGATCCCGTCCCATGGAAATCGTCAATTGTTGGTATACTGGCAGGCGGTCTACGGTGATATTCAAGGGGGGTAAGGATAGGTCCGGCAGGGATATTCTGTCCGTTCTTCACGCTTTCGTTGTGGTCTAGTCCTCAATAAATCTCTAACGTGGAGCAGTGTCTACCTCCGCGGCAGATTATTTGTCCTACAGGGCGAATGAACGAGGGTCAGACCTGGAAAGGTTCTTTAAGAAACGGCTTGTGGCTTAGTTTGTTGATAGCGAAATCAGGTATGAGCTCACTTCTCCAATCCAAATATCACGATAATAACTAACACCCACGACGGAGAACACACCAAAACCCTTGTCCTCTGTGGAAACAGCACAGACCCAGACAGCGTAGTAGTATCTTCCTCGGGAGCGCAATACATAACCAGCAATGGAACTCGTGTCTGCAGTCTCTATGGGTACCATATCGCACCACTTTCATTTTATCACATTTTTTTCCCCACCCACGGACCGAGCACCACAATCACAGTCTCAATGACAAAGGCGAGCTCAAAGACCTCACTGCGGTCGAAAAACTCAAGCAACCCCAATACAATATCACGGCACGAGATATCCAGTCTAGCGTGGAGGCATACCTATCCAAATGCCTGGACTATCCGGCCGAAGACATGACGTCTAAGTTGCAGATCTTGGCAACACTCCTTTCTGACCAACAATGGTTCGCACAGGGTGCGGTTTGTGATGTCGGAAAAAACACTAAATGGATGGGTAGGAGGGGGATGCCTTGCTGCTGTGGTAAGTTCCTTCTCTTTTCTTTCTTCCTTCGGATAAGAAGGTAAGTACTGATGAGAGTTTGGTGCTAGGCATCGGGTGCAAGGATGCAAACCCCTTTATGGAAAGCGCTAAAATAGGTAGCTTTGATACCGTGGAGAAAAAGTGTAAGAATATTTGTCCTGTGTGCGCGACTGTAGATTACGGCAATGATACTTCTCCTTTGTGGGTGCCCTCCTGGTGGGTGCTCGCTGGGGTGTTTTTTCGCAATTGTGGTTGCTAATTATTTTTCTTGATTGATGATTTCCTCTCTTTTTACTTCATGAACCCTTCCATTCATGCCCTCCTTCTTTCGCCACCTGGTCGAATTCGAAAAACAAGACAGCAAGAATAATTTCCTGTACATAGTAGTTGTGTCACCGGCTCTCGCTTCTGTCTTTTACTTGGAGTTTTTCCTCTTTTCCTTTTTTTTTTGCTGGGGGGCTACCATCTACAGTACTCCTTAACACAATACGCAGGATTTTCATATTTTTTATTTTCATCGCCTCCGCTTCCTCACAAGGCTGTTTCTTCTTTACAAGACTTAGTTTATTCCTGTCCCCCCGCTCCGTATTTACCAATTTCTTATTCCTCTTTATATCATCCTCTATTTATTAAGTCCATTAGATTTCTCTGACTTAGATGAATAGACATATACTTATGGTAAGGGCACGAGCTAGAGTTATAGCTACGCACTCGGTCTCATATCTAAGGACGAAAGAAATAAAATAAAGAAATGAATGGATTGCAGCGGCACATCAGGAATGAAGGTCTAGAAGTGAAAAAAGAAAGTCGGGCAGCAATAGTGGGACCCTTCCAACCAACCCTCCTATGTGAGAAGGAAGTGGGAAGTCAGTTCATGCAGGAATAGAGGAACAAGATTGATTCCTGACATGGGGGCTGTAGTGAGGTTCATCTCATGTGCTGTGTTCCACTTTATTAGTCTCGTTCAAGTTAACTACTATTCCAATCATAGAGTTCAATTCAAGCCGTAAGATAAAATGCACGCGGAGGGCTGTAGAAAAAGTAGGTGAATACAGAACTAGCTTGCCAGCTCTCAAGAAGGCAGGTGTGGGGTTTCACCCCTTTTGATGCTAGAGAGGACTCTTGGAGAAAGTAAATGACTGAGTGAGAGAAAAGGAGAATGGCAAAGAGATAAGGGAGGGTGGGAATATAACTCTGATGCGGTTCCTGGAGAAATGGAGGGACTAGATGAGGCCGCATTCAACATAGTTTAGTAACAATATTAATCACTAATCAGTAACTCTCGAAGAATAGACAAAAAAGAGTTAGGGAAAGCTTTGCCCTCGTGATTTTTTTGCTTCATTGAAAACATTTCCAGAAAATCACGGAAGCAGTAGCAAAGAACCCTTCAATAGTCTCCTAAAACATATAGATATAACGACAATGATCATGGAAAGGCTGGAATCCTCGGGTATTGTCAACCGATAGTTATCTGGTCCAATTTCGGAATTGTGGTGGAATCTCCATCAGGGGGCCTGAACCACCGGCATATTTCGCCCGTCTCTCCATTATTATTTTCATCCTTTCCACTTGGCGCCGCTCCCCCTCAGCAAAATATTCGGCCAATTGTTTGCGATTCTTCACTTTGGCCAGAAGTTTATCCTGAAGGTGAGGCGAGCTGAAACCCAGATACCGGGCCAAATAGCTCATATCCATTCCTGGTAGTTTGTGTCCGATGCCGTCCATATCTTGGATAATATCGAGACACGAGTCTATATACTCCGGGATGGTTGGTATGAAGACGGGAAATGTGATGGGCGGATCCTTTGTGAATTTTATTTTTTCGTCGGTAAGGAGATAGGGCCTCCGGTCTAAGGTGTTGTGATGGAATTCGGATTCGACCAATACTCTGTTAAAAGCAAGGACATGCGGGACTTGGATCTTCTTGGAATCGACAGAAATGCGGCAGGAGTCCTCGGTGCAGAGGCGGATGTACCACTTATCATCGTATCTCTTCAATCGCTGGACAGAGCGGTATTCTGGCAGATCACCTCCCATAATGAAGGTGGGCATGCTAGATTCGTCGACCCCGAGCCACTCACCAGTCGCAACAAAGGCTTGGTAGATGGATGCCGCCTGCGAGTTCCGCACTAGGATATCCACGGTCTAACTCAGCCACGTTAGCTATGCGAACTGGGGTATTATCAAGGAAGGTAAGTCAAGCATACATGTGATGTGGATACCGGAACACCCATCCAGTTCAATGCATATTTTCCAACCATGATGAAGGGGTGGTCACAGGCACTGAGAACGGAAAAAACGGAGTCCAAGGAAGCAGGACTTGGTGACAACGCGCTAGCCATCGAGCTACATCCGTGTTGATGAGGAGGATTAGGATTCTACTGCCTACGGTTGATCTAGCGGGTTTGCGTTAGTAGTGGTGGTGGTGGTGGTGGTGGTGAGGGTGGTGGCAATGGCGGTGTCGTTGTGGGTGGAAGGGTAGACCGTTCTAACAGTACCAAGGTTCCTGCTGAGATTATGTAACATGCGTTGTGAACTGTTGTGGCAGCCAATCGGTAACCTTGTGGTCGTTACTTCTCCTAGAGTATTGGGAAATTCCTACCTCTTATACTCGACAGCGGCCAAGCCTCTTGTGAGTTTGATAAGAGAAATTTGGTGAAAGCTCTAGCGGTATTATACCGGTATTGTGCCTTATCGGATCCACGTGACTGTTTTATCCATCGGCAGTGCTTCGTATAAAATATGTACTGCATTAGACACCTGAAAAAATAGTTTGACAAAATGCGGAACTCGAGTTAGAATGGCAGAGGGAAGTGGGGAATGGGAATCCACTTTCCATCACGCAGAAGGAAGTTACATTTTATTAAATAAGTCGGCCGTTAACTAGTGGTCTCTTCTAAGGGACAGAGGCTCTTGCCTTGCCGCTTGAGACACACGCCCGAGATGCTCAGAATGGAACTCACGGAGGTGGCTGCACAGCACATTCTTACGCTTCAGATTACTCCCTGCATTAAATCTGCTCAAGTCTTATGCATTTATGTTCGGATGTAAGGACACAAAATCCATTATGGAAGGCGCTAACATGGGTAGCTTTAATCCTACCAAGAAGGAGTGCAAGAAGATTTGTCATGCATGCGCGGCGGTGGATTACGGCAATGACGCTTCTCCATTGGAACCTTCCTGGGGAACGCTCGCAGGGATGTTTTTTGCAATTGGGATTGCTAATTTCTTACTTGATTGATGATTTCCTCCTTTTATTTTATTTATCCTTCCATCCATCCCCCCTCTTTCTTTGTTTCTTTCGTCCCTTCATAGAATTCGAGAATTAAGACAACAAAAATGATAATTTCCTGTTACATAGTGGCTGGGTCATGGCCTTATTTCAAGTTTCTACCTGGTGTTTTTTTCCGTTGTTTCATTTGTTTTTTTGGCGGGGTTACCGGGAATTTATAGTATTTCTTAACACCATAGGGGGGTTTTCATCTCTTTTTATTCTCATCTACCCTTCTTCACTGGGCTGTTTCTTATTTACAGGACTTAGTTTATTCTTATCCCCCCACTCCGTATTTACCCTTCTTATTTATCGTCTTCTATTTGTCAAGTCCATTATATTTCTCTGGCTTAGATGGACAGACATATCTATGATAAGGGCCCGAGCCAGCCTCATAGCTACGCCCTCGGTCCCATATCCAAGTACAAAAGAAATAAAATAAGATGAATAGATTACGATAGCCCATCAGGAAAGAAGGTCCAGAAGTGAAAAGAGAAAATCGAGCAGCAACAGTGGTGCCCTTCCAGCTAACCCTCCTACGTACAGTAGGAAAGAAGCGACAAGTCAGTTCATGCAGGAATGGAGGAAATAAGATTGATTCCTGACATGGGGGCAGTGATGAGGTTCATCCCATGTGCTGTGTTCCACGTTATTAGTGTCGTTCAAGTTAACCACTATTTCAATCGTAGAATTTGGTTTAAGTAAGCCGTAAGGTAGAATGCATGCGCATGTGAGGTTGATTTTGTGAAAGCACATTTCATTGAGTGATCAATCATGATCGCACATAGCAAGACATGAATGAGTTACCGTAAGAACTCAAATAATTAGACCTCACGCCAGCACGTTAGAGTTGCCTTTGCTGATAAGGTCAGGCTCTTTTTTCTTTTCTTTTGTCTGAAGCTCGGGCTGAGTGGGTCAGTTTTCGCTGTGCGCAATTGAGTACTCTAGTTCCATGTATACGACGCTTGTGAGTTTGTCATATATTAGAGCCCGCTACCTCCCCTCTACCTCCCCTCTACATCCCCTCTCTCCCTCCTTAACGTACGTGAGACAATTATTGTCCCCCACAGGATAACAAACCAACCATCTCGCTTCACACCGCCTTTTATCCCCACAGCCACGCCATCAAAGCACCTCCTTACCAAATAGCAAACCTACCCCCCCGCTTCACACCTCCTTCCACCCACCACCGCCACTCAACCAATGCACCCCCCCACAAAATAGCAATCCCTCCATCTTGCCCCCCACCTCCTTTTACACCAGGCCACCGATCGACCAAAGCTTTCCCCTATCATGTCTGGTGCCAGCGGAATCATTACTGGTGGAGCTCAGGGGGAAACGGACGGCAACGCACAGGGCCTACGCGACGGAGATCTAGGGGTTATTGAGGCAGCAAGGGCAGTGTGGGGTTTAATTGGTAGAGCTTATGTTGGGAAATTCGCTGTGGCTGGGGGGGGGTCTTGCTCCTGCACGGTGCAACTATCCAAACGAGTGATGTCGATATTGGGATCACGGGGGAGTCACTAGATGCTTTTGAGAGGGCTGCGCGAATGGATCCCCGGGTTACTGAATACCCGTGCGGTGGGGAGTACACCACCTCTTTTGGCTTTAACGTTGGCGTGGACTTTATGCAGATAGGAGGCGGATTCCTCCACCAACCAAACGGATATTGCCTAGACGACGATGTACCGGTAGCAATGCTAACAGACCTCGCCCTCAGCAAGGGTATTGCCTGCGACAGGTAAGAAGACAGAGATTTCGACGGTCTCCAGTACGCGGTAGAAGCAATGGAACCAGTGCTCCCAAGCGTCCAGTCCGTCGGTCTTTGGGTCCCGACGGGACGGACAGCAGTGCCTGAAAGGGCGCCCGGGACGGAAGGGTATCTTGGCGTCCGTCTAGACGACAGCCCGGGACGGACTGGCAGGGACTGCAGGTGTCTCAGGTGGCGCAATTTTCCGGGTAACTCCGGATGACGGGCGGGCCCTACTCGCAATGTCGAAGCGTTTTAAAAAAAGATTGATATTGCATACCATCAAAATTTGGCTTTTTTGCTGGGATTTGGGCGGTATGCAATATCAGTCTTTTTTAAAAACGCTTCGACATTGCGAGTACAGGTAATTGGCGAGGACTGCAGATGACCGGCGAGGACTGCAGAAGACGGGCAAGGACTGCAGAAGACGGCTGAGGACTGCAGGTACAATTCGGGAGTTTCCAATACGTCGAGGACTGTAGGGCCCTACAGTCACCCTCTTAGACGATAGTCTTTCCCAAAGGATGGACGCTCTTGCCCTACAGCTAGACAGACGCCCGGGACGCCCGAGACTGCAGTCCTGGCGGTGCCTCCAGGGCGGACGGGACGCTTGGGAACACTGAATGGTACGAGAAGGGCAAAATTTTAAGGGATTAGCTGAGAACGAGCGGGACGTTTTAGATTGCATCCTGGACGGTCTTGATTGTCGGAGCGGAAGGAGATTGCCCAGAGCTATCAGAACCCTTCTATTAAAGGGGAGAGCCCATGCCGAATGGCACAGCCGGAGGGGGCATTCGAGAGGCCGAGACTGCGTGTGACAAGAAGGATGGCGAGGAATTGTTTCGGATTTGACAGTGTTGGCCAGTGGCGAGTGGGTACTGTTCAGCGGTGTCATTAGCTGATTTGATTGTGATAAGGGGAGATTATTCTGTGGGGTCTTTAGGACCCATATTATGAGCAGGACCGTTTGTTTGTTCTCTGTTTCTTGTTTTTACTATCACTATGACTGCAAGGACTATAAAGACAATAATTAATTATTACCGTTCCTGCATCTGCTTAATCTGCGTAACACGCCTAGGATCAAACTCCAATCAGCACTTGCATTCCTAACCGAGGAAAGAAGGAAGAAAAGAGAGAGAACTTACCACAGCAGTAGGGCATCCCACTACCCATCCACTCAGTGTTATTTCCAAAATCACAAACTGGAATCGTGAACGCACCCTCTCCTGCCGCACCCTGTGCGAACCATTGCTGGTCAGATGGGAGTGTTGGTGAGACCTCTAACCCAGACGTCATTTCTTCGGCGGTGCGGTTCACGCAATGGGCTAAGTATTCCTGGATCATGTCTCGTGCCGTGATGTTGTATTCGGGTTTCTAGAGTTTTTCCACTTCAATGAGGTCCTTGAGCTTACCCTTGCTAGTAAGACTATGATAATGGGGCTCGGTCAGTTGATGGGGAAAAAAAGTGATAAAAGAAAGTGGGAGTGATATAGTACCGATAGAGACTGCACGCGCGGGTCCCGTGACTGGTTATATATTTCGCTTCTGAAGAAGATACTAGGCTGTCTGGGTCTGTGCTGTTTGCACAGAGGACAAAGGCTTTGGTGTGTTCTCTGTCGTGGGTATTAGTAATTATCGTGATGTTTTAATTGCGGAAATGAGCTGATACTTGATTTTTTCGATATTGACGAACCTAGCCACAAGCCGTTTCTTTGAAGAAACTTTCCAGGTCTGACTTTGTCCAGTCATCCTGAAGGACAAATCGTCCACCGTGGAGGTATGGGCTACCCTGCATTAGATATTTAGAACTAAATTATAATAAAAACGTGAAGAATGAACAAAACATCCCTGCCTGACCTATCCTTACCCTACTTGAATATCACCGTAGACCACTTCCCCAAGATATCCCTGGAACAATAATCCACCACAAATTTCCCCTTTTCGCTCAATTGCACCATTTGTTCGATACTGACCTAGCATTAGTCCCCCATGACCCACACAAGAAGCAAGACAAGAACAAAAATGAACACGGTAACATTTGCTTTATCGCAGGATCACAAGCAATCTCGACAAACGCTATCACACTGAATGGACTGCCAGCAGTGGAATATGTAGTGATGAGCTCTAGGTACTTGTCGTGTCATGACGTTTGTGAAATGAACCTGGCTTGCATGGTGGTGCAAGGGGGTGCATATTGTCAGACAAGATCCTCATAATAATACTTAGCATTCGTTACGGCCCCGTTTCTGACAAACAGGGCGCCAAGAGCAGGTTATTAACTGCAGATTAAAAAAGGAATCGTCCAAATCGGACCAAAACTGAGTGAGATAGAGCTCTTTAAAGTTGTCTAACCTCAAAGAGCTCTATCTCAGTCAGTTCTGGTCCGATTTGGATGATTTTTTCAGCCAGTTAATGAGAATAGCCTAGGTTATTTTGGCCCTGCTGCTCGGAAATGGGGCCCCATAACGAAGCCTAATTTAATAATACTACTCATAGATATTTCCTGGAACATCCTTAGAAGAAAGAAAATAAACCCACAATACTCATCGTAAATGTAGGAAAGTAAATAAACAAATGAGATTAAAAATTAAAAATTAAAAATATTACCTCTATTGTCTTCAATATAAAGTCTGATCTATTCTGCAATATAATCAATATGAAAATTGATATGTTCCTGTCAATACTCCATCCATGCTTAGAGTTTAATCAATATAAGTAAATTGCATAGTACAATGAGAAATAATTATAATAAAAATATTTTACCTGTTTCAACACAATCTGTATTTGTCGAGCAGTCATACAGGGACCAATCTCCTCTAGCAGACAATCTTCCAACTCTATCCAAATTGTTTCGATTGGATTTAAGTTAGGGGAGTTGGCAGGTTAGATGATTTTTGAAACACCAAGCAGCTTGCAAGGGATATTATGATAATGATGGATATGTGCTGGAGCTTTATCCTTCATGATCATAATATTCCTGGTATGGTTCTCTGTAAGAAGCTGGCGAGTAAATGGGTAGAGTAATGGGTAAAGTATACACTCTTAGTAAATATACCAATCAATTCCCCCTCTTCGATCTACTTTTCTAGTTTTTAATACAAGATTTGATACCATATGTCTCACTGCAGCTGGTGCTGCATTTTGTACAAACTCATTTTAATACTCTCTTGATAAGGCTATTCAAGTTATAGAGTATCTAAGTTGTTGTGATAATATTTCATATAGGGACGTATACATATGATATGAAAGTTGATTGCCTGTATATTTATTATTAGCATTAAATATTATTTACAAATAAGATTAACACCATTTTTTACAATACTTAACATTAATTAAAGATTTATATTTACCTACCAGCTTTCCCATAAAAGATGGCCTCCCAAAACATTACCGTTGCTATTACCCTAGCGGGAATAGCTTACCTAATATTTAAGAGCGAGGTATATGGCTTCATAGGATGACCACATATCCGAACCCAAGCTCCCGGAGTTATGAGCTTCACAGAGGCATCTGGAAGACAACTCGGAATAC
>Ga0307510_10003575_pt1 | contig 18156 bp, 7 predicted proteins | sample 12_EM_MG_FD_207224 | JGI IMG/M metagenome (GOLD analysis project Ga0307510, IMG submission 207224) | Populus trichocarpa ectomycorrhiza microbial communities from riparian zone in the Pacific Northwest, United States - 12_EM | ecosystem: Host-associated > Plants > Roots > Unclassified | place...
TTTTATAATATTTTGATATTTTGTTTAAGTTGAATTACTTTAAGTTAAAGATCTATTTAATCTTGACTATTTAGAAATATTTTAAATTTTAAAATTATATTTATTTGGCATTGTGTTTGTATTGCATAATTTATAATTAATTTATCTTGAATTTGAATTATATTTGTTGTGTATATATATATATATATATGAACAGTACAACCCCAAAACGGCACGCCGAAACACTTCGAAACTGAAACATTTCATTTCAATTAAAAAAACAAAACACCTACCGAAACGGAATTGACAACCTTGAGCTACGATGCAAAACTCACTGCTTTTAGTTTTATACTTAATTAATTAGACCGGGGAATCAATTGGGAAAATCATATGTTGAGGGACTTACTTTCACTTTTTGGGGTTTTTTTTTGTCACCGAATCTCTATGCGTATCTCTTATTTAAGAAGCAAACTGGCAAAGTAATTGTTCAAACAATATACACATACAAGATTTCTAATTTATTGTTGGATTATGGTTTCTCCACGTAGTACTACCGATTGCTTAAATTTTGAATCGAAAATTTAGGAATTTTACTCTCAATTTCTATTTTGTCTCATTATTTAGTGTATGAGAAATCATTGTCTTCATCATTCTTTCATCTTTCGTTTTCATTTATGAGAAACTAATCTTCCATCTTTCCTCTTTCCTTTTAGTGTATAAGAAATTAAGTAGTTCCGATGAACAAAGGAGGCATGTTAATGAAATAGAAGGTACATATTTATACATATTTATAAGAATTACAAGTTCGAATTCAAGATATGAGGAAAAAAAAACCCTGCTCATTTCGAATCCCATGTATTTTATAATCTTAAAAAATAAAAACCAATGCATTAGAGCGACAAATAACAAATGACCTTTAACACTGAATTGCATTAAAAAAAAATGGAGTTAACTCTCCTGGATAGCAGCAATAGTAGCGTAAGAATCTTTCGGATGATCAATTGTTGGTTCTACATTTCGGAAGTTTCATGGATAGATTCCATGATCGCAATCTTTTCGGCGATTTCTTGGCTTGATTAAACGAAAATGATGAAGAAAGTGAAGAACCACACGCATCATAAGTTGAAGGTGATGGCGTAAAATCAATGCAGGACCTGAAACAGTCACTTTCGTCTGTACCACTAGCAAAGCCAATATTAGCCTCCACAGGTTTTGGTTTCGATTTCTTACCAAGATAAATATTCTTGATTTTCTTTCCAATACGGGTATTCTTGATTTTCTTTACTTTCTCCGAGCTCTTCAAAAATTCAACTTTAGCCCCCATGTGGAGAATGCTCCAGCTTGGAACAGCTGGTGGTGCCTTGATCTTCTTCACTTTCTCGAGGTGCCTCAGCAAGTAAGCCAGAGGCCCCGAGTGATGAAACCGTGGCGGCTTCGGCATGTTCAAGCCATGAACGGCGGGTGGGGGCCTAAGTGGTCGTGCTATCTCAGCTTTAGATGCTTCTCTAGGCTTCCCAGGCTGCATTTCCCATGTGAAAGGGACCTCTCCAGGGTTACGGTAAATAGAAATGCTACTGGAACATTTGAGAGAGGAATTCCTTGAGAGGATTTTCTTGTAGAAGCCAGGGTCAACTTGGTATAGAGACACAATTCTCTCTTCTCTTCCAGTTTCCATGCCCTCTAAAGTCATCTTCTTTTTGTTCTAATGGCGCCAATATGCCCCAGCGTTGGCTTCTAATCATTTAGATGCACTGAAATTGGATTTTGTCACCAGGCAAATTTATAGAATCACATGTCCCTTCATATGGAAAAAATCATACCATACCATTGGATACATGCATGAAAATAATTGCACAAATCTAATTGTTTCTCTAATTCACCAAAAATATTATCTTCCTAATTGAGAAAAGTGTTAATACTTTTAACATGTTTGTATGAACCTTTCCACAGTAAATAAAATCCTTCCTTCCTTTTTTTTTTATTTTCTTTCTCTTTCATTGTTTTTCTTTTTTTGGTGGGGTGATTTTAAATTAATGATTCTTAGTTTTTTAAATATGCCCAATAAAAAACAAATATGCCTCTAGACAAATTTTGAAATGAATTTTTAAATTTCCAAAACAAAAGATGTTGGAGGATATGTTTCTAGAGATAATATTTATTATTTTTTATCTTTAAAATGTCAATGTAAAAAAATTTTAATTCCAAAGTTATTCAATTAAAACATATAAAAAATAGTTATTATTATAATTTTAAAATTTAATCTAGAGTCAATTCAAGGAAAGACTCAAGTCACAAGTCGAGAGGATTAACCTGAATCAACCTAAGTTAATCATTTCTTTAAAAAAAAAAGATCAAGTTGTTTTGACAAACAAAGTCAATGGATTTTGACCTAGTTTTAATATTTTATTTTATATTATCTATCATCAACCAAAAATGATATAAAGATAATTATTATGTACACAACTATCAAACACAATTTTGTATCCATCTTTTATTTTATCTTGTCTCCATTATTATCATCTTTTTTTTTTCAATACTGTAACCAAACGCTATTGAAATTTTTTTTATCTCTGATATATTATATCTTGATAAACCTTATTCAAAATTTAAATTAATTTTACATAAGAAAACAATAATATTCAAACTCTTACAATCAAGGAGGGATGAAATTAAATTCTCAATAAAGCACATGAGCAAGTTTTAATTTTATACCTAGCATATTACTCCTTGGTAAACCTTTTTGAAATCTTCCAACTTTAGATTTTCAAAAAATGTTATAATTAACTTCCGACTTAGAAACGTTGACTATTAATTATGTCAAGTCATCACTCACAAATCCCGTCTCCCATGTATATTAATTACATTTCTGTTTTTCATCCTCCACCCCCAGCAAAATCTGTAAATTCATGAATGCACTAAAAGTAAAACTAGCAAAATTCAATGCCATGGATAGGTGGTATTCACCCAAAAAGCTAAAAAGACATCAAAATGAAGGGGAAAAAAATTATCTTTTCCCTTCTTTCCCACCTAGAATCTCTTAAACAGATTACAGTATAAAAAATACATACATGTGCTAATTAATTAAGAAGAACCTGCCAACAAATTCAAAAAATCCCCTTTGTTCTTGAGGGAGGAACAATTAATATTTTGAAAATTGGAGTGGGCTATATAATACATCTAAAAATAAATAAAACCAATTATGGTGAAGTACACCTGATATTTCCACTAAACAAAATGCAGGGATTAGGATTATTTCCCGGCTATCACTTGAAATGAGAGGGGTTTCATTCTTACCTAGTAACAATTACCGATTGCCAATTAAAAATGACGGTTTGAAATTTCCGTATGTGATGTTTAATTATTGGTCTAATTTTAACCTCAGTTATATTTTTTTCTGTGTTTTTTGTATGATTTTGAAAAATTCTTTACACATAAAAATTAAATAAAAATAACAAAATAACAAAATGATTAAAATTAACTAAAATTATTAAGAAAATATTTTTTTTGAATTTTTCTAAAATATACAAAAACAAAGGGTAAAAAATTAAACCTAACCACTAAAGTAAAAGAAGCATTGATGAAAGGAATATGATTTTCTCTTACTTTTTTTTTTCTCTTGATTTGTAGTATTCAGCTAAAATACCGATTGAAGTGAAACAGCAAGACTAATCATGAAAGCAATATTGACTAAGGCAAAAAGGGGAGCCAGTAGCTGATCATTAATTTGATGCTGAAAATTATTATAAATTAACGCATAATTCGGAGTAATAATACATATGATGTTGATATACATAACTAATTACTATAATATGTAGCACCACGAAATTCTTGATTTGTATCACCAAACAAAGCACAAAAAACCAATTAATATTCTTACCGCATGATTACTACAGATAGCATATGATCTCAAGGGAAATTGTCAGATATTTCGCCTCGCAACACTAACAAGAACTGCGTTAAAATTCCAAGGAATGCAACCATGAGGCTCTTGCGTTGATCCCCTAGAAGGACTCTCAATTCTCGGCAATTGCCTTGAATGGCCATTAGAGGAAGACAGTGAAGATGAAGAGCTTGAATTGCGCGGAGACGAGGCTATGAAATCACCATTATCAGAGCCATAAAAATCAAACCTTTCAAATGTACAAGACTCGTCATTAGCAACATTTACAACATTATTCCCCTCAGACCCTTGTTGGGATTTCTTGTTTCTTTTATTTTTCTTGATGTGTTTCCAGAATCTGAACCTTGACCGCATTGAAGTCTTAGGCTCTTCAATATCTATGCATGGCTTTGGCAACCCTAAGCTGAGCATAGCCGGTGGGGGGCTAAGTGCGGGAATAATTTCTTCTTTGGGAGGATCTCTGGGTGTCCCTGGCTGCATTTCCCATTTAAATGGTACCCCTTCTGCACTCCGGTAGTAGAATATACGCGAAGAGCAACCCACAGAAGAGTTTCTTGAGATAACTCTATCGATGAAGAAATTATCTCCTTGAAGAACAGAAGTTTTCTTCTCATGATCAGTACTATCAGTACCGCCATGGACAAAATCCATAACAAATATCTGGATGATATTTCAATAGCCTAAATAATTTAGTAGCTAACTTGTGCTGTTTCTGTAAAACAGTAGTGATGCAATGATGGAAATGTTTTTTGCTGTTGAGGGATATAAGTTCATTAAGCTATTATATATATATATATAGAGAGAGAGAGAGAGAGAGAGAGAGAGAGAGTTAGATTTTCCGTTTTCTTAGGCAAATGGTGTAGTCTGGGCTACATGATCCCGCTTTTCCTTTCTCACTTTGAATATTTGTGGTTTCTTCTCTTTTGAGCGACTTGAGTTCGTTTAGTTATAGGCAAGCAAAAACAGATGAAAAGAGAGGAATAGGCTTTGTTCTTAAGGTTACGTTAATTAAGATTTGGGTTTAGTTGGGCGGCTTCTGTTGCAGATGCAATTACCATACCCTTAAGCCAATGGCCAAACTTTTCTTGCTATATATTTTACCTCTAGCTCCATAATTATCTGCGTGTAAGTCAGTCTAAAACCCATGAACCAGCATATGAAAACGCCAAGCAAGCATGATGTGAGAACACAAGTTCCAAAATAACCCTAGATCCCTTAGCCCAGAGACTAAAATGTCCTGTCAAAGTGCCCACCAGGCGACCACCATCATTCTATGAAGTTATTGCTGCCACAGAGGAAAAAGTCCCCGTTTCGAAGTTACCTTTCACTGAATCTATACGCTAGACAAATTGTATATTCAGTTGACTTGTGAGGGGTTTCCTTCCTTTCCTTAACTCGTGATTTTACTAAAGCAAGTGGAGATTATTATATTAATCAGGTTGTTAACCTAATCGTAGAAAAAAACTGTGTTCTTCATGCTAAACAAGAATTTTAAAAGAGAAAATTTCTCTTCGGATTAATTTAATAATGCATGCGCGCGCGCTATTGGTTCTGCAAACTCGTAGGTATTCATGCATTTTAACTCACTGACCCAAGAAAGAACTCATCATTGGACTGATGGCACATATGTCTTGTCTAAATAATGCATTTGGTTGATTGATTAAGAATGTTCATTTTGACTTGGAAGGAATAATTGTATATTGGAGGTAAGAGGAATCAAAAAACAAACCAAAAGAGATAGTTCAACGTGCTTGCATTATAGATTAGATCATGTTGGTAATTTAGCAAATTTGTTTAGTAAGTCAATCTTCATTAAGGATTTCAAATTGATGGAGGAAACAAATTTATGGTAAGACACTAATTCGGAAACGCTTTGAAACCTGATAGGAGGAAGACAGGGTGTGTTTGAGATTGTGGTAGTGATGGCGGTTCAAAGTGATTTGTGCTTAGAAATGCATTAAAATGAAGTTTTTTTTATTTTAAAAAAATTATTTTTGATATCAGCACATCAAAACGATCTGAAAATATAAAAAAAATTCATTTTAAACAAAAAAAATCAAAAATTAAAGGAACACGGTTTGCCCCGCGTTCCCAAACATGCTTATATCTTGATAATAAAAAGTGAACTAAGAATACCTTAAATATGTCAATATTCTTAAATCAAAGTACACATGGTGATGATTGAACTGTAAAACACATGTTATTCATAGTATGACTTAAATATGCGATGTTAATAGTAATAGATGGTGAGTATTAGAGAGTTATATCTATATTTAGCCAAAATTGGGATTATAGTACAGTGCCGATGTTGCCTTTACTAGAGTTGTGTTACAAAAGAGAAACATGGTGTTTGATATAGGTTATTTTGTGTATGTCTTAGCTAAAAGGATTTTGCAACTTAAGATTGGAGTTTTAAGTTAATTGATTTGAACTCTTGATTTAGTTCTAAATCTACTCACATAATTTCAAATTTATATTATAGAGTTACATGGATATTAATATGATTAAATCTATTTTTATATGGACAGTAGTTCAACTAAAGAAGTAATCAAATAATTAAAATAACTTGAATGTAAAGTATACCCAATAACTTAGGATAGGAAAGGAATACTTGCATTCATAGAGTGATTCATACTCTGAATACATCCACGAATTGGAACGCCTGGATAATAGAATATTTTTTTGGTATTTTTGTTTTTGAAATTGAAATTACAAGCCTACTTGATTATTGCCTATAGAGTTATCGCTTATTGTACCATCGCCTACAGATTTATTGCCTATTGTTCTATTACCTACAGAATTACCGCCTACCAAGTTATCACCTACTGGTTATCAGTTTACAATTGCATGCCTACTTGATAAATAGGTTTGAAGATCATATGAACTTGATTGAACTATAATGCAGTTGTTGTTGTTTTGTTGTGTTATTTAGTTGTGTTCTTCATGGTTTTCTTGCCTCCTTCTTTAAATAGAAAAGTTCAAGATAACTTCTAGTAACTATCCTTTCATCTTATTTAAGATAACTTATGGTAACTACTCAAGGTAACTACCCACTCATTTCTTGTTTTAAGGATCTTGTACCATGTAGACTCTTTATACCATCCATTCACCATCCACGTTCAAGAGATAAAGTTCGATTTGCAATCAAGTTTGACATCTTTTTTCTAGTCCAAACTTCATAACTCTTTGGTCAATTTTAGTGTATAACACGTGGTAATTTGGCTCTTTTTTTTAATAAGGACAGACAAAACATATAATTTCATAAAATCTTTGTGATTTTGTAAACCATGGACTACCATACATCCCAAGGCACATACAATTCCTATCTATGTTTTAAGATGTTTTTAACAAGGATTCAACTTAGACGGATGTAAAAGGCAATGGGTTGTGATTCTCTTTTGAATTTTCAATTATTTCCTTATGTTGCAGTGAACATAGATGTTTAGTTCATTACTAGATAGTTGACCCGCGCTTCGTTATAAGCCAAACCAATTATTAGATCTAATAAGATGGTTTCATTTAATTCTATAATAAAAAAACAACGATAACACATGAACCGAATTTAAAAACAAAAAAGTGATAATGATGACCTAGAGAAAAAAGAAAGCTTGCCAAAAAAAAATAACAAAGTTGAGTTCTAAGACAATCCAATGTTAAATGATGAAAATAAAAATAAAAAATAACTCAAGTCAACCCGAGTTAGCATCGCAACTCATGACCTGAGTTGTAAGGCCGAACTAATCTCATTGAAAGTAAATAAATGATGCTCGATTCTCAACAATTCAAATGTTAAAGGTTGAACCTAAAAAAATCGGTTAACAAAAACAATCTCAAAAAATTTAAAACACCAGCGAACCCGGGCAAAGCCACCAAACCTCATGAGCCGGATAATACGAAAAGGATAACCTACTGAAAGAAAAAACAACAACAAATATGAAGCCCAACTCTCAAAGAAATAAAATGTTAAAGGGTGGAGCCAAAAAGATATTTAGTGTTAAAACAATGACTAGAAAAAAAAAAGATCTGAGCTAACTTGGGCAAACCTACCAAACATGCAACCTAGATCATGGCACAGAAATGACCTCATAGAAAAGAAAGAGAAAACAATTATGAAGCTCAATCTCCAATAAAATTAGTGTTAAAGGATGATGTCGGAAAAAAACCGATGTAAAAAAAGATAAAAAAAAATTGATGTCAACCCAAGTTATTATTTTATACTCATGACCCAAGTCACAAGACCAGGATTACCGTACCGAAAAAATTATGAAGGCTAATTCTCAATTAACTCAATATTAAAGGATGAAATTGAAAAAAAATCAAATTTAAAAGAGGATCTAAAGCAATTAAAAAAACAATTAAAAGAATAGATCCCAAATTAATTTGACATAAAAATAAAATAGAATAGAATGTTGATGGATGAAATTGAAAAAAAAAATACAATTAAAAAAGGATAAAAAAACAAATAGCAATAAAAAAATAAAGATCAAATTTTATATAAAAATCAAATGAAACCAAATGTTAATGGACAACGTTGAAATAAAATCAATAAAAAAAAGATTCAAAACGAAATAAAGAACAATAAAAAAAATTATGATCAAACTTGATATAATAAACAAATGACATGACATATTTATAATTTTTTAGGCCAATGCAAGGCTATTCATAGTTATTACCTTGATACTAAAGAAGAGTTTGACCCAAAGGAAAGGATAGAGAAAAGAGAGAGATGAAAAAATGAGAGAGATATATAGCATTGAAAATTAAATAAACTCTTAAACAATATCTAATGTGCTAGAAAAAATTCAAATTCAAAATAATTATTTAAAATTAAATAAATAAAATAAAATAATCTTCACGTTGAAATTTCTCCATGTAGCCCAAATCTCTATTTTTCGCATATTCTTGACAGATTTATGTTCTGATTTAAAACATGTTGTTCTCTCTCGTCTGGATGAATTACTTGGTCTACGATATATGGTTGAAAAGCTTTAGATGTTTAGTTTTCCGCACAACTTTAATCGCATAAAAAGTCCACCGATAGCTCCAGATATGTCTCAAACAGTACACAAAGGTCTAGTTTGATATATTTAACAAGATTCATCTACTAACTTTAACTCTCTGAAATATTATGTTCCCGAACTTAATTTGACCTGAAAAATTACCACAATATATTATCATGTGTCTAATGTAACAACATAATATTATGTTCCCTATAAATTTTTAGCTTTATCCAATGTACACTTTGAAAGATATGTTCAATTTCGTAAAATTGGATAGCAGATATTTTAAGGTTAAATTTGAACCTAACTTGGTTCATATCACAAATTTAGTAAACTCGTCAAATCAAACCAATTTTACTAAGTTTACCAATTTTACTGATTTTACACAAGTTAAGTCCGGTTATACTAATTTTCAAGTTTTTAATCTGATTTTTCACATTAAATACATGTTGACTCATAAAATCGTACGATTTTAAGAGTCAACTTGTGATTTTAACAACAATGGCCTTTATAATTATTTGGAAAATTTTTCACTCAATCCAATTGTTAGGAAAAAAAATTATGTTTGTCAGAGTAAGACTATGCATTCGGAAATATAAGGCCAAAACTGTCTCTAATTTCCTTGAATTATAAGAAAACATTTCCAATAAGGAAATCCACGACACAAAAAGAAGCACAATTTGATAACATGGAAACCCTTGTTAAAATAATCTCAATTGTTGCCACCTATATTTTTCTTGTAGAAAATGAGTTATTACTAAATAAAAAGTTCATAAATCATAAGGAAACAAATAGCAAAACTTGTATAACTTATTGTCTATATCACGATGTCTATCCGAACTTTAATTGACCTAACATTTTAACCCAATATAAAACAAGATCTCTCGAAACCTCTGGTATACCTTTAGCTCGATCCAATGGTTGAATTGAGATCTTTATCTTTTTATTGAGTTGATTTTCAACTTTATTTTTGTAACATTTAAATATTTCAAGAGTCTCATTGTTGCTTTTAAGCAAATAAATATTACAATATCTTATGCAATCATCTATAAAAGTAATGTATTTTTTTTCATCTCTAGTTTGCATAAATTTTAAATCACTAATATCCAAGTGAATTAAGTACAAATATTCATTACTTCTTTTAATTGTTTAAAAAGAAGATTTTATGAATTTTGATTTTACACAAACATCACATTTATGATTTTACTCAAAAACCATACTTGGTAATAATTCAAGGTTAATTAATCTTTATATACAATTATAATTCATATATCCTAACTTGTCATACCACAAATCACAATACTCAACCAAGTAAAAAAAAAAAGTACTATCATCATCATCATCATTAATTATAATGATCATTACATTTGAATAGATCATCACTAAGATACTTTTTTTTCTACAAACCTTTCATTTTTAAAAAGTACAAATTAGTCACTCTCAAATACCATCTTGAAATTATTTTTGCTCAACAATGAGCTAGACACTGAGTTTTTCCTAATGTCAACAACATGAAATATACTGTTAATGGTGAAAGTTTTTTCAAAAGCCATCTTCAATATGATCTTCCCAGTATTTTGTACCTTGGAGGTTGATAAATTATCCATGTATAGGTGTTCTCCATCTATTTTTTATAAGTAAAAAAAATCTATTCTCAACACATACATGTCTTGTGGCACCGATATTAACCCATCATTGCTCAGAATTATTAATCAAGTTGACTTCAAAAATAATAGCAAACAAGTTCATTTATAAAAATTTATTTATAAGATGATCAACCTTGGTGATATTGGTTTGATAAATCCTTCTCTTTTTAGGGTTCCCTTGTTTGGAACCAATTTTGCAATCCTTGGCTGGGTGTTCAGTCTTGTTGTAGATAAAGCATTTGCCATTAAACTTTGTAACAATTCTCTTCTCCTTCCCAATAAGCTTTTTCTTTTGGTTTTTATTATGGAAATTTACCACTTATTCTACAATATTTTCTTTAAGAGCCATACTAGAAGAATTAGCTCTTCTTTTGAATAACTTATTGTCATCTTTTATTCTTATCCTTAAAATAAGGTCTTCAACTCTTGTTTTATTGTGCTTATGTTTAAAGTGGTTCTTGAAGTCTTTCTAAGATGATAGCAATTTTTGAATAATTGTTGCTACTTGAAAGGATTCACCCAGATACATACCTTCAACATGAATATCATGCAAGATGAGTTGAAATTCTTGAACTTATCTTATAACAATCCTTGAATGTATAATCTTAAAATCCAAAAATATATAGATTATGAACTTTGGCATCTTTAGCCTTGTATTTTTTATCCAAATCTTTTCATAGAGCCTTAGCACTCTTAATAGAACTACATACATCATATAGTATATTATCCTATCCATTCAAGATGTAATTTTAATAAAGGCTTGAAATTGTTTAGTTTATCATTATAAGAGTAAACTAATCAAATTAGTTGTCCAAATACAGAGAAGAGTTCATACAAGTTTAATTTATAAGTATGCAATATTATATATCGTGGCAAACATGCAATCAAAACTAAACATCATATAATATTCTAGCATACAAACTAAGTGTATATACAAAATTATATGAAAGATTGAAACACAATCCTAGCATACATACTAATCATTTAATATATTAAGTTTAAGATAAAACAATATAGAGCATTTACTTGTTAAAGCACTTAAATCTGATTAAGTTGAATTTAGTTGTTGTTAAGGATTTATCCTTTGTTTTTAAAGTTTTATTGTTCATGACTTGATGCAAATAGAATGTATGCAATAAGACTTAAAATTCTAATAATATCACATTATTTAAATACATTTATAAAAAAAGTACATAAATAAAAATAAATATAACTTGGATGTCTTTCTAAAAAAACTAAACATAAATTCTAGATTAAAAGTAAAAACAAAGAAAAAAATAAAGAGATTAAAACAGAAGAATAAGTTGATAAATAAAGGTTAAGAAAAGTCTATAAAATCTAGAGAGGAAAAATAGTGTAGAAACACTTTTTTCATCCTTTTTTGTATAGAAGATTTTGGAACTAAAATTGATAAAAAAAAAAAATATTAATTTTTGTGAATTAATTTCTATCATTATCACCCTTAATTGTCATCATCAAACAATATTATACTTGATGATTTTTAGCTTTAAATCTTATATTCTTTACATTGAAAAATATATTCAAGTTCATGGAAAAAAAAATACCTAATCAAACTTTTATTCATGCTCTAAACAAACTAATAGGTTAGAAAAAAAAATTCTTCTTCCACAAAAAAATTTATAAACCCAAACTCAAGACCAAAATAGATTAATAGCAAAAAATATTTATTTTATAATTCAAAAAATTATTTTATTTTCCAAGTTTTACCCAAGTCAAGACACCCATCTGGCTTAAGTCTGAATCACACTTTCCTTAAGTCTTCTAAAAACTTTAATACCCTTTATTTTAAAAGAAATTTTATTTGAAATCAATTTTTTATTCTTTATAATTTATTATAATCATATTAATTTTTCATATCGATTATATTAAAAAAATAAATTTCTACAATTTTAATCTAAAAAATAAATAGACCCCATTTTTAATTTCATTTTAAATGTATTCATTAACCATATTTAAAACAAAATTCCAACACCTTATTCTTTTTTTTTTATGCACTAATAAAAGAAAAACGGTGTAACCTTTCCGGTATCTTTTCTCAAGGAGTAGCTGTTCTGGAACACAATTCCAAGGAAGAACTGCCACTTAAACCTTATAATTTATATAGTCGAAGGTTACAAGCAAAATCCAACTAAGAATATGAGCTCCAAGAACGACTTGCAGAAGCAACATAATGTTAGATGGGGAACCCGATTCCCAGAACCATAAACAACTAAGGGATGGATGGATGGATGAAATTGCACTAGAAGCAATTGTATGCACATGCAAGACACTAATTACATTAACACCACAGCTAAGAATCAACTATGCTCTCAAGGTTTTGCAACAAACAGGACAACCCATACTGGATATTCTGGTTAGGAAAGTATACAATGCTTACATACATGCTGGGCTCCTTCACCTTTGTATGCAGCCGACTGAATCGATCTTCATGCCAAAGATGGAAACAGTGCCATCAACCCCGTTGGTCTCGTACTCCCTGAAAGAAAATCGAGGGAGACAATGAGATCAACAACCATGGTATATATTTTGTATACACAAATGCAACAGAAAATCTTAAAATATACGTCCTAGTAAAAGTAGATGTAACCAATCTAACTCCACTAACTCAATCTCCTAATCCTCCATTCTTGAGAATAAATAAAATATTTGAGAACATAACTACATTTCCTTCTAGTTTCAATCCATATAATGACCAAATAATAATAAAACTATGACATCATTAACATTTAGAAATTGCATTTCAGGTTGGCTGACTAGAAATTAGACAGAAGATTGTCAGTATTTACAAAAACAGGCCAGACCAGAAGGTCAGTATTCCAACCAGAGTTCCGTGTAAACCCATAAATTATGTATCAACTCCTAAAGACAACAATTATGAATCTAAAGCTCAGTTTGATCACATGGTTAAGAATCACTTTCCTCAAATTTTATGATTTGCTGGAAGACATGTTCATGCATGGGCAAAGTAGGCTAATACTCCAAGCAGAGTTCCATGTTACACTAAATTATTGGTCAACACCCAAACTGAACACCTTCAGCATTGACCACAATTCTCAAAATCAGAAAAGCTAATGTTTGACCATCAAGTATCTAAATCTGGCAAGTACCACCAAAGCAGAGTGATGAAACTTTTTTCTTTTGGTTTTAATGCAATGAAGATGTATATCGTACCTCAGCTGGTGAAGAGATGATAGATTCCCTGTCAAAATTAAAAGGCCATTAATCTCCTGCAAAGTTGCCTAATGAAATACAGTGGTCCACAGAACATGAGTAGTCAGTGGAATACCTTGGCCTCTCTGACTTCGCAAGATGCTTAGACATTATAGATGCCTGCAACAAAACCCAACAATTATATTCCTAATATCATCAAACAATAAACAATAACAAAATGGCAGGATAATAATACTTCTAGGTGTTTTAAGTGTAACAATATTATGTTAGAAATGAAAAGATGAAAAACATCTTGAAAGGTGTGATTCATCACCAAAAAATACAGTATTGTTATCAAAACAACTTCCAAACAAACGAGAGAACCTAGATGACAAATTTTAGAGAAAATGCAATAAATATATTTGAACAGATAAGTCAAGCGAGGGGAGACTGCGAAAAAATGAAAAAGAACAGAAAGAACTAGTGCAGCCTCAATGCATCCAGATAGCTTAGTAGTCTGCTTTAAACGCAAATCTGATTTTTTGCTTAATCAAACTCTTTAATGATAAACAAAAAATAACAGCAAATCAATTGTCTTATAGATCACTTAGACTAAATAGCAACTAAACTAGAATGCTATAATTTATGATGTTTGAACAATGGCAAATACCTGCTCCTGGATTATGCTTCTTGCCTCAACAAGTTGAGCTTCGAGCTCTAGTTCTCTCTCAGTCGCTTCAGAGGTGACTTCTGCTCCTTTCTGTGCATCTTGTAGTTGAACCATACGCTCCTTCAAATTTACAAAAGTATAAATGTGTCAACAATTTGATGCGGCCAATATTATGGATCAACTCCCAAAGTTACTACTTTATGAATCTAAAGATGAGAATGATCACACAGTTCAGATCCACACGAAGTACTACTCAAATTTTGCAATTTATCAGAAACTAAAATTTTCATTTGCTGGCAGAGTAGTTGGTCAATACTCCAACAAAGTAGAGATATAAATGAAAATACCTTTATGGAAGACATCTTGGTTCGGAGACTTTCTTCAATTTGATCTCTAGCCATGTGAAAAGGCAAGTCAAACACATCCTGTAAATTAGGAAGCATTCAATGATTACAGACAACATTCGACCCATTAAGTATAAACAAAAAAGCATCCTTTAAGGAGTTCTCATACCGTCCTCCCACCCAAGGGAGATTGCGAGGGGTCTGTTACAAGTCTCTCATTGGCAGGTGGAGATTGTTTGGATGACCCATTTGGTGCATTGAAGAAGTCACGCATATCAACCTATAAGCCAAGCATGCCAACTGAGGTTAGAATTTGTTGCCACAAGAGAAAGTCAAAGATTTTAGTATAAACCACTAATAATTGAAGACTTGATGATTAAACATAGTGAAGCCATTTATTGTTGTATAAAATCTTTTATATCTTTATATTTATTTTCTTCAAAGAGAAAGTTCTTCCTAATATCTTTATTTATCTGAAATAAGAGATCCAGGGGCAAGCTGAATTTCAAAGTGAGATAAACTTCATTTATTGCACCTGTGATCATAGATTCTAGCACTTGGAATTTCTGCTCTACAAACAAAGGATTAAGACTAAGGATATGGAAAAGATTTGGGAAATGAAGGGAAAAATAAGGCTTACATCTTAGACACTAATTTGATATGAAAAACTACTATCAAACAAAATATACCAGCCCATTCTCTACAAAAATGTTATGAATTGAAAAACACTATTTTTACTATGATCTAACTCACTCTACACGCCATCAAAACAAGGAAGAAGCTAATGAAATAACAAAAATAGCATGCATAAAAACAGTGGAGTGATGAAAATCTACCTGCATTGACCGCAGCAATGCCCTTAAATCATTATTCTCTGCCATTAACTCTTGATTTTTAGCCTCACAAGCATCCACCTGCCAATAGCACATTGTCAAATACAACTCACTAGCATAATTGTTAAATAAGCCAATCAACACGCATACAATTTTCTTGTAGAAATCATTATCAGCCTTCTTTCCGTTCCATGTCCCACGCTGCCGCCCTTCTTTCTGTTTAGATAATCAATCAGATAGGCAATATCATCTTTACATCAGAAGAAGTCAAAAATTATATCACATTGAAACAATGTACTAAATGAATTAGTACCTGAAGCAAATTCATTATCTCCATGCCTGATCGTGATTCCTTCTTTTTCTCCATTAACACTTGGTTTAGCCTCTCCTGCAAATAATTAAGAGAATTAACATTGCTGTAGTTGGTAACTTGTGTACTCATGCAACCCTGCACAATTCTGTTTGCAAAAGAGAACCTACCTGCAACTTTATGTACTCCTTTTCTTTTTTCTTCATTTCATGTATTTGTTGAGTCCTCACTTGCTTTAGCAGCAACAATGCATCACATCAACAATACTCATCAAGTTCAGCACATTTTCCACTACTAGTAAATAAGCAAGCAAAGAAACTTAAAGTGAGTTTAAAGCACCCTAACCTGATTACCAATTACCATCCTTTGAAATTCATCACGTTCTTGTTGAAGCTTTTCAATTTGGGCCTTAAAAGCTGCTGTAGCTTTGGCTTCCTATTGATAAATTAGCACCACAAACATCAAAAATTGATCAATCATTCTAACTTAACATAATTTCATGTCATAAAACTAAAAAACCCTAACCGTTCTAGTTATTGTCGCTATCTCTCTATCTTTGGCTTGTAACTGCGACTCAAGCCTCTCAACCTTAGCTTCCAATCTCGATATATCTGATAGTAGTCTACAAGATGTAGAAACATAGATTTAAGCATCCAAATACCATACCAACACCATATAAACAATGAGAACTAAAATTAAATCAAACAATTGAATGCTGAATGTAACCCGTCAATCCACATAAAATTTACACATTTACTCAGAAAGTAAACTTAATCAAGTGACTCTTCAGAAACTAACACCCCAAATTTCTACCTCTGTCTCTGCTCACTGGCAGATTCTCTAAATTCAACGTCGCGCTGCCTCTGTTGAAGCAAAGAGTAAATGCAGTTGCAGGTTCGGGCGGTTGAAACCTAATCACAACAAATTTGACAAAAATCACATAGAATTTAACAAGAATAAAATGCGAACAAGAAAAAAGAAGTAAAACAGACCGGATCATTAGCGAAAAGATCAAGAGAGGCAGGGAAACCAAAGGTAACAAGAGTCTGGTTCAAGTACTTTGCACAATGCTCCAAGTTATTCACATCAGCAAATGTATACTCTCTGCACAGTCAGAGTAAGCATAAGTGTGTGCGCATTTTGAAATCGATAAGAAACCCTAGAAATTAAAGCAAACTTACCCGATTGAGAAGGCAGATGCGGGAGAGGACTGCAAAGAAAAGAGAGAGAGAGTCAAGAGATACATACAGGGAGTGAAAATGAAAGAGCAAGAGAGAGAGAGAGATCGTACGCTGAGATCGAAGTCAGTATCAGAAGTTGGCATTGCTGCTGATTGCTTGAGGGAGGGAGGGAGGGAGGGAGTTATTGGATGAGGAGGAGGGGAGGAGTATAAACTATAAATTGTATGTGTCTTGTCTGAGTGATAGATCTGGAAAAGGGGAGTGGTGGGCAAATTTTTTGAAAATTGAGAATCACGGGCTTGTTTGGATTTCGGACTTTCTTTAAGAGGCTGAATCTTGTGCAACCGGATCTTTTTTTATATAGGGTGCCGGTGTTCTGTTTATGACATGGCGCTGATTTATTGGAGAATTGTTTGTTTCATTGGTGTATATGGTTGGACAATTTTTTATTGGAACACATGTGGAGGCAGTTATGGCACAATGATCCCTGTCAGCCAGCTTTCATCGTCACCTACTCACCCCTGTTAACAATTGAGGTATTTTTATGTTCTTCGCATATATATTATTCTACTATTTTATGATTTTATTTTTATTTATAGATTATTTTAAAAAAATTATATATAAAGGAATTAATTTCAGAGTGTAATAAATTAAAATATTTGAAACATTTGAAATTAATTTTGAAAGTACTAAAATAAGAAAATATATCACATTGACTTAATAAATCATTGGATGTTAAACATTTATATTTGCATTTTAATATTATGAAATTTTCACATTTTTCCAACCACAATTACTATCATTATTACAATATTTTTTGTCAAAAGAATTATTTATTCAAATAACACCTGTTTATATTGCATGGATAGATAAGATAGATGGTGTGAACAGAGATTTTATCCAGAGCCCTATTAAATCTTAATATAACAATAGTAGCATTAGTATTAGACCCTTTGTCTTTATTTTCAATAGTTCTTGTCGATATATATATATATATTATGAATTCCTTTTTGTTAGATAACGTTTTTCATTACTAACTAAATTTGTCCAACAAAATAATATAAATATTATAATTATTTTCATCCAAAGCAGTTGAATGTAAAGTAAGACGATAGTAAAAA
>Ga0307510_10003576_pt1 | contig 18154 bp, 16 predicted proteins | sample 12_EM_MG_FD_207224 | JGI IMG/M metagenome (GOLD analysis project Ga0307510, IMG submission 207224) | Populus trichocarpa ectomycorrhiza microbial communities from riparian zone in the Pacific Northwest, United States - 12_EM | ecosystem: Host-associated > Plants > Roots > Unclassified | place...
TATTCGACGGCAAGTTCAACTGGGATTTGAACCTCAATAGCCAGAAGTACATCGTGCGCGAGGATTACACCGCGTACAACGCCCAGGGCATGAACGACTTCTTCCTCGGCAAGCAGCAGGGCACTACGGCCGACGGCTTGCCCATTTACGCCATGAACTGGCAGCAGTGGTGGAACCCGATCACGCCGGCGCAATACAGTCAGTTTGCGGTCAATGGCGAGAACACGTCGTCGTCGTGGCTGGACCAGGCACAGTTCCGCATCAATGGCGACCTCTTCAAGTTCCCGTGGGTGGACGAGTCGGTGGGTTGGGCGGCCGTGGTGGAAGCTGCGCACAATGGTTTCAAGCTTTCCCCCGACGTACGCGGGCTCGACCCGAGCACGTTCCAGAACCCGTTCGGGGCGTACCTAACCGGTGGCGGCACCCGCCAGCGTTATTCGGTGGGCTCCGAATTCCGCGTGCCGGTGCTCGATTCGGTGACCTGGACCATCTCCGGCCGCCTGGACAAGTACAACGATGCCAGCAGCGCCGACGTCGCCCGCACCTGGGGCTCGGCCCTTGAGTGGCGTCCGCTTGAAAGCCTGCTGCTTCGCGGCAGCTACGGCACCAACTTCAAGGCGCCGGACATGCAGGCCATCTACCTGACTGGCTCCACCTCGCCCGTGGGCGACTTCATCGATCCCTTGCAGTGCATCAACGCCATCAAGGCTGGCCAGAGCAACAACACGTGGTGCAACCAGGTGCAGCGGCCGACCTCGCAGTACTACACCTTGTACACCAATGGCAGCCGCCTGCTGTTGCCGCAGACGGGCCACTCCTGGACCTACGGTTTCGTCTGGCAGATTCCGGGCGTGCAGGGCTTGTCCGTATCTGCCGACTACTGGCACATGGGCGTGGACAACGCCATCCAGTACCTCGACCAGAACACCGTGCTGAACGACGAGGCCGGCTGCCTTACCGGCTTCAAGCCCAACGGCACATCCGGATTGTCACCCTATACGGCGCACACGCAGGGTTCGGCGTATTGCCAGATGGTGACCCAGATGGTCCAGCGTAATGCGGCGGGCCAGGTGGTTACGGTGCATTCGGGCCCGATCAACGAGGCCTCGCTGTACGTGAGCGGCGTGGATGCCTCGTTGGACTACAAGCTGCACACCGATGGTTACGGTGACTTCCGCGCCGGTATCAACTACACCAATAACCTCTCGTACAAGCAGCGCGTGCTGGCTTCCGACGAGTTGCAGAACACCCGCTATCAGAACGTGGCGAGCCGGGTCACCTGGATCGGCGACTGGCACAAGGGCGACTGGAACGTGTCGATCTCCGGCGTGCGCGACGGCAGCATGCGCGCTCCCAACTACGGGGGCTGCACCGTACTGCCCAATGGCATCCAGCCGGGCATGGTGACGGTGGCCAATGGCGGCCAGGCGGTTAGTACCGGTGTGTGTCAGGTGACGCTCGATGGCAATCCAGTGACCGTTAGTGACTCCACCACGTACCAGGGCAGGACGCCGGTGTGGATCACCTGGAACACCTCGGTGGGCTGGCAGATCAACCCGGACACCAAGTTGAAGCTCACGGTGTCCAACATCTTCAACAAGGTGGGTTCGATCCCGTATTACGCCGGCGGCTTCGAGTTCGTCACGACAGGGCAGACCGCCAGCGAATACAACGGTCGCGAGCTGTTCCTCACCTTCGACTACAAGCTTGACTGAAGCTATTTGAAAGATGGGGCTGAACGGGGTCAGAGTATTCACTCTGACCCCGTTTACTGTGTCTGTTCGCCTGTATCGGACGGCGCTTGACATGAAACGAACGTTACATGTAACGTTCGTTTCATGCAGACACGCAAAGACATCCTGACCGAGGAAATCATCGCCCACGTGGTGCGGCACGGTCTTTCCGATCTTTCGCTCCGGCCGCTGGCCGAGGCGATCGGAACAAGCGCACGCTTGCTGATCTACCACTACAAATCGAAGGAAGCCCTGCTCGGCGAGGTCCTGGACAACATGCAGACCCGCCTTCGGCAGTCGTTCGCCACGTTACTGCAAACCCCGGCGACGAAGAATGAACGGCCGCTACGGCTTTTTTGGGACTGGGCCGTCGATAAGAAGAATTTCCCGTACCTGAAACTTCTCTACGAATTGCAGATGCTGGCCGCACGCAGTCCGGCCACTTATGGACAGTACCTGCAGCGCAATGCCGTCCACTGGACCGACCTGATTGCGCAGGCGCTTCCCGAAGCGGAGCGAACGACCGCCATGACCACGCTCGTGGGCGCCGTCTTCGACGGACTGTTCCTGGACCTGATCAGCACCGGCGACAAGCAACGCGGCCGCCAGGCGATCGACCATTTCATCGCCCTGGTGGACGACGCGCGCATCGTGCGGGCGAACCGCACCGGGGCGCCAGCGGCCAACGTTGCTCCACGAAGGAAAAAGTAATCATGTCTTTGGCATCGACAACGGCGACGCGGCCCGCCGGAAGGCAACGCATGCTCGCGCTGGGTGGTTTGGTGTTGGCGCTCGGTGGTATCAGCCTGCCGTTCGGCACATGGGATCACTCGCTAGCAAGCCTGACCAACATGGTGGCGAACGAGTTCGTCACGTGGGCGCTGGTTGCCGCGCTGTTGCTTTATGTCATCCGAATCGAACGGCGTCCACTGGCTTCGATAGGGTTCATGCGGCCGCGCCTGGCGGACATCGGCATAGCCGTGGCCACGGGTGTGGCGATCGTGGCCATGCTTGCCGTGCTCTATCTGGTGGTGTTCCCGAGGCTCGGCTGGGACGAATCGCAGCAGTTTGGGCCGTTGCTGGCCGTACCGTTCTGGTTGCGCCTGGCGGTGGTTGTCCGGGCTGCCGTTTGCGAGGAAATCATCTTCCGCGGCTATGCACTGGAACGAACCAAAGAGCTCACCGGAAGCCGCGCCGTGGCGGGCCTCTTCACCTGGGGCGTGTTCACCATCGACCACCTGGGCTACTGGGGCTGGCACCACCTGGTGATCGCAGGCCTCGCCGGTGGCGTGCTGACACTCCTTTATCTTTGGCGCGGCAACGTGTGGGTGAATATCCTGGCCCATTTCATCATCGATGCAGCGGGCTTCCTTGCCGGATAAGGGAAGGCGGACGGCGCTACCCTTTGTTCAGTGATCGATGCCATGGGCGCGCAGGACATCGGCAATATCGAAACGCCAGAGGTTGCGTGATCCGTTCATGGGGCCGGACAGTCGCGCCTGCAGCGATGCGGCGGTGTCCTGCTTCTTCGGGAACGTGACCTCGGTGCCACGGTCGCTGGAAAGGTAGAGTTCGCCAAAGGCGTGGCCCAGCGAAGGTGCGTTCTCCAGTGCCTTGCTGTTGATGTCGCCGCCCAGATGCTCGGGCTTGCTCCAGCTTCCATCGGCCTGGCGGAAGGCGATATACAGGTCCGCACGGCCGAGCGAATCGCCTTCATTGCCGGCGTATACGATGAATCGCTCCGCGGGATCGATGGCCGGATCCATGCGGTTGTTGGCCACGTCGCCCAGGGGCACCTGTTCGGGCGTGGCATAACCGTCGCCCGTGCGGCGCGCCACGTAGATCTGGTAGGCCTTGCCCGAATCCGGGCGATGGGCCGAGAAATAGATGTTCCCGTTGGCGGCAACGGATGGGTTGTAGATCATCGCGCCATCGTTCAGGGCTCCGTCCACGTGCGTGGGTGCATCCCACCCGCCACCGGCCTTGGCCTGGACATACCACAGGTTCTTTCCCGGGAATTCGTGACCGGCCATGCTGGCGGTGACCGGGGCAGCGCCTGGATGGAGCGGCCGGTTGGAGACGAAATACAGCCGCTTGCCGTCGGGTGAGAGCGTGGGTTCGGAGTCGTGCCACTGGCCGGAGAAAGAAGCCACCTCGGGTGCGCCCCATGTCTTGCCCCGCTTGTGCGAAACCATGATCGTGTCATCGGTTTCGCCCATGTCCGAACGCATGAAGAACAAGGTATTGCCGTCGGCGGTGATCGCTACAGAGGTCTCCTGCAAGCCGGTGGAGATCACGCCTGGGGCCACCAGTTCCCCCGCCAGGAGAGGCGATGCGCCCGCGCCAAAAGCGACCAGGGTGGCGAGGGCGAGTTTCTTCAGGATCATGTCGTGCTCCTTGCAAGGTCAGCGGCAGGCGTGATGGGGGGCGTCGAGCCAGGGCGCCAGCGAAACTTGCCAGATATGGTCGTCGCCGTTGTCCCAATCGGCGCCGGCATGCGGATCCGATGACGGCAGCTTGCGGTCGCTATAAAAATAGAGGGTGCGATGACCTGCACCCAACTGGGCGCCCATACTGTGCTTTCCGCCGTTCACCGTGTCGCCCAAATCGCAAGGAGTGGTCCAGCCGTCGCCGGTTCGCCATGACAGGGCCAGGCGATATGGCTCCTTGGGCGAATGCTTGATGCTGTAGACCACGAAGGATTCATCCGGCGCGATCGCCGGGTCGCGGATGACCGCCTGTGCGTCGCCAAGCGCGAGTGTTTCGGCAGCTGCGAAACTTCCGCCCTTCGGCGTCGAACGCATCGGCTTGAAGTCGCCGCCGTCGATGCAACCCATGTAGTAGACCGCGCCATTGGCGGCGACGCTTGGCGCGAAGGTCATCGAGCAGCTGTTGACGGCATCGGGGAGCCGGACAGGCGTGCCCCAGGCCGTACCATGGCGGTCGACGCGCCAGATCGCCATGCCAAGGCCTATGCGCGTGGTCCCGTTATGCACCGCATCGATCGGCTTGCCGCCGGGCGTGGTTGGCCGGTTGGACACGAACAACAGGTAGGAGCCATCCGGGGCCATGGCGGGGTCGAAGTCGCGCCATTGGCCGGAGAAAGCCGCCACTTGCGGCTTGGACCAATGGCCTTGCTCACGATGCGCCTGCATCAGGGTGAAGGTGTCGGTGCCACGCATGAACACCACGGTATTACCGTCGGGTGTAAATGCCGCGGCGCCGTCATCGATCGCCGCGGTGATCTCGCCGGGTGCGAACACCGACGCTGCCGGCAGCATCTTGTCGCCGCTGCCCCACGACACCAGCGGAAGGGCCATCAGGCCCAGCAACAGCTTCGAACCACTCAGACGCAGCATGCAGCCCCCTCGTTCGGATTGGCCCGCGCGGCGCGACATCCGTCGCCACCGACCCAGGAACGGAGCGAAGGCTGCCCGACAACACGCAAGGTGTCTGCAACCATGTGACGAGCGGCTGGTCTTGCGTGACCAACGGGATGGAAGGCCGGGCGGGGTGGCCTTGGCCGCTAGGCGTGCTGGGCCAGTCCCAACACGATCGGGGTTCGTTCGCTTGAGACGTTCCAGCCCATCGGCGTTTTCGTGGCCCGCCCCTGGCGCACGGCCACGCGGTAATCGAAAGCCTGCCACCGATACGTGGCCGAACCCGGGGTGACATCCCTGAGTGCAGCCTTTGCCGGATCCCACTGGAAGGAAATCTCGAGCGAGGCGCCATCACGCGGGCCAAGTTCGCAGGTGATCGTCTGCTCGTCGAAGCGCAAGGTGAGCATGCGGCCGCTTCCCACCGCCATGGTCACCACCAGGCTTTGGCCTGCCTCGGTGACGGCAGGCATGCCCGCCAGCACCAATCGCTCGCCGTTGACGAGGAAATACCCGCCGGCAGCGTCATCGTCGATGGTTTCCGGGTGCCCGCTCCAGTGATAGCCATCCATCACGGCCAGCATCTTCTGCTCTACATTCTTCTGCTGCGTGGGTTCGTGCAGGAAAGGCTGGGCGAAGCGATCGCTGTAGACGGTGATGTCCCTGAAGAAGGGAACGTTGCCCCGCAGGTGCAGGTTGGCGCGATAGAACCGGCTTTGGTACCAGATGCTCCGTTGCACCGGGTCGGTGTTGCCGAAGGGGTCCGCCAGCTGTACCTGGGCCTGGGCGGGGGTCTGCCTGAATGCTTGTTTGAAGCGCCGGCCGGAATTTTCCATCGTTTCCACATGCACCGCGCCTTCGTCCCGCAACTTCGCAAGCTTCGCCATCTGCATGGGATAGGCCTGGCTTTGTTCGGCCCAGGGAAAGGTGTTCTCCTGGCCCATTTGTGCATAGGCGAAGCCCAGCGATGGGCCCCTGGCGAGCATGGCGAGGAAATCATCGACGAAGGTCTTCGAGCGGCCCGACACCCAGACCGGTTCCAGGGTGTCCGGCTGGTGCAGCTGCGTACCGTCGGGCAGGCGCCATTGCTTGGCGTAGTAGTAGACCGGATCCTGTCCCAGCATGCGGAAGACCGGCGCGTTCACTTGGTTGGTGGCATCGAGTGCCGGGCTCCAGGCGTTGGTCTTGCTGGGGTAGTAGCCAGCAATCGGCGCACCCCAGATGGTGAATCCGTCGGTGGCGATCTGGTCGCGGCAAACGGCGAAGGCATCCACGCCGTAGCGGTCGGCCAGGTGCTGTATCACCAGCGCATCGAGGTTCCAGCTCGCCACCGAACGCGGATGGCGCCCCCATGTGGCGTGGAAAGCTTCCATCGCCGTGTCTGCCAGCTTGATGCGTTCGGCGGGCGTGTAGCCGATGGTGAAGGCGACGGTGGGATCCGGATCCCACTCGTAGTCGGACCGGCCTCGCCATGGGATCCCCGCTGCAGCGCAGATCTTCTGGTTCATTTCGAACCAGAATCCCACTTCGTGGTTGTCGGCCATATGTTGCTTCAGGAAACCGGTGAAGGGCCCATCCACCAGCGCATCGAACTGCAGCAGCCAGGTGGCGGGCAGGCCATGGCGACGCACCAGGGCCATCTGTTCGCGTACCGGTTGCAGCATGTCCATCGGAAAGCGGGATTCAACCAGGCGGATGAAATTCACTACGTTGATGCAGCGAAGGGTGCCCGTGGCGCTGACCCCGCTTGCGAAGGCGGTGGAGAGCGGGGCGCCGCGAAGGGCCAGGGCGGCCACGGAGGCGGCCTTGATGAAATGACGTCTCGATACCATCGGTAAAATGTACTACAAACCTATTTCCCTTAGGCCGAAAATGGAATCGCCGCATGCCCCTGCCAGCCATCCGAACACGCGCGCTGTCCCTTTTGCTGATGCTGGCATTGCCCGCGGTGGCTGTGGCAGACGGACAGAACTTCGCCAATACCTTGCCTTCGCCACAGCAGGTGGCCTGGCAGGATCTTGAGTTCGGCGTGATCGTGCACTTCGGCACCAATACGTTCCTGGATCGCGAATGGGGCGATGGCACCGCACCGGCGTCGGTGTTCAATCCCGATCAAGTCGATCCGGGTCAGTGGGCCCGGGCAGTGCGTGCCGCGGGGGCCCGCTATATGGTGCTGGTGGCCAAGCATCACGATGGTTTCAGCTTGTGGCCCACCGAACAAAGCAATTACTCGGTGAAGTCGAGCCCTTGGCTGCAGGGCAAGGGCGACCTGGTGAAGCTGACGTCGGAAGCTGCACGCAAGGCGGGCCTGGGTTTCGGGGTGTATCTGTCGCCGTGGGACCGCCATGAACCGAAATACGCGGACAAGGCAGCCTACGATAAGTACTACGCCGCGCAACTGGACGAACTGGCCACCGGCTACGGCCCGCTGGTGGAATGGTGGCTTGATGGCGCCGGTAGCGCCGGGCACGTGTATGACTTCGACCACTACATCGAGGAACTGCGCACCTACCAGCCCAACGCCATGGTGTTCGCCGATGTCGCGCTTTTCAGTTACGGCGATATTCGCTGGGCCGGGAACGAACACGGCGCCACGGAAGGCGAGACCTGGAATGTGATCGACCGTCACGGCGAGCTGCGCTGGCGACCGGTGGAAGTGGATACGCCACTGCACAAGGATCATTGGTTCTTCAGCTCCAAGCCGGATTTCGCCGCCAGCCTTAAAACCGTGGATGAGCTGGTGAGCAACTGGGAAATGAGCGTGGGGCGGGGCGCACAGCTGATGCTTGGCATCGCGCCCAATACGCACGGACTTTTGCCCGAGGCCGATGTGAAGCGATTGGCGGAATTCGGCGCTGCGCTGGAACACCGGTACGGCAATGCATCGAACCTCGCCGTGGGCGACAGTGCGGATAACGCCGAGACCAGACGTGCACTGGACAACGATCCGGCGACGTTCTGGTCGGCACCTGAAGGCAGTTCGCACGCGGAACTCAACCTCAATTTCCCCAAGCCCGTCACCTTCGACAGCGCCATCGCCATGGAGCGTCTTGACGCAGGCCAGCATGTCCGCCGTTATGCGATCGAGGTGATGCGCGGGAACACCTGGGTAACCGTCGCCGAAGGGCAGGCTATCGGCCATCTCAAGCTTGATCGGTTTCCGGCTGTCACGGCGGCGCGAATCCGCCTTAATATCCAGTCCAGCGTCGGCACGGCTGAGATCCGCGAGTTCAAATTGTTCAACACAGGTACGCCTGCAAAGGAGTAGAACGCATGCATCTGAAGGCCCTGTTCGCCACTCTCTTTGTCCTGCCGCTGGCCGCGGCCGCGCAGGACCCACAGTTCATCAATCCGCCGGGGCTTTCCCAGCCGAAGGGCTACACGCACGTCGTGGTGGTGCCCGCGGGAGGCCAGACCATCTACCTTTCGGGACAGGTGGCGCTGGATAAGGATGGCAAGCTGGTCGGCAAGGATGACTTCGCAGCGCAAGCCGAACAGGTGTTCGCCAACATCGATACCGCCCTGAAGGCTGCGCATGCCTCGTTCGCCGATGTGGTGGAACTCAACGTCTATGTTACCGACGTCACCAAGGTGCAGGCGTTTCGCGCCGCTCGCGACAAGTACATCGATACCAAACACCCGCCGGCCAGTACCCTGGTGGAGGTGAAGCACCTGTTTCGCGACGACCTTCAGATAGAGGTCGCCGCGAAGGCAGTGACCCGTTAGGCATCGTTCCGGACGGACGGCGTTACCGATCTTGCTCTTTGGCGGCGTCGATGGCTGCCTTGTTGGCCTTCCTTACGCGCTCGACGGGCATCTTCATTACTTCACGGTCGTAGGTAAGGAAGCCGTTGAGCTCGGTTTCCACGTCCGTGACCTGGGTGTAGATCGCGGCGGACAAGCCGAAGGGGACGCGCTTGGCCACTTCCGCCAGCAGGCCTTCGTAGCGCGTGGCCATCGCCTGTGCGTCGGCTTGCTGCTCGTAGTCGAATTTTTTCTTCGCCGGCCACAAGTGCCCCTTCACTATCAGGCCCAGGCCGCCGAATTCCCCGAGGGAAGCGGCACGCGTGGCGGTGGGTACGGTTTCGCCCGGGCCCACGTAGATGTGGTCGTCCTTGAAGTCGCCGTTGCCGCCGTCGAAGCCGCAGCAATTGGAGCCTGAGTTGTTGCTTACCAGGCGGGAGGGGTCCTGCTTCTTCACCTCGTCTGCGAGGCGGGCAGGGTCGTATTCGCCCCATCCTTCGTTCATCGGTACCCAGGTAACGATGGAAGTGGTGTTGCGCAACTGGTCGATGATCGTGTGGAGTTCCCGTTCGAATTGCTTCTTGCCCTCGCTGTCGGGCACGTGGTGGTCGCGCGTGGCGGGCATGTCCTGCCACACCAGGATGCCCAGGTGGTCGGCCCAGTAGTACCAGCGCTGCGGCTCGATCTTGATGTGCTTGCGCAGCAGGTTAAGGCCCATGGCCTTGGCCTTGTCGATGTCCGAGCGCAGGGCTTCATCGGTGGGCGCGGTATAGATGCCGTCGGGCCAGAAGCCCTGGTCGAGCGCGCCCATCTGGAACACGAACTTGCCGTTGAGCACCGGACGGAGGAATTTTCCCACCTTCGCAAGCTTCATCGTGCGCATGCCGATGTACGAGCCCACCGTGTCCACCGCCTTGCCGCCGTCGATAACTTCAGCCTTCACGTCATAAAGGAAGGGATCGTCGGGCGTCCAGGGATGGGCATGCGGTACCGGCACGTTGATGCTGCCGTTGGCGGCACCGGTGGCCTCGCCGACCTTCGTGCCTTTGGAACTCACCGTCACGCGTACGGTCGTGTCCGCGCCGCCTTCCACGTGCGGCACTACCGTGAGCCTTGCGTGATCGAGGTCCGCCGCCATGTCCACACGTTCGATGTGCACCGGCGATACCGGTTCCAGCCATACCGTCTGCCAGATGCCGGTGGTGGCGGTGTACCAGATGCCGTCGGGCTTCAGCCGCTGCTTGCCCAGCGCGCCCTGGCCGTCGTCGGTGGGATCGTAGACACGAACCACGATGGTGTTGCCACCGGGCTTGAGCGCATCGGTGATGTCATAGCTGAAACTGTCGTAGCCGCCCACATGGGTTTCGCCTGCCTGCTTGCCGTTGACCCAAACGGTGGTCTGCTGGTCCACGGCGCCGAAGTTGAGCTTGACGCGGCGGCCGGACCACCCCACGGGGATATCCACGGTGCGCCGGTACCAAACGGCCTGGTCGCTGCCGACGGGACGCTGCACACCCGAGAGCGCGGATTCGACGGCGAAGGGTACGCGGATCTGCATCGGCCACTGGGCAGGTTCCGTGGCCGATCGCGGGGTGATGGCCAGGTCCCACAAGCCGTTGAGGTTCTGCCAGTCGGGCCGGGTGAGCTGTGGACGCGGATATTCGGGAAGGGGATGGTCCACGGGGACCTTGTCCGTCCAGGGCGTGGACAGGGGCGGCTTGCCTGGTGCCCAGTCCGTGGCATGAACACCCATGGCCGCCAACATCATGACTGTAAACGCAAATCTTCCCGCGACTGCCCTGGTCATGATGATCCTCGTGTGTGAATTTGTGTGATTTAATCAAACCACATAGTGCCACGCATGGGGAAGGGACGTGCCTCTTGATTAATAATATTATGACCATAATGTTATGCGGGTCCTTTCCACTGTGCCTGGGTGACCCGTGTCCGCCACCGAAATCGAATCCCCCACCCTGAAACCTCCCCGACGCAGGGGATTAAAACGAGCCGCGACGTTCGTCGTGGGCGTGATCGCCGTGGCCTATGGCATCTACTGGTGGACCACCAGCCGGTTCATCCAGGACACCGACGATGCTTATGTCGGCGGCGACGTAACGGTGATCGGCTCGAAGGTGCCGGGTTATATCCAGACCTTGGCCGTGGTCGACAACCAGCGCGTGTCGAAGGGTGACTTGTTGGTGACGATCGATGACCGCGATTACCGGGCTGCGCTGGAAAGAGCCGATGCGGCGGTTGCCGCCCAGGAGGCTTCGCTAGGTAACCTCGACGCCACGGCGCAACTGCAAGACAGTGTGATTGCCCAGGCGCGAGCGGGCGTGGTCGCTGCTACTGCGGAAGCCACGCGCTCGCACCTTGACGACGCGCGCTATGCGGATCTTTCCCAGAAATCCGCCGTATCCATCGAAAGCGCACAGCGTGCGCGTGCCGATTACCAAACCGCGCAGGCCGGAACAGCGCGCGCCCAGGCTGCGGTGCAGGCGGCCGAACGGCAGCTGGCGGTGATCGCCAGCCAGCGGCGCCAGGTAGAAGCGGCGCTGGCACAGGCCGTAGCCGAACGCGATACGGCGCGACTGAACCTTTCCTACACCCAGCTGCGCTCCCCTATCGACGGTGTGATCGGCAACCGCCGCGCGCAGGTGGGCGCCTATGCTTCCGCGGGCAGCCAGATGCTGGTGGTCGTGCCCGCGCACGGGCTGTGGGTAGACGCCAATTTCAAGGAGGACCAACTGGCACGCATGCACGTGGGGCAGGCCGTTCAGGTGCATGCCGACGTGTTGCCGGGCCATCCGTTCAAGGGGCACATCGCCAGCCTCGCTCCGGCCACCGGGGCGCAGTTCAGCGTATTGCCGCCAGAGAACGCCACTGGGAATTTCACCAAGATCGTGCAGCGTGTACCGGTGCGCGTGCAACTGGAAGGCAAGGACGGCGACCTTGATGTACTGCGGCCGGGCCTGTCGGTTACCGCATCGATCGATACCCGTGCACCATGAACGCGGCTGTCGCGCGCCTGACCCAGGGGCAGAAGATATTCGCCTTCGCCAGCATGTGCTTAGGCATGTTCATCGCCTTGCTGGACATCCAGATTGTCTCAGCCTCGTTGCGTGACATCGGTGGCGGCCTTTCCGCGGGTGCCGACGACACCGCCTGGGTGCAAACCAGTTACCTGATTGCCGAGATCGTGGTGATCCCGCTGTCGGGCTGGCTGAGTCGGGTGTTTTCCACACGCTGGCTGTTCGCCGCCTCCGCGGCGGGCTTCACCCTTACCAGCCTGCTTTGCGGCATCGCCTGGAACATCCAGAGCATGATCGTGTTCCGCGCGCTGCAGGGGTTCCTCGGCGGCTCGATGATCCCGACGGTATTCACCACCGCGTTCATCTTCTTCGAAGGCAAGCAACGCGTGGTGGCCGCCGCCACCATCGGCGCGCTGGCATCGCTTGCACCGACGCTTGGGCCCACGCTTGGCGGCTGGATCACCGACCATTATTCCTGGCACTGGTTGTTCTTCATCAACCTGGTGCCCGGCGCCTTCGTCACCATCGCCGTGCCGATGCTGGTGAAGATCGACCAGCCTGACCTGTCACTACTGAAAGTGGGTGATTACCTTGGCATCGCGCTGATCGCGATCTTCCTCGGCTGCCTTGAGTACACGCTCGAGGAAGGCCCCCGCTGGAACTGGCTGGAGGACGGGACGATCCTTGCCACCGCCTGGATCACGTTGATTTCCGGCGTGCTGTTCGTCTGGCGAGGTCTTACCGCCGAGCAGCCGGTGGTGGACCTTCGCGCCCTCAAGGACAGGAATTTCGCCCTTGGCTGCTTTTTCTCGTTCATTACCGGCATCGGGCTTTTCGCCACCATCTACCTGACACCCTTGTTCCTGGGGCGAGTGGAAGGCTATAGCGCGCTGCAGATCGGCCAGGCGGTGTTTTCCACCGGTGTGTTCCAGATCCTCACCATCCCGGTGTATGCCGTGCTTGCCAACCGCGTGGATCTGCGCTGGATCCTGATGGTGGGGCTGGCGTTCTTCGCGGTGTCGATGTTCGAGTTCTCGCCGATCACCCACGATTGGAGCGCCCGCGAGTTGCTATTGCCGCAAGCGCTGCGTGGTATCGGCCAGCAACTGGCGATCCCGCCGGTCGTCACGCTTACCCTGGGCTCGCTGGCGCCATCGCGGTTGAAACAGGCATCGGGGCTGTTCAACCTGATGCGCAACCTTGGCGGAGCGATGGGTATCGCCGGCTGCGCCACGATCCTTACCGATCGCACGAATCTGCATTTTTTCCGCCTGGCCGAGCACCTGACTCCCGCCAACGAAGCGATGAACGGGTTCCTTGCCCGCAGCGGTTGGGCCGAAGGTGACCCAGCCGCACAAACCACATCACTGAAACTGCTCTGGTCATTGACCTTCCGTGAAGCGCAGACGCTGACCTACGCCGATGCCTTCCTGGCCATCATGGTGTGTTTCATCATCGCTACCGTGATGGTGCCGCTGATGCGCAAGGTCATGCCACCGAAAGGACCCTCCGCCGATGCGCACTAAAATCACCGCCGCCGCCCTTGTCTTCACGTTGACCGGGTGCACCGTAGGGCCGGATTATGTCCGGCCGGATGTTGCCGCGGCCGGTCACTACCATGCCGTGGCGGAGAAGCCCGCTACGCCTGAAGCGCCGGCGCCCGCCCTCGATACATGGTGGCGGGGCTTCGACGATCCGGAACTGGTGGTGATCGTGGAGCGCGTGCTTGCGCAGAACCTCGACCTTGAAGCCTCCGCGGCGCGCGTGGATCAGGCGAGGGCGGCGGCGCGGTTTGCCGGTGCTTCGCGCCTGCCCGAGGGGAGCCTCGATGGCGACGTCACGCGGGAAAGGCAGTCGACCTTGAGTCCCCTGGGCAAGATCGCCAGTGCCTTTCCTGGTTACGAACGCAAGCAGACGCTTTCGGACATCGGTGCCGGCGCCAGTTGGGAACTGGACATCGCAGGCTCCCTGCGCCGTCGCTCGGAAGCGGCGGATGCCGAATACCAGGCTGCAGAGGCCGCGCACGCGGGTGTGCGTATATCCCTGGTGGCGGAGGCTGCCGATGCCTATTTCCAGGTGCGCGGCGCCCAGGCACGTATCGCCATTGCCCAGGACCAGATCCGCAATGAATCGGGCCTGGTTGACCTGGTGAATGTGCGCAGGGCAGGTGGCGTGGCGACCTTGCGCGAATCGTCACAGGCCCGGGCATTGCTGCTGCAGGCGCAGGCATCACTACCACCCTTGCAGCGTACGCTGGCCGCCCAACTGAACCGATTGGACGTGTTGATGGGCGCGGCGCCCGGAACATACGCCGGCGAGATCGTAGCGACCCCGGGGACTTTCAGGTTGCCGGCGGTGGACACCACCGGCGGCCCGGCACAACTGCTTCGCCGCCGCCCGGACGTGATCGCTGCCGAACGCAAGGTCGCCGCCAGCAACGCCATGGTCGGTGCGGCGATCGCCGAGTACTACCCCTCGTTTTCGCTTTCTTCGGTGCTGGGTTTCAGCTCACTGGCCACTGGCAAGCTCTTCACCAGCGATGGCTTCCAGCCCGCGGCGATGCTGGGCCTGCACTGGCGCCTGTTCGATTTCGGGCGCGTGGACGCACAGGTAAAACAGGCGCAAGGCGCCAACCGGGAAGCCCTGCTCGATTATCGGGCGTCGATGCTGCGCGCCACCGAGGATGTCGAGAACGCCATCGTCGCCCTGAACGAACTTGCCCGGCAGCAGGCCTTGCTCGAAGCTGAAGTCGAAGCGCATGGCCAGGCCCGGGACGCGGCGCAGGAAGCCTACCGCGGCGGCGCGGTGAGCCTGCTTGAAGTACTCGATGAAGATCGCCAGCTATTGGCGGCGCGCGACCTGCTGGCACAAGTCCAGGCCGACGACGCACGGTCGGCCGTGGCGGCGTTCCGCGCCATGGGCGGTGGGTGGAGCGGCAGTCTTCAGTAAAACCGCGGGATCGGGCCCAGTTGCGGTGTCATGCGATCGCTCAGGTCGAACATCACTTCGTCGATGTAGCACCATCCCCAGCCCTCCGGGGGATCGTAGCCTTCGATGACCGGGTGCCTGGTCTGGTGGAAGTGCTTGGCTGCGTGGCGGCTGGGTGAATCGTCGCAACAACCGACATGGCCGCAGGTGCGGCAGATGCGCAGGTGAACCCATTCACCGCCAGACTTCAGGCACTCCTCGCACCCGCGGGCGCTGGGAGTGACATCCTTGATGGTGTGCAGGTGGGTGCAGTCGATGGTCATGGTGGCTGGCCGCTAGGCGGGGTCAGAGTCATTACTCTGACCCCCAAGCCCTCATGATAGCCGAGGAAATCCCGCCACACTTGTCACTCTCATGTTGCGCCGTCCCGGTCCTACCCTCGCCAGGTACCCCATCTTGGCGAGGACGCTGCAACGTATGGCTTCGGACAGGGCTTTCCTTGGCACCTGCGTGCTGATATTCGCCGCAAGCGTTGCGGTCACCATCCACGGATGCCTGTCCATGTCCGGGATGGCCCGGATGCCGATGCCCGGTGGCTGGGCCATGTCGATGGCGTGGCTACCCATGTGTGGGCAGTCCTGGCCCGGTCTTGCCGCATCGTTCATGTCCATGTGGACGGTGATGATGGTGGCGATGATGCTGCCATCGCTGATACCGATGCTGATGGCCTATCGCAGGGCCACGGGCATAGCCTGCAAGGTGCGGGTCGACTGGCTTGCATCGGTGGTGGGTGCGGGCTATTTCTCGATATGGGTTGTGCTGGGCGTAGTGGTGTTTTCCGCATGCGTGGCGATGGCGTTGGCGCAAACCCGGTTGCCGGCGATGGCACGGGCCGTTCCGATCGCCACTGGCATGGTGGTGATGGCAGCCGGCGCGCTGCAATTCACCGCATGGAAGGCCCGCCGGCTGGCTTGCTGTCGATGTGCGCCGTGCAGCCATCACGCGTCGCCGGCCCGTACCGCGACGGCGTGGCGACACGGCTTGAAGCTCGGCCTTGGCTGTGTCCAATGTTGCGCCGGGCAAACGGCAGCGCTGCTTGTCCTTGGCGTCATGGACCTTCGTGTAATGGCCACGGTCACCGCGGCCATCACGGCCGAACGGCTGGCGCCCGCCGGTCACCGAGTTGCACGGAGCGTTGGGGCGATCATGGTGGGAGCAGGCGTGATGCTGATCATGCATGGAGCCTGGCTGATGGTGCGCTGATATCAGGGCCGGCTACCGAAGACCCTGCCATTTGGACTGCGTGAAAACCGTTGCGGCCGTGGCGGTTCGACGTATACGATGTATACATGACACGTCTTACCACCGCCGAGAAAATTCTCCGGGCCGCGCACAAGCTCTTCGATCGCGAAGGCGACGAGGCGCTGACAATGCGTCGGGTGGCCGATGCGGTGGGCATCACGCCGATGGCCATCTATCGGCACTTTCCCAACCGGGAAGCGCTGCTCAAACGCCTATCCGACGACAGTTTCAACGCCGTTGCGAAAGACTGGTCCGAGCGCGCGCGCAGCCCCGATGTGATCAAGCGGCTGACGAGCCTGGGCATGCCTTATCTCGAATACGCGCTGGCCCATCCACATTTCTTCGACCACGCTTTTTCGTCTCGTCGGGATGATGCACGACGTTATCCGGAAGACTTCCGCGCAGGACGTTCACCCACCTTCAATGTGTTGCTGCAGACCGTTGTCGAAGGCATGGAAAAGGGAGTGCTTAAACGCGACGATCCGCACGATGTCGCGATGGCGATCTGGGCCCACCAACATGGCCTGATCGCGCTTTACCGCGGTGGGCGCTTCAGTTACGACGAAACCCAGTTTCGCGCTTTCTACATGCAATCGCTGCGGAGGCTGGTCGATGGCATCAAGGCTTGAGCGACTTGTGCTAGCCCAATCGCATGCGTCGCGTGAAGACGTTCGGGTGCCCGCTTAGCCACACCGCGATGTCCTGCAGCACGTATTGCGAAGGGAAAACCCGGCCGTAGCAGGTCAGCCCGATGGCCAGTGCACCGCCCGCCAGAAGCAGAAGTTGCCACGCACGCCGTCGCTGTGGCCGCGCATCCGAAGTTGCCAGGCCGCCAACGAACCAGGCGGCCACCGCCACGCCCAGCACCGCACCCATCCAGACTTCCGAGGGACTGTGCACCTTCAGCGCCAGTCGCGATACCGCCACACCGGTACCGATCAGTGCGCCCAGCACGATCGCCATCGTCCGGATGCGCACGGACCGATCACGCACAAGCACGCCAGCATACGCAGGCCATACAAGGATCGACAGCGCGGTATGCCCGCTCAGGCCCGTGTAGTTGAGGCCTGGCGGCCCGATGCCCCATGCCATGAAAAGTACCTTGGACAGCACCACGATGCCGCCGCACACGGCAACGGCCAGCAACCAGCGACGACCATCGCGCCATGCGGTGGGGGGAAGGAATAGCCAGATCGCCATCCAGGCGATCAGCGGTAACAGCAACGCACTGTCGCCAAGGCAGGTTATGGCGCGCCATATCGTCATGCGCCGGTACCCGGCCGTTTCAAGCGCATTGCGTCATGGTGGCCGGGGAGATGGTTACTCGTGCAACCATATCATCTTGTATCGCCAGCCTGTTCATCGCGCTCATCGTCTATGATTTCTTTGAAAGAGGAGTATTGCAGCACCTATGTTCGAACGGATACTGATCGTCTGCGTGGGGAACATCTGCCGCAGCCCCACCGCTGAATACCTTTTGCGGCACCGCCTGGGCCCTGCCCACGCCAGCGAAGTGAGCAGTGCGGGCCTCAGCGCCATGACGGGTTACCCCATGGACGCCATGGCGCTGCAAGTGTTGCGGGAACATGACGTCGATGGCGTCCAACACCGCGCACGGCAGCTCAACACCGCGCTGCTGCGCCAGTCCAGCCTCATTCTTGCCATGGAGAAAAGCCATGTCGCCGAGATCGGCCGGATGGCTCCGGAAGCCAGTGGCAAGGTGTTCATGCTCAGTCGATGGGATGGTGGCGGTGACGTGCCGGACCCTTATCGGCAGGAGCGAATCGCATTCGAACACGTGTTCGACTTGATAGACAAGGGCGTGAGTAGCTGGTTGCGTTATCTGTAAACGCATTTCGCGAGCTCAGTCAGTTTTCAGTTTGGTTCGGTGATGTAGTGTTCAAGGACGTGCCGGCATCGAAGCGTTGGAGCCGGCTCGCCAGTGAAGTGTTGTCTTTGTCTGGTCTGGCGGCAACGCCGCCTGTTTCGCCCGACATCATCCCCGACCGGACCCCTGACCGACCTTGGCCTGGCCTGT
>Ga0307510_10003577_pt1 | contig 18153 bp, 15 predicted proteins | sample 12_EM_MG_FD_207224 | JGI IMG/M metagenome (GOLD analysis project Ga0307510, IMG submission 207224) | Populus trichocarpa ectomycorrhiza microbial communities from riparian zone in the Pacific Northwest, United States - 12_EM | ecosystem: Host-associated > Plants > Roots > Unclassified | place...
GGTCATACCGGACAGGCTATCGGGCTGGGGATCTACAGCCTGGTCGTGACGGGTAATATCGATACGGTAGCGCGTATTACGCTGCTGAAGGGACTTGGGGACGTGCCTCCGCTGGTAACGGTGCTGGGGGTCATCGTTGGGCTAAAATTATTTGGCTTTTGGGGATTCATTTTCGGACCCTTGCTGATCAGCTATTTTTTACTGTTGTATAAGATCTACAGTAAAGAATTCGGGTCTTTGCAGGCGGAGCGACAGAGCAGCTGATAGGCTCCGGGTGTAATGCCTTCTGATTTTTTGAAAGTCCGAACAAAATAGTTGGCATCGCTGAAACCGCATAATCCACTGACCTGATTCACGGTGTTGGCTTCATCTGCGAGCAGCTGGCGGGCGAGCTTTATCCGTTCACGGGTGATATATTCGAGGGGGGTGATCCCAAACTGCTCTTTAAACCACTTGAAGAAAATATTCCGGCTGAGATAGGCCTTCCGGCTCAGCAGGTCTACCGGTATCCGTTCGGTAAGATGTTCGTGAATATATTGCAATACAAAATGCAGGCGGCTGCTGTTGCCTGCTCCGACATCTTCTGCCAGCTGGAGGTGCTGACTTTGTAAGATACGGATGAGCAGCTCCTTCAGGCTAAGATCGGCATAGATATTCTTTGTGCCATCACCGCTGCTGCAAACACGGATGAGCTTGTTAATCAACTCGGTGACGTCGTTGTCGTTGTTGAAATGATACTGATTGAAGTGCAGCTTCCATTCTCCCTTTTCGTCTTCCACGCTATTATAATAGTCATTCAGGTAGTCGAGGGTATCCAGGATATAACGGCTGTCGACGGCCAGGGCGATACATTGCGTGGGATTTTCCAGCCCAGCCTCGGGGAAGTCGATGACCATGGTCTCGCTGGCTGGGACGATGACCGTCTCACCCGGCAGATACTCAAAGGCCGGCTGGTCGAAAAGGTGCATGATCTTTTTTCCCCGCACCATGCTGGTGATCACGAAGTCATTAAAACGCAGGGGCACCTGGTAGCTTTGTTCGTAGCTTTCGAAGACGTTGAGCTCGCAGTGCTTCAGGTTAAAAATGGTCCTGTTCTCCGTCAGCGTTTGCAATCGCCCGGGGTGGGTCAATGGTATGGTTCGCAGTGGATTTTTTGCAGGCATACACTATAAGTTACGGCAATTTTTGTTCCAGCTGAAAAGACAGGTACGATTGTGCTATAAATAAGTACAAAAATTAACGTTGTAACGGGGTATCCGTGGCAAATTTGTGGTCTAAACAATTTGCTATGCCTACACCTGCAACGGCTGCTGCGCCGGCTTCTTCAACAATCGCGTCCCGCCCCTCCTTCAAAGAAAGATACGATCACTTTATCGGTGGTAAATGGGTGATCCCCGACAGCGGGGAATACTTTGACAATATCTCCCCGATCGACGGGAAAGTCTTTACACAGGCAGCCCGGGGAAATGCCCGGGATATCGAAAAGGCCATCGATGCAGCGCACACGGCATTCCCGCTGTGGAGCAGGACGGCTGCAGCCTATCGCAGCAATATCCTGCTGAAAATGGCCCAGATCGTAGAAGACAACCTGGAATACCTGGCTATCGTAGAAACCATCGACAACGGAAAGGCCATCCGGGAAACCCGTGCCGCCGACCTGCCGCTGGTAGTAGATCATCTCCGGTATTTCGCCGGTGTCATTCGCAGCGAAGAAGGGACGATCAGCGAGCACGACGAGACGACAGTAAGCATCAATCTCCACGAACCCATCGGTGTAGTGGGACAGATCATACCCTGGAACTTCCCGTTGCTGATGGCTACCTGGAAGATGGCGCCGGCACTGGCCGCGGGCTGCTGTGTGGTCATGAAACCCGCTGAACAGACTCCCACCAGCATAATAGTCCTCATGGAGCTGGTCGGTCATCTGCTGCCACCCGGCGTACTCAACATCGTCACCGGGTTTGGCCCCGAAGCGGGTAAACCGCTGGCTTCTTCGCCACGTGTGCAGAAAGTCGCCTTTACCGGCGAGACGACCACGGGCCGGCTGATCATGCAATATGCTTCTGAAAATCTTATTCCTGTCACCATGGAGCTGGGTGGTAAAAGCCCGAACATCTTTTTCGAATCGGTCATGGACCAGGACGATGAATTCCTTGACAAGGCCGTAGAAGGCGCGGTGATGTTTGCCCTCAACCAGGGTGAAGTATGTACCTGTCCCAGCCGTATCCTGGTGCACGAAAAGATCTACGATCAATTTATGGAGCGGGTTATCCGTCGTACCAAGGCCATTAAAATGGGAAATCCGCTGGACAGCACGGTAATGATGGGGGCGCAGGCTTCCGAAGACCAATACAACAAGATCCTCAGCTACCTGGACATCGGCAAACAGGAGGGAGCCAAGCTGCTCTGTGGCGGCGAAGCTTTTCACCAGAACAGCGGTCTGGAACACGGTTACTATATCCAGCCTACCCTGTTCAAAGGGAACAACAAAATGCGCATCTTCCAGGAAGAGATCTTTGGACCGGTGAGCTGTGTCACGACATTTGGTTCTACGGAAGAAGCGATAGCCATCGCCAATGACACCCTCTATGGACTTGGCGCCGGTGTCTGGACCCGGGATGCACACGAACTCTACCAGGTGCCGCGGGCTATACAGGCGGGACGGGTATGGGTCAACTGCTATCACGCTTACCCGGCGCATGCACCGTTCGGCGGATATAAAAAATCGGGCTTTGGCAGGGAAACGCACAAGATGATGCTGAACCACTATCGCCAGACAAAAAATATGTTGATCTCCTATAGTAAAGCCAAACTAGGGTTCTTCTAATGGACGTCCGCCGCATCATATCGACAGAGAAAGCGGATGAGTTGATCGACCGGCTCAGGGAAAAGAACGGCCCGCTGATGTTTCATCAGAGTGGGGGTTGTTGTGACGGGTCTCAACCCATGTGTTTTGCGGAGGGCGAATTTAAAACCGGCAGCAGTGATGTGTGTCTTGGTGTGGTCAATGGCTGCCGGTTTTTTATGAATGCTGATCAGTGGGAATACTGGAAGCATACGCAGCTGATACTGGATGTAACACCGGGCCGTGGGAGCAGCTTCTCGCTTGAGATCCCATTGGGGGTGCGGTTTCTGACCCGCGGCCGGGTGTTTACGGATGAAGAGATGCGGGCGTTGGATGAGGCGCCGGCTGTGAGCTAAGCAGTTAGTGGGCTTGTCGTAACCCGGGGGCTGACCGCGACAGTTTTGCGATCCTGCAATCTATTGTAACAAACATAAGATATCATCAGCACTGCGAGCACCACCAGCGGGAAATAAGTCAGTCCGCTGCCAAGGCCGTCGACTGCCGCAAGTGAAATAAAGGCAAACAGAAAATCAAAGGTGAATCCTGCATAAGCCCAATCTTTCAAACGACGGGATACCTGTGGCAGAATGAGCAGGATAGCTCCCAGTACTTTAAAGAAAGTGAACACCACCCGGAAATAATCGGGGTATCCGAGATGGCTGATGCCTTGTTTGGCGACGTCGGTATTGAATGTAAGAGCAGGCATGAGGCCTTCGAACAGGACGATGAGAATTGTGCAAACCCAATAGGTGATCTTTGTACTTTTCATGGTGTTTAATTTTTAATGGTTATTCCTTTATTGTTAGTTATTCTTTGTGTAATTGAGCATCCACAACATTCCAAACTTATCGGTCAGCTCGCCGTAAGTAGATCCCCAGAAACTTTGGTGGAGAGGTGTGATGACCTGTCCGCCGGACGAAAGCTTGTCAAAGAATTCGTTGATCTCCTCATCGCTGCTGCAGTTGAGGCAGAACGCGACTGAATTGCCGGGTTTTAGCCGGGCACCCATCATGTCCGATCCCATCATGATCGGCGAGCCGTTCTTTATCAGCGAACCATGCAGGATATTGGCGGCCTCTTCCGAGCTCATTTGCGCCGCCATCGGGGACTCGCCAACTTTTTGCAGGGTGAGTTCTCCGCCGAGACATTTGTGGTAAAAGGTCAATACTTCCCGGCATTGGCCTTTGAACTGTAAGTATGCTATCAATTGTGTCATGGTGATTTATTTGCTTTGACAAAGCTAAAGGGCATTTACGGTTTAGGGAAGGCGCTAATCCGACATTGTAAGGGGTTGTTTGCGACAACAAATCGGGTTATCTTTACGACCAGAAGGCCCTGGAAGGGCCTTGTCTGGGGGCGAGCATAGCGAAGCCCCCGAACGAGCCGTCCAACGGTGTTGGGCGGCGAAGTCCACAGACATTAGCGCTTTGCCGGAGATGCGCTAATTTTTGGAAAAGCGCATCTCCGGCACATATTAAATGCTAGCACTATGAAGAATATCGCCATCATCGTTCCGGAAACCGCTGTTGTAGAGGCAGTGGCCGATCCCCGTTATGCCTTTACGGCTGTCAATGAATTTTTGAAGAGCGCGGGCAAGCCACCCCTATTCAGCGTGCAGCTGGTGGGGCTGACACCCGAGGTGAAAGTGACGGATGGCATTTTCTCGATCCATACGGATGCTGTGCTGTCCAATGCCCGCAGGCCTGATCTTATCATCATCCCGGCGGTCAGCGGTAATATGGAACACGCGGTAAGAGTAAATAAGGATTTCCTGCCCTGGATAGTTCAACACTATAAACAAGGGACCGAAGTCGCAAGTCTTTGTCTGGGGGCCTTCCTTCTTGCCGGCTCGGGTCTGCTGGACGGAAAGTCCTGTTCGACACATTGGTTATTCGCCAACGAATTCAGAGATATGTATCCTGCTGTCGAGCTCATCGACGACAAGATCGTAACGGAACAGAATGGATTATATACCAGTGGCGGGGCCAACTCCTATTGGAATCTCCTGCTGTACCTGATCGAAAAATATACCGGTCGCGAGATGGCCATTCTCACATCCAAATTTTTTGTGCTGGATATCGACCGGAACAGCCAATCGCCCTTCAGTATCTTCAAGGGGCAGAAAGTGCACAATGATCCGGACATCGTAAAGGTGCAGGAATTTATCGAATGCAACTACCAGGATAAGATCACGGTGGATGAATTGTGTGAGAAGTTTGGGATCGCGAGGCGGACTTTCGAAAGACGATTCAAGAAGGCAACCAACAATACGGTACTGGAATACTGGCAGCGGGTAAAGATCGAAGCGGCCAAACGACAGCTGGAGTTAAGCCGCAAGACGGTCGGAGAGGTCATGTATGAAGTGGGCTATAGCGATACCAAGGCCTTTCGGGATATATTTAAAAAAGTTACTTCTATGTCGCCCGTCGACTATCGGAATAAGTACAATAAGGAAGCGTTCAATTAAATCGATAACTTTGCACGCAAATTCACAATTCCTTAAAGTTGCGTCCTCCATTCCTGCATGATGAAAAGGCTCTGTTACAGCAAATTGCTCAAGGGGATGAGGCAGCTTTTTCCACTTTATTCTATGCCTATCTGGGCAACCTGCAGCCTTTTATTATGAAGCTGACCCGCTCGGCGGAGGATACCGAGGAGGTGATCCAGGAGACTTTTATCCGGCTCTGGATGAGCCGGGACAAGCTGGTCGATGTGCAGACGCCCCATGCCTGGATCTATACCATTGCGGCAAACGAATGCTACAAGTATTTAAAGAAGAGGAGCAGCCGGGAGCATGGGCTTACCGATCTTATCCGGGCGGATACTGGGCCTGTCTGGGATCAGCCGGTCTTACATGCTCTTCAGTTCAAGGAGATGAACCGCCTGGTAAAAGAGGCGGTGAGTAAGTTACCCCAGCGTCGCCGGCGGGTTTACCAAATGAGTCGGGATGAAGGCATGAAAATACCGGAAATAGCTGCGGTCCTGCGCATTTCCCCTAATACTGTAAAGAACACGCTGGTGTCCTCTCTGGACTTTATCCGGAAATATCTTGTCGCCAAGGGGCATGAATTGTAAAATATTTTTTCCCCCCCGATAGTCCTAATCTTTCGATCCCTGTTCTTGGTATATGGAGGGAGCCATATGGAAACCCAAAGGATAGTCTATTTACTGGAACGATATGTTGCGGTCCTGCTTACCGAAGCCGAAGAGCGGGAGTTGGCTGTTATTATGAATGATCCGCAGCAGGAGGAGCTTGTCCAGTCCGTGCTTCTGCGTTTGTTGGCGGAAGAGGCTGAGGCGGCTGGGGCCGCGCCGGATCAGGCTGAGCCTGCCGCCAGTTGGGACCCTGTACTTCAGCGTGTTTTTTCGGTCGATAAAACGACGGAAACGGCTCCTGCTCCTATAAGGAGTCTATTCCCCCTAATGGGCCTATCCCGTCGCTGGATGGGGGCTCGTCGCTGGATAGCGGCAGCGGCTGTATTGATTCTCCTCGGTGGCAGCGCCCTTTATATCCTCTCTAAACCTTCTCCGGCTACACCGGTAGCTAAAACTTCACTAAAATCTACCGATTCTATTCACCCCGGATCCAACCGTGCTGTTTTGACGCTGGCCGGTGGGCAGCAGATCGTGCTTGACGATGCGCATAATGGTGTGCTCGGTCAGCAGGGCAAGACCCAGGTCATCAAGCTGGACAGTGGTCGACTTGCTTATAATAGTGGGGGGAGTGAGAACGGCACCCCCTTGTACAATACCATTACTACCCCGAGGGGCGGACAATATCAGATCACCTTACCTGATGAAACGAAGGTCTGGCTGAATGCGGAGAGCTCTTTGCGATTTCCTACGGCCTTTACAGCAACAGAAAGAGTGGTGGAGTTAACCGGAGAAGCCTACTTCGAGGTCGCTCCGAACAAAAGCAAGCCTTTCCTGGTTAAAACCGGTCAGTCGAACACCCGGGTGCTCGGTACCAGCTTCAACATCATGGCCTACCCTGATGAAGGACCGGTCAAGACCACTTTACTGGAAGGCGCCGTCAAAATTGACGAAGGCGGTCATAGCGCTGTGTTGGAGCCTGGTGAGCAGGGGATCTTCAACGACGCTGTGATCACCACGAAGACCGTGAACATCCGTGCGGTGGTAGCCTGGAAGGATGGGTATTATTTTTTCGACCGTACGCCGGTGCAGAGCGTCATGCGGCAGATAGCCCGTTGGTATAACGTAGACATCGTATATAAGGGTACTGTTCCCAAAGATGAGATCGTAGGCCGGATACCCCGGACCGCATACGTGTCTGATGTTCTTCATATCATGGAATTAATAGGTATTCACTTTAAAATAGAAGGTCGGACAATTACTGTAACCCCCGAATAACTAACCATTGCCTAAAAATTAAAATTTATTGCATATGAAAACATAGAACCCTTTCAGGGGACTAAAATAAAAAACCGGAAGCGCTTGCAACACTTCCGGCGGAAATCCCGGCTTGCAACCAGGAATAAATGGGTCTCCCGCAAATGCCATCTTCTTAGAACGACTTATTTAACGGTTTTTAAAACCCAATCCAAACAAAAGTATGAAATCTTCGAGTCTCTGCACACCCCGATACAATGGGGTGCAGCTCCCTCCGTCCAAGGGAGGGTTGCTTGCTAAAACGCTATTGATCATGAGGTTGACAACCATCTTTTTATTAGCTGCCGCTCTGCAAATTTCCGCCAGGGGAATTTCCCAAAAAATTTCGATCACCGGGAAAAATATGCCTTTGGAGAAGGTATTTGCCAGTATTGAAGGGCAAAGCAATTATTCTTTTCTTTATAAATACAACGACCTGCGGGAGTCGAAACCGGTCGATCTGCATATGAAAAATGCGGATATCCGGGACGTCCTTGACGCCTGTCTGAAAGAGCAGCATCTGACCTATACGATAGAGAAGAACATCATCGCCATCAGGGCCATCCAGGAAGTGGCGGTGATCGTACCTATAGCCCCGCCGCTGCCACCTGCCGTTGTTACGGGTGTTGTAACGAACGAAAAAGGCGAACCTCTGTCGGGTGTGACCATCCAGGTGAAAGGCGTGCAGCGAAATGCACTCACCAATGAAAAGGGGGAATTCCGTATCCAGGCTGACGAAAACGAAGTGCTGGTATTTAGTTCTGTAGGGTACAGTCCAAAGGAAGTAACGCTAGGAAAAGCATCTACCCTGCAAGTAACCTTAACCCAGGCTGAGACCAGCCTGAATACGATTGTCATCACTGCCCTGGGTATCCGCCGGAGTGAAAAGTCTCTGACCTATGCCACCCAGCAGATCAGTGGCGAACAACTGACGACTGTGAAGACCGACAACCTGGTAAACAGTCTGAACGGTAAGGTCGCCGGTCTGACGATCAGCCCCAGCGCTTCCGGCGTCGGTGGCTCGGCCAAGGTTATCCTGCGCGGTAGCCGGTCGGCCAGTGGCAATAACCAGCCTTTATATGTGATCGACGGTATTCCCATTACCAATACTTCCAATGCCAACGGACAGCCCGGTGGTACTTTTGGCGGCACTCCCGACGGCGGGGACGGCATCTCCAACCTGAACCCTGAGGACATCGCCAGCATATCGGTCCTGGAAGGCGCCTCTGCTGCGGCGCTGTATGGCAGCCAGGCACAGAATGGCGTTATCCTGATCACCACCAAGAAAGGAAGGGTCGGTCTTCCACAGATCAACTTCTCCTCTTCTATATCTACCCAAAACATCGCTTATAAGCCGAAATTTCAAAATGGCTATGGCCAGACAAAGGCCGGTGCGGTCGACAGCTGGGGATCGGCCATCACTGGTGGCGGTCATGACAATCTCAGTGACTTCTTCCAGACCGGAACCAACCTGACCAACGCGATAAATCTTTCCGGAGGCACTGACAAGGCGCAGACCTATTTCTCCTATGCCAATACGACGGCAACGGGTACTGAGCCGAAGAACAAGCTGGAGCGGAACAACTTCACGCTCCGGGAGACGGCTAAATTCCTCAAGGATAAGCTCACCGTCGATGCCAATGTCAGCTATGTATCGCAGAAGATCAACAACAGCCCCTACCTGGGTATTTACCAGAACCCGCTGGTGGGTCTGTATCTCTACCCCCGCGGCCAGAATATCGCTCCGTACAAGAGTCACTACCTCAATCCCGATAGCAGCGGCTTTGCCCGTCAGAACTGGCCGATCAACGACGGAGACCTGCATTCGCAAAATCCGTGGTGGGCAGTCAACGAGCAACCCAACTTCTCTACCCGCAACCGTGTCCTGTTCAACGGGAGTGTCCGGTACGAGGTCGCTTCCTGGTTAAGCCTGCAGGCAAGGGGTAATGTGGACCACATCGAAGACCACTATGAGTCTGATCTGTACGCGGGAACCAATTCCCTTTATAATAATAACGGGAATGGTCATATGGTTTACAACAGCCAGACCACAGAGCAAAAATATGGCGACTTCATCGCTACCTTCAATATCCCATCCCACTCTGCCTTCAAGCTGAATGGTCTTGCGGGTACCAGCATTACGGATTACAAGACGACGGGGATCTATGTCAATGGTGAGCTGGCGGTTCCGGACTTCTTCACGCCTGGTAACATCATCGCCTCCCAGCCTGGTCTGAGCTCGATCACCACCAGTCCTGCCACGGCATATGTTCCGCCGGGTGGCTATAGCAGTCCCTTCCCGCAACACAGCCAGATCCAGTCTGTCTTCGGGAACCTGGACCTGTCCTATAATGACTGGGCTTATCTGACCCTGACGGGAAGGAATGACTGGTCGTCCAACCTGGCCTTTACGCCAAACGAATCTTTCTTCTATCCGTCGGCGGGCTTGTCTGTTATTCTTTCACAGCTGTTACACCTGCCTTCTTTCATCAACTATGGTAAGATCAGGGGTACGTATGCACAAGTGGGTAACACGGTGCCACCTTACCTGACTCAGCCGCAGAATACTTCCAACTCTGCCGGTCAGCTGATCTTCAATACCGCCACTTCGTTCCGGACGCTGAAACCTGAAAAGACAAAATCCTTTGAATTTGGAACGGAATGGCGTCTCCTGAATAACAGGCTGAACTTTAATTTCACGTATTACAAGACAAATACGCAGAACCAGTTCTTCCCCATTCAGCCAGTGACGGCGTCCCTGTTCTCTGTCGGATATGTGAATGCGGGTAATATCCAGAATACGGGTATCGAGTTCACTGTCGGATATGCTATTATCCGCGACCGGAGCTTTACCTGGAACACTTCGGTCAATGGTGCGATGAACCGGAATAAGATCCTCGAGGTTGATCCGAGGGACAGCATCAATACATTCCTGCTGACCCAGAGTGGTAACAACGCCTATGAGTCGCACCTGACGAAAGGAGGCCAGTATGGCGATATCTATGGCAACACGTTGCAGCGCGATGCTTCTGGTCGTGTACTATTCAGTGGCAGTGGTACGGCTGCCGATCCATACAAGCCTGTGATAAATACAGCCTTCAACTATATCGGCAATCCCAATCCGAAATTCCAGCTGGGATGGCGAAATGACTTTACCTATAAGAAGTGGACTTTAGGCATCCTGGTAGACGGCAAGTTCGGCGGGCAGGTATTGTCGTTGACTCAGTCTATTCTCGACAAATATGGCGTATCGCAGGCTACCGGGGACGCGCGTAATGCTGGCGGCGTAAAAGTCGACGGTGTGGATGGTGGCGGTAAGGCGGTGACGGTTGTCGATCCCAAGACCTGGTATACTTCCATCGGAGGTCGTGCGGGTGTCACCGGTGAATACATGTACAGCGCCACTGTAGTAAGGCTGAGGGAAGCCGATCTTGGTTATACTCTGCCAATTCCCAACGGATTCTTCAAATCCATCAAGGTCTCGCTGATAGGTCGCAACCTGGTTTATTTCAGCAAGAAGGCGCCTTTCGATCCTGAACTCACGTTGTCAACGGGCAATGGTCTGTCCGGGGTGGATGTGTTCAATCAGCCTGCTATGAGGAATATGGGTTTCAGTGTAAATGCCAGTTTTTAAATTTCTTTAAACTTAAGCCATGAAAATCAGTTTCAATATAGGTTCGGCTGCTCTTGTTACCCTGCTTCTTGCGGGTGCCAGCAGCTGTACGAAGAATTTCGACGAGTACAATACCAACAGCGCGAGCCTGAGTACAGAACAGTCGCTGGCTATTCTGCCTGCTGCGTATGCTCTCCTGGAACAAAGTATATACAGTAACTACCAGACCGCGCAGAATCTGAGCGCTGACGGTTTTGCGGGATATTTTATGTCCCCGACCCCTTTTGCCGCCCAATATGATCTCAACTATGGTCTGAAGGACAACTGGGACAGAAACGGTTTTGTGGACCAGTACAACCTGGTAATGGCGCCGGTGGCCAAGATTGCCCAGCTGAACGTAGCGACCACTCATCCGGATGCATGGGCGGTAGCCCTGATCCTGCAGGTGGATGCTATGGACAGGGTGACAGACCGGTTTGGCCCGATACCGTATAGCAAGGCTGGAACCTCCATCACTGCGATAGCGTATGACAGCCAGCAGGCCGTTTACAACCGGTTCTTCAGTCAGCTGGATACGGCAGTGAGTCTGCTGACTGCTTACATAGCCGCGCATCCGAGTGGTGGGACCACCTTTCTGGGGGCCAATGACCTGGTATACGGCGGGAACAACGCACAGTGGCTGAAGTTTGCCAACTCGCTGCGACTAAGGCTGGCGATGCGTATCGTAAAGGCTGATGCCACTACGGCGCAGGCACAAGCTGAAAAGGCGATGGCAGATCCCGGAGGTCTAATGAGCGTTGCGGCAGATGACGCTAAGTTTGCACAGTCTGCCGGCCGTAACAACGACGTATGGCTGGTAGCGGCATCTTATGGTGACTGTCGCATGAACGCGGCCCTGATGAGCTATATGACGGGGTACAACGACCCCCGGCTTCCGGCCTATGCGCTGCCTGCTACTGACGCGACGGCGGCAGGGGCCAGTCAATATGAGGGCATCCGTATTGGGATCGATATTGCGGCCAAGACCGACTATCAAGGATATGCCAGTCCAAATACAAATGGAGCTTTTACCCAGACCTCTCCGCAATACCTGATGTCTGCGGCAGAGTCCTGGTTCCTGAAAGCGGAGGCAGCGGTGCGTGGCTGGGCGGGCGCGGGAAATGCGCAAACCGACTATGAGACGGGGATCAATACCTCTTTCGCACAATGGAAGGTCAGCGGCGGCACCTATATAACCGATGCTTCGAGCACGCCTGCTGCGTATGCCGATCCTAAGAACTCCGTTAATAATTCTCCGGCTTTGTCGACTGCTACAATTCAGTGGAATCCGGGCGGTACAGATGAGGCGAAGCTTGAGCAGATCATCACACAGAAATGGATCGCAGTATATCCGGACGGACAGGAGGCATGGGCGGATTTTCGCCGGACCGGTTATCCCCGGCTGTTCCCGGTTGTCGACAACCAAAGCCAGGGTAAGATCAGCACTGCTGTGCAGATCCGCAGGTTGGCTTATCCGCAGAGTGAGTATACGACGAATGGTGCGGCTGTGACCAGTGCGGTACAGAACCTGCTGGGTGGTGCGGATAATGGAGGGACGAGACTTTGGTGGGATGTGAATAAGGGAAATTTTTAGGTTTGCCAGCGTCTTCGGCGCTGTTTTATAAAAACCCCGGACTTTTTGGTCCGGGGTTTTTTATGTCAGATAGTAAAACTCGTTATTGGGCGGCTCGGGGTTCAGCGGGCGGTCGTCAAGCTCGAGTAAGGAATTCTCGATGGTGCGGCACATGGTATCGAGGGCGAGGTCATTGGGGTCCGTGCCAAAAGGTTTTTCGAGCTCTTCTGCGATGGCCTCAAGAGCAACATAGGTGTATGCGATGAAGACGACGATCAGAGGTGTCATCCAGCCAAGGCTTTCTACGAGGCCGAGGGGCAGGAGAAAACAATAGATATATACGATGCGGTGTAAGGTTACGCTATAGGAATAAGGCAGGGGAGTGCCCTGGATGCGTTCGCATCCTCCGATGATATCGGAAAGCTGGTTGAGCAGCTGGTCGAAAGACTGTTGTTGGATGGAGTCGATGTGATCGGACTGCTTGACGGATTGTATCCAATAGCCCATGACTTTTAGAAGATAGATCGGTTTCCATCGTGCGGCTTTTACGCGGGTGGCCAGGCCGGCGGGCAGAAGCCGGTCGATGTCGGTAGAGGGGTCTGTTTCGCGAAGCTGGTGTTTGAGCGTATAGGCCATTGCGATAAGGCAGTTGACAAAGGGGGTAGGGTAGCTGGGTTGATCGACCAGGGTATGCGCCTGTCTGGCGAGGGACCGGGTAGTGTTGACCAGGGAGCCCCAGAGCTTGCGGCCTTCCCAAAATCGATCGTAGCTGGCACTATTGCGGAAGCCAAGGAAGAGGGCCAGGGCTATCCCGAAGAGAGTAAAGGGGGCGGGGCTGAGCCGTAGGTTCCAGCGGGTAAGGGTATCGTGGTAATGCACCAACGCCATTGAAAGCAGCAGCAGCAGGATCAGGCGCGGAAATAGCTTTGGTAATACAGAGCCCCTCCAGACGAAGAGCATTATGAACCAGTTCTGTTTTTTTCGGATGATCATAGTTCTAAAGATCGGATATTTTCATGGTGCAGAATTATATCTGCTATTATAGTCCATTACAAAGGCCAGCGGTTCGGAGGGGCTGATCACGATGATCTTGTCGGTGCAGGTGATCATGACCAGGTGGTCCCTGTTCGTACACCAGAGGATGATACGGCCAAACACCGACGAAGAATAGATACCCAGGTATCCGAAGAGGCCGCCGGAGGCCATTAGGCGATAGGTAAAACCCATCTCTCTCCATTCTATATTGCGGACCTCGAGGATATTTTCGAAAGGGATCTGCAGGGTCGCCAGGGGTCTTTTTATGTTGATCGTGTTATCCGTTATCGAATAATAAAGGGGATGTAATAACCAGATAAGGAATTGGATAGGAAGGAAGAAGAAGAGGATGGAGAACCGGAGGTGCTGGTCAGGGGAGGGGTCGAGGGGTTTGAGGAAAACGACCATGACGCAGGCCATGAGAACAATATTAGTTACGATCAGGACGAAGACGTCGTCTTGCGCACTATACCGCCTGGGCTCCATAAAAAAGGTTTTGGTAAAGATACGGCCAATATTAACTCCGTATTAATTAACCCTGAACCGAGGCTGGAAATTTTTTGCCTGAAAAGTTTTTCATTAGGTTTATATCGACTACGCGTTTCGTCCACTAATCGTTCCTGTGTATACATCTATAAACGGGGTATTGATCCCTTGTATCGTAAACAATCATTTGTAAATAAATAACTGACACATCATGTATGTCGTGTTAAATCTGATCAACCTTCCATTGATCGGCGAGGTCAATCTCAGCTCTGGTCTTTTGGCTCTCTTCTTTGTTTGCCTGCTGGCAGTAGTAGGCTTTGAATTTGTCAATGGCTTTCATGACACTGCCAATGCAGTGGCGACGGTCATTTATACAAAGGCTTTGAAGCCGATGGTTGCCGTGCCCTGGTCGGGGATGTGGAATTTCCTTGGTGTCTTTACGGGTGGAGTTGCAGTCGCGATGGGTATTCTCAAGCTGGTGCCTCTGAACGAAATGATGGCTTTGCCTACTTCGGTGGGGGCTTCGATGGTGCTGGCAGTCTTGCTTGCTTCTATCATTTGGAACCTGGGAACCTGGTGGCTGGGCATACCCTGTTCGAGCTCGCATACGCTGATCGGCGCGATGATCGGTGCGGGGCTTGGGTTCACTATGTTCTATAAAGGCAGTGTCAACTGGGATAAGGCTGGTGAGATCGGGATGTCTTTGATCCTGTCACCTGTGTTTGGCTTTGGAGTATCGGTGCTGCTGATGTATTTTCTGAAGAATGTGGTGAAGGCGAATAGCCTGTTTCATGTGCCTACGGGTGAGAATGACCGGCCTCCTATCCTGATCCGGCTGCTGCTGATAACCACCTGTACGCTGGTGAGCTTCTTCCATGGCAGCAATGACGGACAGAAGGGTGTGGGGCTGCTGATGCTGATACTCATTGCCTTCCTGCCTGCGAAGTTCGCGCTGGACCGCAATGTAAGCGACGATAAAATTTTGGTATCTTTAACGACAGTGGAACAGACACTGCCCCGGATAAGCGCTACCGATCCCAAAGACCGGGCTGCCCTGGATCAGCTGAATGGCGCGGTTATCGAAGCAAAGTCGACGATAGCCGGTGGGAATACCCGGGATGATAAAAAGGTATTTCAGTACAGGAAACAGGTACAGGCGGTTGTCAAGGATGTAAGGGCACTGATGCTGAGTAAGACAGCGGATATTTCGGCTGCGGACCGGACGGCATTGTCGGCTGTTCCGAGAGATCTGGGTAAGACGACCGACTATGCACCGGTCTGGGTCATTGCCACCATCTCCCTGTCGCTGGGGATCGGGACGATGATCGGCTGGAAGCGTATTGTACTTACGATCGGGGAAAAGATCGGTAAGGAGCATCTCAACTATGCACAGGGCGCCACGGCCGAGATCGTTGCAGCTGCGACAATCGGGTTGAGTACGGGCTTTGGCCTGCCGGTGAGCACCACGCATGTATTGTCAAGCGGTATTGCCGGAGCGATGGTAGCCTCCAACGGAACAAAGAATCTGAACCCTAATACGCTAAAAGCTATTGGGATGGCCTGGGTGCTGACCTTGCCTGTCTGTATCGCGTTGGGTCTGGGCTTATTCTTACTGTTTCATTTGTTTGCTTAAATACCCCATCAAAGTTCAATATGAAAAAGATATTAGTTGCTACTGATTTTTCTGCCTGCGCCACGAATGCTATGGAATATGCCATGGAACTGGCAAGGATACTGAGATATGAAGTTTGCGCATTGCATGCCATCGGGTCTTTCGAAGGCATCTTCAACAATACCTACAATGCGCTGTATATAGAAGACTATCACAACAGCAAGCGGGAGGCTCTTGCAAAATGGGCTGCTACGTTCACAGCGAGGAACAATTTTGCCGCTGTGCCTGTCAGCACGACCTGTGAGGTAGGGTCGGTCAGCGGCGTCATCACAAAATACATTGAAGCTAATCCGGTGGAGCTCCTGGTAATGGGCACGATGGGCTCGACAGGCATCACCGGGTTGTTTGGCAGCAATGCCAGCACCATGGTGGAAAAGACCAAGACGCCTACGCTGATAGTGCCGCTCGAAAGCAAGTTTTCCATAAACCCGATCATTACCCTGGCGACGGATTTTGCTGTTTCGCTTTCACCGGAAGATGTCAACGCCCTGAATGAGCTGGTCCTGGCTTTTGGCTCTCCCAGGTTGAATGTGGTCAATATCGTCGAAGGCGCTGCCTGGAAGACCAATGAGGCGGGGGAGGCCGGCTTGAAGCAGCTGATCCCACATGCGGAGCTTGACTTCAAATACATACAGGAAGACAGCACCACCGGGGGTATCATCAATTTTATCGCAACCAGTGAAACGGACATTCTCTGTCTTGTGAAGCGGCATCACAATATCGTGTACCGGGTATTCAATACCAGCACGGTGAACAAGGTGCTCAACAGGAGCCTCAAGGCTATATTGGTCTTGCACGAATAAAAGTCGTTAAACAACCCCCTATCGGGGGTTGTTTAACATCTCTTTCACTGCGGCTTCTATCTGTTGGTCCTCACCAGTAAGGACCTTATTATATTCATTCGGCACGCGGATGTCGGGGTCAAGCTGATGGTTTTCCGTTGGATGGGTCTCTCCGGCGCCATAGCTGGCTACCATCGGGATACCAAACACGATGCGGTTGTTGATCTGTGTTTCCCACCAAACGGCTGTACCGGTGCCGGCTACCGGCATGCCGATCAGCTTACCGATACCCAGCTCCTTATATGCATAAGGGAACATAAAGGCGTCCGAATAGTTGCCTTCGCTCATCACCACACAGCTGGGTTTTGTCCATTTATTCAGCGACTCGCCGCCCTTGGTCGTATGGTTCTGGGGATGCAGGGTGAAGTATAATTTTCCGCCGAGGAAGGTTACGAGGTCATCGTGCAGCCAGCCGCCTCCGTTGAAGCGGGTGTCGACGATGAGGGCTGATTTATCGATGTTCTTACCCAGGACTTTGTCAAAGGTGACACGGAAGCTGGGATCGTCCATGCTGCGAACGTGTACATAACCTACTTTACCGCCTGATAGGCTATCGACCAGGTGTTCCATCATCCGGGTCCAGCGATTGTAGAGCAGGGTAGCCGTCTCTACCTGTGGCTTGATGGGTTTGATGACGTCTTCGTACGTGCCGGCACTGTTGTGAAAACTAATGAGGGTAAGCTGTCCTGCCTTGTGATTGAGCAGGGATGCCCAGTCTGCCCCGGCGGTGATGGGCTGACCGTCTATCTTATCGATGGTCATTCCCGGCGCCATATGCGTGCCATCGATGTCAAAGGGCCCACCTTCGATGACCTCCTTTACGAGCAGTCCGTCGCCTTTTCTGGAAAGGTCATAGAACAGACCCAGCGCGGCGGTCTCGTCTCCGTTGGGGAAATCGGGTCTGTAACGTCCTCCAGTATGCGAAGCGTTGAGCTCTCCGAGGAACTCGCTCAGCAGGACCTGGAAGTCATAATAATTATTGATATGGGGGAGGAACTGTTTGTAGGTGCTGTGATAATAATCCCAGTCAACTCCTTGGAGGTGCGGATCGAACAGTTTTTTCTTTACCTGGCGCCAGGCGTGGTCAAAGATATAGGAGCGTTCGCCGGCGGCGTTGAGCTCCATTTCGGTATTGATTTTTATGGGAGAGACCTTGCCGTCTTCGGTGCTGACACGATACATATTGCCACCGGCGAGGACGAAGAGGGTTTTACCGTCTTTGGTCATTTCGAGCCGGCCGGCTGTAGCATCCAGTTTTGCGAGCTGCTTTGTCTCGTGGGTGCGGAGGCTAGCGACCCAGAGGTCGAAGCCTTTTTCATAGCTCGCGAGATAATACAGTTTTTCCCCGTCTTTGGAGAGCTGGGCCCCGCTGAGCATGGTGGAGGTTGACGTAAGACGTGAAGTACGGTCTTCGAGGTTTTTTAAATTGAAGATCAGCGGCGCGGCGGGTTTTTTTGTCGTGTCCTTCTTCTCCGTTTCGAGTTTCAGATCGAAATCTTCTTTGCTGAGGGTGAAGCGATCCCATGCCTTTGGATCAAAGAACATAGCGAAGACATCTGTCTGGCCACCGCGGCTGAGGTTCTTCAGACCCTGCTTGTTGCTGAGCCAGTACATCATTTTCCCGTCGAGTCCCCACTGGGGATGTTCGTCGTTGAAGCC
>Ga0307510_10003579_pt1 | contig 18140 bp, 22 predicted proteins | sample 12_EM_MG_FD_207224 | JGI IMG/M metagenome (GOLD analysis project Ga0307510, IMG submission 207224) | Populus trichocarpa ectomycorrhiza microbial communities from riparian zone in the Pacific Northwest, United States - 12_EM | ecosystem: Host-associated > Plants > Roots > Unclassified | place...
ATTCTTGACTTGCTCTTCACACCACTCCCACAGTTTCTTCTCCAGCTCAGGATCAATTGCGTTCCGATTTGGAAGCGTGACCCGAGCCCAGCAAGTGAGATACTATTAAGAGAACGGAACCTAAGTCGGTACGTGGTGGACAAATATGGAGGCAGAGATACCCACCTTGCCATTGAGCTCGCCGGCAGCGGGAGCAGTGCCGGCATACAAAGAGGTGATCGCCCCGTATGTGACAGAATATGTCGCCACCCGTCCAATACGTTGTATGAATCCAGTGGCATGACGCGCGAGATCCGTGTTGATGGCCCCTGGGTGCAAAGCGATGGACACTATGCCTTCACCGCCGTATTGCCGAGCGAGTTCGTTCGAGAATAGGATGTTGCCCTGTGGAGGCGCGGGGTGGGTGAAAGGTGGTATCAACTGAAGGGGACGGGTTCTTTACCAACTTGCTCTGGCCGTATAGCTTGGCCGTGCCAAGCTTCTTCCTCGCCGCGAGCGATTCATCCCCTGGGGTGAGCGTAGCCCATCGGATGCCCTCGGGCGCCCCATAATAATGGCCGAGGGAGCTCACGTTGACGACGCGCACAGTTCCGGGGGGTGACTTCTTTGCGGTCGCCGTGAGAACGGGGAGGAGCAACTTGGTGAGATAAAAGTGACCTGGAACGTGTTTTGTCTCAGGACATTACACCGATTGTGTGAAAGTGGGGACCTCGATTCGTACCCAAGACGTTCGTTCCGAATTGCAGGTCGAAGCCTTGGCTTGTGACCTTATCAATCGGCGAGTACATGACGCCGCTGCCCAGCATGAGAGAGACGCCCAGCAGCATGGGCGTAAACCGGGCTTACCCATTGTTGTAGAGCGTATGGAGCTCCGACTCTTTGCTGATAAAGTCTTCTGCGGCAGCCTTGACGGAAGAAAGATCGGCCAAGTCAAGCCTGAGAAAGCAGACGGTATCTTTCCCAGTCTCTCGCTTGAGCTCTTCGATGACCGTCTCGGTCTTCTCTTGTGAGCGCGTCGCGAGATAAACTTTGGCGCCCTTTGAGAGCAACACCTTTGGCGCAGTTCGTTGTTAGCAGAAGACCACGATGTGGTGGGATCCAAGGACTCACCCGTGCTGTCTCTTTCCCAATACCACCATTCCCGCCAGTGATAATCGCAACCTTCCCCGTCTGATCGGGAGCATCAGCTGCAGTCCAGGTTGGCTTGGGAGGAAGGAGTTGACTGAAGGCCCCGATGCGCTTCTCTGACATGACCCAGGATTTCGTAAGTGGGGACGGAGGCGGGGGCTAGTGGGAAGGGGGAGCGGCGGAAATGTGAGACAAAAGAGGCTTTTGTGTAAACGGGTACGGCGGGTGGCTGGGACGTGATATTTCCTGGAAAGTATTGAGTCCGGAGCAGGCTACGCCTCTTGGGCGATATTGAGCCGGGCATTCGTTGACTCGCCGCCACGATAGTTGCAAATGCGGCCGGGAGAAGGGTCATGACCGGCTTCCAGCACGTGTTCATGGGCAGCTAAGAACTGAATGGGACGCTTCCGATGCAAGATGAATGAAGGGACTCATGAACATGGCGTGGTGAGGTGGACAAGACGAACGCTTACGAGAACGAGGAAAACTCGGCGCCTGTGGGTCACGAATCGTCGCTCCTACAGTAGTCGCCCTTGGTCAACGGGCGGTTTCGGAAGCAGTTTGAGCCCTGTTGCGATGCTGTCATGTGCATTGGCTTTCCGACGCGCCGGACTTGTGTTCCTGGAGCTGCTTTTGAGCCTCCGACAACAGTGGGTGCTCAGGCGGGTCTCATGGGCAAAAAACGGGCAACGTGGGCAAAACGAACAGGGCTTGGTGGACGGTTGCGGATGGGCCCGCAACGTGCCGCGAGTGAACCCGTGCTACGGGTGGGTTCGTGAAGATAGAAGCACTGGCACGTCAACCGATGCCTCGCGCCGCGCCCATGTCCAGTGGGTTCTCGTGACCCGGACAACATCAAGAAAAAGACATACCTTCACATGACTTGAGCATGTGAAGTGGGGTTCAGTGTAATAGGTGACGCCGGTGACGTCTTCTGGGATTCTTTTCCTTGGTTGGCACGTACGTTTAGGCAACAGGCTTCCGCCAAGCATTTTCTGCTTGGTCGCAACCCGAGTGCAATGTCAAGCTCGATTCAAGGCCCCGCATGACCCGTGTTTTAGTTCTGGACATGGGTCGGGCACAAACCGTCTTATTATACCTGACTCCGCAGTCTCCGCCTCGACACGTCACTCTCCGAATGGTATCTATCATGGACCCTTAGAAGCCTCGACCACTTCTTGAAGAGATCCAGACTCCTCTTCCTCGCTGGCAGTACTGGAAGAAAACGTTACCTCATCTGGACTCCTGAGTATTTGCGATACAATTACTTTGTGTGGAACCAGGAATCTCGGACCCGCTGAGACGGAGCAAACGCCCAACGGTTGTGTTGTTGATCTCATGGCAACGCGACATCAAGGCGGGCAGTTGGAGTGGAGCGAACATGGTAAGGAATTAAAGTGGGGGGCGATTGACGCTTTCTTCCCGTCCAGTTGACGTCCCATCTCTCAATGACCCGATTAGAAGTCGTCATGCCGAATCGAATCTGAGTTGCGGGCTCGGGGAGCAATACCCGAAGGGACCGAATTCACCTCCTCCTCTTGCCGAAACATGCCGTGGTTAGTAGGGAGTACGCATAATCTCGCTTCGGGGACGCCACGCCCCAAGAGTTCAGTGGCTTCAAAGCGCAACTAGGAGGAAAGTAGTACGGAAAGTTTGAGAGTTCAATGTACACCGCCTTCTGTAATCTATTGAGAAGCAAGATAAATTTAATCCTGTGCCGCACTGTAACGCAATGGTTATACCCTGCCCCTGCTATTAATACCCTTGGAGGTTCTTCAGCCTCTGCAGCTGAGGTTCGCTTCCTTTTTGCCATGTGAAGACTGCCACGAGCACTCGGTAAGACCGAATTGTTCATCAGACATCCGTGCTATCAACCCGAAGGACCATCAACAGCGATGATCGTCCCTTGGCAGCTACGCCAAGCATGCTGTAATTGGGGTGCCCCGCAAAGCATCGCCGCATTTGAAAAGTGATCATCAAGGATGGGCTATACAGTTGAAACGATGAAGGGAAGGATGGCGTTCACCACTGTACAACGCGAGGCCGCGGTCCTTCTTCCAGATGTCACATCAAGGCACACGGACTAACAGACGCGTTCTCACCCAGCGCCAAAAACTTATCTCTCTTATCACGACCTTTGCCACTTCGGCACTGGTCGGCTAGTTCGGGCTGCCTTTTGTCTCCTTGTTGTCAGCATTTAGTTCTCTGCCGTAGGCGCTGTCCTCTTATCGTTACAAAGGAATGGATGGGAAGACCGGGCTGATTCACATCACGCCCTGGACGAATCAAAGCGCTATCGCAGCATCACTGTGCGTGCGCTCGCGGCTCGCCCACCCGCCCGGTTGCAGTGGGCGGCACGAGGATTTCACGCGCAGCCAGGGCGGTGCATCCATTCGGTTAGCCTTTCGGTTTTGTCGGTCTCGTGGCGTGGCGATACAGTATCAGAGGGTGCGAGTATCCGTACTACGGTACATGTCTTGGCCACCAGTAGTTTACCACAATCGTGTCCTGGTTGACTTGGCCCGGCCAAGTCGCCTGCTGTTTGTCAGCAAGAGGCTATTGAGTTACCAATCACCAAGAGCACAATGGGTAAGTTATTCTCGATCGTGCGACAAAAACGACGTTCCGCAGCCTGCTTCCCATCCGTTTTCATTCCTTCATTGATGAAATTCGATATTTCGTGTTTCGGGTGGCCCTTCTTGTCGTGAGGACGAGGGACACGTGTCGTTCGTCCCCCGTCGAATAGCCCCGATCTGTTTGTCCATGTCAATGTCAATTGAACGTTAATGAACCCCCCATAAAGTCCACCCGTGCTCCCCCCTTTCGAAAACAATGTCGGGACACGGATGCGGTTTCGTTTGCGGATCCGTCGTCACCTGCGCTGGAAACGGTGGGCCCGGGTGGGGTCATCTGGTCGAGCGCGTGAGCGCGGCAGTGGCGATTTGAAAATGAAAAAGCAATTCGGAGTCGGTCGGGGCTACGGCCAGGTGATGGCCAGGCAGCGGCCAGGCTTCCTTCCCACTCCCACCTTCCGCCCATCGCCGCCGGAGTATCGGTATCGGTATCGGACGACGACCCGAAATAAGCTCTCACTTCCGAAATCCTGTGTTGTATTTGCATGGCGTGCGCTAGTTGGGTGGGGTGGGGCACGCATCTGTCTGATGGGTCGCGCGTGGCTGGCTGTCCTTTGTTCGAGTTATGTGAATGCGGTGAGGGGTGTTGTGCAGACGACTCTCTCGTGTCGCACAAAGGGCCTGCTGTTCTTCTTCTTTGTCTTTCAAGGAAAGAACGTGGAAGTGGATGTCATTTTGTTTGTTTTCTTAATTTTTTTTTTTCATGGAGAAGCGCGTTGCTCCTAACCGCGTTTTTCCGTTTCCATTACTCAACGCATTTCCCCCATTCCTTCGGTTTCCCTATATAAGTCCTTCTCACAGACGCTCCTCGAGTCAAAGCCTCGCAAGGCCCCTTTCCCTCCTCGACCCTCCTTTCCTCATAAAGCCACTGTGCCTACCCTCCACCCAAATATCCAATTCCATGGCCACTGTGGTGCACGCGCCTCTTTCGCCCACTACTTCGACGTCATCATCGTCATCCATTACGATGAATTCAAGAAAATTCGCGCTTGCCCAGGTGCATAGTGATGTCTGTCTCGTGCAAGGTGTGTTGTGTTGTTACCTTACCCTCTCCTCTCTGCCTCCTCTCCTGACCCGTCCTTTTTCGTTCTCTTCTCTTCGCCTCCCCCGCTTCCTCCACCTGTGTGCCACAATCAACTCAGTGTGCTCCTCTCTCGCACACGAGGGCTGCCACTCCGCGCTCACCGCGGTCGAAGCCCAAATCTACGCGCACGAGTTCATCACCATCTTCCGGTACTCCCATCCGGCCGTGCTACACCCGTCGGACATTCGGATACTCGAGTGGCTCGACGAGCAGAGCGTGTTGGACGAGGCGGACAAGGGAACCGTCTTCCTTGCTCGGGATGTCATGGAGCGCCTGCGCCGGCTCACGGACCGGAGATGGTCAATCGGGCCAAATGCGAGGCAACCACCGCGGGTACGTGTGACCCGCGGGGGAAGACGGATGTCATGACCCTTCCGTCTTCCCGTCGCTTGCTCCGTTGGGCAGGCCACCAGTCTCGTGCTGGTTGTAACTTGTATCTGCTACGGGTAACTTAAAATCGCGCTTAGTGGTAGTAGCTCCTATAGAACGCTTACATTCCCCTCAACTCACGAGTGTTCCGCCGTACTTAGTTAGCTCTTTAAAATGTATTTCATTATGCACGTGAACGCGACGCAAGTTCGTGATGTTCTCTCCTGCTGTACTGTATTCTCCTTCCCCAACATCAGATTGCGCGCCTGAGTCAATATTCTCACTTTTCGATCAACCGCAGTACGTCACCATCGGCCCGAGACTTGGCGAGTTGTTCCGACAATAACCCCCCCGATCTTTGTACATCGTACGGCAGTGGACGGACCGATAAGCCTCACAACAATCCTCTCTCTCTACTCCACCACGTGACGGATACAGAACCTAGTGTCGATTCACTGCGGGGGTACGTCGAACTCCTTCCGCAAGACGGTGTCGACAAACTCTTGCATAGAGTCGATCTTGTCACCGTTCGAGTTGAGCTTGAAGATGAATATGTTTTCACTGTTGAACTGACGCCCACCCAAAATTTCGCCATAGAGGCTCGACTAAAAAAGCGCGTGAGGGGGGGGGGCACAAAAACGGCCAGTCAGCACACGAGTTGTGGCCCCGCGTACACAGGAGTAACGTGCAGCCTGTTAATAACTAGGCGACGTACGTGGACCCAGATGCTCCCGTCCGCGGCCTCGGTCCATTGAATGATCTTATACTGTGGGCGTCATGTAAAACACATCAATGTGGTGCGTCGATTGACTTGCCGACGTACATCTAGATGTGGGTTGCCGAGCAAAGCCGCAACGGCCTTTGCGTGCTCGATGCCACGCTTCTTATCTCTCGGTGGTTCATTGGTGGATGCGGGAAGGGTCGTGTGTACAAAGTCCTCAGAGAAGACCTCCTCGATGATGTCGAAATCCCAGTCCTTGAGGCCCTCGAAAAACCGCGTCACAGTGGCGTTGATATGTGGGGAAGAAGATTTGGCGACATTCATCATAGCTGGAGATATGGTGGTCTTGAAGCTTTGAAAGATGATGGAGAGAAAGGGCGAGTTCGAGCAGTTCTCCGGTTCTTTATACCCTAGAGCGAGGTATGGACCCGAGGTGTGCGTCTGATTTGGCCAGTCTTAATAAGCTCCTCGAAGTGATCATCGTGCCAAACAAGGATTAGCGAAACCACGCATGCCAGGCGCCTATCGTTTGTTCCATACATGCACCCTTATGCTCATGTTCAGAACCATCACCTTCACTAGCACATGATTCTTAGCTCATTACCATTGTAAAAAACATCGGATATGTAGATGCCGAGTAACACAGGGTGTGGCCTATACAGAAGTGAGCCAAATAACATGAACATCACAAACGGCTTAGTGCGTGTCGCGCTATACACAGAACCCCCCCAAAAAACACATGCAGCGCTAGAAGCTCGGAGAGGGATGGATGCCTTACGTCAACGTACGCGAACGAAGCCAAATGGCTTGGAGCGATCGTTGCGCTGTCTAGCATACAGTATTGGACGAGGCCGAAAAAGAAACCATCTTGCGCGCCGGAATGTTATGGAGTTCCTGCAATGGCTCACAGACCAAAGATGGTTAGTGGGACTGACCCGTAAGACATCCTCTGGGTGGAGAGGCCAGTGTCGTGGTGCTGGTTGCCCTATCGCGCAGTTGAATCACTACGTCCAAGAAATGCGATAGTGAAATGATATAGAATATGCTCTAGACTTCGAGCCATAAACGAACAGAGAGTTTCTTCCAGCCGGAGGGCGAAGTGGATCGGGGGCAAATTTTGATCGCATTATTTCCGCCATCCCCATTGACAGGGTAGCTAAGAATTAATTGAAAACGTGAACGTGGATTCATACTTATGATACACAGGGGTTGAAAGCAACTTCCTGATGCACATTCAATGTGGGGAAGGGCGAGAGATTCGATGACAACACACATTCAGAGTCCGCCTGGCGACGCGACGAGCGATGGGGATCACGCGATCACGTCTTGCACGTGATCATCCGTCATGCTTGCTTGCTTCGGTCAAACGGCCTTTCTGGCATGCCCCATTCCCAACTGGTTCCGACTAGGACAGCATGTCAACATCAGCTCGAAACCTCAAGAGTTTTACTGTACAGCAACAAAAGATTCGGATGGTCCAATAAGCGTGCATACATATACTCTAGACATTGGCAATTCGTATCCACCGTGACCTTAGCAGACGATCCATACAGTCGGATCTACTCCGCTACGTGATCTCAGTCCACAAAGAGTCGATCACTGCTGCGCAGGGGTAGAAGCGGCGGCGGCGGCGGCGGCAAAGTCTGCCGCAAGCTTGGTGTCAATAAACTCTTGGATACCAACGATCTTGTCACCTCCCGAGGTGAGCGTGAAGATGTACATGGATTCGCCCTCGAACTGATGCCCTCCCGGGAGTTCGCCATAGAGCCTCGACTAAAAACGCGGCGCGGAGAGGCCATCAAACCCGTCGGTCAGCATGTGTCACGTCTCGTGCACAGGACCGATACGCGTCCTGTAGGATAGTCTGGTGACGTACGTGGGCCCAAATATTCCCTGCAAGCTCAATCGATTGGAAGATATCATACTGCAGGCATAAGAGAAAACACATCAAAATCGCTCGCTCTCGCTATTGTGCTGCGTCGATCGCGTACGTTCAGCTTCGTGAATCCGAGTGAAGCCCCGACGGCCTTTGCATACTCGATGCCCTGCTGCTTATTTTTCGGTGGATCGTTCGCGGATGCGGGAAGGGTCTTGTGTTCATAGTCCTCAGAGAAGAGCTTCTCGAGGACGTCGAAATCCCAGACTGTGACGGCCTTGTAAAACTGCGCCACAGTGGCATTGACTTGCGAGGAAGAAGATTTGGTGACGGACATCGTTTCGGGGAGGACGATTGCCTGAAAGCTTGAAAGATGATAGAGAGGATGTGGGACCTCGAGCCGTTCACCTTTATTATTATATCTTTCCAACCAGCAAGAGCGAAGTGTGGACCCGAGTCGGGAGCGATTTTGCGTCTAATGTAACCCCGTGGGCCAGTCTTGAACCCCCTACGAGGTGATCACGGTGCCGAAGAAGGTTAGCGGGCGCTCCGCTACCAAGCCACACATGCCAAGCGCCTATTACTAAGACGGCTGGGCTTGTATCGAAGGCGCTTGTTGCATTCATGCATCCTTATGCTCGGCACCTCAGCCACAAGTTGAACCCGAACCGCGAAACGACCTCTGTCATGACGGGAGGTTCGGTGCGGCTCGACGTATAGTGGGCGATGCACGATGAGCCGAGAAGCGTCTTCTTTCCTCCTGGGTGCCTTCGATACTGTGCAAGAAAAGTAGTAGTAGGGAGTTCATCTGCAACATTCTCCTTCGCTCTTGTGCGCTGGATATCCGCTCGATAGGGCGGGTTGTCGGCGTCAGTGGCCGAAAAGTATAATTATTGTAAGCCCAAAGGACTTTGAATGGAACAGTTCATCAAGCTCCCGAAATAGGAGCTATCGACCGATAGTGTAGTCGGGGTTCCCATCCTTGCCGGTTTAGATAACACGTGATTATTGGCCCAGGGCAACGACCGGCTGTGAATATGAGGTCCGCAGCACGGAACGAGAGTTATACAGAAATGAACCATCTGACATGACCTGGGGCATGGTAGATCCCATAAACAGCTTCATGTGTGGTGTGGTGTGCAACCCCAAAGAATACGACGTCCCTGGCGCAGATTATCATAAGATGGACGTTTTATGTCCCCCACGGAAGAAATGGCTTGAGGTGGGCCTTGCGCTACGAGCATATTGGATGAGGCAGACAAAGGGAGTTTAGGAACCGTGATGTCATGGAAGCCTTGCGATGACTTACGAACCGGAGATAGTCCATGGAGCTAACTGCAAGGCATAGGTCTCACGTTCTCGCGGGAGAAGACGGGTGTCATGACCTTCGCAGCATCGGGGAGGCCAGTGCAGTATTGTATCCTATTACCGGAAAGTGTATCGGGATATGAAAATATAGCCATATCCGCAATCCCTCATCCGCACTGCTCCAAACGTGATTTATGGAATGGAATGGACAGATTGTTGGAAGCAATGCCCTGAAGAAATTCAATGTGCCTCAGGGTCAAGTGACTTGACTTGGTGACTTGGAGGAGGGTAGAGAAGGTCAGAGACAAGACACTGCCAATCAGACCAAGCCCGCCCGGCAATGTGCGAAAAGTTGGGCGCCTGTGACCAGCTGAACGTGTGATGTGCTCGCTTACGTTTACAGCCCAAAAGCTTCCATTAGCATAACACGTTCCGGGAATGTATTTCTTTCATTCTGAAACAAAAATTTGGGGAGGGGTGCAGTAGGTAACCCTCATTTCATTTCCTGCACTATCTATATCATATCCATTTACACAACAGCATCATACATACATGTATGATCTACGCGCTTTGTGTAGCTTTATGGAACGCTTACATTCCACCACTCACGGGTACAGTAATTGGCGTATTTCATTAAGTCGTTGAGTACTGTTTGTGATACTCTCCAACGGGTGACTGAATGTTTCGCTGATCGGCATACATTTGCGTATTTGGGCCAATATTTCGATCAGCCGCGGCACACCTTCATCAGCCCAAAAGTTCACGAAAAAAACATGATTCACTGCAACGATAAGGACAATGTGCAGCGTGAAAGTAAACACCAGCGTTCCGCATCCACCTGAAAAAAAAAAACTATCCACACAATCACACTCCTCTCGCACTCCTCGTAACGCATACGGTACCTCAGGTCACCGAGAGTCGATCACTGCTCCGCAGGGGCTGCGGCCGCGGGCTCGGCGGTGGACGGGGGAGCCTGCAGCTTGGTATCGATAAATTCTGAGATAGCAGTGATCTTGATGTCATCTCCCGTGCTGAGGGTGAAGATGTATATGGATTCGACGTTGAACGAAGGCCCGCCCGGGATATCGCCGTAGAGCCTGGACTATACAGGTAGCATGGATGGGCCAAAAAAAAAAGACAGTCAGTGTGAGTTGCGTCGTGTGCATAGGGACAACGTGTGTCCTTGTACGATAACCTGACAACTTACGTGTGTCCAGACGCTCCCTGGGACCTCAATCGATTCAAAGATCTCATACTGTGGTATCACGTCAAACATGTCAGTTCTCTCTCTCTCGACAATGTGTTGCGTCGAAGGTTGGCTTACCTTCAGCGGTGCGTAGCCGATTGAAGCACCGAATTCCTTTGCGTGCTGGATGCCTTCCGTCTTATTCTTCGGTGGAACGTTCGCGGATGCGGGAAGAATACTGGAAACGTAGTCCTCGGAGAACAGGCTCTCGAGTACGTCGAATTTCCAGGTCGTGACGGCATCGTAAAACTGCTGCACGGCGTTGAATTGCGGGGAAAATTGCTTTGAGAGGGTCATCGCTGTGGGGGCTTTGAAAGATGGGGAGAAGGGGTGTTCACTTTGCCCTTTTATCTACCTTGCTGAGGTAAAGTATGGACCGGAGTTGGGTGCAGCTTGTGTCTCATGTAACCTACCTGACAGAGCAGGCCTAAAGCCCCCGTTAAGAAATCATCATGTCGAACAAAGTTAGTGCGTGCCGAGCAATGGCGGTGGCGCCGCCATTGTTACAAACACGACAAGCACCCCAAAGGACAGAGGAGTTGGAATTTATCGGGATGCTTTTCATGTTCTTGCACCCTCATACCCGGAAATACTTGGAAAGTCGGCTCAATCCTGAACGTTCAATGCCTCCTATCGTGACCTGAATTTCGGCGCAACTGAGGTGCAAGCTGGACTGAGGAGGAGTGGTCTTTCCTCCTGAGCTACCTCACTTTCGCCTCTGCACTTTTAGCATTCTCGATGATGTGAGGCCGTCCGGGTCAATACACGGATCAATGATGCTGATTAACGCCACGGTAATTAGTGTAAGCTCGAAGAACTGTGATTGGCAAGTTTACCGGGGGTTCCAAATATCGACGTACTGCTATCCTTCCGCTGGTGTTCTGGACTCCTTCGCTGGCACATGATTCTTGTCCCGAACAAAGACTGCTTGCAATTGTGATGTAGATGACCAAGGGCCAGCTCCGCGAGATAGAATGAGAGGCATACTGAAATGGACCAGCTAACATGACCAGGAGCATATGAAACAAATAGACCCTGAGCAGCTTACCCGATCGAGTTATAGAATGTTTCGCGGAACCAATTGTCAAGTGATGGCCGTGGAAGGAGTACATCAAAGGACCTGCGAAGACGTTACGAGGCGATTTTGTTCGGTTACTAAAGGCCCAGCTTCATGTATCAACTCTCCAATCAAGGCACGTCAATGTACCAGGCAGCCTGGGTAGGTGGAGAGCAAAATAAAAATAGAGGGAAAATAGTCGCGGGTGGCGAGAGGAGATTGAACTCGTTTAACAATGGAAAGGGTAATCAGGGCAAATGGCTGTCAGTGGCAATCGAAGAAGCAGAGGGAGGTTGATTGAAGGTGCTATCTTGATTGCAACTTACATCCGTGCCATTGAAAATATGGAAGAGAAGCGAATATGGCTAACAGAAGAAATCAGTGAGATGGATCGGGGGACCCTCCGAGTCAGCACTCAGCACAGAGAACAATTTGCCGGTGCAGAGGCGCGGACCCGTGAGATGAGGCGAACGGGCAGCATGCCAACTCAAAGGGCCTCGCCCATGGCAACATTCGAGGCGAAAATTGTGCCATATCGTGCTAGTGCTGGCACATTCTTCTATCAGATTCGAGTTAGCTGACCGTGAGTTGGAAGGTACGTGTCTCGTGAATGGGGTACCTCGGCACCGTTTCTCATGGGAATGTTCTGACCGTGACTCGCACAGAGTTCAGAATTGGGAGGGGTGGACAGGTCAGGTGAGCTGACTCGTGTGAGGAGAAGGAGAGGCCACGCACTATGTTTGTAATTCAAGCTCTTCAGGGTTCAAACGTTCAAGAGGTCCAAGCTCAAATTTCAAATTTTTCTTGCTTCGATTCTAGACGCAGGTTTCCAGAACACCCGTCTGATGAACCCATCGTCCAGACCGGCAAGACCAAACAGTTTCCAGGGCGATGCAATTTGGGGATAGTACTAAGGTTGGCCATCGAGCGACTACCTTCCGTAGATCCGACGTTTGGACTCTGGCCGCGGACACGAAACGTGTCCTCGGAAAGTGCCCGGGAGAACGTGGGAAGAACCTAGCCAAGCTGACCTGGCGATCAAACGGCCTGCTGCCAAGATACACGATGCACGTGCACAATTTGAACACGTCTGCACATACCGTGTATCGCAATCGCACATTCAGTTAGGATCGGCCGACGAGACACAAATGTAGCGGGAGGCCATCAGGGATGCCTTTTCCAAACGGACGTTCTCTACTCCACCTGCTTCACACGAGTTCTGCCAGCGGCGCCTCCTTTTTATTGATGGCGGCGTACCACAAGGCATGAAGAGAATGGACACGAGCCAGCACCACTCCAGCACGATTTGCGCGCGTCGGCCCTGGGCCCCTCTGGGACTAGGGACCATTGCACGTTGCACCGAACCTTCCATTCTTAGGGATGTGACTCCTTTGTCCCCTTTCCCTGTCGCCGGTCCCGTCGCCTCCTATCTGTTCTGTGTCTCCTTCCTGCGCGCTCGGCTCCACATCGGTACCTTGCTGGGCGTACCGCTCGTCTTTTCTTTTCCCTTCTTATCTGAAGAGACTTTCCCGAAATGGAAGGGGAAGCCCCAATTCAAGGTGCATCTCTGCGGGTTTGCGCGTTCACGTCTGGGTCTTGCTCGGGCTGGGATTCGGGTTATCTCGGAGCCGCCCGATTTAGACGTTTCTTCGTTTCTTCTTGCCTAGCTCGGCCGGAGTTTTAGGTGGAGTCAGGGTGAAGGGATACCAGGGCATTCCATCGCGATTTGTCCGAGGTCTCAGCGTCGCGCCTCGACACAGCAGGGGCAGGGCAATAGAGAGAGAGAGAGAGGAGTATCTGTCGGCCTCTTTCCTCGTGGTCGGCAACTATCTGATATCCCTGACATTTCAATAATTTCACGTTTCCATTCTTCATGGCGGCCTCGTTTTTATCTTATGCTCTTTTCTCCTCTTGTTCAGATTGAGATTGTCACCTTCCTCGTGGGAACCAGCTTTGATTTTTTTTTTCATTTCGGAGGGTACTGTAACTTATCTTTGCGAGGCGTTTCAACTGACGGCTCCCGTTCTCGGTGATGAGTGCTGAGACCGCTGAGACCGATATGTTGCGTGTCCCAATCCGTCGCCCTTTCTGGACACGGCGTATTCGTCTCTGAGGCGACGAATCAACCATTGGATATTCTGGTGTCGGTGTCCCGAAGTACTCGCGTTGATGCGAGGTTCCGCGGGGCTGCGATATGTCACGGTGTACCTAGCAATCTGCGGCGGCCGTCGGTGCGCACTTTGTCCTTTAGGCAGATGTCACGATAGTAGATACACGTTTCCACGACGCAGAATACTTACTTTTTCCCTTTTCATTTCTTGCACAGCACGGACATGTTGTGTTCTCCATTCTCTGGTCGCTGCGGGAAAGGGGAATGTGTTGCATTGCTTTCGACATGTCTGCGCCTGCCTACCACCACGAGGCAGTCGTCTGACGTCACCGTGCCTCGTGTATCATGTAGCGATATCTTTGGGAGCGGTCAGCGAAAACCGCTTCAACGACCCCAGTTGCGTCAATACGGTCGCCATCTCCGCAGCTAGATGTTATTCTGACCACAGCCAGGCGGATAGACAGTCGCATTTTCAAGTGCAACGCAGTGATCTGTACGTGATGGCGCACAACAAATTTGGTTTTATGGCGTACGCGAAATGCGACGCCACCACTCCAGTTCTTTTGTTCCTTGTAAGTCCCGACTCTAGTTCCTTGGCTGTGACCTATGACCTCAGTCTTTTGTTGGTGGACATAATCTCGGCTGCGATTTGCCGGTCGGGGTGAATATCTGCGACATTGCGATTGACATTTCCGTCGCGTTTCAAGCTTATTGCCTCGTGTTCGAGTTAAACGTGTTGTGATACACGTGCTTTCGAGGCATCATTCCACCTGCCGGTGTCGCCTTCCCCGCTGCGAACAACATCGCGAACAGCTTTATTGTGCACGGGGGAATCCAAAGGTTGATGTGCAACGTGTGTGCTGTGCTAGGGCCATCATGGGCACCCTACATTAGGCGCAGAAGACCTCGCAGCATTTGGGCTGACAGGGCCCCACCAATGCGATGAGCACAGCCCAGGTAACTTGTTCACGCCATCTACCGCTGTTACTGACCTCTTTTCTTCTGAATTCCTTACCTTGCGCCCGAGTTATAACCCTTACGTGGCGAGTTGCCTATCGTGCCTGTCATGGAACTATGAGTTTGGTGCCACTCGGATAATCGATGAGGTGGGCGAAGCGGCGTTGGTTCGCAGGCGGTCATTCACTGGCATTGACGGTGTATATGGGTGGTGCCGATTACCCCTTCATGCTTTCGAGTATCGATATAAATACATGCCCTCAGATTTGGGCACGTCTGGAAACACACGACTTGAAGGGGGTATATTGTCGGCGCCACGGAGTTGAAGACAGCCTTTCGACGTTTGATGTTCCGTGCCAGGTGCCAGTATATCTGGATCCTTAAAAATATCCAGATCATGTACCACAGTGTCGGTACGTACGCAAATTGAACCAACGAGTTGGCCCTAAGCCTGTGCTATTGGATTGCAATGCAATCGATACCCTAGGCCCTGCGCCCACCCATTAAGACTAGGGAGAGTGCGCCCATGTACCGCTTTCACGCCGTCACTCGTACCACTTAGTTGTGGCACCTAGCGCCCATCTGATAGGAGTTATGCGATTGTTATCAAAGTGTCCGGTACTCTAGCTATAAGTTGTCATCCAAGGAGCGGGCATGCCCAAGCGAGGAGACAGGGTTACGCTTCCTCGTCCCCACGCGGGCGGAACTTACAGGGGCCAACGATAGTAACGGAGCGCCGATACCGATTGACTGTGCTGTTGTCGCTTGGAAACCTCGCAGGCGGGGCGAAAGGGGCCCCGATGTGGTTACTGAAGCCAAATAGATAGAGTTTTGTGTCAGCGGACGGGTTGGTTGGCTGAGGTGAGAGTGAGGCGAACTCGGGGAGACACCGGACTCGTGTCGGACATGAGGCGAGCGAGTGAGTTGTGCCGTGGCTCGATATAGTCCGAGTCCGGTCCACTCGTCATCCTTTCTTTGATACACCTCCCTCCTTATATACCTCTTCTGTATCCCCCGTCCACCGATAACCCAATCGTGTCCTGCAGCGCTCGTCTTCACGAGTCGGTCCTCGTCTCTTCTCAGACCTCCTGCGCTTTCACGGTTTTTCCTCTCCGTTATCGGTCAGACTTGGCCCCATCAAAATTTTCCATCCACCCACCCCATCCCCTCTCCTCCTCACGAAGATATGTTCACTCACGCACCCAGGCTGGTCCAACAACGCCCAACAGCCCCAGCTGTATACGAACGCACCCCATCACATGTCCCGCCATTGGTCCCTCGCTCTCGCGCCCTATCATTCCACCAATCCCCAACGACTCCTCTCCCCTTTCCCACGCGCAAAAGCCAGTCGAATCTGCCAGCGCCTCTCTCTGCGTCCCGTCCTAGCCCAGAGCCATGGGTAGACGCACTCAAAGACGATGTCGAAGCGGAATTCAGCCTTTCCCTCGTCGACGATGTCAAAGCCGAGAAGGACGCCGCTCTCGCAGCTGCCTCGACCGCGGAGGAACGGGCGGCTATTATGAGAGAGTTTGATGAGAGCATGGCTGACATCCGTGCGCATGCCCGTGCCGAGTTTCAGCGCCGGGTCGAGGCCGAGCGAGAACGTCGCCTCCTTGGCAATTACCACGGCAAGGACGCCCTCATTGCGGAGCAGCACACCATCATGGAGAGCATCGCCCGCGATAACATGCGCAGAGAGGCATCTCAGTCTTCCTCATCCAGTGCCCCCCTGCAAACTCCACCTCAGGTACAGGCCCAGTCGCTACCGAGCATCGCGCGACCATCGCAGCCCATTCCCATTCCTGTGCAACGCAGTCGATCGCGGAAGGGTTCGGTTACCACCCGCTCGGTCCCGATTACACCGTTCGCCTCCTCTTCGTCCTCTTCATCGTCTCGCCCATTCCCCTCAGCACGCCGCAACTCCATTACCCAATATTCTTCAACCCGACCCCTCCCACGTCCCTCTGCCTCCCCCGCGACCTCTGTCTCGTCCACCTCGAGCGTATTTGAGCCATCGTCATCACTTGGTTCATCCTCAGCTGAGATGGATCGACATTTTGAGGACCATCGGGTGGCTGTGCAAAGACGGGAGGAGGAAGTCAAGAGGAAGGAAGCTGCTGCCCGCCGCTCTGCGGAGGAGGCCCGTCGGCGAGAGGAAGCCGCGGCCCGTCACGAAGACGACGCGAGGCGGAAAAACGAGGAGGCAACGCGGCGGATGCGCGAAGCCCAGCTGCGAGAGCAGCAGGTCCGTGCGTTAGAGACCCGGGCCAGGAAGGAAATCGAGCTTGCGCAGAAGGGGGCCCAGGCCGTGCGAGTACGTACGCAATCGCAGAGCGGCGCGGCCCCCCTGATCGCTCGTGTGTTCTCCAAGGAGGTGTGGCAGCAAAAACCGCGACCGGCAACTGGTGCGACGTTGGCCCCCCGACGGGAAACGCACGTGCGGGCTTGAGGGCGTGCACCAGCCTCCCTTTCCGCCAGTTGACCGCGGGGTCGGTTAGCAGAGCACCCTCTCGACCGTCGTAATGTGGATGGCAAGTGGAGAAGACTGGTTTCCTCCATCCTCCCTCGAGCTGTGCTCGTCGTCACTTTTCCGCCTTGCGCGCCCAGGGGGTGCGTGCGGATGCCGCCCAGTCGTAGAGGGATGAGGGCGCTTACCGTGCGGGACGAAGCGGCAGAGCCGCTGGACCCGCGTCGGGCACGTTCCCGCGATCTTTCTCTCCCGGAATGGGAGCGGGCATGGGGCCTAACGGCCAGAGTTTTACACAAATCTACGAATACTCCGTTTGTTCGCCGCGAGGCGATAGGAGCGGGAGTGGCATCAGCCGCTGCTTACTTGTGGGTCTCAACAAAACGCGCGCCGCATTTGGCCCCATAATGCCCTGTTCGTCGTTCCTTCTCGGGACAAGTATCCCTCTCGATACAGGTTGTTCCCTGGAGGAACGACAGATAGATAGCTCATGCCGTTCGCCGAATGGTCTTTTACTGTTACCGCTAATGTACTGTGTACATATCCATATCACCGCATGTCTCTATAAATATAACTGTATTCGACTTCCAATCCATCTATTCGGTGGTACTGTATAATATCGGATATTCTTCTCGTCTTCGTGTCTTGGTTGACCGGAGTTCCTACTACCCGAGATGACAGGAGAAGCCCAGTAAGCAACCACGACCGCTCAAATTGGATCAACCAATGATTATGACCAGGACGGAGGAATAGGTAAGGGATCTACGTATCAAATTTCATAGATTCGGTGGACCCAGGACCCAGCCTGTCGCCATCGAGACACATACCCGTATAGTAATCCAACGGGACGGGGACGATAGCCACTATGCGGTCTAAATGGGGTGATAAACGATCTTCTCTATCTTGTGGGCCAGACCTTCGGGGCCCCCGAAAGAAAACTAAGCATCCCGGGGTCGTTGTCAGCTCTACGCTCTCGCACTATGGGTCGAGGAGAGGGAGATTGCACCCACCTCGATCAGCAAGACCACGTCTTCGCCGAGTACGCATTGGACATGCTCGGAGCGCAGTCCGTCCGGGAGAGGTATGTCCTTTTCCACATAGGGGATCTGGGTGCTGCGCGGCAGTGCATCGCGTGCACAGCTAGGTCGGCGCCCCCACCCTTCCTCCGGGGCGTCGTCGTCGTC
>Ga0307510_10003581_pt1 | contig 18136 bp, 20 predicted proteins | sample 12_EM_MG_FD_207224 | JGI IMG/M metagenome (GOLD analysis project Ga0307510, IMG submission 207224) | Populus trichocarpa ectomycorrhiza microbial communities from riparian zone in the Pacific Northwest, United States - 12_EM | ecosystem: Host-associated > Plants > Roots > Unclassified | place...
GTGCCGCTACACGCTTCTAAGGGGCCAAAGGAATCTAGAACCCTTCCTGTGTCAAGGTCTCCCCTATCCGAATGGCGTACCCTTACTGCCGCTCCGTGTCATCCCAACAATCACCCTCAAGAAGCCGCATGAATGGCTACACAGCCGCTCCCTTTGATCTGACAGAGTGGTCGCAAAAGACTATTGCTTCCCAGAGGTTTGCCTACAGCACATCAGGCGTCACAGTTCTCACACTTCGCTTCTCCCCCCTCTGACACCCAAAGCCATTCATGGCCGCCACAAACGTACCTTTGAGGAGCCAGTTTAACCATTAATAACCGATGGTTCGTGTACAGGAAGTCCGATCCAAGGCAACGCTGAGTGCACCCCCCTCCCACCAGTCAATCCACGTTGTTGACCCACCCTCTGCCGCTATCTGGTCCATCTCTCCACGTGTCAGACCTACCTTTGGTAAAACTTTCCTTCATACTACTCGACACCCTTACTGCAACACGAAGGATCGCAGTACTCATCCCCGATTTTGGAGTGCTGAGTATTGGGCACACTGCAAACCCTATAACGTGTGGCTCTCGCTTTCTGCTGCGATACACTTTAGCATTAGATTATGGCCCCCACTACAGTGGCGATCCCACCACCGTACTATTGACGCAAGTTATGCCGCTTCCGGTGATGTATGAACATATACCGTCTCCCAGTTGGTCAGGGCGTTTGACCTCGAGGGCTGTTGTTTCACCAAGGTGCCGACCGTGCGGCTCCATTAGACATTGAGACGGCGTGGCCTGCATCCTGGTTAAACGTTGGTTAAGACCAGCCTTTACAATGGATGCACCAAACGACCTGACCTGTTGCATTGGGTCGCGCGTACACGCAGTATTGGCTCATCCCATCTTCGAATCAAATATCGATTGGGACTTAGGGTTTCACATAGCCCAGTTGTTCAATGTGGCACTCTACCTGGCCTCCCCTATTTTCTGCGCAGGCTCTGACACCAAAGTGTTCCCTGTCCTGTGCGACTTTCAAATTGGTCCCCACGAGGGTTGTTGCAAGTATATGTTCTTCCGACTTTCTAAAGGCAAATACGCATACCCAAGCTCGGCATAGCCAGAGTTATGCGCCAAGTCAGAGGGATGTCTAATCACAATGTCTCGGATCCTTGATGGAATATATTCTCCATTTTGATCTTGCGCCCCTATCAACGCATGGCACACTAATGTAAGTAGAGCACGATGCAAACAGGAGCATGGAATAAGAGGTATTTCCACATATCCGTGACAGTAGGGCGAGAAATAGGCTGTGTAAGAACGACAGCGTCTGTCGTGGGTCGGAATTGTTTCGGTAACCGCAGATCAGCGTGGGCGTAGGATGCAATACATACATATAAACTATCGCTCCCCAAAAGAGTCGCGTGTACAGCACGTTGCACTTGTTTGATTAAAATCCGGGGTGGGTAGTATCACCAGAGCAACAAATGTACGGTGCAGCGTGTCCGCGTTGCGCGGTCTCTGGTCGTGTCAATCCCGGCGGCCGGCGGCTGTCTGGTTACATCACGTGCCTGCACTCTCCATTCTACCGTGACGGTGCTCCTCGTTGAGCTGACAGCTAAACAGGTCGAGTGGATGAATGTTAGCACCGCGCACACATGTCAGGCCTGTTTCATCGATGTGTACTACAAGCCACATCATGCACACTTGCTTGTAACGCTGAGTCGATCGGTCCGTGTGTTTGGGTTCAATCAAGCAGTAATCTCGGTTCTTCGGATGGGTTAGAACCCCTGTGTGATCCTGCGAGTTGCTAAGACCTCATTCAGGTTAAAGCCGCCGCTACACACACAACTACTGGATGCTATTTGTCTACTGGGACCCCGGACTGCATCGAATATGGCCATATACTCTATCACTGATACTTGGGAACTCGTACTTAGCTCGTTGCAATTGGTCACCACTGGCAGTACCGCCAATCGGGGCCGTAGTTGGTACCTATCATTTTAAGGTGTTCGTGACCGTTTATCAATGCGCACAGGCCTAGCTTGGTCATCGTGGAGCAGAGTTATCACCTTGACTCATGTCACATCGGCTTTAATAAATCGCCCTTTCAGTGCTCCGACTTTCCGTTCCAGGGCCTTCGTTTGAGAGGGCCGCTTGGGATTCTTTGGATGTTCACCATGGCCCATGGCACGGTGGCACCGCCCCCGTGTTAATTCGGGAGCAGTGATTGGACGCCTAGTAGCGACACTATTGTACCCGGGGCATTATCCGGTTTGAATATCTATCATGATTAGTCGGTATGTTAACTCGGATTTCTTCTCTGTGCAGGACATGGTGCGTGATGTAGACGTTCTGAACTTCCGATATCTTCGGTAATCTGATTTTGGACGAAAAGCACACCAACACCTCGTAGCTAACTCAGCCCCGCACATTGCATCGGCCCTCGTGTTTGGCAGGACGCTGTGGTCGGGCAGAATCTTCTGGAGCTGTAGCCCTTCTTGATCCGCTAACCCGGGCCATGGTGATGGTGGTCCACAGATCACATTACGCACACTATATTTCTGCCACGAATAGATCAAGGCGAGTCGTCGGGAAAACTTCGGCAATCTACAGTAGTTGCTCGAGTTTTGCCACGCAACACCGTCTGACTAGGAGGTAGTTGTGAGAGAGCGGCAAATTTGGTATGACTCCTACCTACATACCTTCCCAGATGACTCGCCCATCGTTCTGATCGATCTATGTAGAGGCAAATCAGTCCGTCTGACGAACGCCCCCCGCCCAAACGATCACGGGTGTGCCGAAGGTCGTACTTGGATGAGAATAGGGTTTAGAATCCTCGGTATTTTCCCTGTGCCCACTGGCAAGCGAAGATGTGAGCCGCGCGGTGAGCGCGTGACGGCACAGCACCGCCTTTCCAGTGTCACTGTGCACATGATCCGTCGGGTGCTACAGGGCCCCGCCAAAACATCAATCGAACGGCGAGCGATAACCGTCCTTTATTGTCCAGTAACAACCTCGCGGTATCCGTCCAGGCCCAGCAGCTACGTTCCAGATTATAAACCTTGCCGCGTATCAATGCGTTTACAGGCTTCCAGAGAGAAAAAAAAAATACGATCCCTTCTAGCTCTGTTTCAAGTCTGTCATTGCAGCACAGTAAATGGGGTGAGGAGGGGAGGTTGCATGTTCGTCATCACTGTGCGGATGTGGTGGTCGCGAAGGGAGGTGGCGTGGGATGAGAGTGGGCGAATTGGTATCTACGATCCCACCAGGTTTATCGAAAATGGACGTAAATGTGTGCTTTTAAGGGAAGCGGGGGTGAATCTTGCGCTTGCGCCCCACGGATATGAAACCGTCGCCTGCGCGATTTGTCGTCTATAGGACGCGTTTAAGCCGCTCCGAAGGAGGGACCATGGATACGGGGGGAGAATGTGTACGATATATATGTCAGCGCCGATTGGAATACGATTCTTGCGGCGAACTGTTAGACCGTCGTATCGGCCATATGTCTAGTAAGTTACTACTGTATCGAATTGACACATTCGTTGAGCTTCCAGCCTCATCACGGTTGCTGCGAAGTTGGGAGACTCGGCTAGATGATATGACGTAGACTAGGCGTGAGAGTCGAGTGGACGGAGTCCTCTGAGCACTCGAAAGCCTTACGCTTCGTCTAGAATGAAGACTAGCGGAGAAATTTCAACTCAATGCGTGCGCAAGGCAGGCAGGCAGTGGGCAAGCGTCAAGCTTGGCTAGGCCCCTGCTGCACGGCGGAAACAGGCCTGTATCGTGGCACGTTGACATGCGTTTTTTACAGGTAAACAGGCCGTTACGGCGTGCATCATGGAGTCATCGCCCTGCGTGTCCAGTAGTAGACTACAGTATGAGGATGGAAGTGACTCAGGCTCGCTGGAACGGCGGCGATCGCGATCGGTAGGATGACGAAAATTGAGAGAAAAAATAAAGAGACGAACGTGGGGGTGTCTGGGGTCCCCGAAAGGATAGTCGTGGCAGGCAGTTTGTTGTTCAAACACACGTTCAGTTAAAGTTCTTCTCTTGTTCGTCCGGCTCTCACACATTTCGGAATATGTCATAACACGTTTTCCTCTTTTTGTGTCCCCTTTTATCTCCTGAACAGTATGGGGCTGCGCGCCGTGCACCAACACTCCTCTCTGCATTCTTGTGTTTTGGGGCACACACGGCACCGACCATACTGTTTTTGTGCACACCCGTTTTTGATGATGATGTTGGCACGCAGCCACACATTCCCTAACATCGGCACGGATTTCAGCATCGCTCTCCATTTTCGGCCGCTCTTTCTCAACCCGTCTACATTAAAGGCATGATCGAGAGTTTTCATCGGTTACCTCGGAGTAAGTCTTTGGAAATGTCGTGGTCAATTTCAACCCGTCGGCCTTTTCAAAAACGTTTGGTGCCACGATGTCGTAGGCACAGTGCTATGCTTCCCAAGCTTCTGAATTTCATAGCATAAATCCTCGGGAGGACACGCCCATCCATTCTGGGTCCTCACAATGCACGCTGGCATGGGCCTTACCCAAAAGGAAGTCCTGGCTTGCATAGCAACGTGACGGCTCCTACGTGGTCAAGGTCCTGTTGTCTTCGAGGCCAGGCTGTCGGGGTAGCCTTAGCGCTAGGGAAATACGTCGTTATATTATCATAAGCTGGTATGTTGTAACGAGGAAGCTCACCCCTCTCTCTCTCTGCGACCGTTACACATACACACTCCTCCCTTCCCCCTTCCCCCTTCCCATCCTCCGCGCAACTATGACGGATGCGCACGAACGGATCACCCTGCCACCTATTAGCTCATTCGATATCTCTCCCTCACACAAGCCTCACAGTCAATTCCAAGTGGGTCCTTCTCGCCGGGGTCCGCATCTCCACGGAAGTCCGTCCTGGGACGGAAGCTCAGCAGGGAGTAACCACCTCCGCAGTGAGCTCGATGATATATCGTACGGGTGTGGGACATTTTACTCTTTCATGTTCCGTGTTGCTCACATCCACCGTTGTCTAGACCCAGCTCAAGTAGATACGATGCTCTCGACAGCTCTCATCGTGACTGCCACATTGCGACTGGACAAGCACGCCGTAATCACTCGCCATACTCAGAGCCGGCCGTCCTGGTTGCCCCATATGAGTCAGCCGCCACCACTCCTCGCCCACGCAGCAGCAGCGCTGCTCTTGATCGAGGGGGTCCCATCATTCAGTAAGTATCATGTCCTAGCTTACATCGCTTCGCGCAGTCGACTTACGTAGAGCACCCCCCCCTCAAGGTATCCGCAGTATCACTTAACATCGCATAACCGGAAGCGTCTCGCTCCGTACATCTCATCGCGAGACCCCTCGCCAGATTCTCAGGCGTCTTTTTCACCTTCACCAACCGAGAGCCCCAATGCACCCAATCGGTTACAGTCTGGCACGCAGCCCTCGCCACAGGCTTCCGCCACCGTCTCGACGTCTGCTTCAGGTACCCGCCTGCCATCTCAAATAGCAGCTTTCATCAACTCTACACCTGAGGAGGCACAGGATACAAAGATGACTGGAGTGGTTCCGACCCGGAGGCGAACATCGCCTGCTCGGAAACGCAAGGCATCCGAAATGCTCGGAGGGTCGCCGGGCTCGGAGGAGAGAGCAATCTCGCCCGAGCCAAGTGAAAGCGAAGCTAAGAAGAAGTACAAGAAGAAGATGAACGTGCGTCACTACAGGGCTCAGAACAAGGATGCGATGACGCAGCTACGCGACGCCCTTCCGGAGCACATGCGGCCACCTGAGCGTCAGGCCAAGGCGTACGTAACGCTGAGCGGTGCGTGGTGTCTTTTTTTTGAAATTTGTTGTTGTCTGGAGATGAAAGGCAGTGATTGATGTTTATTTGCCGCGCAGCGATCAAATACATTCGAGAGCTGACGACGGAGAATGAGCGACTGCGGGCAGAAAATATCAGGCAAGCGAAGGAACTGGCGGATCGGCAGAACCATGATCCAGAATTGTCAAGCTCTGGCGAGGTAGCTATCGCCGGAGATGATGCTACTGATGGTACCGTGCCCGAGGCGGAGGTGCCAGGCGACACCTTGGGCAAGTAGAGCAACTGTGGGACAAATTATTTATGACCTAGTCAGATCTCTGACTGGTCGCCGTCACATCTTTTTTCAAACCTCCTATCTTTTTTTTTTTTGCTCTCGGATTGGCACGCATGGATGATGATCGAAGTGTTTTGTTAGTAGTCACATTCTCACACTCACACCCACACACACGTACAACACTTATATTGTATATGAAACGTACCACGAAAGTTATTACTATAGGCATTATTACCATAGGGCGTCGTGTAGAACCTAATATTACCATGGAACACTGGTGTTTCTACTTGGTTCCACGTAATAGGCGAGCTCTCGGCGGTGACACGCACCGATTTCCGCTACGAGGTCCGAAGCCAAATATGGGGGGTGCACTGTACTGTACGGGAGTTGGGATGCGTCACGGACTCGGAATGATGCGGGGATCTGAGGGATCTGAGGGATGGGTTGGTGATTCCCGGGAAGGGGGAGTGGTGTCTGCACGTGGAGAGGGGATGACAGCGTAGATGCCAAACTGGGCCTTGGGTACGAACCCCGTCACCAGGACAGCGGGAAGCCTTGACCGGGTGAGGGTGGGATCTAAGCTGTTCGGGATCGCCAAAGCGACGAGAACGTGGCGACATTCCCGGTGGCTAGGCCTACGTACAACCAATCTAATTACATACAGTACCGTACCGCACATATTTTATTTCTCACATTTCTGTCCGAGGACCGTTAATATGTCGTCACTCCTCGTCTGGGCCCTCCTCCCTAAGCGCCGACCTTAACCCCATCGCGTGTGGTCGTGGTCGTGCACAGCTCAGCCCCCATCAAATAATGGTACCCGCCCATTCGGGGATCATTATGATTTTCTGTCGAAACGGCCGTCGTCTGCGGCATAGGATCCCCATGGGCTGACGCGACCCTCAGTGAAACTATCCCCAAATGCGACAATCCCGTGTTCTTGGCCATGTCGTGAGGGCTGTGTTCATGTCCCGGTTCATTCTCATCCATCCGTTCGTCTGCGGGCTCTGATGGCCGCCCACAGAAGTTCAAGGATCGGACTGAACTGTAAAAGTGATCGGGGCCACTGACAGATAATACAGTACCACCACTTTGAGAAACACATGTAACACGTACAGTCGCACTCTCTGGCATGATCAATCCATCCAACACAGTGATCACGCCCAGCCGCGACCGTGAGCGATTTATCACACCTGTAAAGTGAACGGGGGGCAGAGCGGCGGAAAGTTGAATTTAAAAAAAAAAAAAAGGGCATAGCGTCACCACGAAACCGCTTATAGTCTCTGCGTCGCTGTGTACACCATGCGATCATGCATGGGCGCTCAAGTCGGCCCTTACATCGCCCCACCGACGGGCATGAAACAACAACGATGCATTTATGACTCGACTCTTGACCAACGCAACTGACATCAACCCCCGGGAGGAACGGTGCTGTACAACATTCCAGTACAACGCAGCAGGGCGCATTGTCCATAACTGTACCTGACCAGCGCCTCATGATCAGGAGTGACACTCTGCAATGGTTATGGCCCGTCCGTCCCGTGTGATTTGGCAGTAAGAGGAGATGAGTGATTGCCCGGGACCGGCCAATACAGCGCTGCACTTGACAAGTAGCGGTGGCCTAGACCATACAACATAGCGCGCGGATCAAGAAGCCCCGCCGATCGATGTCCGCGAGGAAAGTGCTGTACAAATATGAGCACTGACAGTAAGTAGTACGTGTGGCATATTACCGGTACCTGTTGTTGAGAACTGCGATCTGATGGGAAGGCCTAATGTGGGAGACTATGGTGTGTAAGCACAATGGGGAGTAGCTCTCAAGCCATGTAAGTTATGATACTGGTGATGTGGCGAGAGGGGAAAGAGACAAAGACACAGATTCGGATGTGCCGGTCCTGAAACCGTTCCGGTCCCGTGGTTGAAACTCGACCCTCTGCGGCTCACGCGCTGCTGCAAGAGGACGAAAATCACGCTGCTCCCCTCACACCCATCAATACCTCGGAATATACCACTCTTTTACGACCGGAAGACAATTTCAGAACTATCGACACGCGTTCTAGGTCTCTGGCTTTGAAGCCGTCCTCTGACGCCCTCATGACCAGTTCAACCACGCCCTATGTGTCATCCGCAGCCAATTCCAAGATCCTCAATGATTATGTGCGTGCCAGCTGCCCGTTGGGATATCATGTCCTTTGCCTCCCATCTAAATTGTGCGAGTAGCAACTCGGTGATTCGCTGGGGAAAGGCGCATTTGGGCAAGTTTACCGTAAGTCGCGTCCAAACCCGCGTTCGCCGTGTCCCGCTCTGAACCGAGACGCGTCCAGGCGCGCTCAACTGGGCAACCGGAGAGACTGTAGCCGTGAAGGAAATCCAGTTGAGTAATATCCCCAAGGGTGAACTTGGCCAGATCATGGTGCGTCCCTAGTTGTCTCACCACCCATCAACCCATTTGGAACACCAGTTACAGTCCGAGATCGACTTGCTGAAGAATCTCAATGTATGTGCTCCCCCTGCCGCTTTGATTCTCCGTTGTTTTGATCCAATGTGTTGCTACAGCACTCAAACATCGTCAAGTACAAAGGCTTCGTGAAAACACCCGAATATCTCTACATCATCTTGGAGTACGCATGACTCCATCCGTTCTCGTGCACGTGCACCTTCTGATCCTGCCTAGGTTCTGCGAGAATGGCTCTCTGCACAACATCTGCAAACGATTTGGAAAGTTTCCAGAAAACCTCGTTGCGGTCTATATCTCTCAGGTCCTTGACGGACTTGTATACTTACATGACCAGGGTGTGATCCACCGAGACATCAAGGGCGCCAACATCCTGACGACCAAAGATGGTGCCGTCAAACTGGCCGACTTTGGTGTCGCCAGTAATACGACTGCTGCCGGCGCAGCAAGCGATGATGCGGTCGTAGGGAGCCCATACTGGAGTAAGCCCTATCTATCGTGTTCCGCGTGTTGTACACCCTGATTGACTGATGTATCTAGTGGCACCTGAGGTTATTGAACAGTGCGGTGCCACCACCGCATCTGATGTTTGGTGACTTTGGGTTCGGAATTTGCATTGGCGTCTTCATCTAATATTTTGTTGCCATACAGGAGTGTTGGCTGTACGGTAATAGAATTGTTGGAAGGGCGCCCACCGTACCATGCCCTGAAGCCTATGCAAGCACTATACCGAATCGTTCAGGATGACTCCCCACCGATACCCGAGGGAGCATCGCCCATAGTCAAAGACTTCCTCTATCATTGTTTTCAGAAAGACTGCAATCTTCGGATATCTGCCAAGAAGCTTTTACGTCATCCGTGGATGCTGTCCGCGAAGAAGCAGATGGCCGACGGGAAGCGCAGAAGCGGAGAGGTCCAGGGCTCGCGTCCGCTGAGCAATTACAACTTTGACGAGGCCGTGCTCAAGGTGCAGGAGTGGAATGAGGCGCTCAGATGTGGGTCTGCAGCGTTTTTGACGTATAACATTACCGAATTTCTTTTTTCCAGCTCCCTCGCGGCCTTCGAAACATAACGGGCGAGAGCACTTGGACATCCCTCGACAGGAAGTACCGGCCTCACCAATAAAACCGCGATTTAATGAGGCTTCCTCGCCTGCGGCCCTTGCCTCGTCGTTGAGTGTGTTCCCCACTTCATCTGCCGCAAGGAAAGTGGTTCCTCCGACAGCTGCAAAGAATGCTGCACCACTGGCTTTACCTTTGCCAGCTGTTCTACGCCAGCCCGAAGAACAGACAGATAACTGGGATGATGATTTCGAAGAAGGAATATCGTTCTCCAAGCTTCAAGGTATTCCGCATTGTACACCCCACATGATGGAGTGTTGATATTTGCTCTATCAGCGCTCGAAAAGTCGACAGCGGACGAAGAAAGGCAACCCGAACATGATGACAATGCACAGACGATCAGGCCCACTAACCGTTCTCCCCGCTCGGCACCGGGCGTCATTTCCAAGTCTCCGCCGAAGGACATAGGCCCTATCATTGAGGATTACTCAGACGTTGGCATCGACGAGGATGACGAGTGGCAAGAGAAGTTCGCCGACTTTAAGATGAAGACATCTGTCCGTCGTGGGCTATTCCACCCAAACGACATCAAGACTGTTGGGCTTGCGCCTTCGTCTCCCGGCGCCAAGTCTGCGCCTCTACCCGACGTGAATGGCCCCGGACACTCTCGCGCTCAGTCGCACCCTTTGAACGCGCCCACTCCGTTGTCCGCAACGCCGTTTACGGCCCCTTCCAGAGCTCGCTCGCACTCGCGCTCTCCGTCGTTCGCGGGCTCCTCCAGTGGTTCTTTGGGGAAATCGGATGCGCAGAAGGCGGCCAGCCAGGAGTTCAACAAGTACGCAGAGGACGACGACGAGGATTATGACGATGTGTTTGGCAAGCCGAACGGATCCTGTAAGCGGTCCCGTTCTGTTGTATTGTCATGTGATATTATGCCGATTGAGCTGACTGTGAACCCGTCTGCGTAGCGCTGGAGCACCCTGTACAGACACTGCAGCTCAACACCCGGTTGTCAAACAAGTCTTGGGTACGTCGTGGTTACCCGCAGGCTCCGAAGCGCGGTCGTACTGATGGCTCGGTAGCTTGGAGACGAAGACACAGACGAGGAAGATCCTTTCGCCGAGGTGCGTACATGGGTCGCCACAGTATGCCGCTATTGTTGAGACCATTACAGATCGACGAGGGCTTTGCAGAGGATGACTTAGAAGCCAATTTGCAACGTGACAAATACGCGCGGCTCACCACCGCAGTCAACCAGCTCATCGACGAACTGACACCCTCGGCGCCTGATTTCCAGCTCCGGGACGCCTGTGATCAGCTCGTGAGTTATCGTCTCGTCCCACTCTTTCGACCGCATTGCCCGTGTTGATGCCATGCCTGTAAATAAGTTGAGTATCATGTCCGATGCTCCAGAGATGCAGGGTCAGCTTGTTTCAGCCCATGGAATGCTCGCGATCTTGGAGGTACTAGAGGGACGGGGGTCTCGTGAAGTCATCATGCGGTTCCTTCAGATAATTAATCTGGTGAGCTATATATGTTTTGATTAATGGCATATATGTACTGCGTGTTGACTGTCCCGCGTTTGGCAGCTGGTCACGGCCGATGCCAGTTTTCTGGAGGGTTTCTGTCTGATTGGGTGCGTAGTCTTCTCGCCCTCCCGGCTTCGCAAGCGACGAAGCTGATCTCTTGCGGAAGGGGGATTCCTGTTATGATGGGTGCGTAGTCATGCCCCGATGTAGTCTCGATGGCCATTTCATACTTCCTGCAGGTTTTACCTCTAAACGGTATCCTTCCGAGTGTCGGCTGCAGGCTTCAAACTTTATACAGTTACTATGTCACACATCAGTGCTGACCTTACAAATGTTTATCTCGTACGTCCTGCATTTTTCGTTATTGGTTACAGTGACGAAACCTCCTTTCCCCTTTTCCCTCAAAGCTGTCGAGGGTTGAAGGTCCTGGTCGACCTCCTAGATGAAGATTTTGCCGAGCAGAGCGAGCTCATCGTACACGCGCTCAACGGGATTGGGTCCGTGTTTGAGCTCCAAGGTCCGACTTCAACGAAGAATGATTTTTGCCGGCTGTTCATCCGAGAGGGTTTGCTCGATCCGTTGTCATCTGCTCTTCTAAACGTAATGGCGAGCCGCGGCGATGCGGCGGCAGACATGAAGCGGAAGATAATTCAAATTTTGCTCGTGTTCTGCCAAGTGTCGCAGTCCGATATCCACGTTCGCAATGCGCTTGGTACACGGAAGGTCGTCCGACGTTCGTATCTTGCCCAGAGGGATTCTACCTAGGATTCGTCGTTAACAGGTGGCCGTTAACATTTTAGGGTTGTTGCGTGCGTGCGAACTCCTTGAGCCGGAGTATCTGGTCCATATGCTCAAAGCGATCAAACATCTATCCATGAACGCCACGTTGCTCGAAGTTCTCCAGAATGCCAATGCCATCGAGATATTGACCCGGATTTTGGGCGAGCAAAGCTCAGGGCTCCATAGTGCGGTATGTCATTGAAAACGATGCTCGCTTTTTGGTCTTTTCCCAGCTCTGACGTCATCCATTTTTGTTAGGAAATGTCTAATCACATATTCCAGACGTGCTACAACCTCTGTCGGTTGAACAAGGGTAGACAGGAGGAGGCCGCGCAGGCGGGCATAATACCTTTGCTCGTGCGCGTGATCGAGTCGAGTTCTCCTCTCAGACAGTTCGCACTTCCTATTCTCTGCGACCTCGTCAGCGCGGGAAAGAGTTGTCGAATGTTGCTGTGGCAGCACGATGGGTTGGCGATGTATATTCAGCTTCTCACAGACCCTTATTTCCAAGTCAGCGCCCTAGAGTCTATTCTGTCCTGGTAAGGAAGGATATCTACGAAAGTGAAGGCTTTTGTCGGAAATATCGACTGATACCCTCTAAACCCTTTCATAGGCTACAAGAGGAGACGGCACGTGTCGAGGACCAGCTGGCCAAACTAAAGTCCCTCGACGGACTTCTCAAGTGTTTCGTCTCGGCCAAAGCAGGCTCGTTCGAGAACTTACTGGATCCCTTCCTCAAGATATGCCGCCTCTCGACCCCGATCGCCATCGGTATCGCAAAGGCCCAATTCTTCCGGCGTATCACAGAGAAGCTGAGCAACAGCAAGGCAGTCGTGAAGCTCAACCTCCTGCGGATCCTGCGCACCGTCTGCGACGTGCATCCGAACCGCGCGATACTCGTCGAGCGTTACGGCATCTACGAAGCTGTCTCGTCTCTGCGGCGCGACGACGGCGCGGTGCTCGTCCGCGAGCTCGCGCGCGAGATTGAGCCTAGCCTTGCCCCGGCGCTCAAGCCATCCCTCAAGGGTGTCGACACGCCCAAGAGCGCGATCGCACCCAAGAAGCGCGCGCGCCGCACCGCGAGCGATACCTCTGGCTTGGGTACACCCTCGCCGCCTTTCGGTACAGGGCCGTTGATTGCGCGTGTCACGAGCGCCGGTGGGGGCACTGCTGGCACAGGTGTCGGTGCGGATACGAGCAAGGGCCCCTCGCCGCGACTCCGCGTTGGTGATATTCCGTGGCTATCCGGCGTGGGCACGGGCCGGCGTTGAAACACGCAGCAACTTGTACACTATTTTGCATATCTTTTCGTTGCCTTTCCCTCTCACTTTTTCTTTTCCTCTCCTCTCTCACACACGGATCCTCCCACTCTCGTTTCGGAACCTGGTCGGTCATATTCGCGCTTCTCGGACGCGATTGTCTATGTTGCTCTATTGTCGCACACGCTCGTGATTCAGCATCGTTACCCACTCTCCATCATCGCCATTCCTTTGCATCTCGTGTTTTGATTATGAGTAACGCCTTACACATTACTGTAATAGAGGTTTGATACCCATTAATCGAGTGGTGTTTCCTTCGGCTCCTTATTCAATTAGGGTCTGCCAATTCTTTCCACCAAGCTGCTTGGGGGTGATCGCCGACGCACATACCAATTACAGATATTAGAGTCGACCCTGACCGATACAAACAAAAACCCGAGCTAGTTACTACCATAGACTTCCGACCACACCCAAAATGTATACAAAATCATAACGGCGACCGCTGACCCAATAAATAATATAGCCTACACTTACGTCATGCGGTGCCTAACCGAGGCTTTATCTTATCGGATGGGCGCTAGGCGTCATATTCTTTTGTCACTGTCCCCGTCGAGAACGTGTCCATCGCAAAGTACGGATCGTTCTCGGACGTCGTTGGTGCCGCTGGTGCGTCCCTAGATGGATCGTGCATGAACGTGACGTGCGGTGTGGACCGCGTCGCAGGCATTGCGAACGTAGGCGGGGCAATTGACACCAGCGGATCAGGCGAGGGAAAACGCCTGTGACTGAAGGGCCTGCGGGGTGCGTCGTGGTTGATAACGCCATCTGGACGGTGGCCGAATTCTCTCAAACCAAGTGAAATCCGAGACATCATCGCTACTGTGAAACTATAGAGCAGGGTGGTTCAGGGCGTGGCGTAGGATAGGAACGGGGGACTGGGTTTGGCGTACCAAAGATGGAGCCTGGATTCAAAGCGAGGGTGATAAGACGCTGAAGACCAGGGAAATAACGAGTGTGGCATACTGTGCGGTTATGTTCCGGATTCCTTGATCAGCTTGGACAGCGACTTGAACCGTAAGTATGAGGCTGATGGAACAAATGACACTAAATCAAGGGCGTTGCGTCCGCAGATGGTAAAGGCAAGAATGAGCGTATCCACGTACAAGTAATAGACTAAACCCTGTTCAAGCAGGACACGGAACATCCGACTTGAATTTCTGGGACTGGAATATACAGACCGTCCCGCGCGATTGAGCGTGAGGAAGACGACGATTGTGTCATATAAGAGAGGAATCCAAGCTGTCGAGGCAGCGAGAGGACCACTAGATCAGGTGTAAGCTTCGATCGAGCCTTCTAGGCATTGTGTGGACGACCTACGGCACTTTTGGGTCTATGATCATCGTGCAACTCTCGACACCAGAACCGGTCACATGATGCACGGCTGTGGCAATATCGGTGGAAGGAACGATGCGTCGAGGAGTGTGGACGTACGAATACCGCGCGTCAATAAGTAGGAGTTAATTCCAATGAAGGTGAAGAAGATAGCAAGCACGAAAGCCTGAACTGACAAGACTCGTGCGTACAAGGCACGAATACTGAGGAGAAATGTCAGGGACTCGGATGTCGGAGGTCTTGGAAGGTATCCCCAGAACTCTTACCGCAAAAACATCATGAGGGCGGCTACTGAGATTCCCGTCATTGTCATCGCGCCTTCCATTCTTACAAAGCTGCTACACCTGGGGGTTTTTGGGTGTTTCGTTAGGCGTCGAAGACCACCAAGGCAAGAAAGAATGTGGCCCGGGCCGCGGGCCGACTCACGACTATTACGTAATCGCCCCGATCATCTCATCAAGCAGAACAAAATCCAAAGAGAATCGACGGAGGAGACTCACTCGGGGGGTCCATGACGTGCTGAAATATGCGAAAATATTTACGCAGAAGCTTAGGGGAATGATATAGCGGTTCTGGGAAGGAAGTTGAGTGACCAGAGAAGGGTGCCAGTGGGTGGAAAGTGAGCACTTACGAAGAGGAAGAGGTAGACAGCTAGACGCAGTCCTCCTTAGTCAACGGCACGGCGATTTGAGGCAAAGTTCGGAACTCACCTAGCCCCTTCCTGCCCTTCCATATGTATTCGACCTGTTCTCCGGAGCGTTATATCACCGAGAAGACACTTCATTTACACATGGCAGCCTGAGTACCCACTTCTTGATAGAGACTTATGATGTGATCCCAAATCAGAACTGTGAACCCGGCCACTCCGACGTACTAAACCACACACGGTTGGTACGATCAGCGGAGGAGGGGGCAGGGCGCACTTTGGTCAACATACTTCGCGTTGATCAGTGATAGCCAGGGAATCTAATCACGTGAGAAACGCACGAGGCTCGGACATCATCGATCATGTCTTGCTCAGTCGCCATGACGCAGGTAGGTTAACTGGTAATAGATAGTCTCAGGAAGGGAGCGAGAGGGGGGATACTGGGGCCTTGGGGCCTCGGGAGTTGCGGGGCTTATGTACAGTCAGGTAACGGGACGTCCACCATGAGGCGATCCACCTCGCCGAGAGCCCGGGTTCAATTATCCACGCTCATCCACGTCGAGTTACTATCCCAGGGACCCTGGAAATCCGTGTAATTCATCAAAATGAGGGCACATCGTGCATCCGCGATTCTACCAACTGTTTCGAGTTGGTGCTTCTGAATTTACTCGGAAATCTCGTTACTGTTCGCCAAACACTTGATGCATTTCTCGAGCATGAGGACCACAAATCTCGGTGCTCTTATGACCAGACTGGACAGCATGTACAAATCAGTGCTCACGTACATGAGGCTAATAACACTGGTCTCTCATAATAACGTGGGCATGGGAATTCAATTACGCCCAGAAATCGTCAGGTGCATTGCCATTCATGTGAGGGACATTACGGATCGCAGTAACCAGTCATACAGTTCATCAACAGTTGTTGGAGGTTCAGGGTGCCATCACTGCGAGGTAGCTGCCTCGATGAGGTCAGCCTTGCGTCTGTAGGTATCATATAGAGGACTGTACACAAAAAGCCATTAGATAATTATCATAATAAAAGCCATCAACTCCACCGCCACCGCCACCGACTATGACAAAATCTGGGGGAGGGAAGGAATGGGACCGTCAGTACAGCCATAGAAAGGATTACGAGAATAACAGGCATACAGCAATCAATACAATGGCGACCACAATTATGAGGATGAGGCCGAGGCAAGCGGCCCGACGACCGGCTTTCCGCTGATACTCTGATGCGGTTGACAGCTCCTCGGCGGCCCCAGCTGTGTCCACGGCGATAGAGTAAACGTTTGACTCGATATTATCTGTGAGACGTTAGGGCGGTATATATTGCGTCAGCCGGCAGAGATTACGGGGGCGTTGAGTGGACTAACCGAGCATGCCGCCCTGCTCGTGTACAAGCGTACCGAGGTCGCGAAAAATCTCGGAGAGTTCATGGATACCAGTCTCTATCTCTCTAATCTCAGCTTCGCGTTCCTGGATGAGGGATTCCTGGTACGCAAGTTCATGCGGAGAGAGCTGTGATTGCAGAGCTTGAGCCTGCAATTGCTCGGGTCCAGCTTCCGTTTGCTGACTCGACCTACAAGATGGAGATGGTTGGTGTTGGTCGTGTACTGATGAGATTGCATGAAACGGGGCAGCCCTTACTCACGTTGCGGGGTCTTCCTCTACTGCCAATTTGACGCTCTTCACAACCGTGCGCTGTTTCTCGGCGCTGACTTGCTGAGCCCGTTGAAAAGCAACGAACGATAACTGGAAATCGTGCGCAGTCTTCTGCATTTGAGTCTTCTTACTTGGCTGCGCTTCTGTCAGTTCTGGCCGCCCCTGCACGACCTATACAGGGCTACAACATACCAATGTTGCCTGCAGCGCCGCCAGTTTCTTCAGGTCGTCAGACCCACGCTTTGTCATAGCACGCGTCGTCTCCGTGAGATCATGCCTTGCATGACAGTATCAGGGTACAACCGCATTGTAGGAGTCATGAGTGGAGACGCACAGGCTCTTTCGCAGAGAAGATGAGTCACGGGGAGTGCCTAGCTGGTCGACGAGCTTGAGAATTCCTTGTACGTTGGCATTGATCTTGAAGACTTGGAGTGCGAGAGAGGGCTGTAAGTTAAGGAACGCTGCTTCCTCCCGCGACTGTGGTGCATCCCGGGATGAAGAGTAAGAAGGCTTGTTTGACCCCGATTCAATGTCCTGAAAGCTCATGGCTAGCAATAGATTGAGTTAGTGGGTAGAGGAAATGGTCGCAAGAGTGAAACGGAGCGAATACCACGCGGCTGGCACATTCCCGAGTCGAGTCGAGTCTCCCTCGCCACGTGGCTTGGCTACACCGCACTCTCCCCTTTCCTTGTATTTCCCCCCACTGGACAAAAAAATGAGTGCGAGCGCAGTTCGCGCAGCTACAACTGCAACTCGCAGTTTACGACCTGTTCGCAAAATACGCAAACTGGTCCATGACGACCGTGGCCTCCCCATTCCCCACGCCGGCATCGTCGTCCGTGACACCCACCTCTCCCGCCTCGGCGAGCACTATCACAACACTCTTGCTAACGATCTCCTATACATGACCTACAAGCACGAGAGTGGTCCGCGTCCACCACCCCGCAGCATCCGCCTCATGTACGACCCGGAGGACCCATACGTCAAGCTGCGACAAAACCCACCTGTCGGCGGCTCCCAACTTGGCCGCAAGCCCGCACCCTCGACAACCGCGGAGAACGTTGTCCGTCTTGAGCGCATACAGCTGCACACCATGGCGAAGGATGCCCTCGTCAGCCGACAGAACCTCCTCGGGCCCATCATGGCCCTGCGCGCGCTCTCCGGCGAGACAGAACAAGGCGGCGGTCGCCGCGGCAGCACGGGCGTGCAGGTCGTGCGCGGCGTCAAGTCCGTCGGCGGCTGGGTGCGCCCGGGGCTCCCGCTCGGCGCCAAGG
>Ga0307510_10003582_pt1 | contig 18132 bp, 9 predicted proteins | sample 12_EM_MG_FD_207224 | JGI IMG/M metagenome (GOLD analysis project Ga0307510, IMG submission 207224) | Populus trichocarpa ectomycorrhiza microbial communities from riparian zone in the Pacific Northwest, United States - 12_EM | ecosystem: Host-associated > Plants > Roots > Unclassified | place...
CAGGAATTCATTTTCCCCAGAATTCACTTTCCAAAAGAAAACAAATTTTCTGCAAACAAACGGAGCCTATATATATAATACTAGCCTGATTAGAAGATCAATCAAATATTTATTGGTTAAGGGATGAGTGTGTCTATCGTTTTCTTCTTCTTTTTTTCTTTTTATTCGTCAAAAGTCAAACTGTATGTATTCTTTATATAATAAAATTGGATCCAATATATCTTTATTGTTAAAAGAATCGGTCCGAATTATAACCTGTTTAAGGTTCAAATCACATATTAAATGAGTTTACTCAAATTAAACCGGCCAATTAAAAAATAATATTATTTTAAGATTTATTTTTAAATTACAATAATATTATTTTAGAAATTAAAATAAATAAATAAAAGGTTTCATACTAAGATTTTGACGAGCTAACCATTCAATTATTATAAAAACAAAAATCATGAGTTAATTAACCCATTAAATTGAGTTTGAACTAATTAAGTCCTTACTCAATCCAACATGAAATTTAATTCAAATCAAATCTTGGATAGGTGAATTATTGAATTAATTTACCGGGTGGATCTCTAAATGTAAAACTGACAAAAAACAAATTCACTGATAAAAATTACTTACACTCCTTTAACAGTACCATCGAAATTAATCGCCACTTAATCTTTAACTATATTTGGCCACACAAATCAAATTAAAGTATACTACAATACAATGCAGTACTAGTAGAACATCACTACATAAATTGCATCGAATTGGGAATACTAAGGAGTATAATTAGGCCCACTTCAAGCAGCTAACTAACCATTAAGTAAGGAATAGTTGGTGACCAAAGCCAAGGCATTGCTAGTCAACTGTGCTATGTTCATAATCCTTCCCCTAACAGCTCTCTTCAAATTACCATTCATAGCATTCCCTGCGAAGCCATCACTGCATGTGCTCTCATCAGTCATAGCAGCACTGACCCAAGTTCGCACATCACTTATCATCACCTCAAAGTTGGACTGTTTTGCATGACCCATTTCATCAATGGATTCTCTAAGCTCATATACCGCATCACTCAACTCCTCTACACAATCTTTCATGGCCGATACCTCCTTCGGCTTCAGGCCATGGCTTTGAGAGAGCTTGGACATCATGGTTGACGTTGATTTAGCTGATGATAGTGTTACATTAAGGGCTGCACTTGCTATGAGCTTAGGGCTTGTTTGGATTGTGCGTGAATGGATTGAGAGGGAAGTATAGCACAGTCTTGGATAAGTTGTAGTACTACAAGATGTTCTTATGAATTCTATGCTGCTTTGTGGGGTGACTGTAGCAGCTGAGCTAGAATTTATGAAAAAACTGATGGCAATAAGAATAAGAGACTTGGAAGTTAAATCTGCCATATCTCTCTCTATATTTTTCTCAAAAAAGGGAAGTGGTTATAGATGATGAAAATAGGGACGGAAGGTTCCCAATTTATAATGCCAAAAAAGTGGTTTAGCATGTTCTACATAAGGGACCGACCACGTTTATTTATCCCAATTAAGCATAATGGGACTCTATACCATAGTTATCCGATTTTCTCTAGAATATGACCTGATTCAAGGTGAGAGACATGGATTTATTAGGTTAATTTACAAGTTTCGCGAGTTGATCTATATTTATTTTAAAATGTTATTTTTTATTGAAATGATATCATTTAAGAAAAAAAACAAAAAAAAAACCTAGAAAAAATTGAATAAATAAATTAAAAAATAAATTCATGAAATTTATCCATCCAGATCTCACTTAATTAAATCGAGTTAATTGAGTTACGAATTGATGCGCATAATCACCTGGATTTAACCAAATAAAATTCATAAATAAATTAAAAAAAAGCTTGGTCGGCTTCAAATCCACACTTGACACTTAAACACATACTCAACAATTTATTATTTATTACTTATTATCTTTGCATGAAGTATATGATCAAATATGGTTTTTTAATAAATGAGAAATTAGAGATTCTGCAGTGATTATTTAACTTAATTAACATCCACTTCCACTTCTTTGTAAGAGGTAAGAGTTATCCAAATTGAGACAATCCTTAGCAAACTGTACAGACAATACCTTTAATTTTAGTAATTTTTATTGAATTTTACTTGTATTAGAAACGGGAAGAACTAAATTACTGTTCTTAAGATATTCTATATAAGCTTTTATGAACCGCTCGATTAAGAGAAAACAATATAAGATATTTCTCAAAAATATCTCAACTAGAACTCCCAGTACAATAATTCATATGCCCCACGATTTTATTTCATTTTATTTAGGGGCCATATTGATTAGTTCTGTCCAAGTACTGTCCTCTCTAGTAGGAAAATGAAAGAAAGAGAGGCAGCCCTAAAACAAGATGTAATAGAACATGCGTGATGATGATAAGATAAGCCTAAAGGGATGAGTGCTAACCCAGTAGTTCTCACGTTGGTCCTCTCCCTCGGCCAACTATACAGCCATATCGAATCGTGACCAACTGACCATTGCCGCCCTTAGGCACCACAGCACAAGTTGGGACTTTCCCTTGGCAGCCAGCTGAGTCATCGATCTTGTAAAGTGGCTATATTCAGCATCAGAAATAAATTGATTAAGGCCAAGTTATGCCTGAAATTTGGCCCAAGATTGCAAGCTCAATGATTGAGATTACCCAAAATTAGATGCTGTTGGATAATCAAGAGATTAGCATATTTGAGTGAGAAGTTCATGGATAATGGGCTCTTCAAGTTACAAGAGAGTGGTTGTATCAATGGGTCTCCAGATAAGAAGAACAAGAAGATATAAAAGACGGGCCATAGCAAACAAACAAACAAAAAATGAACACAATGATCAATTTGCAAACTACAAATAGCCCTCGAAGCACTTTTCTCTCAGATCTCAAAGTTTACTCGTACTTTATTTTTGTATTTTGTTATAGAACGGTAAAGAATTTTGTATATACAAAAGTTTAAGGTGTGACCTGTAGAAGTTTGATTCAGTAGATCAGATAGATTTATATGGTCATAGCTGGAGGCTAAATCTGGCTTTGTTAGTGATTTGATGGATCATGGCCATCATCCTCTCCAAAAACTAATTACAATTACAATTAAAAAAAACATAAAATCCATAGAGAAATCATTGTTCATCTAGACATATATTATTGTTCATCACAATAATATAATTACTATTTCATCCTTAAACACAATTTATTTGGTGTTATGGGTAGAATAATTCTTTCCAAAACATCCATTAGACATTGTAAAATTAATTGGTCATCTTACACCTTGGAGAGGCATAGTGTAATGATTATATTGTTCTACAAATGAAAAAAAATCAAAAGGTTATACAAGAACAATTTGGTCTTTATACGTTCTAAAAACACAATATAAAAACTATATTACCCTTCCATCTAAAAATTGTTGAGCTTACATAAATGGTTTTGTTTTTCTTTTCCTATTGATTATTTTGTAATAAACAAGTTGTTGGGTGACGCCCGCACTTTTCGGGCGGCGTGTTCAGTGTTGCCTCCCCACCAAGTATCGCCTTTCAGGGTAGCGTTTGAAGTGCCTCAACCTTCTCTTTCCATTAGTGTCGCGCATGTACACGGCGACGCGATGGTTGGGCTCCATTGAACTTATTTCTTCTCCTCTCTCTTTTTTATCTCTTTCTTTTGCTAAAATATAAGTATGTCATTTAATTTTTTTTAATTTGGTTCTTATTCTTTTGATTGCTATTTATTATTTTACTATTTTTTCTTTAATTTCTCCCCTTATCATTTAGTTTAATATTTTTCTTCAAATCAGGCCAATACTAGGGCCTGATTTGCACGGTCAAGGGGTATTTATGTCTTTTTTTTTTAATTCTAATCCCACTACTCTCTTTTTTTAATTTGATCCCTTCACATTAGCTTTATTTGATAATTGACCTTGTAGTTTATTTTGGTTGCCTTAATATGGGGGTCTTGCAATATTAAAGGAATTTTTTGGTACTCGGTTAATGCTCGATTTTGTAAAATAAAAAAAATCAGCTTATTTAGAAAAATTAAGTGTTAAGGGACCAAAATTGAAACTAAAACAAATATAGAGGCTAAGGTAAACAAGCAAGATGAATTCGATGGTGCGTGCAACACACGCGCCAACAGGTGGAAAAATCCAGACAAGTTCCAATTATGCGACTTCCCTCGATAGCTAAACGGTGGCTTCCACGGTGATGTTGGAAATGGCATGTTGCATTCTTCCTGATGGTCCAATGCGTGTTTTCAGAGGCGTGGTAGTTGGTCTCCTAGACATTTGTACTGGTCTACCAAAATTAAAAGGTGTCCTATCATTTGTTTTTATATCAAATTTGATCCTCATTATTTTTATTGTTATTTATTTTGTTTTGAATTATTTTTTTTTCTATTTTATCCCTCAGCATTTGGTATCATTTAATTTTTATATCAAATCATATCTTTATTATTTTGATTGGTATTTTTTATTCTTTTCTTAATTGAATTTATTTTTTCAATGTCATCCATCGATATTTGGTTTTATTTTTTATGTCAAATTTGATCCTCATTCTATTTATTGCAATTTGTTTTGTTTTTTTATCTTTTTTTATTGATTTTTTTTTAATTTCATCCCTTAATATTTGGTTGATTAAGAATTTGACTTCATGATTTATTCAGGTTTTCTTTTTATTGGCTTAGTCTTGGCATCATGACCAAGATGAAGAATTTTAAATATTAGCTCGGGTTGACTTTGATATTTTTTTAAAGCTTTTTTTAAAATTAATTTTTTTTTTAATTTTATCCTTTAACATTAGATTGATTGAAAATTTATCTATATAATTTTTTTTTTAATATTTCAATTAGGATTCCCAATACAATTAAATCATTATTATTATTATTATTATTATTTGATGGCCATGCTTACTTCTGTTCAACCGACAACTCAATAGAAAAATGAAAGGATAGCTCCAAATAAAAGTGTAACATAACGTACGTGATAAGATAGGCCAAAACAAAGTATTCTGTATTGAAAATTATCAAAATATTAATCTTATATAGCTTGTTAAAATATACAATGCAATATGTGCGCACGATATGAACGAAGATTAAAAACAGACGAGTGCTAGCTCGTAGCCCAGTGCCTAGCTAGGTACCAACTTGGTCCAGATGTAGACATATCGAATGGCGACCCTTGCCTGCCTTTGCCTGCCTTTATGAGTACGCAGTACCTGAAAGTGTCCACGTAGCAAAGTTGGGACCTCTCCCTGAGTCCCTTGGCAGCTAGCTGAGTCGTGATAAATTGGCTATGCATGCAAATTGCAAACACTGTTGTCCATCCTTATCTCACTCTCCCATAGTTTTTTTTTTCTTTTTTCTTTTGGTTAATCTTGATCTCTTTCGGTTGTTCAATTTCATCCTATAAAATATGTGATACTACTAGCTATTTAACCTGTGTTCTGAAGAAAATTATAAATTTTTTAAGAAAAAAAAAACTTGAATATATAAACTATTTTGATATGTTTTTTTTTTATATATATAAAGATTCTAAGTGTAAATCAAAAGATTAATCCAAGTATCTAATAACCATCTATAAAAATAAATAAATAAAATCCAACCATATAAAAAGTTGTAATTAAAAGAATGATGTTGAAAATCAAATTAAAAAATAAATTTGAGGGCACCAAAAAAATTAAATTGGAGGTTTAAATTGAAAAGAAAAGAACTTTAACAAAAGGAAAATGAAATCAAAAGAATGAGGACTAAATTTAAAAAATAAAATAACATAAACTTTGATTGAATAATGAAATTGAAAACCAATAAAATTTTAACAAAAGAGCCAAAGGTAAAAATAAAAATTCAAAAGAATAAGCAGCGAATTGGAAAAAAAAAATATATGACAAATTATAATTTAATGAATAAATTGAAAATATAAAAAACTTTTCTAAAAGGGTCAAGGATGAAAATAAGCAATTAAAAACGCAAGGACTGAAATTGAAAAACAAAAAGAAAAGATGACAAACTTGTGTTTTCTCTGGAAGAGAGAGAAAATACTGATGAAAAAAAACAAATGATCACCGACAACAAACCACTCATCCTCAACCTTTATGCATCATACCAGGAGGAAGAGGATGCAGTGGCGCTTTTAAGAACACAACAGAAGGCCAAGTCTGACAATCGGATGGCGTCGCACGCACAATCTAAAGGGCATGAATGCCACCCACACATTAGTGTGTAAAGAATACGCGACAACTTTTTTGAATTAAAAAAATCAATGTAAAATTACCAAAACACCCCTCATTACCTTGAAAATAACAAATAAACCAATGTGAAAGGGGACTAAAACACTCCTAAATACATAACTTTTTTTTTGTATTTTTTAAGGGCAAAGATGTATTTTAACTGTAACTTAAGAAGGGAAAGGTTGCGTTTGTTTTATACCTGTTTTTGAGTTTGCGGTGCAACAAACGCAGCAAGGTGTTTGGTAATAAATCAAATTGTGTTTTATACTGTGGAATCCATTAAAAAATTGAGTTTGAAACGTAGTTTTTGTAAAGTAGTTTTTACATGTTTTTTTAACTGAGTTTCGTAAAATCCTGTTTGTTTTTGCATTTCAAAAGTGCTTTTGAAAAAATTTGAGAATTTTTTATTTATTTTTTTGTTTAAATTAATATTTTTTGGTGTTTTCAGATTATTTTGATGCATTTTCAAGTAAAAAGCACTTTGAAAAGCAACCGCAACCACAACCACACTCCCACCAAATATTTAGTATGTTTTTTTGCTACACATAAACTTCAACCATAATTTTTACCAAACACATATTTAAATCTAACTAACCACAGCTAACTATATTTTTTTAAAACTTACTTTTTTAAAATCATAACCACGAAAGTTACCTTAAAAACAAACAAACTCAACAGATAGTTCTAAATTTTGTTAACTTAGGAATAGAAGAGTATTTTCAATGTAAAAAAATTGGAAAAGACTAATATATATTTTTTTCTTTATTTTCTTTTATTTTTTCTCTCTATATACATGGAAGACGAGAAGTTGAATTAAGAATTAAGCTATAAATAACCCTTCTTTAGTATTCATCCGAATCCTATTTTCTTCCTCCTTGGAACACAATATCAATGATTTTCATCTAGGAGGATTAACTATTATTTAACAACACAAGATCATGCATGCATTTGCATACTCTCTTTTATGTCCCCCTTGTTGATCATGATCATGGTCCAACATTTATAATTTTGAACAAGAACAAAGACATTCTGCTAAAGTTAAAGTTTTTTGTCATAATTGAAAATCTAGGTACCATAAAAAAGAAAAAGAAAAAGAAAAAGGATAAAAGGAACCTAAAAATTATAAAATAAAACAGTGCATGTCACTGTAAGGAAGATATTGCAATATACAGTGACTGCAATCGACTGTCAACTTATGCTGTCACGATCAAGACAACCTTAGTAATTGAAGCAAAATTGTACTGTCATGTGAAATGAAGACAAGATCATCTCTCATCTTGGGATAAAGAATTCAGAAAACAAAGCCTATTACGAGGCTGCAACTTCCTTCATCAATCCTAATTTAATTAATTTTAATCCCCCAGATAGTCAGCTTAATAAAATTTCTCGTCTTTCATAGAAAAAAGTAATTGATGTTAAAGTGAAGCCAAGCAATACTCTAATGTATTTAAACAGAAAGTAATTCATGTAGACAACAAAACCGAAGAACAACTTTCTTATACATGACGATTTACTTAATAGAATACAAATTTGAACCACAAATTTACACAAAGCAACTTCAATAATATAATACAAATTGCTTGAACACCCTCCTGAAGGCCTCTTACCTCTTAACTATACGAGCCCAGACACAAAACAAAAACAAAATATACTATGATCCAACACTATGTTAAGCCATGTTTTTATTGGCTATAACAGTTGATTTACAAAACTCTTGTATTTCATAAAAAAAAGAAGAAGCAAATGTTATGATCCAACAAACTAGCAAACTAGCTAGCACATCACACTACATAAGCTGCAAACTTAAAGCAGCTAACCATGACGGAAGGCATAATTGTTGATCAAAGCCAAGGCATTGCTAGTCAACTGGGCTGTATGCACAATCTTTCCCCTAACAGCAGTCTTCAAATTGCCATTCATTGCATTCCCTTCGAACCCATCACTGCAAGTACTCTCATCAGTCAAAGCAGCACTAACCCAAGTTTGCACATCACTAATCATCATCCTAAAGTTGGACTTTTTAGCATGACTCATTTCATCAATGGATTTTTTGAGCTCATACACTGCATCAGTCAACTCCTCTACACAATCTTCCATGGCGGATACCTCCCTAGGCTTCAAGCCATGGCTTTGAGAGAGAGTTGACATCTTGGCTGAAGTTGATTTAGCCGATGATAGTGTTACATTAAGGGCTGCATTGGCTAGGAGCTCAGGGCTTGTTTGGATTGTGCTTGAATGGATTGAGAGGGAAGAGTAGCAAAGCTTTGGGTAAATTGTTGTGCTACAAGATGTTCTTATGAAGTCTATGCTGCTTTGTGGGGTGACTCTAGCAGCCGAGCTAGAATTGAAGTAGAAACTCATTGCAAGAAGAATGAGAGTAAAAGACTTGGAAGCTGAACCTGCCATATCTCTCTTTATGTTTTTCTCAAAAAGAAAAGTAAAGTTTGTTGGATATTGACGATGAAAATAGAGAGGGGAGGTTCCCAATTTATAGAGGAAAAAAAAAAGGTTTACGGGGGTGATTATAGAATTTGCAATGAAATTAGCATTTAATTAGTGGGGGATATGTTATGGTTTCGAAAATTGCTGAAAAGAAAGATTTTCTTTTTTAAGCAAATAAAAAATAAAAAAAGAGGTTGGGTCCATAAATATATAAAGAGGACCGACCCCATTAGGCAAGTGGGACTCCAGACCATTCTCTAATAATTTCACTTTAATTAAGGGTAAAATTTGTTTTTGTGTTTTAAAAAAAAATTAAATTTTATTTTATTTTTTTCTTTGCATCAAATTAATATATTTTTGGTGTTTTTAGATCATTTTGATGCACTGATATCAAAAATAATTTTTAAAAATAAAAAAAATATTATTTTAATATATTTCAGAATAAAAAACACTTTAAAAAAGAACTGTAATCATGACTTTTAAATAAGTGGTTTGTTATATATATATATATCCTTAATTATGATATGGCCATAGTTTTTTTATATTTTAAGTAGATTACACGTCAATCAAAATTAAGTTTTTTCTTAAACGATTTTATAGACACCTTTCTTAGTACTATGTATTTGTTGAAACTGATGGTTAATAACCAAAATATAACTAAATGATTAAGCTTTTTCTTATTAAAAGATGGTTTTGGTTTTACTATAAAAAAAACTAAAAAGGCTTTTTTTACTGTGACCCTACCCACGACTAAAAAGGCTTTTTTTTACTGTGACCCTACCCACGACTAAAAAGGCTTAGTCTTTTAATATGACCCTACTTTGGATTTTTTTTTCATTTGTTTTTTCGGTAACTTCACTTTTTTTTCCTTTTCTTTTATTCTTCTGAATGATCCTTCTACGTACATAGATTTAGGTTTACACTTGTTGATTTATTTCGGTTGATTTGTTATGGGGTCTTGCAATACGAAGCTTTCTTGATTCATGATTCAGTAAAATTAAATTCAATTTTGTTAATTTAAAAATTTTTAAAATTTAAAGATTAAATTTAAATCAAATTAAATTTTCAATTTTTTTTTAACCATACCAAAAACCAAGAAGAAAGAATAGTTGACACTTATATTACACGTGCACTAAAGAAGATCTTCACTAAACGGACACTTTCTATCAGTAATTTAATTAGTAAAATATTTATTGATAAAGCCTGAATCTTACACCGACGGATTCGATCTGTAAAAAAAAACTATAAAATCTTGTAGTATGCCGATGAAATAATCTCGGTGGTGATTATCTTATCGAGCGTTGTGTGTCGATGTCAATGGAGAACCTGAAGTGTAGTTCCAGCTACCTCTTTTTTTTTTTTTTCTCCTTTTTTTAATTCTCTTCTCTCATCAATTTCAACATCTTACACTCACCAAGTTAAAAAAGGGTATGGTCAATTTTTTCTGCAGTTTGTTACTTCTTTTGTCTTTTCTGCAGTGCTCCTTTAATTACAAGAAAAAGATACATTGTAAAATACTTAATTTAGTTATATCCCAAAATAAAATAGTGTAAAACATTCTTAAAAAAATACCTCAACCAGTACTCCCGCAATAATTCAAGCTGCCCCATTATTTTTCTTTTTCTTTTTCTTTTTCATTATTTATTATCTATGATTCATTTTATCTCGTGATGGCCCATGATTAGTAATTCTTCCATTCAAGTGGCAACTCAAATAGGAAAATGAAATTGCTCTAAAATTAACAAGGGGATAAAACACTTGATAAGATAGGTCAAAACGGTGTGTTGGGATTCAAAATCAAATTTGTTCACGTAGTAGAGCCGTGCATGTGGTTTAGGGTCTTAGTTAAGATTCCAAAAGAGATGGATGCTAATTTTTTTTATTTTTTATTTGGATTCGAAGAAACCCCATCTTCGGAAAGCGCATTTTATGGGCTCGGGTGAGCGAATAAAACTCCGACTGTCCCAAGCTCTTACAAGAGATACACGTTCTAACTCGAACTCGAGATCTGCGGTGCAGATCTCAAACTCTTTGTCATCTCGCTACGCTCCTTGGAGATTATGAATGCTAAACTGATAGAGTCCCTTTCCCATTAAGGTTTGTCTTCTCCCTTGCCATGCCATAGACGTATCTGAATGTGTTGACCCTAGCTAGCCTTCCCTTTCTACGTACCGAGAAGGATTGAAGGAGAATCCCGTGGCCATAAAACAAAAGTTGGAACTCTCCCTTAGCCTGTTGAGTCACCAATTTTGTAGATTGGTTTAGCAATTTGGACCTAAGAATTCAGACCTTAGCATGGTTATGCATCCTTATCTAAGGCTACAGGGTCACACTTGTCTTACCTTGTTTAAACTTCTCTTTCATTGGATGTTATTAACTAGTTCTCGAAAATCGTCATGCATGGTCTAAAGCTTCCAAAAATATCGGCATTATTAATGCATTATGGAGATATTTTGGCTGCTTCAAAGTTCATATTCATGCATGTCTAGATACTTAGAGTCTGCTAGCATATATACTTAAGGCTACGAGTATTATTGTGGGCTGCTTTTATTTATTTTTTTTCCCTTCAAATCAATTGATTGTTTTTTATTTAACGGATACTTGAACTGGTTTTTTTTTTCTTTTCATATGACATTATTTTTTTTATTTAAATTAAAATATAGCTTGAGTTGCATTGTTAGACTAACAAGTCAATTCATCCAACCTATACTCTAATCCTTGAGTCATGTCGGTTAACTCTTATAAATAAAAATAATATTTCTTAAATAGAGTTAATCATATTATAAATATGGGCTAACATCATTATTATTTTTTCTTGATTTATTATTGAAATAACTAAGATTATCTTAGTTTTGTACAAACTAAAACAACATGTTTTTTATTTATGAAAATAAAATTATTATTTATTTAGTATGTGAAAATCTATCTCATGATAATAATTTTAATTAAACTCATTTTTTTAATTTTTGTTTTTTAAAAAATCACAACTTGTATTCCACGGCTGCCTGAAGCCGTACAAGTGACAACAATATCGGTAGAGTACTAATTCAACGCCTCCAAACTTGTGGGATCTGGCCTCTACGCATGAACAAAACGAAGGGAAGCCAAAGATTCACATATTTAAATGATAACATATATTGTTATAATTTGTATGTATTAAAATAATTCTGAAAATACCTATTTTTTTTATAATAAATGAAATTACCTACTATCTTCCCCACAAAAAAAAATAAAAATAAAATGAAAGGCTATTTTATATCCCTGTATCCTTTTGATAGCAGTGCATGTTGCCCTTTGTTTTTCAGCCTTTGAGCCACAAATTAGACTTGAAAGCTAGTGTCTATCAAAAGGAATGCAAGGGCTAGTGGTCTTAAAGCTATGACGAAAAAAGCAAGATACTTAACTGGAAGAAAATTTAAAGAAATCTGTAAAGATAACGTTGTACGAGACTCCTTTTCATAAAGAGAAATGCTTTGTGATCTTCTGTGTCCTTTGATTCGTTTCAAGTTTGTCTGAACACGACTTTACCTCAAGATATCTTTTACAAACATGTCTACTGTTCTCCTTACACAGGATGGAAGAATTCACAAGCGTCATTCAATTATGAATGAAAAGGAGCTTGATATCATCTGATAGTACTGCTGTTAAAGATCAGGATGCTTAGACACCCATACGTCCTAACAAGAACAGGAGAAAGAAGTACTGATCAAGTTAGAATTCCATTTTAGCTGATGTAATGTCAAAAGACAACCATTTCAAGACACCTACTCTTGCTAACATGTTCACATAGCCGCAAGAAATTGTTTACAGTAGCTTTGAATTGATTTTGATTTGGGGCTTTGGCAAAAGGATCTAAACAACCGACCTCGAGTAGTTAATTTGAGATTGAGACTTTTGTTCTTCTTGTTGTTACCTTTGAATTGATTTCACGGATTAATTCGTTGTAATCTATCATTTCTAATAGCCATGCAACTATAGCCAGCTTTTTGTTTGCTGGAAATGTTTCTTCCTTGATGGCGTAGATGGCCCCATTTTCTTTCTTTCACATCTGAAAATTGACTTCTACTACATTTTTCTGAGACTCAAAAGTCAATTGCCTCTGCTGATGTTAACATAGCTCTGCCTTCAGACCTTCCACATGGTGATCGACATGTGATGTTTTCATTTGCATTTCCAGTTTCCAAATGGTAGGCAGCACTAGAAAATCTTGGTTACAAAAATGTTTTCCTACTTAACCATGTTAATCAGGTTAGGCGCCAACCGACCTCAGGTTTGGAGCTAAGGGTTTTCTTTTCTTTTCTTTTCTTTTTCACTTTCACCTCTTTTATTTTTGTATTTGACCTTCTAAAGTTTATAATCAGCCTTTGATTTTTTTTTCATGTATTTTTAACAATTATTTATTTTATTTGAAATAATTATAAAATTAGATTCATTAGTAATTTCATTATTTTTTTATTTTTTTATCTGTCAGATTTAGTTCTTATTCTTCTGATTGTTATTTATTTTATTTTAGATGATTTTTAGAATTGATTTTTTTCTTGGTTTTATCCTTCAAATTTTTTTCTATTATATTTGATCCTTATTTTTTTTATTGTTATTTTTTTTTACTTTACCAAATTGTTTTGATTGATATTTTTTTTCGATTCCATCTTTAAACATTAAAATAATTGGGAATTGAACTTTTTGATTGAGCTACGATCTAAGATTTCACGAATTGCAAGTTTGAGGATTAACCCAGTTTAAAAGATTCACCCAGGTTTGCTTAGTTTTTTTTTTATTCTTTTTTGAGCTCATCATTTGGCATTTATTTAATTAGATATTGGTCTCCGTTATTTTTTTTTTGCTTTATGTATGAATTTTTACTGGTTTTGAAAATGAATTGTATTTTCTCAAGTCTTTTACTTGTTATTTTTTTTTTGTTAAATTTAGATTTTTTTAGTGAAATATTTTATATTAAATAAAATTAATTGATTAAATATAAATATGAGATACTCAATTCATGTTATTTTGCTTGGTTTTCTTTCTAGTGGTAAAGTAGTGTCCACAACGAAAGAATAATGAGTCTCCAATAGACTTTTATCCCCCCCTGAGTATTATATTATTAGCTTATTTTTTATAGTTAATTATTATTATTTTTGTTTTGCTTTATTTAATGTCGATTTTTTTAATCATATTATTAAATTGAACTCAGTCAAATTAATGACCCGGATCACAAATTTTTCTTGTTTTTTTTAAATTGTCGGCATCCTCTGAACATTCTTTTTTTATTGTTAATTTTTTTTAATTTATTTATTATCGTTGTATTTTTGTATTCATGTTATTGAAATTAACTAAACTTATAAAATTCAGCCAGACAATCACCTGAGTCTCAATAATTGTTTTTTTGATATTTTTAGGAACACTTTTATTGGTTTAGCATTCTTTTTTTTTTATTAATTTATGTTAAAAAAAATTAAATAGGCCCACAGTATAGCTGCTACCACCCATATAATAATATGTCTATTGAAGCAATATAATCAAACATAACTTTAGGCCCAAGTCCAATTATCATTGTATTATTGTCCCATTATACAAACGGTATTAAGATTATCTAGTTAGTTGTTTACATCCGTGGGTGTGTGTAGCTTCATTTCTTGAAAACTTTCTGGAATTTCTGATGTTTCATAGACTCTACAATTCTATTCCTAGGGCTCTGGGGAAGATTTCCTGATCTATCAGTAGGGGACACACACACACACACACACAAAGAGAATATATACAAGACAAAAACTATAAGATTATAGCTGAAAATAGTTTATATACAGTACCTTTGAATTGATTTTGATTTGGGGCTTTGGCAAAAGGATCTAAATAACCAACCTCGATCGAGTAGTTAATTTGAGATTGAGACTTTTGTTCTTGTTGTTGTTACCTTTGAATTGATTTCACGGATTAATTCGTTGTAATCTATCATTTCTAATAGTCATGCAACTATAGCCAGCTTTTTGTTTGCTGGAAATGTTTCTTCCTTGATGGTGCAGATGGCCCCATTTTCTTTCTTACACATCTGAAAATTGACTTCTACTACATTTTTCTGAGATTCAAAAGGCAATTGCCTCTACTGATGTTAACATAGCTCTGCCTTCAGACCCATCGCATTGTGATCGACATGTGATGTTTTCATTTGCATTAATTCCAGTTTCCAAATGGTAGGCAGCACTAGAAAATCATGGTTACCAAATGTTTTCCTACCTAACCATGTTAATCAGGTCTTCTGTTTAGCAATTACAATACAAAAAAAAAAAAACCTAAATTTCCTAGCCAAGTTACTATGTATACAAGCACATATTACTATTTATTGGAACAATGTGATTATAGATTTGCCCTTTCACTTTAAAAACTTTAAACTAGTTATCAGAAGCTATCATTGAGATCTATTTGTCCTTGTCAAATTGATCAAGGTTAAAGATATCTTCTCATATATTTTCACAATAAAATGATAAAAAAAACCCTTAAAAAATCATTAAATTAATTTCTAGGAGCTTGTTCATTTTTATATATTTTTTAAGCACATTAAAATAATAAAATGATTGATGTACCATTGCAAGCAAAAACAAAATTAACTTGTGTCCTATTTAATATATATATATATATAATTGTGAAATTAAGTTTTTTCGGATTAGATTCAGCTTCACAAACTTTCCTGAATCCTTTCTACTGGATTAAATTCATATAGGACATTCATAAGAACAAAAAAACTATTCAGATTCCTTTGTCTATTGTGAATAGAGGACCACAGACAAAACTACAACTCTTCTACAAGTGATCTGAAGGTTTCAATCGTTTTCCAAAAGTGACAATCCTATTTCAGTGCATGTGAATCAGTACTGACCTATCTCATCTTTCCCGATCGCTTCTTCTGTTACCAATCAATAATTCAAGAAATTGTGCCCCACATTTTCACACTTCATTACAATTGATGGAGGGCACATCACATTACCCTTTAAAAGGTGTACAGTAGGACCTTTTGCTTACCATCCACACACCATCCCTCAATAACAATTCCACAGTAATGGCATCTTCAGCAGTTTCAAAGCAATCCTATTGCCATAGCCTTGCCATCCTTAGTACCACTCTAGCATTCTTTTGTGTAGCGAAAACTTGCTTGGCTGAAAATTTTAAGCCTCAGGTTGAGTCTGGTGATGATTTTATTAAAACCTCATGTGGGGTGACAAGGTATCCAGATTTGTGTTATGAGAAACTCTCAGCTTATGCTGATACCATTCAGGATAATCCTACACAATTAGCCAATGTCTCACTATCAGAGACCCTAAAAAACGCAGAGTCCACGTTAATCATGGTGCAGAAGCTATTGAAAAAGCGCAAGTTAAGGCCTAGAGAAGCTGACGCCATAAAGGAATGCGTCGAAACCATGAAGGACTCGGTCGATGAACTTCAGAAGTCAATGCTAGCAATGAGCGATCTTGAAGGCCCAGATTTTGATATGGAAATGAGCAACATACAAACATGGGTAAGTGCTGCCTTGACGGACGAAGATACCTGTATGGATGACTCTGAAGAAAATTCCATAGATGGGAAGGTTAAGGATACTATAAGGAGCTATATTGTGACAGTTGCTCAGTTAACTAGCATTGCCTTAGCTCTCATTAACAGTATTCATTAATCACCTCTAGTGAACTTATAAGTTACTTACTCCTCTTCTCTAGTGTGTCTCAATATAAATTAAAGCAAATCCATGGATTGTTTGCCCTAGCAATTTGGTTGGTTGTAATAAAGTTTGTATTAATTTGTTTGTGCTAGAGACCACTCATTCTTCCTTATTCTCTGCTAATTTAAGTAGGCATGTTCCAAGGCATAGAGTTCACTAATTAATTAGGTAATTAGGTACACCAAATTAAAGAATTCAGAATAAATCAAATCTCCTAAAGTAGCTTAGGACTAGCTAGATATGCATTCATATTTTTTAAGAAATTAGTGGAACCAGAATTAAATGTAGCATGAATTAAACAAAATATAGGTGTTCTTGGTAGAGGTAATATTTGAATTTTTAATGTTCAAGTTGCCATGAGAAACTTAATTTCCATTTCAATCATACTTGTTAGTGTTTTGATTTTTTTTCATGTACAAGTTCATCGACCCTAATTAGATGTGATCATAAGTTTTTTTTTCTTAAATTATTAAAATTTATTTTTCAAATACATGCAATTTTTTCCTAACGTCTGAAAAAAGAGAGAGAGGAAAAGACCATTAATTCCACCTGATTGAATCATTAGCCTAATATTCATGCACAAAAGCCTGCCTAATGTCTTCAAATAATGCTCTTCCCCAAAGCAATTAGCGGCCTTTGCATCATTGTCCAAACGAAAAAGAGACCTGAACATAATAAAAACACACATGCTCAATCTTCTAATAAATTTCATTTGGCCAAACAACCTAATTTAATAGCTATGAAAGATTGGAAACATCATCTAGGTTGGAAAAAAAAATCAATGTTAAAGTTTTTTATTTTTATGGAAACATAGCAAAAATTCAAACCTAAATTCCCAGTTTTACTCGAGATTAAAAACATGGTATTGTTTGGGCTAAAATCTTGATAAGGCCCATAGCTTCGAATCATGCTTCCAAAGTTTATAAAAGTGCCAAAATTCCCCCTAATTTGGAGAAAAGTTCAAATAAGTATTCTGAAATGACCTCCAAAATTAAGAATATTATAATCCTGCCCTACCTAACACCATAGGATGCATCCTTATTCCCTACTTATGCCTACCCCTCCTCCACCTCTCCATCCCTACCACGGCATCCCTACCACGGACTTGATTGTCGAAGGTTTTCTTCGAGAAATACACTAAAGGTATTGTCACTCTCTTTGTTCCTTTGCACGATAGTTTTGCAATCTTAAATTAAGAACTTTTCTCTCCCTTATTGAAATTTTATTTTCCAATTCTTTTGTCATAAAATTTCTATCTTTGAATTTATCACTAGTTAAAAAACCGATTTAACCTAAAAACTTAAACCGTTAGGTAAGACATCAAGATATAATTTATATTATTCTCTAACACACCCTCTCAAGTGAAAATCATTTGAATTTAAAATTTACACATGCTCACATTACCTTATACTTATTTTTTGTCAAATAAATAAAAATGGTGAGATTCGAACTCGTGACTGCTTGGTTATCAAGCATAGTTTTGAAACCCGACCCGGTCATCGACCCGGTCAAGTGATCGGGTCACGGGTTAGATGGGTTGACTCGGGTTGACCCGGGTCAACCCAAAAATAAACCAAAAAAAAAACATATTTTAGCTTTATCTTCTTCCCTTCAAGAGCTTCAACCCCATCTTCCTGCTCCGATGTCTTCAACCAAAACTCAAAAATAGCATCCACACAGACAGAATTCTTAATGACCTATTTGGAAACTAAACCACACACAAAAACACATACCATGTTGTCCTCTCCAATTATCTACTCCTT
>Ga0307510_10003583_pt1 | contig 18132 bp, 8 predicted proteins | sample 12_EM_MG_FD_207224 | JGI IMG/M metagenome (GOLD analysis project Ga0307510, IMG submission 207224) | Populus trichocarpa ectomycorrhiza microbial communities from riparian zone in the Pacific Northwest, United States - 12_EM | ecosystem: Host-associated > Plants > Roots > Unclassified | place...
TGTAGTTCTCGGGCATGCCGAGCCAGCCCCAGTTGGTGCCGCCGTAGGTCATGTAGAAGCTCTGCGCGGTCGCGCCGACGGCGATGTTCTGCTTGTAGAAGACGTTGGCGAACTGGTCGTTGATGAGCTGCGCGCACTTGTCGTAACCCGGTCCGCCCCAGGGATCGAAGGCGCCGCCCTGGAACTCCGGTGAGTACAGCGGTTTCCCGGCCGGGTGGTCGTAGCTGATGTCGGGGACGCCGTTCCACTTCGCGGGGTTGGAGCAGTCGAAGCCCTGGGGGTAGGAGTCCGGGCCGTCGACGTCCAGGGCGCCGGTGCCGGAGTTGAAGGTGCCGTTGTTGTTGCCGGTCAGCGGGACCGTGATGCCGTCGGCGCGGGCCTTGTCCTCCAGGTGCTGCATGTAGGAACGGCCGGCCGCCGAGCCGTTGTAGTACTCGTTCTCGACCTGGTAGGCGATGACTGATCCGGTGCCGTTGGTGAGTTGGTGGCGGGCGATGATCCGGTCGATCTGGGTCAGCCACTCGTCCGCGTACTTCAGGAACCGCGGGTCGTCACTGCGGTTGTTGCCCGCTTTGGTGGTCAGCCAGCCGGGCAGGCCGCCGCTGTCGACCTCCGCGTTGATGTACGGCGCCGGGCGGGCGATGACGTAGAGGCCGGCCTCCTGGGCCATGTCGAGGAGCTTGTCGACGTCCCGCACCCCGGTGAAGTCGTACACGCCCGGCTTCGGTGAGTGGTAGCCCCAATCGAAGTACAGGGAGGTCGAGTTGAAGCCGGCGGCCTTCATCTTCTGGAAGATGTCGCGCCACAGGTCCTGGCTCGGGAGCCGGAAGTAGTGGAACTCGCCGGACCACAGGTAGGTGCGTTTTCCGTCGACGAGGAAGGAGTAGCCGTCGAGAGTCACGGTGTGCGCCTGCGGACTGACGGCGGGCGGCTGTTCGCCGACGTCCTGCGCCGCCGCCGTGGCCGGCGCGGTCAGGCCGGCCGCCAGGGCGATGGTCGCGGCTGTCGCGAGGATCGCCCTCCACCAGCGACGGCGACCGGGTCTCGCACCCTCTGAACCGTTCCGACCATCCCGCACGGCGGCCTCCAGACCGACTGGGCGAACAACATCAAACAGACTCAGGCAAAGCCGAACAGTAAGGGGGCGTGGGGCCAACCACAATGGGTCGGAAGAACACAGTCGAAAAGCCGGTTCCCGGGCCCACGTCCGGCAACCGGCCCGGCGTCGTCAGGACTGCCGGCGCCGATTGCTGGACCGTCGCCTGGGAGGTGGCGCCGTCGGCGCAGGTGACGGTCACCGCGCCCGAGACCCCGCTGCCGTCGGTCGGCGCGTTGGTCGAACAGGTCAGCCGCGGACAGACATCGAAGCTCGGTCTCGCCCTGCCGCCGCGCCTGGGTGATCACCTCCGTGAGCCCCGGACCGGCGGCGGACCGTCTCTCCTCCAGTCGCGCGCAGCACGGCTGACTCACCCCGGCGAGCAGTGCCAGTTCCTTGCGGCGCAGACCGGCCACACCCACCCGAGGGACATCCGTCTCGGGGTGTGCACAGGGAGAAGGCGAAGCCGCGCCCACCCGGACAGAGCGTCTGGGTGGGCGCGGCATGAACGGAGGTGGGGTCAGGGCGCGGTCAGCGACAGGTCGGCCGTCGTGGCGCGGCCCGGCAGCAGGGTCACCTCCTTGGATGCCGGGCGGTGGCCGGCAGCAGAGGCCGTGATCCGCAGCGGGCTCGGGCGGGCGTCGAGCCAGAGGTCGTAGTGGCCGTCGGAGTCCGTGCTTACCGTGCGTACGGTGTGGACGCGGCGGTCGCAGCCGGTCGCTCCGGCGCGCGCCACCGGGCAGATCTGGACGGTGGCCCCGGCGAGCGGCGCTCCCGTGCGCTTGTCGGTGATCGTTCCGGAGAGATGACCCCAGGTCTGCGGGATCGTGACCTTGAGGCTGACCTCGACCGAGGCTCCGGCATACGGGGCGTCGGTGCTGTAGGTGAGCCGCGCGGTGTAGGTGCCCGCCGTGGCGACAGCGGAGGCGTCCGCGCGGACGGTGACCGTGGTGGAGCGGCCGGGGGCCAGGTCGAACGAGGTCCGGTCCGTCGACAGCCAGGTGACGTCGTCGCCGTCGCATTGGTCGTGCCCGGGCAGGACCTCGGCCGAGGAGACGGTTTCGGAGAGCGAGATCATGCCGCCGACGCGGTAGATCCCGCAGCCGCCGCCGGCCCGGAAGACGGTGGAGGAGGCGTTGGGCAGGTCGGACCAGGTGTTGGACACCGGGTCGTACTCGACGACGGTGTTGACCGAGTCCCCTCCGGCGATGCCGCCGACGGCCTGGAGTTTGCCGTCGTTCCCGCTCTCGATGGCGCCCCAGCGTGCGTCGGGCATGTCGGCCGCGCGGGTCCAGGTGTCGGCGGAGGGGCTGTAACGGTAGGTCTGCCCCTTGGCGTCGCTGCCCGAGATGCCCCCGGCGCAGACCAGTTCACCGGTGATGCCGGCGCAGGCCGCGCGTTCCATGGGAAACGGGTAGTCGGCTCGGCGGGTCCAGGTGCCGGTGGCCGGGGTGTAGCGGTAGACGGTGCTGACCATGTCATTACAGCCGGATCCGGTGCAGCCTCCGATGGCATACAGGCTGCCGTCGAGGACGGTCACATTGGGCATGCCGACCGCCTGGGGCAGATCCGTGAGGCGGGTCCAGGTGTCGGTGGTGGGGTGGTACGCGTAGAGCGAGGCGCCGGCATGGTCCCCGGCCCAGCCGCCGGCGACGTACATGGTCCCGTTGATGAACGCCCCGCCGGGTGACTCCAGAGCCTCGGGGAGGTCCGCGATGGGCGTCCAGGCGTCGGTGGACGGGTCGTGCACATAACTGTGGGTGAGGTACTGCCCGTTGAAGATTCCGGAGACTCCGGCGACGGAGTAGACCTTGCCCTGGTACGTGCCCACCGCGTTGTCCATTACGGGCTCGGGGTAGTCGGCGATGCCGGTCCAGGGCCCGGTCGCTGCCGTGGCCGGCGGGTCGGTCGACGGGCTCTTCGAGGCCGAGGGGGTGGAACTCATCGGTCCGGGTGAGTAGTTGCCCTTGACGCGCAGCGTCGGTGTGCCTGCCGAGGAGTCCGACGTGGTCGTGGAGGTGCCGGCCGGTGAGGTGTAACCGGTGCTCTGCTCACCGAGGTTGACGTGCAGCGGCGCCTGCCCCTTGTTGGTGAAGGTGACCTTCTTGCTGCTTGATCCGCCCAGCGTCTCGCTGACGGAGAGGCTGCCCGAACTCACCGCCAGGCGGCCCGCCTTCAGCGTGCGGTCGAACCGGTTGACCTTGTCGGGCTGTGTGGTGAGGGTGCCCGTCGAGGTGGTGTAGCGGGCGGAGGCCGTCGTGTAGGTGTGGCGTCCGGCGGGGGCGCTGAACAGCCAGTAGTAACCGTCGGCCAACGCCAGGTCGTCGGGGGTCGCCACGGTGGTCGCCGTCGCGTAGCTGTCGGCGGTGTCGGTGACGGTGGCGGGCGTGATGGTGCCGCCGGTGTTGCCGTCGATGACCTTTCCGGCGACGATGCCTCCGCTCACGGCGGCGCAGGAGCCGACGGTGACGGTGTCGAGCTGCCAGAGCGACAGGCCGCTGCCGGAGTAGTGGAAGCGCACCTTCACGCGCTTCGCGTTTGCCGCCTGGGTCAGGGAAACCTCGGCGTGGCCGAGGTACTCGGCCGTGTCCTGGTGCCACACCGTGGTCCACGTCGCGCCCGAATCGAGGCTGAGGTCGACGTTGGCCACCGAGTCCCTGCTGGGGGCGTAGGCGGCGTCGAAGCCAAGGACGGGTGAGGTCTGGCCTGCCAGGCTGAAGGTGGGTGAGACGAGTTCGGTGTCCTCCGGGACACCGCCCCGGGTGTAGGGGGACGCGGAGGCCCAGTTCCCGGTTCCGCCCGTGAAGTTCCACACCGTTTTATCGGCGAAGTCCCAGGCGGCGCCGTCCGTCCCGTGATTGACGACGGTCCAGCCGTGCTCCGGCGTGGTGCCGGTCCAGCCCTCGAAGCCGGTCTCGGCCGGATAGGCGTGGCCGGGTGCGACGCAGGCCGTCAGGTCCACGTCCGGCGCGACGTTGGTACGTACGTCGGCCGTGCCCACCGGGACACTCAGGTCCGTGCTCCGGTAGCCGGGATAGACCGGGGCCACGTGGACGGCGTAGGTGGCCTTCTCCGGAAGCTCCACGCTGTACTTGCCGGTGTAGGGGTCGGTGTAGACGGCGCCGTTCGGGTAGCCGTCGATGGTGATCTTCGAGTACAGGGGCCAGCCGTGCCCGCTGCCGTCCTTCACCGTGCCGGACACCGTACGGGTGGGCAGTTTCACCAGGGTCAGGTCGGCGGTGGTGCTGTCGTTCTCGGCGACACCCACTCCGGAGCGGGTGTTCTCCTGGTAGCCGAAGTCGGTTGCGCCGATCCGGTAGTTGCCCACCGCGACGGGGAGGTTGTACGCGCCATCGGCGTCGGTGGTGACGTGGTACTCCCGGCCGCCTGCCGCTTCTTCGGAGATGGCCAGTGCCGCACCGGCGAGCGGGGCGCCGGACTCGCTGTCGGTGACGCGTCCGGACAGCGTTCCATGGACGCCGAAGGCCAGCGCGGACACGCCGACCGGGGTGCCGAGACCGGTCGGGCCGTCCCAGCCGGCGCCGGCGGTGCACACCACCGTGCCGCAGTCGTCGTTGGAACCTTCGGTGACATCGGTCAGCCCGGAGGCGTTGATGTACGGGTAGGTCACCGGGTAGGTGCCCTCGACGGGGGTGCCCGCCAGCGCGTACATCGCCGTGATCAGCGGTGCGGAGAGGCTGGTGCCGCCGACCTGCAACCAGCCGTCCTTGCCCACCGTGTCGTACACGGCCAGGCCGGACGCGGGGTCGGCGACCGCGGAGATGTCAGCCGTCGCCCGGGTGTCGCAGCCGGTGGTGAGCCCCCTCTGATAGGCAGGTTGGACCTCGTACAGAGAGCAGCCCGATCCGCCGGAGGTCCAGGCGGACTCCGTCCAGCCGCGCCCGGTGTCCTCGGTGCGGGTCAGCCGGGTGCCGCCGGCGGCCACCACATTGGGGTTGGTGGCGGGCCAGTTCTGGACATGGCCGGTGTCGCCGGTGGACGCGACCACGGCCACACCGGGATGGTCGTAGTGGTGGTCGTACGCGGTCTCGCCGGCGGTCTCGTTGGGCAGACCGTAGGAGTTGGAGACGTACTTGGCGCCCAGGCGTACGGCGGTGTCGACCGCGGTGCCCAGGTCGTCCAGACTCGCCGAATCACCCTGCACGAGAAGGATGTTGCACGCTGGACAGGCGGCGGAGACGGCGTCGAGGTCGAGCGCGGTCTCCAGTGCCCAGCCCGCGTCGTCGGCGGGGTAGTCCGTGCCGCCGTTCTGATCGACCTTGCGGAAGCAGCCGTTGGCGGTGGTGCACTCGGGCAGCCCGTAGTGCTCGCGGTACGCGGCCAGGTCGGCCTCGGCGTGGGAGTTGCCGTACGCGTCGACGATCGCCACCGTCCGGCCCTCGCCGCCGGCGGGAAGGCTGTAGGCCGCCTGGATGTCGGTCGGGCCCAGCGCCGTGGACGGGGGCGCGGTCGCCTGCGGCTTGACGAGGTGGTCGGAGCCGGTGCGCACGTCGGCGAAGCACTGGGCCACGCCGTCCTCAAGGCTCGGGTTGTTGCAGCCGGCCGGGACATAGTTCTGCGGGACGTTGTCCTGCGGCACGGCGTTGAGCAGGTCGGAGGCCCTGGAGGAGTCGGCGTCGGATGACGAGGCCGAGGAAGTGGGGGTGGCCGCGGAGGCGGTGGCCGGTGGTATCGCGGCGAGAGCGCCGGCGCCGAGGCAGCCGGCTATCAGAAGGGAGAGGGGAACGCGCACGCGCGCACGTCTTGAGGACAGCAAGGAGGACAGCAAGGGGGCACCCTTTTCGTCGTGTTGAGGACCCGATCGGGCCGGGATCAGAGGGGTTCGTAACCGCTGTACGAGTCGTCCCCGCAGGCGGGGCCCGCCGTGGTGTCGTCGGCAGGTACGCCCGGTTCGGCGAGCGTCGGTTCGGGGTGTCGCTCTCCGGCGGGCGGCACGTCGATGTGCTGCGGTCCGGTGACGGCACCGTCGGGCCTGCCGGCGCCGTCCGTACGGGCGCTCGGTGCGCCGGACTTCGGTTCAGGGGGTGTGCTGCTCATCCGACGGCTGGGTGCCTCTCCGGTCATGCACAGATGCAGGGAGGCCTACGGACCCTGCGCGCACTGAGTATCGATGGTCGCCGCGTGTCCTCGCGATGGGGCGGATGACCTAAAGATCGGAGTCCGCGCCGGTGGTGTGGCCTTCCGACGGGGTGATTCCAGCCTGTGTCAGGCTGACCGCCAGTGCGGTACGCGAGGTCACTCCGTATTTGCGCATCGCGGAGTTCAGTTGCGCGGCAATGGTCTTCGGGGAACGCGAAAGTGCCCGTGCGATGGCCGGGTTGGTCAGACCGGTGAGCATCAGCCGGACCACTTCCAGCTCGCGCGGCGACAGTTGGTCGCCGTAGCCGCGCCGCCCACCGCGCCACACCTCTCGTACCGGCGCCCCGGCCGCACGGCGCGCGAGGTGCACCCGGGCGGCGTCCATCCCGGCTCCCAGAGCCGTGAATCCGGCCTGCGCGCGGGCGAGTTCGGCCAGTCCGGTATCCGTGTCCCCGGCTGCCAGCAGGCAGCCGGCCCGGCGTTCGGCCGCGAGCAGTGCATCGTACGGCCGGGGCAGGCGCTTCCAGGCGGTGACGGCCCGGCCGAACGCGGCGGCTGCCTCGACGCTGCGGCCCTCCCCTTCCGCCAGCACCCCGCGGCACGTCTCCAGGGCCGCGTCCGCCGTCGGCAGGTTCCTGCCGCTGAGCCCTTCGGCCAGGTCCGCGACGAACTGCCGTGCCTGGTCCGGCCGTCCGACCGCGAGCAGCGCGCCGGTCCGCACCGGTGCGAACTCGGTGGCCCACAGCCAGATGTTCTTGCGCGCCACGACGTCGGCCGGTCCCTCCGTCAGCTCCAGCGCCTCGGCGGCCGCCCCCTCGGCGAGCCGGATCCGCGCCAGGGCTGCCGCGGGCTCCAGCGGCAGGTCCACGATGCCGCGCCGCAGCCCCGCGTCGAGCACCTGGCGCAGCCGCTCCTCGACGGTCCCGATGCCGCCTTCGGCCACCGCCGCGGGGCCGGGATCCGCCGCGCTGCCGCCGACCGCCCTGTCCAGCAGGGCCGTGACCAGCAGGGCGTCCAGCTGGACCACGGGTTCCTCCTCCACCCCTGCCAGGGCGGCGGCTCGCTCGGCCAGTCCGTCCCAGGAGCCGGTGAACCAGTCCAGGTGCACCAGCGTCACGCGGATCATGTCGTTGAGCCGCTGGTACCGGTGTTCTTCGGCCCTGGCCAGCCCGGTCGTCAGCAGCGCTCTGGCCTCGTCGTAGCGGCCCCAACGCACAGCCGAGTTGCCGATGTTGAGTCCGCCGCGGGCCAGTTGCATCATTCCTTCCGGGGTCGTCGCGGTGTCGGGCAGTTCTGCGGCCACGGCCCAGCCGACCTCATCTCCCATGTCCAGCAAGGAAGTTGCCCGGTCCACCACCAGAGCAAGCCGCTGGTCCGCCGTCATCGGCAGCCGGGCCGCGTCGGCCGCCCGGTCCAGCCAGCGGCGGTGCTCCCCGGCGGACATCAGGGTGCTCGGCGGGCTGCCGAGCGTGTTCATCACCCAGGCGGCCTGGAACGGTTCGCCGGCCAGATCCGGCAGCGCCCTCTCCAGTTCCGCCGCGGCGGCCGCGTACTCGCCCGTGTGCAGCAGCATCCTCCCCAGCTGGGTCCGGACGGCCGCGCGGTCGTGCGGGGCGAGCGCCTCCCCCTCCAGCACCCTGCGCAGCGCGCGGGTCAGGTCGCCCCGGCTGACAAGCCCGGTGAAAGCCATGACCGGCATCTTCTGTGCCCACCGGGCCACCGCGGCGGCGGGCGGATCGCTCCCGGTGAGCAACTCGTGCAGCAGTCCGACGGCGGTGCGATGGTCCCCGGAGGCCAGCGCGAGGTCGGCGGTCCGTTCCGCGTACTCGCGCCACTGCCCGGTGTCCCCCGCCTCCCGGTAGTGGTGGGCGAGCCGGGCCACCGGCTGCGGCGTCATGGCCCGCAGGGAGCGGCCCGCTCCCCGGTGCAGGGCCCGTCGGTCGGGCGCGGGCGTCATGTCGTAGACCGCACGGGCCGCCAGCGCGTGCCGGAAACTGACCCGGCCGGCCCGGTCCTCGCCGAGCAGGCCGCTGCGTACGGCGGCGTCAACGGCCCGCCCGGCAACGTTGTCCGGGAGCCCGCTCACAGCCGCGAGGACGGCCGGGCCGACCGGTTCGGCCAGCACGGAGGCGGCCCGCAGCACGCGTTGTGCGACCGGGGTGAGGCGCGAGGCGCGCTCGGCGACGGCGTCCCGGATGGTGGGCGGCACGGCGATGTCGGCCAGCGTCCTGCGCACCCACTCGCCGTCGCGCCGGACCAGATCGGCCCGGTCGCGCAGCAACCGGACGGACTCCTCGATCGCCAGCGGCACTCCGTCGGTCCGTTCCTGGAGGAACGACGCGAACGTCTCCGAGACGTGCTCCCCGTCGAGCATCGAAGACATCAGCTCGGCGGTCTGCGGCACGTCCAGCGCGCCGAGACCGATCCGTACGTACCCGGTGCCGGCCGGGGGCCGGGAGGTCAGCCGCATCAGCGCGGACTCCGGCGCCACGTCCTCGGGGCGGTAGGTCAGCACCAGGCTCATCCGGCGGGAGCGACGGGAGGCGAGGAACAGCAGGAAGTCCAGGGTGGCTTCGTCGGCCCAGTGGACGTCCTCCAGGACCAGCACGCCGACGCCCATGGCGTCCAGCAGTTCGGCCAGCGCGCGGAAGAGCCGGTGCCGGGCGGCGCCCGCGTCCGACAGCGCCTCGGGGGCCGGCGGCAGATCCTGCCCCCACTCCGGGAACAGCGGCCGCAGTACCCCGGCGAGGGGGGTGAGGGCCAGCTCCGCCACGTCGGGCCGGGCATCGCGGGCTGCGTCGACGACCGGGCCCAGGGTGAGGGCCTCCCGGAACGGGGGGCACATGGCGGCCAGCGGCCGTCGGGCGGCGATACCGGGCGTGTCCAGCGCCTCCTGAACGAGTCGGCTCTTGCCGATTCCGGCCTCGCCCTCGACGAGAACAGCGGCCGGCGGCCGGCCCAAGGCGTCCGTCAGCCGCTGCAGTTCGACCGCTCGGCCGACAAAACGTGGAGCGCTGAGGCCGGGCAGCACGCGCGGGAGGCCGCCCTCCGCGGAGCGCTCCATCCGACCCGCCTTCCCCACCCCGCCCAGGGCCTGTGCGACCCGAGCGCCGACCGCCCGTGCGGGCCTCGAGATCGCAGCATGCCACGATCGCCGCACTGACCGCTCCTGGGTGGGACAACTGTTGCCGCTACAAGTGATTCTGAGGCGGCATCATTTATTGACGGATCGTCAAATACGTTTCGTCGCCGTTGCAATGCCCCGGTCGCAGTGCCGCACCACCGACGGCGAAGCGGGTGCTTCGCCCGGGGCCTGGTGACTCATGGCTGTCGTCGACGCCGGCGCCAGTGCACGGACCTCGCCCACTCTCTACGGGTGTTGCGCACGGCGCCCCGTCCGGAGCCGACTCAACCACGGACGAGGTGCCCGATGGCCCGCCCGATACTCTCCCCGCCCGACGCTCCTTCGGAACAGCCCGGTCCAGGGATCTCGCGCACTCGGTCGTCAGTCACGAACGGATCCGCCGTGATGTTTCCGGACGGAGGCGCTGGGTTCGGGGTGGGCGCCGGTGAGCTCGGGCTCCAGGCCCTCGCTCAACCCGGCGGGTCCACGGCCTACGTCGGTGCGCCAGGCCTCGAAGGCCCAGGTGGTGAGGGCTACCACGGCGAGGCCCAGGAGCCAGCCGCCCACGACATCGCTGAACCAGTGGACGCCGAGTGCGATCCGGGTGAAGCCGACACCGAGCGCGGACACCACCGCGGCGGTCCAGCACAGCGCCCGCAGAGCGCGCGGCACCATGGGCAGCAGCACCAACAGCAGGATGGCGAACGAGGTGGTCGCGGTCATCGCGTGTCCCGAGGGGAAGGAGAATCCCGGCGCGTGCGCGACCGGGTCCTCCAGGGACGGTCGGGTCCGCTCGACCACCGTTTTGACCAGCAGCCCGATCAATCCGCCGGCCGTGGCCGTCACGGCGGACCAGGCAGCGAGTCGCCAGGCCCGGCGATACAGCAGCCACACGGTCAGCAGCGCGACGATCGTCCGCAGGGTGACCGGGTCCCATACCCGGTCGGACAGGAAGCGCAGGATGTCCGTCCATGCCGGGTGATCGAGCGCGGTCTCGTTCAACCGCCGTGCTGTGCCCGCGTCGAGACTCCGCAGCGGCTGCCACCGCCCCTCGACCAGAACGAGCAGCAGACCGAACGGAACAGCGGCTACGGCGGCGACAGCGACCGAACCGAGGAGGTGGAGGCCGAATCTCCGGTCGGCCGCCCGACGGCGCCGGAGGTCACTCAGTCGCTGGGCCGTGGCGCGGACCACCATTCAGACTCCCGGGTCGGCTGTGATCGGGCCGGGCCTAAGCGCCCGCGCAGCCTCCAGCTGCGCGGCGAAGGACAGGCCCAGAAAGAGGGCAATGGAGGTCAGGTAGGCCCAGAGCAGCAGGGACATGAAGGCACTGAGCGGGCCGTAGACCGTGTCGAAGGACCCGCTGATGTCCAGGTACAGGCTCAGCAGCCAGGTCAGGGCCGTCCACAGGACGAGATAGACGGCGGCGCCGAAGGCCAGCCAGGTGTAGCCGGGCTGGCGGCGGCGGGGGGAACGGCGGAAGATCGCGCTGGCCGAGAGGAGGGCGAGCAGCAGGCCGAAGGGCCAGCGCAGGATCTCGCAGGCGGTCCTGGCATCGCCGTCGAGGTGGTACACCGTCGCCGCCGCCGCGGCCAGGTCGCCGCCGGCCACCATCATGACGAACCCGAGTCCGAGCGGGATCCCTGCACTGAGGGACATCACGAGCCCGCGCAGGTACTTCTGGTGGAAGGGGCGGTCGCGTTCGTTGCCGTAGATCCGGTTGGCACCGCGTTCGATCTGGCACATCGCGGTGGTGACGTTGACCAGGGAGAAGAGCAGGCCGAACCAGAGGGCGAGCTCGTCACCGTCGCCCGTGCTGTGGCGGCTTCGGTCCAGTGCGTCGTCGACGATGTCGGCGCTGGGTCCCTGCGCGATCCGGTGGATGGTCAGTTCGGCGAGTCTCCCGATGTTCTCCGTGTGCAGCGCGGTGGAGAGCCCGACGAAGGCGATGGCCAGCGGGATCACCGCCAGCACCGTCTGGAGGGCGAGCGCGCGGGAATGGCTGAAGCCGTCGGCGTAGCGGAACCGGACGAAGGAGTCGCGCAGCAGCGGCCAGCGGCCGTAGCGGCGGAGCGAGGCCAGGGCCTCGTCGGCCGAGAGGTCGTCGCCGGTCATGTCGCGGGTCTCGGGGACCTTGGTGGCGGTGCCCATTCACTTCTCCCGGGTGGGCAGCAGCACGGTCAGCGCGCCGGGGCTGACCTCGGCGGTGAGACGCCGGCCGTGGGACACCGGGTCCCCGTCGAGTTCACGCGACTGCGGTACGGCGAAGGTGAGTTCGGCCCGCCGGAACGTGCGGAACTCCACCGGTACTCCCTCCGTGCCGGTGCCTTCGGGGACGAGCGTTTTCACGGTCGTGGGCCGTGTGTTCCCCCCGCGTCCGCGTATCAGGATGCCCAGGGCGCGCATCCAGCCGCCGGGGCCGCGCGGGTCCAGGATCAGCAGATCGAGCAGCCCGTCGTCGGGCCGGGCCGCCGGGAGGAGCGTCAGACCGCCTTGTACGGTGCCGACGTTGGCGAGGAGCACCATGCGGGCCGTGCGGTGCAGGACGGGCGCGTCGTCCAGTCGGACCGTCAGCCGCATCCGAGGTGTGCGCAGGGTGCCGACGGTGGCGAGTACGTAGGCGAGCCAGCCGACGGCGGACTTGGCGCGCTCGTCGGTGTGTTCCAGCATCGCGGCGTCGAGCCCGGCCCCGGACATCGCGGCGAAGTGGGTGGGGGCGAGGCCGTCGCCCTCGATACGGCCGAGGTCGATGCGGTGCGGGGTTCCGGACAGGGTGGCGTCGAGCGCGGTGGCGGGGGTGAGCGGCAGGCCGAGGTTGCGGGCCAGCAGGTTGCCGGTGCCGCAGGGCACCACGACGAGCGGTACGCCGGTGCCGGCCAGGGCGTCGGCGGCCGCGCGGACGGTTCCGTCGCCGCCGCAGACCACGACCAGTTCCGCTCCGTCACGGACCGCGTCGGCCGCCTGGCCGGTGCCGGGGTCGTCGGCGGTGGTCTCGATGAACTGCGGTGCGCGGTGGCCGTGTTGTTCCAGGATCCGCCGCAGTTTCTCGCGGGCCGCCGCGTCGGTCACCGTGGGATTGAAGATCACGGCGGTGCTGCCGGGCTCGCGCTCCTCGGCCTGCTCGGTCGTGTCGGCGTGCCCGGTCCGCTGCGCGGGAACGGCGACCACGGAGCCGTCGGTGAACAGGGCGCGGCCGACGATCAGCAGGGACAGGGTGCCGTTGGCCAATCCGCCGATCACGTCCGTGGGGTGGTGCATGCCCCGGTAGAGGCGGGAGACGCCGACAACCAGTGGCACGAGGAACAGGAGCCCGGCCAACGGCCACCGCAAGGGCCTGCGCACCCGGGACAGCACGAGCACCGCGAGTCCGGCGTAGAGCGCGGTGGCCGCGCCGGTGTGGCCGGAGGTGTAACTGGACGTCGGCGGGGAGGCGTCGAGGCGGTGCACCTGCGGGCGGGTCCGGTCCACCGACTCGGTGACGGCCAGGAACACCAGTGCCTGGAGCGAGACGGCGACAGCGAGGAAGACCGCCTGACGCCACATCGGCAGCCGGGGAACGAGCACCAGCGCCACACAGCTCAACAGGGTGACCGCGATCACCGTGAGGGTGTTGCCCGCCTCCGAGCCGAGGTACGACAGGGTGGTGAGCGGGCCCGTACGGATCCGCTCGAACCCCTCATCGACATGGTCCTCGACCGTCAGCGGCCACAGGTTCCGGGCAGGGCCCGTGATCAGGAGCCCGAAGCCCACGATCAGGGCGGCCTGACAGACGGTCAGTACGCCGATGCGCGCCGCGGTACTGCCGGTACCGCGGGGCAGAACAGGCGACCAGCCCCGCCGGACCGCCTCGGATTCCTCCCCTGTCGCTCCTGCTGCTCTTCCCGGCACGGCGGTCGGCATCGGGGCTCCCACGGGTCGGCGCCTCGCGGCGGTCCACGGCCGGGTGGCGTTCGCACCCGATCCATCGCCGTCTGCCCCCGAAGCGGAGGCGCAGACACCCCCTCACGTGGGAATCCACGAGCCCATGCCCCGGGCACGCACGGAAGGTGCCGATGGGACGTAGTTCGACGGCCACAGTCCCACGCTGCCGCTGTTCAACCACGGCACAGCAAACGCATCCGGACAGGACGCATGTCAGCGGTTCCTTGCTTCCGGCCCGCGGTCTGCTCGACCGCGCGCACGATCTTCACGTAACGGCCGCAGCGACAAATGTTGCCGCTCATCCACTCCCGGATAGCCGGCGCCCAGGTGCACGGTGATGGTGCCGGGTAACGGGCCGAGGCCCTCCAGACGGTCCAGAGTCGGGGCGAGCAGTGGAGAGTCGTGGCGGTTGGCACCGGCCAGGACACGGCCCAGCGGAATGCCGTATCCATCCGTCGGGCCCGAGCGCTTCAGTCTCTGTTTCCCACGGTCGACCGGCGAGCGTCCGGCGGCCTCCCCGCCTCCAGGTGCCTTGGTGATCGCTCCGTCCACAGCGATCTGGCCGAGGACGAGGACGACGATCCGGTCGTAGGACTCCAGTGCGAGCTGGCTGAGCCGGGCGAAAACGCCCAGGCGTATCCACTCATCACGGCGGCTGCGGATTGTGGTGGCCGAGCAGATCGTGTCGGCGATCGCCTCCTAAGAACAGCCGAGGCCCAGCAGTTGCAGCATCTTGTCGAAGATGATCCGGACGCCGATGCGCCGGCGGTGGCAGCCGAGCGGATGGTCCGGGTGGTACACCGGCCGCTCGGGCAACAGCGCCGCGAATTGGTCCCAGAGTGGTTCCGTCAGCCATGACGGCAGCGTGGGCACAGGTCTCCCAGTGATCAAGGAGCGTCGCAACCCCATGATCGCTGGGACCTGCGCCCGTTCCGCAGCCGACGTTCTCCAGAGTGCCTATCCGCGCAACCTCATACTCGGTCGGAACCCGTCTTTGTACCGCCGAGCCGTCCGCGTCCGTCACGGCCTCACGGGCATCACCGACTCACCGCAGAAGAGCCACACCCGCAGGATTTTCGGACCGGCACCGGTCGCTCCGGCAGCCAAGCTCGTAACCGCGGACGCGAGCTGGTCTGGCCCGGTGGCTGGACACCCGCCCATGCCCCCGCTCCCCCGCCGGGCTGCCCGCGAACGACGACGCGCGACCGCACCCGCTTCCACACGGCTGCGGCCGAAGACGGCCCCGTTCACTCAGCGGTGGACGACGCAGGCGCCGAACTCCCGGGACGCCGAACCCCGCCACCGTTCACGCAGTTCGGACAGCGAGTCGGACACAGCGAGCTTCAGCAGGCGGGAAGCCGGTGGCGGACTGCCGGTCCAGCGCGCAGGCGGCCCGCCCCGGCCTGCGCCCTTGCTTCTCGTCGTAGTCGGCCACAGGCACGATCCGCCAGGCCAACCCCTGACCACACCACAGCAAGAAATCCTGAAACGATCACCAGACCGCCAGGTCAGCGAATCATCCACCTGGCGATCACTGGAGGATTTGCCCGAGAGCGTCATCATGGTCGTGGCCATCGTCGACGCCGACACGGGCGCCCTCGCCGAGGCCCCGACTTCCTGGCCCGCGGCTTCGTCCACGACGCCACTTTCGAGCCGGTCGTCCCTGTCATCGAAAGAACGCTGGCCAACGCCGCCCAAGAGGGCGTGGGCGATACCCACCAGCTCGAACAACTCGTCGCACGCGCCGTGGCCAACCGGGCCTTCCGCGCCCACCGGCGCAGGCCCCTGATCATCCCCGTCATCATCGACGCCTGACCGGGCCGTCACCTCATCAGCGCCCGGCTCCCACGCCGGGGCAGAGTATGTTTCGACTCGCAACAGCACCGTGCCGCACGTCAGAAAGGTGAACGGATGGGCCTGCGCTTCGAGGAGATCGACTGGCAACCGACGCCCATCGGCGAGATCAGTCTGCGTCGACGCCGCCACCCGGTCTCGGGGGATGACGTGTACGAGGTAAAGCTCGGTGACGAGTTCCTGATGTCCAGCCTCTTCACCACCGGCGAGATCGCGCTCACGGAACTCGCCCTGGCCGAACTGCCGGACACCGAGCTGGACGTAGCCGTCGGCGGACTCGGACTCGGCTACACCGCCCAGGCCGTCCTGGACGATCCACGGGTGCGGACACTGACGGTGATCGATGCGCTGGCCGAAGTCATCGACTGGCATCAGCGGGGCTTGGTGCCCCTCGGAGCCCGGCTGTCCTCGGACGCCCGCTGCCGTCTGCTGCACGGAGACTTCTTCGCATTGGCCGCCGGTCCGTCCGGTCTCGACCCCAAGGAGCCGGACCGCCGCTTCCACGCCATCCTGCTGGACGTCGACCACTCGCCGCGCCATGTGCTCCACCCACGTCACGCGGCGCTCTACCAGCCCGCCGGGCTCCGCACGCTCGCCGGTCACCTCCACCCCGGCGGGGTGTTCGCCTTGTGGTCGAACGACCCGCCCGACGCGCAGTTCACCTCGGCGCTCTCCGAGGTCTTCGCACAAACAGCGGCCCATGTCGTCGCCTTCGACAACCCGCTGCAGGGGGGTACCTCGACCAACACCGTCTACCTGGCGGGCAAAGCACCGGACAGGCCCTGAAGATCGGCTGTCCGCGCTGCGGGGCGTCGATCGACACCGAGTGGGGGGCCGACCTGCTCGAAGCCCACGGCGACGACGGCTTCGCCACCCTCGCCGTGGTGGTCCCCTGCCGCGGAGGCTCAACCTCTCCGGACGCCCTGGACCACGACTGGCCCGTGTGGCCTCGCCCGATTCGAGATCGCCGTCTGGAACCCCGAGCATGCCTTGTCCGGCGACGAGGAACTGACCACCGTCGGGGACGCACTCGGACATCCAGTGCAGCAAGTCAGGGGCCCACATCTGACGCACGTCAGCCCCGACAGCACGGGTTCAAGTTCAGTGGTTGACAGCGCACGCGCGCCGGACAGACCTGGACCGCAGGGCCGTCCGGCGGCTGAGGCCGGTGCGGTCAGTGCGCCGCCGGGTGGTGGCTGATGGTGATGCCGCAGGCGAGTGCCACGGTGGGGCCAGCGTAGACGGTCGTGCCGGTGGACTTCTTCCACACGTTGATGAGGAAGGTGTCCGGGGAGTCGGTGGCGGTGATGCTGACGACGTAGTCCTTGACGCCGTTGAGGGTGCCTGAGCCCTGGTAGCGGGCACGGGAGCCGGTGACCACCAGCCAGTCGGACGCCGTGGAGCGGAACTTGAGACCCCCTGCCTTGAAATCGAAGGCGACCCTGCCGGTGGGGGTGATGGCGTTCCTGCCGTAGGAGAGGTCGAAGGAGAAAGCTGCCTTTCCGGTCAGCCGTGGGGAGGCGGGGTAGGCGCCGGACGGTGAGACGAAGGTGCCGGTACCCGCGGCCGGGCCGGCCGCGCGGTCGTAGACGACCAGGTCGGTGAGGGTCCTGGAGGTTGCGGCGCCGTCGTCGTCGGTGACGGTGATGGTCGGGTGGTAGATGCCAGCCTTGCGGTATGTGTGGCCCGCGCGGCATGAGGTGGGGGCTGTGCCGTCGGCCCAGTCGACGGAGCAGCTGAGGGTGTCGCTGCGGCCCGGGTCGGTGTAGTGGACGGTGAGGGTGATCTTCGCGCCCACGGACACCGGCTTGGCGGGCCCGGTGGCGTCGCGGATCACCGGGGGTGCGTTGGTGACGGTGACGGAGAGAGTGTCGCTGGTGCGGCCGGCGGTGAGGGTGACCTCGTAGGTGCCGTTGTCAGTGCAGGTGATGGCAGGGGTGAGGGTCTTGGCGTGGGCGATGGCGCACGGGGCGCCAGATGCGGCACGCCACTTCGGGGTGACGTCCGCGCCGGAGAGAGTGCCGGTGAGGGCGATGGCGCTGCCCTCCGGCCCGGAGGCGTCGGGACCGGCGTGCGCGACGGTCACCGGGTCGATGCCGGTGAGGGTGGGGACCACCGGCTTGATCAGGCCGTCGGCGTCGAACTCCAGCTTGTCGATGGTGGTTTCGCGGTGGGTGCCGTCCCCGCCCGGGATGGCGAACCGATGGTAGGCGATGTACCAGTCGTCGCTGCCGGGGACCCGGACCACCGAGTGGTGGCCGGTGCCCTTGATGCCGAGTGCCACGTCCTTCGAAAGGATCACGCCGCGCTTGGTCCAGAGGCCCAGCGGCGAGCTGCCGGTGGCGTACGCGACCTGGTAGTTCTCGTCGCCGGTATCGTTCTCCGACCACATGAAGTAGTAGACGCCGTGCCGCTTGATCGTGAACGCGCCCTCCCGGAATCCGTCCGGGGTGATCGTGGTGACCTTGGAGGTGTCCAGGGAGATCATGTCGTCGTTCAGCGGGACGACGTACGCGCCGCCGTTGCCGAAGTAGAGGTACGACGTCCCGTCGTCGTCGGTGAAGACCGCCGGGTCGATCATCTGGCCGCTGAACTTGCCTGCCGCGAGGAGCGGTTTGCCGAGCGCGTCCTTGAAGGGGCCGGTCGGGGAGTCCGAGACGGCGACGCCGATGTTGGCGTCCGCGCAGAAGTAGAAGTAGTACGTGCCATTCTTCTCGGTGATCGTCGGCGCCCAGGCCCGGCTGTCGGCCCAGGAGACGTCCGGGCCCAGGTCGAGGATGACGCCGTGGTCCGTCCAGTGCACCAGGTCGGTGGAGGAGTACGCCTTGAATTGGGTGCCGCTCCACCCGGGGAAGCCGTCGATGGTCGGATAGATGTAGAAAGTGTCGCCGAAGACCACGATGTCCGGGTCGGCGTTCAGGCCGGGCAGTACGGGACTTCTCATCTGCATCGCCTGTACGGTCCAGATGCGGGTCGCGCCGTCCGAGCCGGTGACGGTGTACTTGACCGGCTTGGTGAAGTTTTGGACCGTGCCGGA
>Ga0307510_10003584_pt1 | contig 18131 bp, 14 predicted proteins | sample 12_EM_MG_FD_207224 | JGI IMG/M metagenome (GOLD analysis project Ga0307510, IMG submission 207224) | Populus trichocarpa ectomycorrhiza microbial communities from riparian zone in the Pacific Northwest, United States - 12_EM | ecosystem: Host-associated > Plants > Roots > Unclassified | place...
GCGTACCCTGATCGCGGAGGTCGCGACCCCCGACGAGCCACCGGACCGCCAATTCCAGTCGCTCGGCGAGCCCTTGTTCGAGCTGCCGCTGTCCGGCTGGTACTGGCAGATCACGCGCACCGACACCGAGAAGCCGGAGCTGCGCTCGTCGCGCTCGCTCTGGGACAAGAAGCTGCCGAAGCTGGAGGAGCAGGGCACCGAGCTCACCGCCGCCGGCATTCGCCTGGCCTATGTCGACGGGCCCGAGGGGCAGAACCTGCGCATGGTCGAGCGTCCCGTCGACCTCGGCGCCGACGGCAAATTTCTCGTCAGCGTCGCCGGCGACGACACCGAGATTTTCGACGAGACGCGGAGCTTTGATTACTATCTCGGCGGCACCTTCACCGCGCTCGGCATCGTGCTGCTGCTGACCACGGTGTTCCAGGTCCGCTTCGGCCTCGCCCCGCTCAAGCGCATTTCGGAGTCGATCGCCGACATCCGCTCCGGGCGGGCGGAGCGGCTCGAGGGCGAATTCCCGGTCGAGATCGCGCCGCTCGCGCGCGAGACCAACGCGCTGATCGACGCCAATCGCGAGATCGTCGAGCGCGCGCGCACCCATGTCGGCAATCTCGCCCATGCGATCAAGACGCCGCTCTCGGTGATCGTGAATGAGGCCAGCGCGCATGCGGCCGATCCGTTCGCGGAGAAGGTGATGGAGCAGGCGGACGTGATGCGCGACCAGGTCGCCCATCACCTGGAGCGCGCGCGCATTGCGGCCCGGGTCTCGGTCGTTGCGACCGTCACGGAGGTTGCGCCGGCGATCGAGGCGCTGCGACGGACCATGGAGAAGATCCATCGCGACCGCAGCATCCTGGTCGAGGCCAAGGCCGATCCGTCGGCCAAGTTCCGCGGCGAGCGGCAGGATCTGGAGGAGATGGTCGGCAATCTCGTCGACAATGCCTGCAAATGGGCGGCCTCGCGGGTCTTCATCGAGGTTTTGACGGAGGCGCCGCCGCAGGCCGGCGCCGGCCCGCGGCTGCGGATCATCGTCGATGACGACGGCCGCGGCCTGTCCGAGGCCGAGCGCGCCCAGGTTTCCCGGCGCGGCCAGCGGCTCGACGAGTCCAAGCCCGGCTCGGGGCTGGGCCTGTCGATCGTGACCGACCTCGCCGCGCTCTATGGCGGCAGCCTCTCCCTCGGCGGCGCGCCGACCGGGGGGCTGCGAGCCGAGCTGGTCCTTCCCGGAATATAATCCTCTGTTCCCACAAGGTTATTTGGCTTGCCGGCGTGCTGATCCGGATGAAACCGGAGGTATTCGGAGCAACTTCCTAAACGGCTTCTTAAGTGGGCCCCACCTATGATCGAGCAGGACGCATCCCACGTCCGCCATCTTACCGTGCATTACCCGGGCGCATGAGCCAGACATCGATCGAGCGGCTGAGGGAATATCTCGCGCAGCTCCCGCCGCAGTCGCAGGCGCTGCTGATGCGGGAGTTCGAGCGCGCGCTCGAGCGCGGCCAGGACACGGCTGTTGCGACCCTCGTGCTCGAACAGTTGCGCAAGATCGTCCGCAAGAGCGAAGCCGACGAAGCCCCGCCGCCACGCACGGACGATCTGTCGCGGTTGCTGTTCCAGGCGATGGAACCGTTCCTGGCCGAAACGGGCGCCCCGATCCGGGTCGGCCAGATCCGCCGCTCCTCGCTGCCGCCGATCTGGCAATGGCTCGGCCGTGACGGTGCCCCCGACAAGGTCAGCGAATTCGAGGCGGCGCTGGCGCGCATGCCGGCGGCGGACAGTGCAGGGCAGGTCGAAGTGCTCGCCCAGAAGCTCCAGGCGGTGGCCGCGGATGCGATCTTCGCGCTGACGGGACCAGGCGGCGGCGACAAGTCGCGCGCGCTCGCCCGCGTCGGCCCGCCCAACGTGATCGAGGACCTCTATTCGATCGGCGCGGTGCTCCAGGTCCGCGAAGCCATCGCCACGCTGAACGAGAAGCTGCCGCGCTTCCTGCGCGCCTTCGGCGATGCCCAGATCGCGTCGGTGACGGCCACGCTCAACATTCCCGTGCTCCAGACGCCGCAGATGCTGCCCTTCGCGCTGTCGATCGTCGCGCAGCGGATGACTGCGCCGTGGCAGATCATCCGCCTCGCCATCAAGATCGCCGCCTCCGACGACGAGATCCGCGTCGCGGCGACACCCTATGGCGTCGCCGTCACGATCGCCCTGCATGATCTGTCATGCGTGGCCGCGATCCTGCGCATGGACATCAAGCGCGGTCATTTCGAGACCGTCGCCGACAATCTCAAGGCGCTGCATGACGGCGTGCGCGGCCTGCGCACCGAGCTCGACCTGCGCAACGATTCCGCCTGGGGCAAGCAGCTGACCTCGATTCGCGCCGACATCTCCAACGCGCTGCAATCGGAGATCGACAGCGTTCCCGGCCGCGTTCGTCGCATCCTGCGCCAGCGCCCGGAGAAGGATATTCCACCGGGCGCGCGGATCGACAGCACCGAGGTCGAGGAAACCGCGGCGCTGATCGATTTCGTCGCGACCTGCCGCAACTATGCGAGCGAGCTTGCGATCAACGAGGTGACGCTGCGCACCTATTCCGACCTGCAGCAATATGTCGAACGCTCGACCGAGCAGCTGGTGCAGGCGTTGCGCTCCGCCGATCACAAGGTTCGCACCTATCGGCAGCAACAGGTGCAGGCCGCGATCCGCTTCTGCCAGGTGCTGTTCGGCGATGATTATGCGTCGCTGATGAGCCGCGCCGCGGAGAACGCGGCCACGGGCGAGCGCAAATCGTCGCGCGCAAGCTGATCCAAGCGCATATTTTTGTGATCACAATTTGTAGTTGACCGTGCCGGTGGCGAGCCCTACGGTCGCCGTGCAAGCTTCTGGAATTTCTATCTGTGGGCGCATGAAACCCGTTATCAGCTCCATCGAAATCGAGAACCGCGTCATTGTTGCCAAATATCAAAGGCTGATGGTCGGCGCGAAGGTGGTGCTGGTCGAGAAGGCAAGCGGTCGGCAGCTGCCTGAGACAGTCACCAGGGTTGCGTCTCCGGTTCCGGTCGGGGCGATACGCATCAGATTGCCGGAGGCAATCGAGCCGGGAACATACTTCCTGAGGGCGTTCAACGGGCACGGCGAGGACGCCGCTCGAAGCGTGGACTTCGAGATCGGCTAAGCCGTTGGATTTTCACTGTTTCGGGACTGTGTGCGGTCACGCCGGATTGAGAATTGTCAATTGCCGCATCGTCCGGCCGTGGTGTAAAGCCACCTGTAGGCGCGGCTCGCGCGCTGCCGGAAGCTTGCCAGATGACGCTATGGTTCGTGTTCGCGCTGATGACGGTCGCGGCGATTTTCGCCGTGCTCTGGCCGCTCGGCCGCGGCGCGCGCGCGCAAAATCAGGGCAGCGAGGTCGTGGTCTACAAGGACCAGCTCGCCGAGATCGATCGTGATCTCGCCACAGGGCTGATCGCCGCACCCGAAGCCGAGGCCGCGCGCGTCGAGATCAGCCGCCGGCTGCTCGCTGCGGCCGGCAGCGAGCCTGCCTCGGAGCCGAAAGCCAGCCTCAAATGGCGCCGCGCGGCAGCGGTGCTGGCGCTCGTCGGCCTGCCGCTGGTTGCGATCGGCATCTACATGCCGCTCGGCTCGCCCTTGCTGCGCGATTTTCCGCTGGCGCAGCGGGAGCGGGGAGGCGGCTCCGGCATGGCTCAATCGCTCGAGAACCTCGTCGTGCAAGTCGAGCAACATCTGGAAAAAAATCCGACCGACGGACGCGGCTGGAACGTGCTCGCCCCGGTGCTGGAGCGGCTCGGCCGCCTCGACGATGCGGTTCGCGCCTATCGCAACTCGATCACCTACAATGGCGAGAGCGCGGAGCGCCGGTCTGATCTCGGCGAGGCGATCGCCGCCGCGGCCAGCGGCGTGGTGACGGCCGAGGCGAAGAGCGAATTCGAGCGGGCGCGCGCGCTCGACGCCAACGATCCCAAGGCGAACTACTTCCTCGGGCTTGCCGCCGAGCAGGACGGTCGCAAGGACGATGCCGCCAATATCTGGCGCGCGCTGCTGGCGAAGGCGCCGGCCGATGCACCGTGGCGCTCTCTGGTGCAGACCTCGCTGGCGCGGGTCGGCGGTGGTGGCGCCACAATGCCGGCGCTGCCGGACGAGACGATCGCAGCTTCCAGGGACATGAACGAGGGCGATCGCAACGCGATGGTGCGCGGCATGGTCGAGCGCCTCGCCACGCGCCTCAAGCAGAACGGCGATGACGTCGAGGGTTGGCTGCGCCTCGTGCGCGCCTACCTCGTGATGGGCGATCGTGACAAGGCGGTGGGCGCATCGAGCGATGCCCGCCAGGCCGTTGCCAATGATGCCGCGCGGCTGCGCCAGCTCAACGAAGGCCTCAAGACGCTCGGGCTCGACGGATGATGATTTCAGGGCGAGGCGAGCAGGGAATGGATACGCCATGACGCGCAAGCAGAGACGTATGACCATCATCGGCGGCTCGCTCGCCGTGCTCGCGCTCGCGGCCGCGCTGGTGCTCAACGCCCTTCGCGATTCCATCGTGTTCTTCTCGACCCCGACCATGGTCGCCGAGAAGCACGTTGCGCCCGGCAAGCGGTTTCGTCTCGGCGGCCTGGTGCAGCCCGGCTCGCTCCAGCGCGGCGACAATCTCGCTGTGACCTTCGAAGTCGCCGACGGCGGCGCAAAGCTGCCCGTAGCCTACAAGGGCATCCTGCCCGACCTGTTCCGTGAAGGGCAGGGCGTCGTCGCCGAAGGCGCGCTCGATGCCAATGGCGTGTTCAAGGCCGACACCGTGCTCGCCAAGCATGACGAGACCTACATGCCCAAGGACGTTGCTGACGCCCTGAAGAAGCAGGGACACTGGAAGGACGATTACGGTACCCAGGCGTCCGGTGGCGCCAAGCCTGCGGCAACGACCGCGCAGGGCAACCCGCAGGGAGCCGTGCGGTGATCGCAGAATCCGGACATTACGCGCTGGTGCTGGCGCTGGGCCTCGCGCTGATCCAGTCCATCGTGCCGCTGATCGGCGTGCGCTTGCGCGATGCCGCGCTGATGAACGTCGCGCGCTCGACCGCGCTGGCGCAACTGCTGTTCGTCGGCGCGTCGTTCATCGCGCTGGTGACGTTGCACGTGAACTCGGATTTCTCCGTCGCCAACGTCTACGAGAATTCCCACTCGATGAAGCCGCTGCTCTACAAGATCACGGGCGTCTGGGGAAACCATGAAGGCTCGATGCTGCTCTGGGTGTCGATCCTGGCGCTGTTCGGTGGCCTGGTCGCGGCGTTCGGCAACAATCTGCCGCTGTCGCTGCGCGCGCATGTGCTGGCGGTGCAGGCGTGGATCGCCAGCGCCTTCTATCTCTTCATCCTGATGACCTCGAACCCGTTCCTGCGCATCGTCAATCCGCCGATCGAGGGACGCGATCTCAATCCGGTGCTTCAGGACATCGGCCTCGCCGTGCATCCGCCGATGCTCTATCTCGGTTATGTCGGCTTCTCGATCTCGTTCTCCTTCGCCATCGCGGCGCTGCTGGAGGGGCGGATCGATGCGGCCTGGGCGCGCTGGGTGCGGCCGTGGACGCTGGTCGCTTGGATCTTCCTGACCCTCGGCATCGCCATGGGCTCCTACTGGGCCTATTACGAGCTCGGCTGGGGCGGCTGGTGGTTCTGGGATCCGGTCGAGAATGCTTCGCTGATGCCGTGGCTCGCCGGCACCGCGCTGTTGCATTCGGCGGTGGTGATGGAGAAGCGCAACGCGCTGAAGGTCTGGACCATCCTGCTGTCGATCCTGACCTTCTCGCTGTCGCTGCTCGGGACCTTCCTGGTGCGCTCGGGCGTCATTACGTCGGTGCACGCCTTCGCCACCGATCCGACCCGCGGCGTGTTCATCCTGCTGATCCTGTGCCTGTTCATCGGCGGCAGCCTGTCGCTGTTCGCGGGGCGCGCGACCTCATTGAAGCAGGGCGGCCTGTTCGCACCGATCTCGCGCGAGGGCGCGCTGGTGCTGAACAATCTGCTGCTCACGGTGGCCTGCGCAGTCGTGCTGTTCGGCACGCTCTATCCGCTGGCAATGGAGGTGCTGGCCGATTTCAAGATGTCGGTCGGCGCGCCCTTCTACAATCTCACCTTCGTCCCGCTGTTCACGCTGCTGCTGCTCGCGGTGCCGTTCGGGCCGATGCTGGCGTGGAAGCGCGGCGATCTGCTCGGCGTCACCCAGCGCCTGCTGGCGGCCGGCGTTGCCGGGCTCGTCGTGATCGCCCTTGTCTGGGCCTGGACGCGTGGCGGCAGTGCGCTGGCGCCATTGGCAATCGGGCTTGGGGTCTTCGTCATCGCCGGTGCCATGACGGATCTGGCCGAACGAACCGGCCTGTTTCGTCTGTCGTTCGCAACGACACTGCACCGCGCCCGCGGGCTGCCGCGCTCGGCATGGGGCACGGTATTTGCGCATGCCGGCCTCGGCGTCGCGCTGATCGGGATCGTTTGCGAAACCACATGGAACACCGAATACATCGCGACGATGAAGCAGAATGATGTGGCCCATGTCGCCGGGTACGATCTGAAGCTCGACGGCTTGCTTGAGCGCCAGGGGCCGAACTACCGCGAGATGATTGCCCAGTTCAACGTCAGCGAGGACGGCGAAGCTCTCAGCACCATGACGCCGTCGAAGCGCAGTTTTACCACGCGCGGCTCGTCGACGACCGAAGCTGCGCTGCTGACGCGCGGCGCAAGCCAGCTCTACGTTTCGCTCGGCGACACCACGGCCGAGGGCGCCATCGCCGTGCGCATCTATCACAAGCCGCTGGTGCTCCTGATCTGGTGGGGGCCGGTGCTGATGGCGTTCGGCGGCATGCTGTCACTGTCCGACCGCCGCTTGCGGGTCGGCGCGCCAAAGCCGGCGCGGGCCAAGCAGCGCCTCCAGCCGGCGGAGTGACTTTGATGCGCCGGATGATGGCCACGATCGTCGCGTTGATGCTGCTGGTTTTGCCTGCGGCGCACGCTGTGCAGCCCGACGAGATCATGTCGGATCCCGCGAGGGAGGCGCGCGCGCGCGATTTGTCGCGCGAGCTGCGCTGCATGGTGTGCCAGAACCAGTCGATCGACGATTCCGATGCGCCGCTGGCGCGCGACCTGCGGCTACTCGTGCGCGAGCGGATCGCGGCGGGCGACAGCAATTCGCAGGTGCTCGATTTCCTGGTCGCGCGTTATGGCGAATTCGTGCTGCTCAAGCCGCGCTTCGAGCGTCAGACCATGGCGTTATGGCTGCTCGCGCCGCTGCTGCTGCTTGGCGGCGGCCTGGCGTTGTGGCTGCAAATCCGACGTCGTGTGCGAAGCGGTGCAGATGTACCAGCCCCGCCGCTCACGCCCGAGGAAGAAGCGCGCCTGGCTGCATTGATGTCGGACGAAGCGAAGTCGACTTAGAAGTCGTCCTGGCCTACGTAATGATACGTAGGCTGTCTGCCGCAGCCTGTTTCATGCTCTGTTGACCTTTGTCTGGAAGCTTGGCGCAACCTTCGATTCCAGACCTTGAGTCCTCCGCGATGTTCACGAACAGCAATCTGACGATCCGTTTCCTGGTTGGCGCCGTGGTCGCCGCATTATTGTTCTTGCTGGGCACCGGCGGTGGCACCGGCTTCGTCGCGGTGCTCTATCTCAACAACGAGATCACGAGCCTGTCGTCGGACTTCGCCGCGCTCAGCGGTCCCGCACGTGATCATGCAATGCAGATCTATCAGCAGGCGCAGACGGCGTTCTCCTATTTCCTGATCGCCTGCGGTGTGATCGCGGTGGTCGCCGTCGCGATCTGCCTCACCACCTGGTTCGCCGTACGCAACGGCATCCTCAGTCCCTTGGCGGCGATCGTGCATGCGATGCGCGAGGTTGCCGACCAGAAGTTCGAGACGCCTGTTCCAGGGCTCGGCGGCACCAATGAGATCGGCCTGCTCGCCGGTGCGCTGGAGGTGTTCAAGACCAACGGCCTCGAGCGGCGCCGGCTCAGCGAGCAGCAGCTCCACGAGGTGCAGCATCAGGCCGAGCGGTCGAAGTTCCTGGACGCCCGGATCAAGCGCTTCAACGATCTCGTCGCCAGTGTCGTCGACAGCGTGGCCTCATCGGCCGTGCAGCTGAAGCGCAATGCCGAAACGCTGTCGCAAACCGCCAACGACACCAGCACCAAGGCCAATGCGGTTGCGACCGCCGCGAGCCAGGCCAGCGCCAGCGTGCAGACGGTTGCGGGCTCTGCCGAGGAGATGACGAATTCGATCGGCACGATCAGCCGGCGCGTCACGGATGCGACCCAGCGCGCCGAAGGCGCTGCGACGCAAGCCGAGAAGAGCCGCGACACCATCCACACGCTGTCGAACGCCGCCGACAAGATCGGCGAGGTCGTGCAGCTCGTGCAGGCGATCGCCTCGCAGACCAATCTGCTTGCGCTCAACGCCACCATCGAGGCCGCGCGGGCTGGCGAAGCCGGCAAGGGCTTTGCCGTGGTCGCCTCCGAGGTGAAGAGCCTCGCACACCAGACCAGCAAGGCGACGGAGGAGATCACCTCGCATGTCGCCAGCATCCAGGGCATCACCGCGGAGACGCGCGGCGCGATCGACGGTATCTCGAAGACACTGTCGGAAATCTCGTCGATCATGTCCGGCATCGAGGTCGATACTGACCGGCAGCGCAACGCGACGCAGGACATCACAGGCAGCGCGCAGGATGCCGCACGCGGAACCCTCGACGTCTCCAATCATATCGTCCAAATCACCTCGACTTCGGCGGAGACCGGGCGGATGGCGGCGGAAGCACGGGATTCCGCCGTCGACCTGTCGCAGCAGGCCGAGACCCTGAAGCGCGAAGTTGACGAGTTCATCCTCAGCGTCAGGGCGAGCTGAGAGCCGCTGAAAGGGCGTCTCTGCGCTGATCACGGGAACCTGATTAAGTTCCTGTAAGGCCACGACTTTCGGCCTGCGATAAACCGCCGCATCGCCATACGCCTTCATTACAAAAGTTTAACCCCGCCGCCAGCGCACGGTAAGGCGGGAGCCCCCATCTTCAGGTCCGTAAGGTGCTGGCAGCCGGCACCAAAAGGAATTCAAGGCCCTGGAGACCTCTGCATGTCCGATCGTATCGACCTCACGAACCTTCCGTCCTACCGGCAGCCGCGCCGGTCGATTTTCTCGGCCCGCAGGATCGCGCTGATGGCGTCGGTCATCGCCGGCCTCGGGATCGCCGTCCATGGCTTCAGCCCGTCGACCTCGCCTGCCGACCTGTTCTCCAGCCCGGCGCATGCGCAGGTCAACAATGAGGTCCGGAAGGTCGAACGTCCGATCGGCTTTGCCGACATCGTCGAGCGCGTAAAACCCTCGGTGATCTCGGTGAAGGTCAACATCAAGGAAAAGACCGCAAGCAACGACGACGGCGACGATGCACAGTCGCCGTTCCAGCCGGGCTCGCCGATGGAGCGCTTCTTCCGCCGCTTCGGCGGTCCGGATGGCGTCCCGGGTCTGAAGGGTGGTGGCGGTCGTGGCCGCGTCGTCCAGGGCCAGGGATCCGGCTTCTTCATCTCGGCTGACGGCTTCGCCGTGACCAACAATCACGTGGTCGACGGCGCCGACAAGGTCGAGGTCACCACCGATGACGGCAAGACCTACACCGCCAAGGTGATCGGCACCGATCAGCGCACCGACCTCGCTTTGATCAAGGTCGAGGGCAGCACGAACCTCCCGTTCGCCAAGCTTGCCGACGGCAAGCCGCGGATCGGCGATTGGGTGCTGGCAGTCGGCAATCCCTTCGGCCTCGGCGGCACTGTGACCGCGGGCATCGTCTCGGCCAGCGGCCGCGACATCGGCAACGGTCCCTATGACGATTTCATCCAGATCGACGCGCCCGTGAACAAGGGCAATTCCGGCGGTCCGGCGTTCGACACCAACGGCGAGGTGATGGGCGTCAACACCGCGATCTACTCGCCCTCCGGCGGCAGCGTCGGCATCGCGTTCTCGATTCCCGCCAGCACGGTGAAGAGCGTGGTGGCGCAGCTCAAGGACAAGGGTTCGGTCAGTCGCGGCTGGATCGGCGTGCAGATTCAGCCGGTGACATCAGACATCGCCGACAGCCTCGGCATGAAGAAGGCCGAAGGCGCATTGGTCGCGGAGCCGCAGGCGAATGGTCCGGCTGCCAAGGCCGGCATCGAGTCCGGTGACGTGATCACGTCGGTCAACGGCGAATCCGTCAAGGATGCCCGCGAGCTCGCCCGCACCATCGGCGGCCTGGCGCCCGGCGCGACCGTGAAGCTCAACGTGCTCCACAAGGGCCAGGACAAGGTCGTGAACCTGACGCTGGGCCAGTTGCCGAACACGGTCGAGGCCAAGGCCGATATCGATAGCGACAGCGGCAAGGGAGCGAGCAAGGGCACCGACGTGCCGAAGCTCGGCATGACCGTTGCGCCCGCCAATTCCGTCGCCGGTGCCGGCAAGGACGGCGTCGTCGTGACCGAAGTCGATCCGAAGAGCGCTGCGGCCGAACGCGGCTTCAAGGAAGGCGACGTGATTCTCGAAGTCGGCGGCAAGACCGTGGCCACCGCCGGCGACGTCCGTGACGCCATCAACACGGCGCGGACCGACAACAAGAACAGCGTCCTGATGCGCGTGAAGAGCGGCGGCCAGTCGCGCTTCGTCGCGATCCCCCTCGCCAAAGGCTGAGGCGCCAGGAGCTTACGAGAAGAGGGGTATCGGTGGCATCAGTCGCCCCCGCCGCCGACGCCCTTCGGGGAAGCAGCGTAAATTACGCTTCCCCAGTCTACCTTCCGGTGGAATTACGCCCCCCTCCGTCGGAAGGCCTAGGGCGGTGAGGTCCCCCCAGCTTCACCGCCCGCCCTTTTTGCCGACCCACCACCCGTTCGCTTGGCTTGCATGCGATTGCCGCTCGCGCCATGTTTAGAGAAGGTTGACCTCCTTGACCGCCGCCGAACGCACGATGCGCCTCCTCATCATTGAAGACGACCGCGAATCCGCCGACTACCTCGTGAAGGCGTTTCGCGAAGTCGGACACATTGCCGACCACGCCGCCGACGGCGAGGAAGGCCTCGCGATGGCCGAGAACGGCGAGTACGACGTGCTGGTGGTCGACCGCATGCTGCCCAAGCGCGACGGCCTGTCGCTGATCGGCGCGCTGCGCGCCCAGGACGATACGACGCCGGTACTGATCCTCTCCGCGCTCGGCCAGGTCGACGACCGCATCAAGGGCCTGCGCGCCGGTGGCGACGACTATCTGCCAAAACCCTATTCCTTCGCCGAGCTGCTTGCCCGCGTCGAGGTGCTGTCGCGCCGCCGCGGGGGGCCTGCCGAGGACACGCTCTATCGTGTCGGCGATCTCGAGCTCGACCGGCTCTCCCACCGCGTCGCCCGCGGCAAGGATGAGCTGACGCTCCAGCCGCGCGAATTCCGCCTGCTCGAATACCTCATGAAGCATGCCGGCCAGGTGGTGACGCGCACCATGCTGCTGGAGAACGTCTGGGACTATCATTTCGATCCGCAGACCAACGTGATCGACGTGCACATTTCGCGGCTGCGCTCCAAGATCGACAAGGGGTTCGAGCGGCCGCTGCTGCACACGATCCGCGGCGCCGGGTACATGATCCGTGACGGAATACGTTGAAGCTCTATAAAAATAGAGGTTTCGAGATTTTATCCCTCCGATCGCTTACCGATTTATTACCGGTATTAGCGCGCGTTTAAGTCGTTTATTTGCAACAATGCAACCCGTCACGAATGCTTTGTCCCTGACGCGATCGAAGAAGTGTCCATTTTAAAGGGCTTTCTTCATTTTGCTGGGTCCGGTTACTTACCGCTTTTGCGCCGCGTCCCTGCGACACGCGTGACTGCCTGTGCGCTGGCGACGGCTGGTCCTAGTCCTCCCGGCTGTACGGCCTTCCTACGGCGGCTCCAGCGGAACTCACGCTGTTGCTGCGTCAGCGCATTCGCATAGTCGAACTGGTCCAGCTCGGCTGAGAGGGCGCGGATCACCGCTTCCTTGTTCAACCAAATCGTAAACGCGAACGTGTCCGAGACCTCGCCACTCGCCCTGCCGGTGACCGCTGCCGCTTGTCAGCGGTCATCGCGACCAGCGGAATGTGCACAGTGTGCTGCGGCCATGCGACACTGCCAAAGTGCTCCACACGCCCATCGATGGACGGCCGGCTTGCTAAAGGGCTGTACGTGATCGAGTTCATGCCCGGCTTCGTTGAAGCGGTGCCGGAAGGCGACCCACTCGCCCAAGGCCAAAATGACTGACACAGACTTGCTACAAGACGGCAATGGCGGGATGGGGCACTAAGGAATAAGGCGGCGCATCGCCGCTCCTATTTGGTAAAAGGCGGCAATCCAAAGCCAGCTCGAACATGACATAGAGCCAGTCGGCCAGTTCAAGCGGCCAACCCAAAGATTGCACTTCACAAGATGTTCGTCTTCGATGTCGAAGAACGGTAAGTTCGCCAGCGCGCCAGTAAGTCATTCGGAAGACGTTAAGCGGGGCTTACTTCAATCGACTTGCGGCATCCGGCAGCGTTTTGAGCCATACTCTCAAATCGTCGGGCAGGATGATCGTACGCCTCCCGTGCTTCTTGGCCTTGAGATCACCGCTGCTGACCGCCTCGCGAATGGAGGTCAGCCCGATCCCGGTGAGGGCGCTTGCCTCCTCTGGTGACACCGACAGCCGTTCCGAGAGCGGTACCTTTCCCTTCTGCCCGAACTCGTTCATCACTTAAGTCCCTTATTGTTTGCGGGCCACAACGGCGCGGCTAGTCGCGTCGCACGTTCTCGACCTGCGATTCCGGCACAGGCGACAACCTCACGCGCCTCCTTTGCGTGGCTTGCTACGCCGTCAAAGAGCGCGTCGGAAAACGTGATCATCGCCCACATCATGCAATTGGCCGTGCCAGAGGAAAATGGTTGTCAAAAATGCGTGGTACAATTGGATACCAAAGCGAATGAAAGGAAAGGTTCTCGTCTTCCCAATTTCTTCGCCCCTATCGGCGGCATTTGGAGAGAGAGGTACGTCAAGCCCCTCCTACGCAGCTGATCTAGGTCGCTGCTTGCAAGCAATCGTCTGCGTTCTTAGGCTTCGTGGGTGATCTACCAAACGTTGCCGGCCCCGCGGTGAAGTTAGGATTTGGTCTTACCTCGGTCAGATTACTTCAAGTTGTAATCCCAACAGGAATTGCCGGAACAATTTGATAGGTCGGGTAGTCGCCGGCAAACTGAACATGAGAGAGTCACGCGTCGGACCAGCATATAGAGTCAACTGATGGAGAGTTGCGCCTCAATGCGGCTGTGTTACTACGCCCACTCGCGAATCGAGGAGCTAGAAGTGGCGAAGAAGGCAAAGAAGACGGCTACGAAGAAGAATGCTGTGCGTCGCGAATACACAAAGGCTGACGTGAAGGAGCTGCGCGCTCATTCGAAAGCGAAGACTCCGGTTGCAAAAATCGCGAAGCTCACAAAACGCTCCGAAGGCTCACTCCGCCAAAAGGCGCTCAAGCTCGGAATCCGGCTCGGTCACCAGCGCTAGAAGGTGGCATCATGACGCTCTTCAGTAGAGTGTTCTCGACCAGAACGTTGTTGCAAATCATCTGTGTTCTCCTCGCTGTTGTCGCAATGAAGTTGTTGAGCGCTCACTATGACTTCAGCTGGGCAGCCGCAGTTAGCGGTTGACCAGAAGAACACCCTGGAAGTCTGAGCAGACTTCGACCACGATGAACCTGCAACCAGGCCGTTATGAGCGGCAGGTTAACGGTTAGCTTCGTTGATTTTGCTGCGTTTTCGTTTCAGTTCACTCGTGTTCGGTTTGTTTTGAAGAGATCGTTTCTGGTGCGAAACAGGGGCGGTGTTATCTTGTTCGTAACGAGGATCTAAGATTGGCATCCCGAATCTCTCGCTTGCCCATACGCAGTTGGCTTGATTCTCGGGTCGCAAGTGAAAGCTCTGGTGTGGCCCGCCATTTAGGAAGCTAAAGGGATACGCGATGTGCAGATCACTGCCATCGCCGATCGAGGAGAACCGCGAACTCACTTGAAGTGGGGCATATCCGTGGGATGGCCAAAGGTAATGTCGCCGATCGCCTTGATCTTGTCGATGAACTCCTGAACGTAGTCGGCGGTGCTTTCATAAATATCGTGATTGATCACGACGCATTTGTCGCCGTTCGCCTTGATTCCATCGATACCCATCGGGACCCACTTGGTATGGTCCTTGCTCAGGTAATCTTCGGTTTCGACATTCCATTTCACGATGTCAAACCCGAGATCGCCGACGACGGCACTCACGTTGGCATCGTATTCTCCCTTCGGCGGGCGAAACCATTTCTTGTAGGTGCTGAGCCCCTTCAGAATCACGTCGGCGTCCACGATCTCCTTTCGGATCTCGGATTTTGAGAGGCCTTTGACCGTCTGGTGCGTGTTGGTGTGATTGCCGATGAAATGACCGGCCAGCGCGACCTTCTTGGCGGTGCTAAGATTGGGGGCGGCGACGTTTCCAATCATGAAGAACGTAGCTGTTATGTTGTTTTTCTTCAGCACGTCAAGGACCGTGGGCGTTTTCAGTTCGTTCGGGCCGTCGTCAAACGTCAACCAGACTTTCTTTGTCATAAGGGCATATTACCTTTGAAAGAGACAGTTTTTAACCGTCGAATGACTGTTCAAGCGGGATCTTCGAGGTAGTTCGCTCGACAAAGCGGTCGTCTATTCCGACCGGAGCAGCTCGGCCGTATCTGGCAAACAACTTTACTACGGCATTGAACTGATAGACCCGAATGTATGCCCACAAGGCGCGCCGCGCATCGTCAGGCAAATGCGCGATCTTGTCATCACGTTTGGCGATTTCTCCCAGAAGCATCAACCAGTACGAAAACAGCTCGCCAAATCCTCCACTGTCGATCACGCCTTGGACGATGAGATGCTCGATCGTCTCGAGCTGGATCAGGAAATCATCGAAAGCACTGCGTATCGCGCGATCTCGCGGAGTGAACGGGCCCTTTTTGGTCGCATCGTCCTTGAATTCTTCGGAGGAGTTGATCCAGTGCTTTGCTAGTGCGGAACGCAGATCAAAAACGGAGACGTCTCCGAAACCGTCCAGCCGAGATCGGCTATGATCAAGAAGCTCCATGCAAAAGCGTACGTTCCCGTCTCCGTAGAACTCCTTCAGTTGCTTGACGGCCATGATGGCCCGTTCGCGGCGCCTGGCGCGGCGGCCTTCTTCGCTGTTCATCCGATACTGAAAAAGACCGAACGCCAAGCCGGCTGCGGTCAAGGCCAGTCCTATGAAAGGGACCGCGTTCGAATCCGGCATGTTTCAACCTTCATCCCACTGGTTCGCTGCTCGGCGGAGTGGTTTTGTATGCCTTGGTGCCGAGGTAGGTCGCATGGCTGACCAGCAATACTGCGGTGAACGCCGCTCCGGGGTCGGGCATGTCGGGCAATCCGCTTAAGATGCTATCCGAAGAGATGGCACGCGTCTTTTCGATAAGCATTGCGAAATAGCCGAGCAGCAGGGTGATCGTCAGTACGACATTCTGCAACCTCGATATATCGACGCTTGCGGATTCCGATACTGTCTCACCCATAAAGACGTCGGCGAGCGACGCTTCGGTGGGGTCGGCTCGAGTTTCAATCCCCGAGAGCGGAGCGGCGAGGTATGCGCCGCGGTTCGAGAAGTCATTTGAATCGGTCGCGGCCCCTCCCACCGTCGTCAGGCCTTGCAAGCTCTTCGAGTTGAGAATCAGCGCCGAGATCATCGGCGAGGAGAAAGCGATGCCGAGTGCTGCGGCAATCGCAGCCGGTATTTGCGGGAAACTGACTGGCGCTCCGAGTCCAATGTTGAAGAGGGCTATCGTCGCATAACCTCCGAGCGCGACGATGGTCCATAGCGTCACCTGTGCACGGGCAAGCGACACGCGATTGCGTTCGTCGATCCATATTCCGGCGACGCGGCCTTTGGTGCCCAGCCCGAGCGCAACGGCCAGCCCACCGATTCCAAGCGTAGCTAGGAACAACTGCCAGAGGATCGATCTCGTTCCCGGGACAATTTTTCCGCCGACCACCATCGTGACCATCTGGTCCAAAAAGCTGCCGCCACGCTTGACGTAAACCAGACCGCTCGCGCTGCGCGCGATCAATGTACATGATGCTGCTTCGTCAGCCGCTGCGGCTGCCGCAACTGCGGCATCGGTATCCGGCTTTTGCTCGGTCGCGGGTGCTACGATCCCGACGTTTAGGCATTTTCGAACCAGCGTGAGCGTTTCGCCGACCTTGCCGCCAAACGCCAATACGTCTTTCTTGACCCCACCCTTGCTGTCGCCGTCTTTCGATTGTTTGCCCTTGTTGTCCTCGGTCTTGCCAGCAGCGACGTTGCCTTTATCGGCATTTTCCTTGGCCTTGTTGTCTTCGACCTTGCCAGGCCCGACGTTGCCCTTGTTGGCGTCCTCTGCGGCTTTTTTGTCTTCGCCCTTGTCTTCCTTGTTGTCAGCTACCTGTTGTGGCTTGGCGTCGTCCTGCTTTGCAGCTTTCTCGGTAGCGCCGTCCTGGGCTCCAGCTTTCGCAGTGTCAGGAACTGGCTGTTTCGGATTTGTTGTCTCCTTGAGTGCCTTGTCGAGTGCCTTGGCTGCAGGCGGCATCACATATATGCCGGAAGCATCGGCAAGAAAGCTGCAGGCAGTACGCTTCACATTTGGAAACAGTTTCTGGTCGTCTATGCAGTTATTAGCCAGCTTGTTGATGATATCGTATTGGAAATTGGAGTCCGTCATCTGCGCTCGGACTGCGCCGTCGGTTCGTCCAGTTCGTGATGCCAGTACACCAGCGAAGATGAAACAAACCAAGGCAAGAGAGCCGACCACCCAGGCGATCTTGCGAACACCGTCTGGTACGGTCCATTTCCTGACGGCCAGGCCCGTCGAACTGTAGGCGGATGCGTAACCCAGTTTGCCGAGAGCAGGTGGGTCCACCAGCTCGTACAAGCGGAATCGCGCGCCGGTCTTGCTAACGAATTCTCCGGTCTGTTTCGCGCTTTCCTGGAATATCCAGGTCGGTGGTGTTGGACCGCCGTCAGCCGCATTGTTCAGCAGCCTGCCTTCAGCGTCGATCTGCCACAGAGCGGCCTGTTGGGGCAGCGCTGCGCCGTCGTATTTTTCTTCGACGACCGCTTTGATGGCGTCTTTCATCCGTTTGTAGGCGTCGTTCTCATCGGTTTTGATCGAATTTCCCGCTCGTTTCATCTGTCCGATCAAACCGAGCGGCCGCGCCTTGGTCGCTATGTAGGTCAGCACTGACCAAAGCCGGTTCTCGGCTTTTTCAGGTTCGTCGCCCTGACCCTTCAGCCCGCTGGTTTCGCCCCAAACAAATGAAGAATAAAAATCAATATCGCTGTCAGCCATCGGCTTCCCCCTAAGCGACCGACCAACGTCGACCGCATTTCCACTGCACCCCCGCACTCTCTAGCCAAGGTTGATGATGTATGATTAGATAAAATTTGCAATCATAAAGCGAGCCAATAGTTTCCGGCTGGCGAAACGGCGGGCGTGGAGGGCGCGCAGTCATAAATTTTGTGGACTTGATATTGGACATTCCATTGCTGGGGGCGCGTCGCGAATATCATGAAGGCATTCGGGGGAAATCTATCGGGCGGAGCGACTTGGGATTTACATGTTGAGGGTTTCCTGAAGTCGGGAACGCCCGGCAAGATATTCGATTATGCGCAGGACGGTACGCCGGAAAAACTCAACAAGGATGTGTTTCAGGTCGCGCAGCTCCACGTCAGCGTGGGGGGCGCCGACCGAATCTTTTTGCAACTTGCCAATCCGATCGATATCCCGGCGGGGCTGATCAAGGCGGACAAGAGCGGCTTTCGGTCAGAGAGCGAACTCAACGGTGAACTTGCCGCCGCGGTCAATGCAGCCAGAACCAACCTGGTGCGTCAGTGTGTCGCGTCGCTGCAGGAAGTCGAACGCCGCTTTCAAGTCGTGGAGATCGCCGCGACGGGCGCGGTGTATCTCGGGGTGGCATCGCCGTTCGGAAGCGGCGGCGCCTTTGCCGGCGGCTCGATCAAGCTTCGGCTGTTTGACGAACTTCAACTCGAGCAAAATCCA
>Ga0307510_10003585_pt1 | contig 18130 bp, 12 predicted proteins | sample 12_EM_MG_FD_207224 | JGI IMG/M metagenome (GOLD analysis project Ga0307510, IMG submission 207224) | Populus trichocarpa ectomycorrhiza microbial communities from riparian zone in the Pacific Northwest, United States - 12_EM | ecosystem: Host-associated > Plants > Roots > Unclassified | place...
GCAATTTTATTTTTCCGATCAAGATGCCTTACAATTTGTACCTGAATTCATTTGTATTGCTCCACTAAGTTAATTCATTAGCCCTTTCCATTGTTTTGCCAAATAAAACTACCTGCTATTTTTTTTTTAAAAAAAAAAAATAGAATTGGACAACAAGCTATTTATCCTATACTAGTTACATGACTCGCGCGATGCCGCGGATTATTTTTTTTCATAAAAAATATATAAAAAAACTAAGATTTAAAAGTTTTGGGTTTTTCTGCAAAGCTATACCCAAAAGTCTTGGGTTTGGCTACAACGTCTGACCTAAAAGTAATATTTATAATATTAATAATAATATTAAACTTGCGTGATCCAAGTTTAAGTGAGCATGACTGCAACACCGGACCCAAGAATATTGGACGTGGGTTTGGCTATAAGGTCGTGTCATAAAAGTGTGATAATTAAAAAGAAAAAAACAAAGAAAAAAAACCAACATGAAGAAAAAAACTAATGAAAAAAAAGAAAAAAAATCTGAATTAATTGGGTTAACCCTTCAAACCAGGTTAACTCGTAAAACCTAGGATTTGCGTCATGAAAGTTTGATAACTAAATAGAAAAAAAAAATTGACGGGTTTACCCAGATTTAACTGGGTTAACCTATCAAACCAAGTTAACCCGTTAAGCCCAGGATACGTGTCATGAAAGTCTGATAATTAAATAGAAAGAAATTTAACATCAACAAACTAAACTAAATAAAAAAATTAATTAAAAAGAAAAAAAATCCGGGTTAACTCATCAAACCAGGTTAAACCATCAAACCCGGGATTCGTATCATGAAAATCTGATAATTAAATAAAAAAATTTAACATTATATAATATAATAATAATAATAATATAATAATTATAATAATATAATATATTAACAAGTGAAAGGATAGTAATAATAATTATATATATAATAATTATAATAATATAATATATTAATAAGTGAAAGGCGTGGGAAAGCTACAGTGCTTTCCCCACACCTTTTAGAGTATTACTTAGTATATATAAAAAAAGCAATTCCAAGTTTGTGGTCAGCTAGAGCTGTGGTTTTTTTTCTGTTTTCTTTTTATATTTTTATTGTTTCTCCTCCAATTTGATATCTTTATTAATTTTTCTTTATAATTTTATAATTTAATATTTTATTAATTTTTAATTAAGCAATATAATTTATATTGACTTGATATTTGTATGTTTATCACGATCTTAAATATACACCGTAATATTTATTTGTTTTTTTTTTATTTTGCAAGTGTTTACTTTATATAAAAAACAATATAAAAAATTTATTGAACCTGGTTGAGTTAATGATCCGGATCTCAAGTTTGACCAGTTAACTTTAATTAATTAGGAATTGAGTTTCATAATTTATTTTAACCATATAAATAATTTTTAATTTATTTAATTAAATATATACATAAATTTTTCAATTTATGGATTTTATTTATTGATGTCAAAAAAACATGTGAAGAATTAATTCAAATTATGAAAAAACAAAAACAAAAAGAGCACTCAAAATTTGTATTTAAAAACCCAATGTGGATAGACATGGATTAGTACATTATCCACCAACAACCAGAATATATTGTTAGCACTCAAAATCTGATCCAAGTGTCGTCTTCCCCTTCCACCGGGTCCTTACGTCAGATTTTATCCATTTTTTTATCAATAAATATCCAAATATAAACAAAAACAAGCAAAGCAAACAGCAGTGGCAGCAGAAGTAATTTCCCTTCACTTTAATTTCACAAAAATTCAGAACACAAAACTATAACAATAAAAAACAAAAACCAAGCCAGAGGCCTATTCTTCCTCTTCCTTCCCTGCCACCAAATCCTCTCCCTCTCTCTCTTTTTTTTGAAAAAAGAATCCACCAAATTTTATATAGCACTTTGTTCTCTCTAAGGGTCTAAAATTTTATCCACGATTTTTTCTTCCTCTCACAAAGAACTGAGCTTTCACTGAATATATAAAAAAACCTCTCGTTTCCAATACTCTATCAACAACAAAGCAAAAATGGACACAACAACACCGTTTACCGGTCCGTATAGCTAGGGTCTTGCAATTTCAGATTCAGATACCCTTTAAGGCCGCTTCAATGGATCTTACCCAATCCGGTTCAGTCCACTGTACACTTGCTGCGCCTACTTCTTTCTTTTTTATTTAATCTTGTGCTTTTCTGGGCACAGTTTTATTTCTACTGTTTTTTATCAGACTTTATGTATAGATTTGAATTGGTAAGGCACATATAAGAACTGGGGGAGTAAAAAGATTGGATTTTTGTAATTGGGGTATTGTGATTTTGTAGTAATGGTGTCTACAAATGATCCAATAGAGTCTTTTATGAATTCAATTCAAGTGGTCAGAGATGCTCTTTCACCACTTGAACTTGGGATTCGGAAAGCTGCTAAAGATCTTGAAACTTGCTGGGGGGTTTCAAAGAATGATCATAAGGCAACCCGTGATTCAGATACTGATAATAGCAGTAAAGTCTCAATCTTCACTGTGAAAAAGAAGAGTGTTAGTCTTGGAAATAGTGAGAATAGGCATTGCGGGGTTAGTGAAGAGAAAAGGAAAGGATTTTTATCCATCAAGGTTCCTGTTAGGAGTTTATTGAGGATGTTTTCGATGAATTTGGAAAGTGGACACAGAAATGGCGGTGATGATAAGGTTGGGGTTTCGAAGAAATTGTTGAAAGAGAAGGAGACGAGGAATGAAGATGGGTCTTGTGTAAATTGTTTGCGGTTTGCCTTGACGTGGTCTTTGTTGGTTAATGGTTTTGTTCAGGCATTTCCTAGCCCATTTAAAACAAACAAGAAACGGTTTCAGAAAGCAGGTGACGAGGATAAAGAGTATTTGCATTTGTGCAAAAATGGGTCAAAAGCAAAGGTTTCGGGCGAACTGAAGCAAAGGGAATTGAAGGTTCAATCTGTTAAAGGGTATCAGAATGTGAACGAGAAGGGTAAAACAGAGAAACACGTGTCCATCGAATGCTTTATAGGGTTTCTATTTGACCTCTTGATTCAGAATCTACAGAAGTTTGATCAGAGTTTACAGGAAAGAAATGTCAAGGGTTGTAAAAATAATTGTTCGAACTCAACTCCAGTGCCCTCCCAGTTTGATCATTTGACGGCAATCATGAGTATTTGGGAAGGTCAAAAGGTGCATGTAGATGGATTTTTGGGAAATTTGAGTTTTGCCAGAGTTGGTGGGGTACCATCAAGCATAGTTGGAGTATCCTCTTCAGTTAATGAAGAAGGTGATGATGGTGTAAGCAGCGCGCCTACCAACAGCACCGAGGACACTGGGGGTAGTTCGCCACAGAAACTAGCTAGTGGGATACTAAGCATTCCGCTATCGAATGTAGAGCGTTTGAGATCCACATTATCCACGGTTTCTTTCACAGAGTTGATTGAGCTTGTGCAGCAGCTTGGTCGATCTTCTAAAGAATATCCTGACAAGAAAAAGCTGTTCTCTGTCCAGGATTTCTTTAGATACACAGAGACCGAAGGTATGGTTTCTCGTCTCCTTAGGAAATTGACCTGTACTGGTTTCTGTTCCTGCTTGTGTCAAAGGAAAATTGGAAATATACGTGCATGAAATATTACTGAGCGTACTTCTTGTTAGTGTTCTAGTGCTCTCATAGACGAGTAACACTTGTTTGTCAAAGTTTTCTCAATATCAGTTGAATGGAGCTGATATATCCATCTATTTGTAGAACGTGCTTCGCTGGAAAAGGAGATCTTATTTGACTAAGGGGTGTTTCACAGGGTGGTAATGGAGGTGTTTAAAAGTGTTTTTTTGTTTGAAAATGCAGGAAAATAATATTTTTTTAATTTTTAAAAATTATTTTTAACATTACCATATTAAAACAATCCAAAAATGTATATAAAAAATAATTTTAAGCAAAAAAAAATTAAAATTTTTAGGAAACGTTGTTCCAACGCATTTCTGAACACTGTCTAAAAGAAAATTTAGTAGATGCAACTGTTAATTTTTTACTCTCCAGACTAGAAAGTAAAGGCAAAAAAAAAAGAAAGAAAAGAAGAGAGAATTGCTTATCTTCAAATGGATTTCTGATTATACTGTCAATCCTTTCTGTATCTCTCATCCTAAATATTGCTCTTATTTGCACCCTCACATTCTTATAGGAAGGAGATTCTTTGAGGAACTGGACAGAGATGGTGATGGTCAAGTGACTTTGGAGGATCTCGAAATTGCGTTGAGAAAGAGAAAATTACCCCGTAAATATGCTCGGGAATTCATGCACCGTACTAGAAGTCACCTATTCTCAAAATCATTTGGTTGGAAACAGTTTTTGTCCTTGATGGAACAGAAGGAACCGACAATTCTCCGTGCGTACACTTCTCTTTGTTTGAGCAAGTCTGGGACCCTGCAAAAGAGTGAAATATTGGCATCATTAAAAAATTCTGGACTGCCAGCAAATGAAGACAATGCTGTTGCTATGATGCGATTTTTGAATGCAGACACTGAAGAATCTATTTCTTATGGGCATTTTCGTAATTTTATGCTTCTGTTGCCTCCTGATCGACTTCAAGATGATCCCAGGTAAAATGTTTGTGTTTATTTGTCCAGAGCTATTACACAAGTTTTGTGCAAGCTCATTCACATCGTTTACTGCAAGCTTGCCTTCATTTGATCAGACAGAAAATGTGCAATTTTCTTGATTATTTCTATTTGATGCTGGCTTCTTCTTCTAATACATACAGGAATATATGGTTTGAAGCTGCAACTGTTGTTGCTGTTGCACCACCCGTGGAAATACCTGCTGGAAGTGTTTTAAGATCTGCTTTGGCTGGGGGTCTTTCATGTGCACTCTCTTGTTCTCTTATGCATCCTGTTGATACAATTAAGGTGTACTATTCAGTGTTTTTTTTTTGTTCACTTGATTGTCTTTAATGCAACTAGAAACTTTGGACCAATTACAGCTACATTGACTATTGGTCATATAGAGGGATATTCATGATCAAATACTACATAGCCTTTCCCCTTTAGTTGGTCATCCTCATTCTGTCAGTATCTCGTCTTTTTTTTTTATAATAGACTTGTATTAGACTGTCAAAAGGTGGAAAAAAGAGGAACTTAAAAAAAATTATAATCCAGAGAATTAAATATTGGAGCACATAGATGTGAAGTTAAATTGAGCAATGTCTTCTTAATTTACTTTTGGTAATCCTCTTATATATATATGCATGCTGTTTTCCATTAGTGCTGATGTTAGGTCTTCTCATGATCTGTTGTGTTGATGGTCTTTTAGACTCGGGTGCAAGCTTCAACGTTGACTTTCCCAGAAATAATTTCAAAACTTCCACAAATTGGAGTTCGAGGATTGTACAGGGGTTCAATTCCTGCAATTTGGGGACAGTTTTCAAGGTTTTTTTTAGTCTTTTTTCCTCCAGCCTTTTGCTGAGTAACAACTATTTATCTACTAGCTCACCTTTTCTCCATGGGCATTTCAGCCATGGCTTGCGAACTGGGATTTTTGAAGCTACCAAACTTGTGCTAATAAATGTTGCCCCAACACTCCCAGATATTCAGGTGATGCTTATCATTATGCTACTGGGGTTGTTAATTTTCCATTTACAAGTACTAAATCATTTAAATCTTGGTCTTCCCAAATCTCTTGAATGGTGTTTAATTGCAAAGAGCTCAAACTGGCAGTGATGATTTAGAGCAGCCGTTTCTTTATTGTGCGTGATGGCAAAGCATTAATAGATTCTGCTTAAGCATGAGACTTTCAACAATATTACTGTTTTCTCGTATCACTCAGTTCAGCTTTATTGTTATTACTGCTGCTCTTATTGTTGTTATCTCTACTGATCAAAACAATTCAGTTGCTTTCTGGCTCGCCTAGTGGTTCTTTCCACTAAATCTATATAGGGTGCTCAAACCATTGTGTTCAATTCATTTGTCTTGCTCATCAGTTGTTGCAAATCTTTTGTGTTTGAAACAAGAAGATAGATCAGCACAGTATATAATTGTTTGCTTTAGTTCTTGACTAGGCTATTTTCCATGACTTGCACTCTATGTTATCATATCAAGCTCAAGAGTTGTTCCTGTGCTAAAGGAGATGCCTTGACAAGTGATGCATAAAAATGAATATGATTAAGGCCCGTACCCCAATTTTATGTTGTTTTGGAACAACTATTCCAACTCTAATCTGAAACAACTGTTAACATGCATTGGGAGGTTATACAGGTTCAATCTGTAGCATCATTCTGCAGCACATTTTTGGGGACAGCAGTGCGGATCCCATGTGAGGTACTGAAGCAGCGTTTGCAGGCTGGCCTTTTTGACAATGTAGGACAGGCTATTGTTGGTACTTGGCAGCAAGATGGCCTAAAGGGGTTCTTTCGTGGGACTGGTGCAACTCTTTTCCGTGAGGTTCCATTTTATGTTGCTGGCATGTGTCTATACGGCGAGTCCAAGAAGGTAAGCAGGTTTTTGTGCTTAAATATTAATAAACTTTTTTCCTTTTTCTGTGTAAAATTTTAAAGGTGCAGTTTTCAATTCTATGTGCGTGTCAACCAGAGCATGGTACTTTCTTCTTGTAGTCCACTAAATTTGGCAAAACAATTGCATCAGTAGAATGCCATTATTGATTGCAGTCCTCGATACCATGGGGGCTTGGTGTTCTTTTGCTTACTTTCTTAAAAGGGATTTTATTTTGAAGATGATTTGTAGTAATAACATTTATGTTGGGGTTTGTACAACAGTTTAATGCCAAGAATTGGTTGTTCTCTTTAAATTATTAGCACGTGAACACAGTGTTAGTGAACACAGAATGGGAAGCGCGTCTACTTTCATCACTAAATATATTATGTAGAAACTTAATAGTTACTTTCATTACTAAATACATGTTAAAGAAACTTAATAGTTGTAAGGAGTGAAGTTTTGACTACAGAAGGGAAGGGGAAAGGAAGTATGCTAATAAATTTTCCAAAACCTGTCACAAGATGAAACATTTAAACTTTACTTGATCCTACTACTGCACCTAGATGCATTTGAGGATGTGCGACTGACTTATGTTCTATTTTCTATTAAAACATAACGTATTCTTCTGCCATGTTTTTCCTTTAGTTTCTTGTTTTCCATTTAATGTGTAATTGGTGTGATTCTTCAAGGCTGCTCAACAACTTCTAAGGCGGGAGCTGGAACCCTGGGAAACAATTGCAGTTGGGGCTTTATCTGGAGGCCTAACTGCTGTTGTCACTACCCCTTTTGATGTGATGAAAACTAGAATGATGACAGCTCCACCAGGAAGAACTGTATCAATGTCATTTATAGTTTTCTCTATACTCCGACATGAGGGGCCCCTTGGCTTATTCAAAGGAGCAGTGCCGAGGTTTTTCTGGATTGCTCCCTTAGGCGCCATGAATTTTGCAGGCTATGAGCTAGCAAGGAAGGCCATGGACAAAAACGAGGAGGCAGCTAGATCAGCTGTCTCAGAAAAAAGTTGATTAGTCCTGGATAGATATAAAGACCTTTCTGAAGCAAGAATCCTATCAACCGCAGCCTCCAGGTTTTAGTTTTGTGAATGCTGCTGGAAGATATTTTTCCTTTTCTGAATCTCCAGCAACAGATGCATCAAATTTTATCTGTCAAGTTTTTTTCTTTTATCTTTTTCTGAATCTCTAGCGACAGATGCATCAAATTTTATCTGTCGACAAGCCCATTTTGTTTTCCTTTTCTTTTCAGGTCAAGGCATCTTATTTCAGGATGTCTTGTTCAGAATTTTCAAGGTTTGCCAAGAATGGCAGATGATCTGTTTTTGCAGTGATCTTGTACCTTGTTCCCAGATTTTGTACTGTACATTTTATGTGCGGTTATTTTATTCTTTCCTTAATCCGAATCTTACTGCATTCAATTAATCATTTGCAAGGATGGTGTTTAATTTTGCATTTGCTGATCTTTATCTCCATTCAGCATCCACCTGCTTGTAGTTAACACATGAAAAGTACAAACGTTGTTGGGATTTGATGGGTTTTTGAGAGTAAAATTATATTTGGTGTGATTTTTATAAACTAATTTAAGGTTTTATTTTATGTTTGATTCAAAGAAAATTCATGGATATATTTGGTTCAAAAGTAGTAAAAAAATCAGCATCTTATTTTTGCTATCATAATCAGATTAATCTGTGTCATAGTGGTTATTAGACTTGGCGTCGCCTCTTCTATTCATGCATATCGACTTTTTAGAAGAAAAAAAAATATTTTGGTTCACAGGCAAAACAACGAGCATCTGACTCCGAGAAATAATCACTAACTGAACCAGACCCAGAGGACTCGAACGTCGGATGTTCGATACTAAACGTTTATGACTTCGCGATGCTTGACGATGCATCAAGTTTATGCTTGTCACCATACTTGGGGACCTCTGTGCCTGCAAAGGGAGGGAGGGGAAATATCCTCTCCCAGCACAAGAACATGAATCACAATTTACAAAGAAAAAAAGAGCCCAAGATTCATGTGGGCACGGCCATAAAAACACGACCAACCATAAGAGAAAAAACAGAGAGAACATATAAAAGCCTATATCCATGAGTTAGCCTGCGACCAGTAATAGGTTGAAGGTTTTCTAAGTTATTCGCCTATTGTTTTAAGAATAAGATAATCCACTATTAGCTCGCCAGCTTTACATGTTTTTTTTTTTTTTTTCCTTTTTACTACATTGACTTTTACAAAATTCTCAATCAAATACTTCGATGACATGTTTTTTAAACTTAACATCGCTATTGGTACACCGAATTTCACTTTCATCTTAATTAAATATACGGATTTAATCTCTCTCATTTTGGCGTGTCAACTTCTTTTTTTTAATTTTACTAATGAAGTACTTCCGTGAATTTTTCATTTTCTATCATAGATTTTTTCTACTAAATTTTTTGCAAGTTCAAATCCGATAATAAAAATATATTTACCTGGAATTTTTTTTACTTATATATATATATATATATATATATATATATATATTAAAATAGAACATAAATTAACTAATAAAATATTGCTAGTTAATTAATAAAAAGCAAGGGGCAAACCAACTCATAATCTAACACTTCTACATTCAAGAATGATCCCTTTTGTTTTTTGTTTATATTTTTTATGAAGAATAATCATTAACCTCTCTAGAATCTTCGAAGTGCCTTGAGGGAGCCTTAGCAGCATCTATGATGATTATTTGATGACAGTTTCGGAAGGTTCATACTTCAATCAACGGTAAAGTCAGTCTGGGATTCCATCAGGAATATGGAAAAGAAGAGGGAAATACAAGCAACATCTGTGAAAGCTACGCAAAAATTGTATTCATCATATTTATGTTTATGAACCTCAAAAGTTCATACAAGAGCTACAGACAGAATTCTCTTGTTTCCACCGGAGTTGGTAAAACAAAAGCCTTGCTCTCAAAATAAATGGACTGCAATCCAGAATGAGTTTAAAATGCTAATCACACCTGGATTATTTTCATCATAAACAGTTTAAAATGTAATAAAGAGATCGATAACAATTGGCGCTGATCAAAGTATGCACATCGCTTTGTAAATCCCCAACCTGCTTGTCCAAGTGAAGTTTAGCATTTGACATGGGCATTGTTGAAGGTCAAATTCTACAAACTGGGAGCAACCTTTTAGAAATTATTATTGTAAAAGGAACATGGAAAACACCACAAGTTCAGAATTTCAGGGCTGGAGCCAAAATCAGCTATGTGATCAATAACCCCAATAGTCATTGCGGATTTCGTCATCAAACTTTTTCTTCAGCTCAGGATGCTTCTCAAAGTACTCCTCTGCAGTCATGGTGCTGATTTTTGTCTGCTCAAATTGATGTCTGGTGGTTAGAAATCATAAATTGGACAAGAATAAAACTAAAAGATGACGTATCCATTTCCATTCACCTTCAATTCTTGAACTTCAGCAATTTCTTTCTCCAGACGCTCAGACTCCTTCAGGGATTGTTGCTCTGCTTCTTTCAATTCCACCAACTGCAAAACCAAAAGAGAATATATACTTTAAGAGAGAGTGGGGGGAGGGAGAGGTGGTTGCAAGAGACAAGTTTAAAAAACCACTATAACAATCAGAATTGCACTATTGGCTCACACCAATTGATCAAATTTAGGCTTGTATTCTGGAGTCACTTTATCTTGAAACTTGGGGATCTCTATGCCTGCAAAACAAATATGGACAAGTTGACTCAATTCAGTATTCTGATAGAAAGTGGCTCCATTTTAGTAACCAGACATTATAAGGATAAATATCCAGAATATATTCCTGTCACGCACTGATTCTGATCCAATAAGATAGCAGAAATATGATTCTATGTACACTTGCTTTATACTTTAGAACTGAAAAAATGCAAAAATAACACCACTTACATTATGGACCAAACCTAAAGCAGACAAAGCATACTCCATTGTAGGCAACAAAACAGTTCACACAAAGTGCAGGAACTAAGATTGGTGTAAGGAATCTAAAGTATAAGTCTAAGCATCATTCATGCATTGGGCAAACACATGCCAGGGAAGGAAATCAGTATCAAACAAGGGACAACCTAACAAATATTAATAAATCAACTTAATAGCAGTATAAAACACATAGCAAACAAAACAGGGCATTAAGGTGAGTTTCTGAAGCATAGAACCAAAACAATACACTTAAAAAATAATAAAACAAACAGAAAGCAAAAGGACTTTTAGAAATGTGAGGAATACGAGAGTTTCAGAATCAGAGAGGTAAAGGGTAATTTTTTTTTTCCTTTCATTTTTATAAGCAAGTAAAGGGTAAAATTTTTCAGGCTTTGGTTATAGATTGAATCATAAGCAAATTCAGAAACATCAGACAGGTTTTCAATATAGCTTATAAAGAGAAAAAAATAATTAACCGAGGTTTAAAGGATGGATGATAACATACATTGGATAGCTTTCATCATACCATCTCACAAAACCTCTTAATATGAATTAATATGAGAAGATCAAACAAAGAGACCCTTCATCTATAGATGTTAAGCTGAAATTCAACTTTGGAAAATATTTTGACCCCGATGGCAGGGAAGTCCATCCATTAAGTGTTCCCTCAAGATCAACTATTAAAGGGCAATTAAAACAGTGAGGCCTAAAGAAGGGATAAAATGTCTTTCTGCACCACTAAAAACATGAAGAGATATATATATGCCGCTAGCTATTAAAAGTTCAAGCACTTGATGAGTGTCAGCATATGAATCCAAGGTCAAAACTTTCCAGTTTCCACATATCATGCTAAACGCTATACCTTGTTAAGTCAATAATACAGTTCAATAAGCATCTAATAATCTAAAGGAGGATGCATTTTTAATCAACCCAAAGCAGATGGTTGCTAGAAATAATAAATCATTTAGTATCAACAGTGTCCCAAGTTAAATTATTTATTCAATATAAACAAGGAAACCTTACACAAGTAACTTCCAGCAACATCATTGACACCAGCAATTAATAACAACATATCAAGTAAACAGGTATCAATCAGCATAAGGCAGCAGTTATACTACAGCGTAAATCAGGTAAACCAAAAGACATGAGAGTCATGTCTGCAAATGAATAATGAAACGTACTTTCATATGCCTGTTTGTACATGTCCACCAAGCGAGACCCAATTCCTCTTCTATAATATTCCCAGTCTATGGGTTCGGGTTCCTGCACAATAAAACAATCAACAATCATTAAACAATACTCACAATCACTAGAAAAGGTACCTAGAAAGCTAAAAATCAAAAGTAAGAACAGCAGGAACAGCTTTCACGGAGCTGGTTTTGGACATACAAAGTCACTCCTAATAGACAAGCACGAATGCCCCTCGACGAATGCACTATTAATATGACTCTGCTGCTATTGGAGACACAATTGAGTGCAATGCAGCTTGAAATACCGACATTTACAACTGCAAACATTATTGCAAAATAATTCCCTTTTCTTGTTGGCAACTATTTTGATTCTCTCATCAATCCAACAATAAATTATCCGCGATATAACCATACAGTACGAGAAAAGATCAATCACTAATTTCTCATTTTAATTTTCATTGGCAACAATGTAGTTTCAATGCAAACCAGATCCATTTCCAAAATCCCAACGAAATCCCTGATCAAAATTAAAATAAAAAAAATAAATTAAAAATACCAATCCATCATAAATATGATCGAGATAAATATAAAATCCCTACCTTTATGATTAAGAAAATATATGCAAATTAAATACAATACAGTTAACCAAAATCCTATATCTAGAAACGAAGAAATTAAAAAACAATTCGAAAAAGGGGAGAGATCTAGAGGGAGGGAGGGAGGGAGGGAGGGAGACCTGGCTGAACTTGGTCTCGAGTTGGGAGTTAACTTCGTTGAAAGCGCGACGAAGTGTAGCGAACTCTTTGCGAGCCTCATCAGAGACTAAAAGCTTAGCCATCCCATCCCAATCGATGGTTCTCGATGCTTTAAATGCCACATCCACTACTTTCTTTGATGGTCCGCTCATTTTCTCTCTTCACTTTCTCGGCTGCCAAACAGAAGGTTTTCGGATTTGTAAAATGTTTTGCTTTTGCGTGATTTTATCAGTGGCTCAGGGAGTTCACCGTGTAGCCCTTTTTTCGCTTCGGCCTTTGTGTGAAATTCTGCGTCGTCGTCTGGGATAAGGTTTCGAGTGGTAGCCCAATGGGCTTGTAATGGGCTAGATTCTCTGGTTAATCTGATCCGCATTAAGTCCATATAAACTGGGCTAGCTAAGGATATTTCTTGTCCGATGGTCTTCCGTTTTGAGCATGCGAGGTTTTCAGCGAACCGAAAACACGACCTTGGTGAAACAGTAGAGCCAATTCATGATGATTAGGCTCCTGAGAAACAATCATGCTCTACTTGTGGCAGCAGAGCCAGCCATTTCATTGTACCTTGTCCCATTGCTTACAGCAAGACTTGTCTGCCAAATACAATCAACAGTTCATGGGATTTATGAGCTAACCCGTGTTAAAATTTATGCTGTTACATGTATGTGCTCATAGCATTTCTTCTTAAAGTTACAGATGAGTTATGACAGGCCTTGCCATTAAATCCTACAACATTTTGACAGGAGGTTCTGAATTTCATGGCCAGTTTTGCAGCTGCATAACCATTATTAAATCAGTCAGCGATCCAAATGCGAAAAGGTCTCAAGATCGTTTAAGAATCCACCGATGAAGACATTCCACTGTTTCTTCCCTTCCAAGACTGTCGATAGACTACTTTAAGGGTGGTCCAATTAATTGAATACACACACAGTTAATGTAGACAAGTTTCATATGCCGCAATAACTTTGCATTGACCTTGAATTTTCTAGGTTTCGTTGCTGTATTGGATGTGATCCGGTACCCAAACTAGGCTGGGCACATCACGACGAGTTAGTCAAAACAATATGCCTTACAGTCTTGTTTCCGAGCAGAGCTTTCCTGTATTACATGTGGTTTGCAACTCTAGAAACGCAATTATCCCGACAGAGCTGTGGTCAGGTTAGCTTAACATGTTCCATTTCAAAAGAAGCAAAAACTTGACTGTACACCTGCTTCCCAGTCAAAATTCAGTACCTTGAAAATCATCTAGTAGATGATTCAATAGTAAAATCTTAGAACTAAAGGGTTTGCTCCTCCTATAATTTCAGGTTCAAATCCTGTATTTGTTAATGTGTTGGCCACTAAAAATTTACATGGTTGTTAACTTCAAGGCCCGTGGAATTAGTCAAAGTGCGCGCAAACTGACCCGGATACCCCACACACACACACACACACACACACATATATATATATATATATATATATATATATAGACCTTAAGGATAAGTGATGTGTCTAATTTGTGGTTACTTTTCCTCGAGCAACATCTTGTTCATCATCATAGAAGGCATTTGTGCGTGAATCATGCATGTAGGAACAAAGAGTTGGGGTTGCGGTTAAATTAGTTTTTTTATTAAATTTTAATCTTTTTATATTAATTGTTTTTAGTATTTTTTAAATTATTTTTATACTGATATCAAAAATAAATTTTAAAAAATAAAAGAATTAATTTAATATATTTTTAAATAAAAAATATTTTTAAAAACAACATTAATTATACTCTCAAACATACCTCTAATGTGATTTAGCTACGGTCCATTGCTTTGAACAAGGTAGCTCAAGAAGTTAAAATATCACCTTCTTTCTGTACTTCACAATTGTAAACGGAAGAATTGATCGGTAACACAGACATGTGATGGTTTGTTATTTTTATTTTTATTTTTATTTTTGGGTAAAACTCGTCGATTACGTTTCGAGAAGGCCCGCGAGGAAAGGGAAAGGAAGTAATTTCGGAGACGTATCTTCGCGCAAAAGCTTCTTGGGCCGGGCCTCATTGCAACGAACAAATGAATTCCCGAAGGAGATTTTGATTATGTAATCAAATCCGAAAGGGAAAACCATTGTGTTATCCAATTCTCAATTTTGTCACGAACAGCAAAAGAATCAATTGAGTCATTCTATCCATGTGTGTTAATGCACATTGGATGAAAAGTATAAACGGATATTGATGCAAGCAAGCACCCGGTTAAAAAATTGCAAGATGTTAGGGACTCAATTGAAAAACGCTTTTATTTCGTGGCAAAAACTGAGAATTAGATAGCAGGCTAGGGACGTATCTCCTATTAGAAACCGTTATAATGAAAGTTAAATTTGGCCCTCTTTTCTCATAGAAAATTCAATTTCTGTTACGAAAACACAGATTTCCAGTAGAACCCCTACTGAGCTAGATTCACCCAAGAGTTAATTTCTGGTCCTGTTTTGCATCAAGAACAGAACACATGCCTGCATACATCCATGCTGAGAGGAGGTAAAGTGATATACTTTATCGGATGCAGAAACTCCACCCACAATTCTTCAAACAACTATGAATATAAGTATGTAAGAATTCTTGTTCTAGAATGTTTGATTTTTGCAACGGCAGCTTTAACAGGTAATAACAGTCCATTCCAAGTTGATAGCTCTGAGATAAATGATCTTGACTATTGCTGATTTTAACATATCAATTAAAGAATATTACGAGTTGCTGTTTGACAAAAGCGAAACGAAACAAATGGTGGAGATTTAATATTACTTTGACACCGCCATTGTCTTCCGCCAAAAGATTAATCATGTTCATATTTCCCTTCAAGTAGTGAAGCTCCTTCTATATATTATCTATGGCGACAAATACGTCTTGATCTGTCTTTGATATTTCAAGGTGTTCACACCACGACGCCTCTCTTTTCCGTTGTCAACAAGGACATATAAACATTTAATCAGATCCCAATTGTCTCATATCCACGCAGAATATCTATAAGACTAGAGTCGACAGTGGAAATTAAGAGCATCAAATGACAAAGAGTCTGGACAAGTTAGGTGTGGTTTGGTGCTTGTAGCTAAAATAAGCAAGCAGAACTTGTATTTTTATAGTGCAGGTGTTGTCTTGAATTCTTGGTTTAATATGATCCAAGTAAGAGATATATTTATTCAGCTTAAGTTTTCGCGTTCAACCTGCAGCTGGGTCCGCCATTGCCATGACAAATTAGCTAGGAGGGAAACAAATTTGGAGGGAAAAAAAAGTTTTTGATTAATTAATCAGAACACGGAATTCTTGGGCGTCAATCGCGCAGTAGGTGGTTTAATTTTCAGTTAATTAATTGGTTTTAATTAATTAATGATAGATGTATTTATAAACACGTAAATTAATAGGATGATTATGATGGAAGTGAAATCACTGTTGGTATACATGCTCGCTAACACTAAATCTAGCAAAGTATTGGAATATTCACAGCTTGCGAGGGATGTTAACCACCCTTTTTCAGTTACAAGTGCGAGAAATATTTAGGGTTTTTTTTTTAGTTTTTATATCAAGCTTTAAATATTTCAGGTCTAAAGTAATTTAATTTCCATTTTAAAAGCTTAAGCTTTTTGGTTAAATTTTTATTTTTTTTACTCCAAATCGTTGTATTATCTGTCGACATCCTCATAGAGTGAAAACGTGACCTCCTAGCTAAAGCATCGTCAAAATGGAAGACTTGGGAGTGTTCAATGTGCTCTTGTCCCAACTCCCAGTACAGGTTACAGCCAGAGATTTTCTCTAACAAAGGAAAACATGTTCTCACAGCTAACAATCATGACAAAATATTTATTTACAATTTACAATATTTTGCTATTTTTATTTGCAGTACCCAAATAAATTCCTAAAAATTCTAAAAAATTTCAAGGATCAATTTAAAATTATTTGTAGGTCCCTCACATATTTTTACAGTATTTTTATTTAATATCATGGTTGTAGACTTATACTGTAAGATGTTAACTTGGTATTAAAACACTTGTTTTCCATCAAAATCTCAAAAATTTCTTATTTTCTAAAAATAAAAAAAATTATTTGGTATACATTCGACCAAGTCTCTCAAAAGATAAAAATTATATTTTGCTTAAAAATATATATATAAAGATATAAGGTATGACTAAGCATTTTTTATATATAAACAAAAATTCAAAAAATACATTTGCATTTATTTTTTTATTTAATAACAAGTTTATTGAATTCATGAGAACTTAGTTAATATTTCAATAACCCCTAAAGATTTTAATTTATAAGAATTAATTATCAACTTTCTAGTATAAATGTTGGACCTATAAGTAAACTGACATTAAAATACTTGAAGTTGACTAGAATTTTCAATAATTATTTCGGGTATTCACCAATTTTAATTCGAAGTAATTTTCACCATAATATACGAGTTGTCGAAAACTCTTTTATCTTCTAGGATAGGTGAACTGTCTTACGGCACCTATATATAAACTCTTCCCACAATAATTTATTTTAGCATATATACGAGCCTATAATAAATTTAAAATGTTTGGTTTATTCATGAGAATAAATTTTTATTTTAATTCATAGACTAATTATCAGTTATGAATCTATCAACACCTTTAAGCTATATCTAGACCACACGATACAGTTTACCTCAGGTAAGGTATGCTAGGGTTACTAATTCATTCCCTAGCCATAACTAGTCAACTATCCTAGAATTTTATCATTTTTTTAAAATTTTATCCTTAGATTTTTTTTACTAGTCGGTCAGCTTGTCTTTGCATCAATCAAGTCGAATGGGTTACGCCAGAACAACCCGTTAGGCCAAGTTTATTAACAATGACAAACAGTTCTCTACGACCTAAATATTTTTTGTTACGTTTATTTTTTTATATCAAATCTACCATGTAGTGCGAGCCAATAATAACTTTGCAATTCATCCTACCGATCATGATTAACTGAGATGCAAACATAAATAGTTATTAATCTAGTATTAGATCAAGATTTAAAATTTTCACCGATACAATAAAAATAATAGAGAGATTAAAAAGAGAGAACTCATCACTAATTAATTACTACATATGCAGTGTATTCAGGCTGAAGTTCTTAGAATTACTAACATCGCATGATCTGTTGCCATCAAGAGGTGAGTCACGAATTTTCTTGTAAATATTAAACTCTCTGAATTGATGGCTTAGTCGTTCTAAATAAGCAAAATAATGTGGACTTCGACGACTTGATTAGAAATCAACTCGTGGATTGACGCATTCATGAACCAAAACCTCTCACAGTTTCTCCATCCTTCAATTTCAAGACTGGTCAATACTCTCCTCTAATTGATAAATCCATAAAGAATTTTCATTGCAATTGCCTCCCTACGAGTATAACGTTGATGCTCTACGTGACTCATGCTCCACACATGCAAGATTACGAAACAGCCTATAAATGAACGAGAAGTTCGTAATTAAAGGGAAAAGGAGATCGCGATGGCTCAAAACTAGCACAGTTGACCAACAAAATTACAGCGCCATGTTCTTTTTTGACGAAGTCGACATTAATTTTTCCTGGGATCGAGTAACCCTAGGGTTTACGCCTTACGTACGCAGTACGAACGTTAATGATTTTCAGCTCATTGTTTGCAAAGAACAGAGAAATATTTTTCTTAAAAAGATTGAAGGATAACGAACGAACAAGTAGTGCTAAACTGCTAGTGTTTTTAAAGGAAAGAACCCCAGCTTCATATATAT
>Ga0307510_10003586_pt1 | contig 18128 bp, 16 predicted proteins | sample 12_EM_MG_FD_207224 | JGI IMG/M metagenome (GOLD analysis project Ga0307510, IMG submission 207224) | Populus trichocarpa ectomycorrhiza microbial communities from riparian zone in the Pacific Northwest, United States - 12_EM | ecosystem: Host-associated > Plants > Roots > Unclassified | place...
ACGTGGGAATCGATATTGAGGGGCAGATGACAGTCGAGATGAGTAGGAAAGATGAAATTGGCTCGGAGGATATGGAACGAGTTCTCGATATGTTCGATGGACGAGATGAGAATAGCGTGGTCGATCTCTGCTTGCTCAGAATCAGAACCGGAGCAATGCTTTCGAGGTGACAGGGTAGAATCTGAGGGAGGCACGATGTCTGACGTGGGAGGGGAAGTGAAGCTTCCCGAAGGACCAGCCTCATCTGGTGATAGAACGCGAGAGCCAGTCCTTCTAGAGGCTATCATCACTTCTCGGATGGTATCCGCAAAAACTTCATCTTCCATCGGGGCAGGTTCTGGACCAGGTTGTTCGGTGTCGTCTGAATCCACAGCTCGTGCCTTCCCTTTCCCTTTGTCGGTCTTCTTTTCACCCTCTGGCTCTGACCGGGGTGGGTTGTTTGAGGTAAAGAGAGAGGGAGACAGGATGATGGGAACGAGTTGGACGAGTGATCCAAGCATAGAGAGGATTGCTTGGCCCCCAGAATTGTCAGCAGACTCGAGGATTGAGGACGACGAGGGGATATTATCCCGGCCCGCGATGGATCCATAGTTGGAGGGGTGGGGTCCGGCGGAGGTCAGCCGTTTGGCCGCGTTGGTTTCGTCGAAGACTCCAGAACCCTGTTCTGATGATCAGCGAGAGAGCGGTAGTGTGATCAAGCCTTTAGTATACTTGCCCATGAATTGTCCGACACGAAATAGCTAACAAGCGGAGACAGCATGGATTTTGTGGGCTGGTGGAGGAAAACCAAATCGTCTCCGAAAAGGTGTCGCAGGTTCCGTACAGGTAGTGTAGTAGTGGCCAAGGAAGTTTGAAGAGGCGGGGGTGAATGTCATAGTTTGGTGGTGCTGCAGGTGATATTTATGCCAAAGAACGCGTAATCCTTGGATACCGAAGCATGAGGACGCGCAAGCGTATCAAGGACGCGTCAGCTGTGTCCACAACTGCGCAAGCATCGGTAAACTTTAATGGGGACGCATCAGAGTTTGTCGGAAGTCGGTCATCGTGACTATAGCCACCGCTTCAAGCTTCAACATTCATGATGTCGGCACCTTCGACAAGTTGTTATTCCGGCTGCCATTCTTTGCCCCTCGAGCTTTAAACCGGGAGTGTCTCAACTATATCGCCACGCAGTATCCGCAGAGGTCAGAATAGATGCGCACGCGCATCAACAGCACCAGCCACGGAGGTACCGTGGCTGTGTCTGGCTGTGCGGACGACATTTGCCACCACGAACCACTCTGGACAAAACCATGTTTCAAAAGCGACGCTTGACCAATCCCGAGGTCTCTGGGGATAATGCTGGTCCGAATCGATGTGAGCAGGTTCAACACCTTCCATCGAGTCAACTCCCTGACCGTTTGAATCTCCCAGCGAAGAGGAAGAGAGTCGCCGATGGCGCGAAGATCCTCCTCGATGTTGCGAAAGAGTCTGCGGATTGGTTCCCTCCCCTCAAGTCCGCCCTCGGCGGAGTGAACGCGCTCGTTAAGCATTACGAGGTATTGGTTGAGTTGGTGGCTGTCTCATACAACTGACACGGATGCTCGTAGCAATTCGAAGATCTCAAGGAGAAGATAGAAGACCTCAAACCCCAGTTGGATAGGTTTAAACGAGATTTTATCACGACGACTATCGATGGAGATCCTGGGGAGACAGAACGACGCGGAGAATTGACCAGGCATGCTCACGAATGCCTCACCTCTCCACACTTACCAACAGCCTTCTCAGCGTGTTGGAAGAGATTGAGAAGCGATCCCAGACGTTGTTGGAAAAAGGCAAGGTGGCTCGGTTCGTAGATAAGGGGAGAGATTCCAGGGAGGTAGTGAAACTCGTCGAACGGCTCCGAGATACCATCACCCACTATCAGGTGAGTAAGGATTGACCTGGGATGTCGAGTACGACTCACACCGCAGGGAAGGTTTCACAACAGCAAGCGATATATGACCAAGTCACACACCTCACCGTGAGGGTATTCCGCTTAATTGTCTTTAATCTTTACACTGACGATCGGTCCTGTCGTTAAGTCTTCTTTCAACACCCTCCTGAGCCTTCATGAGGTGACGCAGATCATTGAGCTTGTCGCGATATTCGCTGACCCTTGGACAGAAATCCACCCCGTTGAAGAACAAGCTGGATTCCGCCACGGCACGGTTAGATCGGCTGTGCCTACGGGACGATGACGACAGACTTTTGGATGAAGACGGGCACGAGCAACGGGCAAAGCTGTTCGAGTGGGTGTTCGGAGTCAACCATAACCTACCATCGCGCTAATTTTCTACCAGCACCCTAAGCTTGATCAGGGATATTGGGAATGTGCTATACAATCGCATCACCACCGAGGGCTACAAGGAATCTCAAGGCGATATCCAGGTTGTGTCAGGGATTGCAGAAGACATCCGTGATGCCATTCTTGACTATCAGGTCTGTAGCGGAAAATCATATGTGACTTGGGTGCAACTAAAACTGGGACACTTTGACAGATGACACAGCAACAGGCGATATACGACCAGAACTGCAAGCTGATTGTGAGTCGCATGATTTGTGTGCCGAGAGCGCATCTGACGTCTATCGTGGCTTCCAGGATACCGGTTCGGTCCTTCGGTATTTCTGTGCGAACCCTGCTTACTTGTGCATCACATAGCGGACCTATCGGTGCTGAACAACTGCCGCCGCGCAGAAGGAGCGGAGCATCGTCATGGTAGCCGGCGCGGATGTCTCAAGGGAACACGAGAGACTGTGCTGAGCGAGATCGACTCATGGGCCAAGGACTTCAACCAGTCTCCCGTCTTCTGGCTGAATGGGCTTGCCGGGACCGGAAAGTCCACGATTGCCCAGACGGTCAGCGAGCGGGTCTTCGCCGATGGTCAACTTGGAGCGTCATTCTTCTGTTCCCGAGATTTCGAGAACCGCAGCGACCTACACTTCATCTTCCCCACCCTCGCCTTCCAGTTGGCCCACAAGTTCCCCAAATTTCGATCCGTTCTCGTCCCCCTCCTCCAATCGAATCCGGATGTTGCGCACGAGTCGCTTTACAGGCAGATGGAGAAACTCATAGTCGAACCACTTAGATCGGCGGGTGTTCCAACGGTCATAGTGATTGATGCTCTCGACGAGTGCAAGGATGAGGAACCATCGTCGGCGGTCCTCTCCGTGTTAGGTCGGCTCGTCGGACGGATACCGAGGGTCAAGTTTTTTATCACCGGCAGACCCGAGCCACGGATCAGGACCGGATTCCGTCTTCCCATGCTCGTGAACTCGACCTCGGTCTTTGTTTTACATGACGTTGATCCTCCTCTGATCAACAACGACATCCGACTCTTCCTGAAGCACGAGCTTTCCGAACTCGCGGAACGGCATCAGTTAGGGAGTTGGCCTGGTGACGAACACATCGATTTGTTGTGCAAGAGAGCGGCTGGACTGTTTGTCTATGCCGTTGCAACTGTCAAGTTTCTGGATAGCAACACCCATCTCCCTGAGCATCGACTGGGTGTTATTGTAAAACTTCCAGGATGTACAGCTCCCGAGGGTAAAACACGGTTTAACCTCAAGTCAACTCTTGACTCTCTATATACATCAATCCTCCAGACGGCGTTCAGCGACTCGGACGAAGACCCCGAGGTTTATTCCAGGGTTAGGTCTACCATTGGCGCTGTTATCCTGCTCGTCAACCCCCTTCCACCATTTGGAGTTGCTGAGCTCGTTAGTCTAGATCTTAGGGAGGTCAAAATTTTCCTCACGCTGGTTCAATCGCTGCTCGCCTTTGGTGAGGATTTGTGCCAACCCGTAAAATCCTTCCACAAGTCGTTCCCCGACTTCATCACCGATTCATCCCGCTGCGCCGACACGAGATTCTACATCTCACCCAATTACCTACACTCCGAACTGGCCATGAACTGCCTGAGAATGATGAACGACGGGTTGGAACAGAACCTTCTATCACTCCCCGATTACGCCCTGAACTCGGAGGTCGAGGATCTCCAGACAAGAATTGATGATCGCATCAGTATCGCCCTGCGGTATGCCTGCCGATCCTGGCACAACCACCTCACCGAGATCAAGGGAGATATCACCGGTGTTGTTTCCTATCTATACACTTTCCTGGAGGAGAAGTTCCTGGCTTGGTTGGAGGTGGTTAGCGCCATTGGGATCGTAGGGGAAGCCGTTATTGCACTCGAAAGATTGATGCCCTGGTTGCAGGAGGTTTGTTTTTGTCCTTCTCTATCCCGTCACTTCATGTTAACATACTGTGAATCAGGTTGCCAAAAACAAGCAGCTTCTCGACATCGTCGAAGACTGTTTTCAATTCACGACTAATTTTTTCGAAGTCATCAATGTCTCCGCTCCCCACATTTACCACTCCGCACTGGAATTATGTCCTGTGTCGTCGATGATCAGAACGCTGTACTATCGCCGGCGCACAGTTCATCTGCCAAAAATCGTGGTTGGAACCCCAGAATTATGGACCCAGACGATAGCCGTTTCTGGCAAGGACAACTACAACGGACTCTGCACTTGGTCGCTCTGTAGTCGATTTATTGCCGCTCAGACGGGAAAGGCTGTGGAGATCCGGAATCAACTCACCCTGGAACTGATCACCATCCTCCAGCCCACCGAAACGATCCCCCATCTCACCGGTCCACTTGCCTATTCACCGGATGGGCGTTCCATCGCCTGCGCATCCGATGCTGCCATCATGGTCTGGGATATTCAGACAGGTGGAGTCGCCAAAGAGATTAAGTGTAGCCCCAACAACATCTCACTGCTATGGTCGCAGGATGGACGGACGATCTGTACCATTGACTCAAAGGACCAGGCGACCTTCATTGTGCATGTATACGACGTTTCCTCGGGCACAGCATCATCCCCTGGAAAATTCGAGTCGGGAGATATCCCACACCTGTGGACAGACGATGAGTCTTTCCGGGTTATGACAACGGTGCGGGACAGACATAACCATAATATCATCGACATCTTCAAGGTTGGATCGGCTCTCACCAGGATCCAATCGCTCTCTCCTCGCTTGTCCAACGCCAAGATCGGATCCTTCTCTCCGGCCACTCTTCGTATTTCCACTTCGACTGGCAATATACTTCGCATCTTCGACATCCGAAACTCACAGTGCTTGTTGGAGAAAACGCGCCACTTCGTTTCCCACTGCTTCTCCTCGGATGGAAATTACTTCGCAGCTTCCTGGGAGGGCGTTGTATACGTCTGGAAGTATGCTTGCAAGTGGTACACCCTGTTGATGGAATTTGGGTGTCAGGGCTTGTCCAACTCTCTTCGGTTCTCGCCAACATCATCGTCAATCCTGGGTTATTCCGGGGATATCCTCCGGGTGTGGCGGTTACATGAGTTCCCCACTGCCTTTGAGACCCGTCGTCAGTACGTGGGACTCTCTCGCTCTGGCAATCGTGTTGCAGCTGCCCATGAGGATGAGAAGGCCGTCACAATCATCGACTCCCTCCCTGCACAAACCCCTCCCCAGATCATCAACACGGGTGTGGGAATACAGGGATTGGTCCTCACCGGCAACGTACTCTTGGTAGCGGGTTCGAACAAACTCGCAGCTTGGTTGCTCACAGAGGAGGGGCTGGTGGACGGTGTTATTGGGGACAGAATGGTTGGCCACAGTGATAGCATTTGGGCCGTACCACTGCCACTTCCACGTGGCGATTCATGGATGTTCTCGGTCGAAGGACAGGCCGGGGTCATCAAGCAAGGTGGAGATTTGCTACACGTCTACCGCACAGACACTGGGGAGGTTCTCCATCCTACCCAAGCACTTCAACATTTCGGCGGCCGTTGGTACCATCCCACCGAGACACTTCGCGGCCAGGATTATCTCTGCTACCACGATTTGTCTCAGTCCAATACACCCCCCAAAGACAGTTGGCAAATTTCCCGAGCCGCGTTGCGAGAGGGGTGGGTGAAGGATCCGGAAGGGAGACACCGGTTGTGGATGCCTGTCGAGTGGAGGACGGACTGGGATCCTGCGGATTGGCGCCACGATGTTACGACGCAGTTCAGTCGTTTAGGAGGCAGATCCGTTATCATCAAGTTCTAGTTAGGGTCTCTCCATCTCCCCCGATTCGGGACCACGAAACGCAGCTCGTGGTTCATGAACTCTCGTGCTCTCTCAGTATCGCGGTCTCATTTGATCTTGTTCCCCTTAGGTCGAATCACTTTGTTTGCCCGGAAATTGTATCGTACGTCAGTGTCACTATGTTTACTTGTTTAGTACTCGAGCAGGACCACGAGAAATACCATCGAGCGACCGATCCCTCTGAACAGCGGTTTCGCAAGCGCCACTTCCCTATGACACATCCCGCAGTCTGAGGGCACATCTCTCCACTATGCTTCAAGTCACTGCCCCCTGCCCTCAAAATGATCCACCAGGACGTTCTCCAGGCGCTTGAGTTGCTTCACTAACATAACGTTGTTTTCGGTGACCTCGGAGAATCGGGTGCCTCCTGATGGTGTACTGCACTTGGTTGATTTCAACGGTATCAGTCGGGATGGAAAAGACAGGTACCCTTTGTCTTGGCCGGGTGGCGGATCATAGAAAAGTTGCACGATGTCGAAAAGGTGGACCGGCTTTCTGAGGAGATGTGTGTAACACCAAACTTGAAATTCTAGTATGGTGCAGCCACTCCGATACGTGGGGACCGGCAACGCCCCTCACGGGCGCGTGATGATTTCAAATTGATTTCAAATTCATTCTCGCAGGGAGAATTCTGACTTCTATCACGACGCATCCACAGCAAGAACATCGGATTGGATACGCAGAAATAATGTGCGACGTGATTTTCTGTCCGTTACCAATTAGGGAACTCAAAGAAATGCAATACTTCGTGCGGAACCGTTGCCCCGGAGGTTACAAAGTCTCGCCTTTCCTCAGCGACCGGGATGCTGGAGACGGTGGTTTTCACCACAGTTCATGTCATTTGGCACCATGCTTGACAATACACCTGGAGCCGTGGGGAAATCACGCATTGAGCCCGAGGTGTGCGTTACTCACCCCTTGTGCCCAAGATGTGGCTGAGAGGACTGACTGGTCGGAGACATGGGGGCCGAAGCAACCGTGCAGGAACGCACAATCATGCCCATAAGGAGCCCACCCAACTCTGTGCGCTAGCCAAGATGTTTTTGCTGTGCATTGCATCTAGCTCAGCCCTGCGCGTCCTTTCGTTGTGCTGTTCCACCGTCTTCAATAGACAAGTCTTTTAAGGAGGCCTTATAATAAACAAGAAAATTACGATGCGACATATGGAGAAGTCGTGACGTCGTTGTGCTTCAGAGCGGTTTTTCTGACGCATAATAACGGGGTGAACGTTACCAGAGAGGAAGATGCATTTACACCCCTGTCCGGGGTGGCGTTTCCTCACTCGCCTCGATCACTGAGTTGGGGGGTATTCCAACAAAAACCGCAATTCCTACGACTGGTAGGTACGAAGACTCGCGACCCGCGCCTCGTAGTAACCCTGCACATCACCGAGCTGAAAGCTTTGAACCACGCTTCTCTGGGTGGGGGTAGATACCCGTTCTAATTGAGGGTGATGACGCCAGGCCGTCCCTACCGCCCCACGAGATTGACCCCGTTGTTTGCAGCGATATCTCACTAAGTTCCGATCGCTTCCGAACCTCTTCTTCGCTCTCGACGTCTTCCAGTACCCCTATTGACGGCCCCCGCCACCTTCTCCTTCATCGACTCCGTTTCCATGTCGTTGTTACTATTGACACGATCCGGTTGGCGTAACAACCCGCGGAGTTCCCGGACGGTATTTGATACAGTTGAATTCGGGGATGTGGTCGGGAGCCACATACCGCAATGCATTCATTGGTATCTTCGCCGGTCGGACTTGCGCTCGAAACGTGGGAATCGGTATTGGCTCGGAGGGTATGGAGGGAGTTTTCGGCGTGTTCGATGGATGAGACGAGAATGGCGTGGCCAATCTCTACTTGCTCAGAATCACAACGAGAGGGGTGCATCCGAGATGACAGGATAGGATCTGGGGGAGGCGCGATGTCTGACGTAAGAGGGGGGGTGAAACTTCCGGATGAACCAGCTTCATCTGGCCTCTCGAATGGTATCCACAGACTTTGTCAATTTCAGATTTCGAGCTTCAAGCTTCAAGCTAGAAGTGTCTCAGCTGTATATGCCGCCATCCAGTATCCACAGAGACCGGAGCGGATTGACGCGTGCATCTATCTATTGGCGCCAGCCGCCAAAGTATGGTGCCTGGCCTCGTGGCCGCATTGTGGGCGACATCTGCCACCACGAATCATGTTTCAAAGACGACGTTTGGAGAATCCCGGGGCCGTTGGGAGCAACATTGATCCGAGTCGATGTGAGTGGATTCGACGCCTTCCACCAAGCCAACTCTCTGACTCTTCGAGTCTCTCAGCAAAGAGGAAGAGAGTCGCCGATGGCGCCAAGATCCTCCTCGATGTTGCGAAAGAGACCTCCGATTGGTTCCCTCCCCTCAAGTCCGCCCTCGGTGGAGTGAGCGCGCTCATCAAGCATTACGAGGTATTGCCAGTCGAGCTGGTGGCCGCCGCACACAATTGACACGGACGCTCGCAGGAATTCGGAGATCTCAAGGAGAGGATCGGAGACCTCAAACCCCAGCTGGACAGATTCAGACAAAACATTGCCACAAACAGTATCGATGGAGACCCCGGGGAGACGGAAAGACGCAGAGAACTGACCAGGTAAGCTCGTCGATTGTTCGCTTCCCCACATCTGTCGACGCCTCCCGCAGCGCGTTGGAAGAGATCGGGGAGCGATCCCAGGCGTTGCTGGACAAGACCGAGGCGCCTCGGTTCATAGACAAGGCAGCTCTGTTTGTAGATAAGAGGAGGGATTCTGGGGAGGTGGGGAAACTCATCGAGCGACTCCGGGATGCCATCACCAGCTATCAAGTGAGGATTAGTTTTTTTTGCCTCGTATATGACTTACACCCCAAGGCAGGTTTCACAACAGCAAGCGATCTATGACCAAATCACAAACCTCACTGTGAGGGGTCTCCGCCTTGTCTTTAGTCTTGCACTGATGATTGGTCCTACCATCAAGTCTTCTTTCAACACCGTCTTGAGGCTCAACGAGGTGATGCAGATCAGTGAGCCTATCGTGATATTCGTTGACCCTTGGACAGAAATCCACCCCGTTGAGTAACAAGCTAGATTCCGCCATGGCACGGCTGGACCGCCTGTGCCTACAGGACGACGACGGACTTTGGGCTGGGGACGGGGACGAGCGACAGGCGAAGCTTTTCGAGTGGGTGTCCGGGGTCAACTATCACCTACCATTGCGCTCATTTTTACTAGCACTCTAAGACGAATCAGGGATACTGGGAACGCGCTATACCATCGCGTCACCGCTGAGGGCTATAAGGAATCTCAAGATGATATCCAGGCTGTGTCTGGAATTGCAGAGGACATCCGTGACGCTCTCCTTGACCATCAGGTCTGTAACAACGAACTGTATGCGAACAGGGTGCAACTAAAACTGGGCCAATTTGACAGATGGCACAACAACAGGCAATATACGACCAGAGCTGCAGGCTGATCGTGAGTTCGCATGACCTACTTGTCGGGAACCTATCTGACGTTAATCGTGGCTTTTAGGATAACGGTTTGGTTCTTCGGTCCTTCCTCTTGAACCTTACTTACATGTGTGTCACATAGCGGACCTGTCGGTACTGAACAACTGTCGCCGCGCACAAGGAGCGGAGCATCGTCATGGTAGCCGACGCGGGTGTCTCAAGGGCACACGAGAGACTGTACTAAGCGAGATTGAGTCATGGGCCAAGGACTTCAACCAGTCCCCTGTCTTCTGGCTGAATGGGCTGGCTGGTACCGGCAAGTCCACGATTGCCCAGACGATCAGCGAGCGGACCTTCGCTGACGGTCAACTCGGAGCGTCATTCTTCTGTTCCCGAGATTTCGAGAACCGCAGCGACCTGCATTTCATCTTCCCCACCCTCGCCTTCCAGTTAGCCCACAAATTCCCAGAGTTTCGGTCCGATCTTGTCCCCCTCCTCCAGTCGAATCCAGATGTTGCACACGAGTCACTTTACCGGCAGATGGAGAAGCTCATAGTCGAGCCACTCAGATCGGCGGATATTTCAACGGTCATCGTGATCGATGCTCTTGACGAGTGCAAGGATGAGGAACCATCGTCGGCGATTCTCTCAGTTTTTGGTCGGCTCGTCGAACGGATCCCGAAGGTCAAGTTTTTCATCACTGGAAGACCCGAGCCACGGATCAGAACCGGATTTCGTCTCCCCATACTCGTGGAATCGACCTCGGTCTTTGTGTTACACGATGTCGACCCCCCTCTGATCAACAATGACATCCGGCTCTTCCTGAAACACGAACTTTCCGAACTCGCGGAACGGCGTCAGTTAGGGGGGTGGCCGAGCGGCGAACACATTGATTTATTGTGCAAGAGAGCGGCTGGACTGTTTGTCTATGCCGTTGCAACCGTCAAGTTCCTGGATAGCAATATCCATCTCCCCAAACACCGATTGGACGTCATTGTAAATCTCCCAGAATGCACAGCTCCCGAAGGGAAGACAAAGTTTAACCGCAAGACGACTCTTGACTCTCTATACACATCCATCCTCCAGGCGGCCTTCAGCGAGGAGGACCCCGAGGTGTATCCCAGGGTTAGGTCTACTCTTGGCGCTGTCGTCTTGGTTGTCAACCCCCTCCCACCATCCGGGATTGCCGAACTGGTCGGTCTGGACCCCGAGGAAGTCGTACTGTTTCTCACATTGGTTCAATCACTGCTCACCCTCAGTGAGGACATCAATCAGCCTGTGAAGTCCTTTCACAAATCGTTCCCTGATTTCGTTACCAATCCATCCCGCTGCACCGACACGAGAATCTACATCTCTCCCAAAAAGCGACACCTCGAACTGGCAATGAGCTGCCTGAGGATGATGAACAATAAATTGGCGCAGAACCTTCTATCGCTCCCCGATTACTCCTTGAACTCAGAGGTCGAGGATCTCCAGGCGAGAATTGATGATCGCATCAGCATCGCCCTACAGTATGCCTGCCGATCCTGGCACAACCACCTCACCGAGATCGATGGAGACGTGGCCAAGGTTGTCTCCGATCTACGCATCTTCCTGGAGGAGAAATTTCTGGCTTGGTTGGAGGTTGTTAGCATCATCGGGGCCGTAGGGGGTGCCGTTGTTGCACTTGAACGACTAATGGCCTGGTTACAGAAGGTCTGCTTTTGTCTTTCTCTATACAATTACCCTGCAATAACATACTGTGCATTAGGTTGTTAAAAACAAGCAGCTTCTCGACACCGCCAAAGATTGTTTTCAATTTGTGACAAAGTTTTTCGAGGTCATCAACGTCTCCGCTACTCATATCTATCATTCTGCACTGGAACTCTGCCCTATGTCGTCGATTATCCAAAAGCTGTATTTTCGCCAACGCATTACTTGCTCGCCAAGAGTAATTATTGGAAACCCGGAATCATGGGCCCAGACTATTGGCACATCCGGCAAGGACCCCTATAATGGACCCTGCGACTGGTCACCATGTGGTCAATTTATTGCCGCTCAGACGAGAAAAGCTGTGGAGATCCGGAATCAACTCACCCTCGAATTAATTACAATCCTCCAGCCCACAGAAACGACCCCTCGCCTCACAGGTCCGCTTGCCTATTCACCGGATGGGCGTTCCATCGCCTGCGCCTCCGATACTGCCATCCTAATCTGGGATATTCAAACGGGTGGAGTGGCCAAAGAAATTGAATGTAGCCCTAAAAATATCTCACTGGTGTGGTCGTCAGGCGGAGGGGCGATTTGTACCCTCAACTTGGAGGACCAGGTTACCTTCGTTGCGCATACATACGACATTCCCTCAGGGAGAGCATCATCCCGTGGCACGCCGTTCCATTCAGAAGACAACCCATACCTCTGGTGTCATTGTGGATCCTTCGAGGTTATGACGACGGTACGGGGTAAAAATCGCCATACCATCAAGATCTCCCTCGTTGGCTCTACCCTCACCCGCGCTCAATCATTTTCGCCTCCCTTATCCAACGCTAAGATCGGGACCTTCTCTCCAGCCACTCATCGTATTTCCACTTCGGCCGGCAAGACACTTCGCATCTTAGACATCCGGAAGTCGGAATGCTTGTTAGTTCAAACGGGCTACCACTTCCTTTCCCACTGCTTCTCTTCGGATGGAAGTCTCTTCGCAGCTTCCCACGAGAGCGCTATACATATCTGGAAGTATGATTCCGGTTACACCCTGTGGAGGGAATTCCAGTGTCAGGGCTGGTCCAATTCTCCCCTTCGATTCTCGCCGGCTCTATCGTCGTTCCTGGGTCATTCCGGGGATATTCTCCAGGTGTGGCATTTACATGAACTCCCCAGCGTTCCCACGAACGATTGCCAGCCGTACGTGGGACTCTCCTGCTCCGGTGCTCAAGTCGCAGTTAGCTACAAGATGGAACAGCACATTAAAATCATCAACCTCCTTTCACACACCCATTCGACCAACTACGTCTTCGCGGATACGAGGGTAGAGGGATTCGTCCTCACCGGTAACGTCCTCTTGGTGGCCGATTCAGGAAAACTCGTCGCTCGGTTGCTCCCAGAAGATGGGCTGGTGTCCGGTTCTTCTGGTGCCGGAAGGGTTGATCCCAAGAAGATCATTTGGACCATATCAATGCCACCGCGGGGTCGTGGTTCATGGAAGTTCTTGGTTGAAGGTCGCGTTGGGGTCATCAAACGAGACGGAAATGTCCTGCGTGTGTACCAAACAGAAACTGGGGAGATTCTCCCTCCCACTCAAGCACCCCGAAATTTTAACGGCCGTTGGTACGACCTCGACGAGCCACTTTGCGGCCGAAATTATCTCTCCTACCACAATTTGTCTCAGTCTGATACTTCCCCCGAAGACAGTTGGCAAACTTCACGAGCCACATTGCGAGAGGGGTGGGTAAAGGATGCGGAAGGGAAACGCCGGTTGTGGGTGCCTGTCGAGTGGAGGACGGACTGGGATCCTGCAGATTGGCGCCAAGACGTTACGATACAGTTCAGCATTTTGGAAGGCAGACCCGTTCTCATCAAGTTCTAGTTGGAGTCCCTCCATCTTCTCCGATCAAGGACTACAAAATGCAGCTCATAGTTGCCAAGTTCTAGCGCAGTCTCGACTGATTGTGTCAAATCACTCTGTTTGTATTGTACGGCAGTCACGTCCACCATGTTTATTTGTTTGGTACTTGAGCAATTCCACGAGAAATGCTGTTAGGTGACCGATTCCTCCGGATAATGGTTTCGCAGGTGCCCTCTCCCCATAGTTGTGCTGCGTAGTGGATGCCCTGGTCGTCCCCGGGCTCATAAGACACTTTGGTGAAGTAGGGGAGGCAGAGATCGGCGTAACAGGAAAGCTCAAAGCACCAAATGCATTCCGCCACGACTGTGGGAACACAAGGGAGAGATGAAGAAGGGCACGGTCACGGTAATCCGGGGTAGAAGCCACAGTTGCCGGTAACAACGGCTCGAGAATCGCTGTTCGAGTTTCCACGACATTTGTGATTCTCGCAAGCGTTCAGTTTGTCAAACCCAGAGTGTACAAGGGAGGGGACAAAGAGCACCATGGAAATAGCTGTGGAATAGCAGTATCCCATGAACCTGTGCATCCTATGAGACAGCGGACGAGGATACTTGCGGTGAGATTTCATCGATTCTTTGCATAAATGTTACACGACGCTGGAAGCAAGCAGCCTGGCCCAGATGGTCTTCGGCGGAGTAGGAAGGTCAGGCTCCTCCCTTGCCGTGAATTAGCGAACGTCCATGTCAGTCGAATGGACGGGGCTGATCCAACGACTCGACGACCGATTGGAGACGCCCCCTTCTCGAGTAGACTGGTAACCAGCCCCTCGATACCTGATCACACCAACAACGTGATCAGGTATCGAGGGACCGGTCACCAGTCTACTTCTCGAGACCAAACTCGGTGATAAGCCAGTGGCACTGGCACTGCATCAACGGCATTACGAGTAACATTTCCCTTTCTCCTACCTAAAAACTCATTGATGGCGCTGGCCAGTGAGTGAGCTCCCGACTACACACACAGAATTTACCGAAAGCTTAATGCGAAGAGCTGCCGAACTTCTGACTTCGCACACTTCTTGCGTAGTACCCCTCGAGTTCATTATCACACACCATCGCGCCCCAGAAGCCCCCACTCAAGAGGTTGAACGCATCTTCGAGGTTTTTCTGCACGCTGACCCAACTCCTTGCGTCGTTATTGAGTCTCGCCATCCTGACGATGTCCACCTCACGAGTCGTTCCCCGTCGTGAGGCAGTCGGACCGAACCCGCCGTTGGTGACTGGTGCGGATGCCGACGAAGATCACCTACTAATCTGAATGACGGATTGGTATCATCCCTGGTACTGGAGGTACTCAGCGACCGCCTGCGCTGACTGGATCATCAATATTCATCGATAGGCAAACCAGGGGTGGACATATGACTCAGGTGCAGGCGCACCAACCCTCGTGGATTGATGCAGCGCGAAGAGCGTTCGGACGCAAACGCATGCTTCCAATTATATCACGTAATAGATTCTGACGAAAGCAAAAGTTGGACCGTCACTTGAATATCAGTAAACTCGGGCAAGCTGCCACCCCATCAGAGTTTCATACTGTCTCCCAACTCTGCAAAGACCACCCGTTCGGCGACGCCACAGGACTCTACGCGGCTGGGGCCTCTTCGGGCAAGAGACCAACGCAAGGTGGACGCTATATATCATCCAACGTCACGGTGTCAACTCCCATGCTGACCCGCGTATAGACTACCATGCCACTCTCTAGTGACTCCATCAGTCGCCTAGTCCGAGAGTGAATGTAGGTGGGTTGTCTCCCAAGGGCACCCGAGCTGTGCTCGTTGCACTTATACCTCTATTTCGTTTTTCGATAAAACCCCCGAAGGAAGTTGTTGGTATCATTGAGTTTATCTCAGTCCGTACAATCACCAGAGTCCCCCGCAATGAAGACAACGCCCAGCCTACTCTCGGGCTATATCCTAATCACTCTAACCCGTGATGTTCACCTTCAGGCGTGCAACAACGAATCTCCATGGACGCTGAGTTTTATGTACCGGAAATTGATTAGCGGTATGTGTCGCGCAGTATCCCAATCGCTCCCAAAGCAAGATCACAACTCCTTGAAGAAATCCAACCACATCTCACCCACGCCCTCCGGCTCATCTCCAAAGACCTTACAAATCAACTTTCCAAATGACTTGGTATTCCTAATGCTCGCCTACACAAAAGCGTTTCAGTCCCGATGTTTTGGTACCCAGGAAAGAAGTGGACGTACCCAATTGGCTTTTAAATACTCCCTCTCAATTTTCCTGACCTCGGGAAATCGGGACGTGAACGGCGAGCAGATCTCGGTCACGACATTTTCGGGTGTCAAAGAGCACCTGATGTGCTCCAGCGCGGCCGCCTTCAGCTCTGCGATGTCAAGTCCTACGGTGAGCGATATCAATATCGTGTCGACAACTATGTGAAGAGGAATGAAAAGACCTACGGTGACAAAGCTTGTACACGCTCTTCGCATTTGACTTGGGTACACTATCATCCACGGTCACAGGTCCAGGCCCGACGACGGGTGAGGCAGACCTCACTTCGCCTTCCCCGGTTGGCGAGGAGAACGATCGGAGGTGCAGACCTGGTCGCGTCCCCAAGTTTATGCTCTGGTTCAAACTCTGGTTCAGACCGAAACTGGCCGCGGGTATCGTCGAACTGGCGAGAGGGCTGATCGGTCCCGTCATAGTCCCGGTGGATGTCGGGGTAAACTGAGAGTGCAGCTGCGAACTCGAACTGCGATGGCTAAGAACGTGGCCGGCCACACTCCCAGAATCTCTGCGTTGATTACGGGCGGTAGAATCTCTCCTTTGGACGCTCGCACCAAGGATGTTCGCGTTTGGGGGTGTCGAGGAGGTGACAGAGCCTGTGGGCAATGTCGAGGAAGTAGAGGAAGTCGAGGAGTTTAGATTGTTGAGGTTGAGGTTGTGTTGACTCTGAGTGAACGTCAACTCTGAGGGGTCGAAGTCTGAGAGCACGTCACTCCCAGCAACGCTCGCGTTGTCTTTAATATCCTTGAGATCTCGACTGGTCCGGCGTTCAGGAGGGGTGAGGGGCGTAAACGAGTAGAGTCTATAAATGATCAGAAGGCCGTTAGCCTCCGACTGCAGCGGATTCAAGGCACACGAATGAAGAACGCACCCGGTGTAGAGGAAATACAACATTGCTCGGTACGTCGCATACGACGCATCGGAAACTCGTACAACCCTCCTCTTCATCGTCGTTGCCGTCAACGCTCCATCCGAAGACCTTATGGAGGACTCTGAGGGTGTGATAGCTCCCGAAGGTGGCGGTTTGGGGGAAGTAATATCCTCATCCCCGTCGTCGAAGTCTTCGTCGGTGATCTCACTTCCCAGCGCACCGGGACCCATGGGCATTGACCCAAGATCCTCTTCGATCGATGTGACGTTCAGGACTTCGTTGAAGGCAGATTTATTGGCAAACACTGGGGAGGAGATGTGAGCATAACCGCACAACGACCGTAGGGAAAGATCACTGACTGTTCTTGAAATACTCCGAACGAGCGCTCAACACCTTCGTGTGCGCATAGATATATTCCTCTCTCGCTCCTCGGACTCTAGATGCCCTAGAGGTCCTTCCACTTCCGGTTCCTCCGCCTGGCCCACCACCTCGAACACCGTCCTCTGGACTGACGCCATTTCCGTTCCTTGACAACCCTGCAGCGTTTTTCGTGGCCTTGGAATAAAATTCGGATGGCCGGGTGCCTGGAGGGGGCTCGGAAATAATGAACACTACGTTGCTCGTCTCTTCATCGTCGAATAGGCTCGCGGTTATGCTGGAGAATGCGTTATGTATGAAAGGATTTGAGAGAGGCGGAGACGGGTTCACAAAGTGCGGCGGGGTCGAGAGGAACGGGTTAGTCGGGTGTGGTGAATGGATCGAGTGGATAGAAGACGTGGAGGAGGTGATAGAATGGGTACGGGGAGAAGATGGCCAGGGTTCTTCGGATCTCTCATTGATGGAATAGTTCAAGGTAACCGGGCTCATTACGCTGAGAAATCGAACGGGGGGTTAGTCAGGGCCATAGGTACCACAAACGAAGAAGTGGAGACTTTTTGCTGAAAACGACAGACTTGGATAGCCAATACTCCCTGCTCCACCCCGTAGCAGCATTGAGGTACTGTCCAGGTTGATACTTCCTGAACCCCTCCGTGTGGTTTGATTCGGAACTTCCGACGGCCATCTGCGAGCGCGGGTGTTAAGATTATCGTTATTGAAAGAGAGCTCTGCGGATTGTAAGATTCGATTTACTCACAGACACGGTAATCTCGAAGGCTCCCTTCCTGTTCCCGGTTGGGTCCAAAATTTCGTCCGGACATTGTTTTGCAAAAAAGTTTAACTTGACAAACTGGGGGTCGTTGAACACGAGCTGGATCTGTAGGAAGCCTCACTATTGGCACCTCTGCGACCACCCACCAAGCTTGGAGGAGAACAAGCTTACCTGCCATCGACCGCGATCGATCGACGGAGTTTCGTATGTCCCACCGGCATTCGACCCAACCTTGCACATCTCGATGAGTCCATAGATATTGAACGATCCAGAGAGCTAAATGGCCAACCCAGGGCGGGAAAACGCATCAGAAGGTCGAAGCGAAATACCGGTCAAGAGGGTATGAGGGCGCGAAACGTACGGTGGTGGTTATGCTCGTTCGCGCAGTCGGCGTTGCTCCGCTTTGAAAGGATAACGCTGCGCTCTGCATCGTGCTCGCACGGGACCGTTTCAAGTTTGGTGGTGGCAGCGTGGCGAAATATACTGTGGGACGTCTCTTGCAGACCCGAGGTGTTTATTTTTATGGTACGGATGGAGAGTCGTCAGAGTCGACCGTTTTGGAGGGCAGGCGCGGAGAAGGTGGCGTCCAAGCGGTGACCGGTGAACGTTGAACGTAGAGGTGGGGCGGGGGGGTAGGAGCAGGAGGACAAGGACGGGGGGCAAGATGGCAA